>Ga0306924_10001214_pt1 | contig 23357 bp, 20 predicted proteins | sample sta12Can44000111_FD_203756 | JGI IMG/M metagenome (GOLD analysis project Ga0306924, IMG submission 203756) | Lab enrichment of tropical soil microbial communities from Luquillo Experimental Forest, Puerto Rico - statanox.12C.anox.44.000.111 (v2)... | ecosystem: Environmental > Terrestrial >...
TGCGCGCGTCGGCCGAGGCGTTCTCCTATGCCTGCCGGCATTCCGGGATCGGGCCCATGCTGCTGCTCTTTGTCGTAACGACGATCGGCACACGCGGCTTTATCGAGCTGTTTTCTGGCTTTGCCGACCGGGTCTACGGCCGTGGGCCACAGGGCTTGGCGATGCTGACCTCGACGGTCGGGCTCGGCGCGATCTGTGGCGCCAGTTGGATGGTGCTGCGCTCGGCGATCACCGGGCTTGCCAATGTCGTGCTGGTCTGCACTCTGATCATGTCGCTGGCGATCCTCGCTTTTACCACGACTGAGGCGTTTTATCTCGCCCTGCCCTGCGTGTTTGTCGCCGGCGCGATGATGACGATCACGGGCACCGGCGCCCAGACGCTGATCCAAGCGGCGGTCGATGCCCGCATGAGCGGCCGGGTAATGGCGCTTTACGGCATGATCTTCCGCGCCGGCCCGGCGGTCGGCGCGGTGCTGATGGGGACCCTGAGCGAATATCTCGGATTGCGTCTCGCGCTAGCGCTCGGGGCGGTCGTGTCGGCTGGCTTCTGGCTAGCGACGCGGTGCCAAACCCGGGGAGCAATTTGGTGACGAGAAATGCCGGGTAGCGTTGTCTCGGTATTCAGCGAGGCGGAGGATTTCGAGGTCGCCTTGCGCGCAGAGGGCGCCCTCAGGCTGCTCGTCACTGGTCCCGGCCGTTTCAAGGCTCGGCTAACCCAGGTCGCGCTGCACCGCCTGCGACTGGCGGCTGCCGAGGAGCAGCTGCCGCGGATCGCCCTTGTCGCCGTGCCGACCGATATGATCCTTGTTTCGCTGCCGAGGGGCAGGGGGCCCGCACCGATCTGGGGCGGGGTCAGAAACGGAGCGGGTGAAATCATGACGTTCGGGGCGGGCCAGCGCGTGCACATGCGAACCGACGCGCCCTGCCGCTGGAACTCGGTCTGGTTGCCGGCTACGGAGCTGGTCCAATACTACAGCGCGATGACCGGAGCCATCTTCGCCGTCCCGACCGCCGCCCGATGGTGGCAGCCAGGGCCGGCAATAGGCAGGCATCTGCGCCACCTCTGCTCGGCTGCCATCAGCGCGGTCGAAAGTCGATCGAAAGTGCTCATCGATGCCGAAGCGGCGCGCGGGCTGGAGCAGCAATTGATCGATGCCCTAGTCGAGTGCCTGTCGACAGGGTTGGCGATCGAGGCGCCGCCTGCCACGCGTGAGCACCAGCACATTGCGGTCAGCTTCGAGGCTCTACTGCAAGCTCAGCCGGAGCGTGCTCTACGGATGGCAGAAGTCTGCGCGGCGCTCGGTGTCTCGCCGCGAATCTTGCGTATATCCTGTAAGGAGCAGCTGGGCATGGGCCCGATCGAGTATGCTCGCCGCCAGCGGATGCAGCTGGTTCACCGCGCGCTGCGCTCCGGCAACGCCGATATCACAAGCGTATCGGCGATTGCACGCCGCTCCGGCTTCCGCGGTCTTGGGCGGTTTGCTGCCAACTATTGCGCCCTGTTCGGCGAATTGCCCTCCGCTACATTGCGTCGAGGCTCGGCGGGAGGCGTGCCAAAGCTCGCTTTGGGCCGGCCGCGCATAAGACTTCTCATGGCGGCATTGACGTGGATCAATGCGGGAGTGATGATCGCCACTGTTTAAGCACAATCACCCGCCTCGGCGAGGCCCAGATGCCTTCGAGCGCTGTGCAAATCTTTTCTGATCCGGACGACTACGCGTCATCGATCCGCGCAACGACGATCGAGATGATGGTCATGGAACGCGGGCGCTTCACCGCTAAGCTCACCAGGATCGATCTGCATCGCCTGTGGATGCAGCGGTTATCCGAGAACCTGCCGCGGATTGCCCACGCGGCCATCCGTCCCGGGCGCGCCATTATCACCTTCTGCACATACTCTGGACCAAGCTTGTTGTGGAGCGGTGCGGAATTGCAGGCGAGCAGCATTGTACGACACTGCGAGGGTGAGAACGCCTTTCAGCGCGCACCCGCGCCGGCCAGCTGGTGCGGCATGTCACTGCCGGTCGAGGACATGGTTTCCGTCGGGGCGGCGATTGCCGGACTTGACCTGACGCCACCAATAGATCCGCTGATCCTCACTCCCGTACCATCCGCGATGGCAAAGCTCCAGCGGCTGCACGGGGCGGCAGGGCAACTGGCGGAAGACGCCCCCGAAATCATCAGCCATCCCGAAGCAGCGCGCGGTCTCGAGCAGGCGCTGATCGAGGCCTTAGTCAGCTGCCTCGGCGAGGGGGAGGCTCGCGAGGACAGGTCGGTCCAGCGCCGCCACTCACTGATCTTGCGCCGATTTCGCAGAGCAGTCGAAGAGCATCCCGATCAAACGCTTTACATACCGGAGCTTTGCACGTCGATCGGGGCGACGGGACGAACATTGCGAGCGTGCTGCCAGGAGCAGCTGGGGATGAGCCCCAAGCGATACCTGCTGTTGCGCCGCATGCACCTGGCGCGACGAGCACTGCGTGAAAGCTCCCTGACCGCGACAACAGTAACGGACGTCGCCACGCAGTATGGGTTCTGGGAATTCGGCCGGTTCGCCGGCGAATACAAGTCGCTGTTCGGGGAGTCGCCGTCCGCCACACTCCGCCGCCCGTGGGAGTAGCGACATTTTTTCCAAAAGTGCATAGACCGCCGACTTAGCCCACCACCACAATTACCTCCGCGTCCGGCATGTACCGGGGAGCGGTCGTCGCACTCGTTGACGGGGAGGTGACAGATGAAGGCACGACATCTTAGATGGGTGAGGCTCGGCGCAGTGGCTGCCGGGCTGTTGCTGGCCGCAGCCGCGCTCCCGAGCCCGGTGCAGGCGCAGGCGCCTGCACCAAAGCCCAACATCATGTTCATAATGAGCGACGACATCGGCTGGATGCAGGTCGGGATCTACCACCGCGGGTTGGCGCTCGGCGAGACGCCCAACATCGATCGCATCGGGCAAGAGGGCGCGGTTTTTACTGCCTACTATGCGATGCAGAGCTGCACCTCCGGGCGCAACGCCTTCGTCACCGGCATGTATCCGGTGCGCACCGGCATGATCCCGCCGCAACTGCCCGGCAGCCCGTCCTGGTTGCGCCCCGGCACCCCGTCGATCGGCAAGTTCCTCTTGGACCTCGGCTACACCACCGGCCAGTTCGGCAAGAATCACCTGGGCGACCACGCCGAGTCGCTGCCGACGGCGCACGGCTTCCAAGAGTATTTTGGGCTGCTATCTGTACCACTTGGACGCCATGCAAGGGGTGAGTTTTCCTGACATTAACAAGACGCCGTTGGAGCAGGGCATCGCGCCGCCGTGCAAGAACGGCAATCCGATCCCAGGCGTTCCTGAGGTTCCAGGCGCCGTAGACGCAACGACAACCCCGCAGTGTATGACGCCGCCACGGCCACTCCTTTCGTGCGTCTCACGGGACGGGACACAGGCCAATCAGATGTGCAAGGGCGAGGGGCCGGTCACCCTGGAGCGGTCGAAGACCTTGGAAGAGGAAATCTCCGCCAAGGCCATCGACTGGGTCGACCGCAACGACCCGAAAAAGACCGGCAAGCCCTTTTTTCTTTACTACAACACGGTCCGCATGCACGTCACGACCATGCTGCCCGACAAGTACCTGGCCATGTTGGGTGAGCCCGGCGGCAAGGACTGGGGCATCAACGAAGCCGGCATGAAGCAGATGGATGACAACATCGGCAACGTGCTGAAGAAGCTTGAGGACATCGGCCAGCTCGACAACACCCTTATCATTTGGACCACCGATAATGGCGCCGAGACGATGACCTTCCCCGACGGCGGTATCACGCCGTTCAAGGGTCAGAAAGGCACTGTCTGGGAAGGCGGCTACCGCGCGCCGCAGGTCGTGCGCTGGCCCGGGCACATCAAGCCGGGCACGATCTACACCGAGATTTACGCAGCCCTCGATTGGCTGCCGACTCTGGTCGACATCGCCGGCGGTCCCAAGGGCGATGGGCTGAAGAAGCAGATCGAAGCAGGGCAGTACGCCGGCATCGTCAAGACGACTCTCGACGGCTTCGACCAGCGCGACTATCTCGAAGGCAAGTCGGACAAGTCGGCACGCAATTTCTTCTTCTACTACACCGGCACGACGCCGTCCGCGCTCCGCTACAAGAACTGGAAGATGTGCTACACCATGTCACAGGAAGGCGGGGCCGGCTGGCTTGAGCCGCTCGTCAGCTACCACTGGACCTTGGTCCAGAACATCAAGCGCGACCCGTTCGAGCAGAATGTGGAGCCAGGGGGCACCAAGTCGCTCATGAACATGGGCGGCGCACTGACGGCTCCGTCGACCGCCTATTTCTACAACTTCAACATGCTGACAATGGGCCAGAACATGTGGGAGGCGGAGCTACGTTCATACGAGAAGTTTCCCCCGCTGCAGCACCCGGAGTCCTTCAACCTCAATGGGATACTCGCGTCGGTCAAGCGGAACGTCTCCGCGAGTCACGCCGGCGACTAGTGTGATTAGCAGGTCGGGAACTCCGCTAGTGAGTGCCCGACCTGCGCTTTTGCAGAAGGAACCGATGAGACGCCTACCCCTTCCCTCGATGTTGCTGCTCGGGGTCGCGGCTGGCGCCCCACAGCCGCCTGTGCAGCCGGTCGCCGCGGCTCCCCCGCCGGTCCAGCCGGCCCCGCCACCGCCCCCGGCGATGGCCGCAAGTGCCCCGGGTCTGGGACCGTCCAAGAACATGGGCCTCAATTACGACAGAACATACATCGGTGTTTCGGCCGTCAACAACAGCGCCGGAAACACATGGAGTTCCGGAGGGTCGCGGCCGTGCGTGACTGAGCCCTGCCCCGAGGCTGACCATCGCCCACGGTCGCGCGCGGTTCCCGTGGCAGGGTTTCACACTCACCGGAAATGTTACACCGAGCGGCGCATTGATGATGACCTCCAGCTTTGGCCAGGTGTTCGAGGGATCGATCAATAGCCAGTATCAGATCACCGGCCAGGTGACCGGATACTGCACCAACGATCTGACCTGGCAAAAGCAGAGCTGATCAACAGTTATCAGAGAGCGACGGCAACTCGAAACTGCCGTCGGTGGAGGGAATGAAGATGATCAGGAAACATGGCGGCAACCTCTACGGCGGTAACTAGGGAGAAACACTGACGATCGTAGTCAGGCTGTCAGCTCACGCTGGGCGGCGCGGGTCAGCCCAGCTTGGTAGCTGGTTGCGTGCGCCATGCTCGGTTGGGGTCCGGCCTCAAACGGCGAGCGTTGATGGAACGGCTAAAGCGGGAGGTATCCATGGCCAAGAGCTCGACGACCGAACCAGCCAAGACGGCGGAAGCGTTGCGTCTGGACGAGGCGCGGGAGAAAGGGGTTCCTTGGCGGCAATGGGGGCCGTACCTCAGCGAACGCCAATGGGGCACAGTCCGCGAGGACTACAGCGAGAATGGGGATGCGTGGAACTATTTCAGCCACGATCAAGCCCGTTCGCGCGCTTATCACTGGGGCGAAGATGGTCTCGCCGGTCTCAGTGATGACAAGCAGCGATTGTGCTTTGCGCTGGCCTTGTGGAACGGCAAGGACCCAATCCTCAAGGAGCGGGTGTTCGGCCTGACCAACAGCGAGGCCAATCACGGCGAGGACGTCAAGGAGTATTACTATTACCTGGACAGCACGCCGACCCACTCGTACATGAAATATCTCTACAAATACCCGCAAAATGAATATCCTTATCTGAATCTGATACAGACCAATAGGGGCCGCAGTAAGACCGATCCCGAATACGAACTGCTCGACACCGGCATATTCAACGAGGACCGGTATTTCGACGTCTTTGTCGAATATGCCAAGGCCACGCCGGCGGACATGCTGATCCAGATCAGCGTCCACAATCGCGGGCCCGATGAAAGCGTAGTCCACGTATTGCCAACCCTGTGGTTCCGCAACACCTGGAGCTGGTGGCCGGAGCCGCCGAAGCCATCGCTCAGGGCCGAACCCCGGAGAGCCGGCGCTGCGGTGATTGCTGCGAACGACGCCCCGCTCGGCGATTATTCGCTCTCTTGCGAGGGCAATCCGCTGCTGCTGTTTACCGAGAATGAGACCAACAACCAGCGTCTCTTCGGCACGGCCAACCCGACCCCCTATGTCAAGGACGGTATCAACGACTGCGTCGTCGCCGACCGGCAGAGCGCCGTCAACCCGAACAACACCGGCACCAAGGCTGCCGCGCATTACCAGCTGCGGGTGCCCGCCCGCGGGACCACCGTCGTCCGACTGCGGCTCAGCAATACCGCACGCGGCGCCGCAGAACCATTTGGAGCCCAGTTCGCCGAAATCTTCGCCACGCGCCGGCGGGAGGCCGACGAGTTCTATCAGGCGATAACGCCCGCCAGCGCGGGTGAAGATGCGGCCAATGTGATGCGGCAGGCATCGGCCGGCATGCTGTGGAGCAAGCAGTACTTCTTTTTCGATGTCGACATGTGGCTGCGAGAGCATGGCGTCGATCCGTTCCGACCGTCATCCCGTCAGATGCGGAACAGCGAGTGGTTCCACATGATCAGCGACCAAATCATCTCGATGCCGGACAAGTGGGAATATCCCTGGTTTGCCGCCTGGGACTTGGCCTTTCACACGATTGCGCTGGGGGCCGTTGATGTCGATTTCGCCAAGCAGCAGCTCGACCTGCTGCTGTCGGCGGTCTATCTGCATCCCACCGGCCAGATCCCGGCCTATGAGTGGGACTTCAGCGATACCAACCCGCCGGTGCAGGGCTGGGCCACTATCTTCCTATACCAGACGGAGCAGGCGTTGCGCGGCAAGACCGACCTCGAATTTCTCAAGCGGGTCTTCGGCATGCTCGCCAAAAACTTCGGCTGGTGGGTGAACCGTAAGGACCGCTTTGGCCGCAACCTGTTCGACAACATCGGCGTCTTCGACCGCAGCTCGCCGTTGCCGACTGGAGGCTATCTGGAGCAGGCCGATGGCACCGCGTGGGTGGCCCTTTACTGCCAGAACATGGTCGAGATCGCTTTCGAGCTTGCGGCACACGACCCGATTTATGAGGACGTGGCGGTGAGTTACGCGGGCAATTTGCTTTTGATTGCCCGCGCGATGAACCGGATCGGTCCGGACGGCATGTGGGACGAGGAGGACGGGTTTTACTATGACGTCTTGCGCCTCCCCGATGGCAGCGCAACCCGGCTCAAGGCCCGCTCGATGGTCGGTCTGCTGCCGCTCTGCGCCACCACCGTCGTGGATCCCCGGCAGCGGGAGCGGACTCCCAAACTGATCGCGCTACTCTTCGAGTACATGCGGCGGATGCCGGAGCTGCGGGAGTCGATGCATGCAACCGGGCCGGGGCAATTTGGCGTGGCCGAACGCGGCATGATGGCTCTGGTCAACGAGAGCCGGCTGCGACGGATCCTGTCCCGAATGCTCGATGAGAACGAGTTCTTCAGCTCCTATGGGATCCGGGCATTGTCGCGCTATCACGCTGAACACCCCTATGTATTTTACGTGCAGGGCCAGGATTACCGGGTGAATTACCTTCCAGCCGAGTCGGACACCGGCATGTTCGGCGGCAACTCAAACTGGCGCGGGCCGATCTGGATGCCGGTCAATGCGCTGCTGATTCGCGCCCTACTGTCTTATTACTTGTATTATGGCGACAATTTCAAGATCGAGTGCCCGACCGGCTCGGGCAATGCGATGAACCTGTTTGAGGTCGCGCGAGAAATCGCCAACCGGCTGACCCGGATCTTCCTGCGCGACGGGTCCGGTAGGCGGCCGGTGTTCGGCGGCGCTGAGAAATTCCAGACTGACCCTCACTGGCGGGATAATTTGCTGTTCTACGAGTACTTTCATGGTGACAACGGCGCCGGGATCGGCGCCAGTCATCAGACAGGATGGACCGGGCTGGTGGCGCCGCTGATCGAAATCTTTGGGCATCTCGACGCCCAAACCTATCTCGAAGGCGGGCGGGAGGCTGCCTTTAGTCGCGAGAAAGAAACCGTATAGACAGGGGGTAACCACATGGCGGGCACAGCGCGCTATCCGTCGCTTTTCCAAATCAACACCCGGGTCTGGCTGCAGCGTCTGTCCCGGCAAGCCGGCAAACGGATCACCCTCGCCGATATAGACGACGCCACGATCGACGGCTTTGCCGAACGAGGCTTCGACTGGATCTGGTTATTGAGCGTCTGGCAGATCGGTGCCGCCGGTCGCGCCGTCTCGCGCGGTAACCCGCAATGGCGGTCCGAGTTCCAGGCAGTTCTGCCCGACCTAACCGAGGACGACATCTGCGGTTCGGGTTTTGCGATCACCGGCTACACCGTCAATGACACGCTGGGCGGAGAGGCCGGGTTGGCGCAATTCCGCGAAAGGCTGGCAAGGCGCGGCCTCAAGGTAATGCTTGACTTCGTGCCGAACCACAGCGCCCCCGACCATCCGTGGGTGAAGACCCATCCCGACTACTACGTCGAAGGCAATGAGGAGGCGTTGGCCGGCGCGCCAGGGAATTATCTGCGCGTCGGCACCGACCGGGGACCGAAGATTCTAGCATACGGCCGCGATCCGAATTTTCCCGGTTGGCCCGACACCTTGCAGTTCAACTATGCAAATTCTGACCTGCAAACGGCGCGGATCGACGAGTTGGTCGCGATCGGCGGCAAGTGTGACGGCGTGCGCTGCGACATGGCGATGCTCCTGCTGCCCGAGATTTTCCAGCGCACCTGGGGGATCACGCCCGAGCCGTTCTGGCCGAAGGCGACGGCGGCAGTGCACGCGAAGTATCCCGCCTTCACCTTCATGGCCGAGGTCTATTGGGATCTCGAATGGACATTACAGCAGCAGGGCTTCGACTACTGCTACGATAAGCGGCTCTACGATCGCTTGCAGGACGGCCACGCCGCGCCGATCCGCGGTCATCTGCTCGCCGGCCTCGATTACCAGGACAAGCTCGCGCGCTTTCTCGAAAATCATGACGAGCCGCGCGCCGCTTCCGACTTTGCCTGGCCTCAGCATCGGGCGGCAGCGATTATCAGCTTCCTGTCGCCCGGCCTGCGCTTTTTCCATCAGGGCCAGTTCGAGGGGGCACAGGTCAGAGTGCCGACCCATCTTTGCCGCGGTCCGGTCGAGCCGGCGAATGTCGACGTCGCCGCCTTTTATGCCAAGCTGCTCCGGGTGCTGAAGACGACCAGCGCCTTTCGCGACGGCGCCTGGTCGCAGATCCAGCCACAGCCGGCCTGGCCTGGAAATTGGACGTCCGATGGTTTCGTTGCCTGTAGCTGGGCTGGCTTGAACGACAGCCGCCATGTCGTCGTCGTCAACTACGCCGGGAACCAAGGGCAATGCCAACTGCCGCTCCCGTTCCCTGCCTTGCACGGCAAGCAGGTGCGTCTGACCGACTTAATGGGCACCGAGGTTTACGACCGTGACGGCAGTCAACTCGTCGAAATCGGCCTCTACATCGATCACCCACCCTGGCATTTTAACGTGTTCCAGCTGCAGGCCGCTTAACGTCACCTATGCCACCGCTACCGCCCTCGTCGGTCGAATGAACAACCGAATCGCGTCCATCCTCGCGCTTGCGATGCTCTGGAGCGGCCAATCTCTGGCCCAGTCCGAGGCGCCGGCAAACGACACAGACACCGAAGTGTCCAAGGAAATCGAGAACCCGGTGACGAGGCGGATCACATTGCCGTTGCGCTACGACGCGGATTTCCTGGACGGTGCCTACAAGGCCACCAAGGACACGTTCCAGATCGACCAGGCGGTGGTGCCATTCCAGTTGAACGAAGACTGGGCGTTGATCACCCGCACCAAGCTCCCGGTGGAAGTGTTGCCGCCGAAGAACCTCGGCGACCACTGGGCATTCGGGCTGTCCAATGGCTATACCACATTCTTTCTGTCACCGGAGCATGGCGAAGGTCTCTATTGGGGTGTCGGGCCGGTCCTACTATCCTTCATCTAATCCGACGGTCGGCGTCAAGAAATGGGGCTCCGGCCCGTCGGCGGCATTCATAAAGCAAGACGAAAGCCCGTGGGTGTTCGGCGCGGTCGTCAACAACATCTGGTCTTTTGGCGGGCCCGGCGGCACCAACCAGCTCTTTCTGAATCCCTTCATCAATTATCATTTCGCCGACGGATGGTCCGTCGGCTCGTCGCCCGAGATCACGACGAACTGGATAGCGAGCGGCGGCAAGTGGACCGTCCCGGTCGGCGGCGGCTTCGGCAAGGCGTTTCAGCTCGGCGGGCAGCCGATGAAGCTGGACTTTAACGCCTTTTAGGCCGGCAACGAGACATGGCTGCTGCAGGTCAAGCTGACCTTTCAATTTCCGAATTAGGGCCGCACAACTTCGCCGAGGACAATCCTTCAATGAGACCGATGATGAAACCCTACCGCCGTGTTCACCGGCTGGTGACGATCGCAGCCGTGCTTTGTGTGCCAACATTGGCATGCGCCCAAACGCCGGCGACCACTGCGACGATGGCGCCGCCGCCGGGCAAGTCGACAATCAAAGCCGACATGGTGCCCTCGCTGATCGTCACGAATGCGCACGGTGCCAGTCTGCAAGGCTCGACCCTGACATTGATCGGCGTCAGCGCAAACTCCATTGTTTTCAATGACCGGCCGGTCAGGGCCGCGAGGCATCTGCTGACAGAGCACCTGCTCGAGGAGTGGAGTGTCGGCAGCCTTGCGAAGGACCCTCCGAACGCCACCGTCTCGGTGCTCAGCAAGGACGGCGCCTCGGTGCGCAATGCGATCGTCGAGCTGAAGATCCCGCATCTGGAAGGCGACAAGCTGACCTTCGACGTTCGCGTGCTGGAGGATGATCTCAGCGGCGCAGAAGGGCCCGCCTCGGTCTTTGTCGACATCATCGGCCTGCCGTTCACGCCGCTGTCGGTCGCGGGCGTAGCACGGCGCACGACGCGGCGCGCCGCCTGGTATGGCGCTGCAGCTGCTGCAGCCGCACCATACTACTATCCCCCATGGGTACCCGCCCCCTTATTATCCGTATCCTTATCCTCCTCCCTGATGAAGGACAATCTGACATGAGCAGCGAAGAAAGAAAGCACCGTTCGCATCTGCCGATCCCCACACCCGAGCGAACCGGGCTGATCACCTATGACGCGCGGGATCCGGACACCAAATTCCCGCCAATCGAGCAGTTGCGCCCGCCTAGGGGCGCACCCAACGTGCTGCTCATCCTAATCGACGACGCCGGGTTCGGCTCCAACACTGCCTTTGGCGGGCCCTGCCAGACGCCGAACCTGGAAAAGCTGGCGGCAGGCGGGCTCAAATACAACCGCTTCCACACCACCGCCCTCTGCTCGCCGACGCGGGCGGCACTGCTGACCGGGCGCAATCATCACTCCACATGCATGGGCGGCATCACCGAGATCGCCACCGGCGCGCCGGGCTACAGCTCGGTACTGCCCAATACCATCTCGCCGCTCGCGCGGACCCTCAGGCTCAACGGGTACTCGACCCGCGCAGTTCGGCAAATGCCACGAAGTGCCGGTGTGGGAGACGAGCCCGGTCGGACCGTTCGACGCGTGGCCCACCGGCGGCGGCGGGTTCGAGTACTTCTACGGCTTCATCGGCGGCGAGGCGAACCAGTGGTACCCGACGCTCTACGAGGGCACCACGCCGGTCGAGCCGAAGAAGACGCCCGAAGAGGGCTACCACTTCGTGGCGGACATGACCGACAAGGCCATGGCCTGGATTTCGCAGCAGAAGGCATTGGCTCCCGACAAGCCGTTCTTCGCCTACTTCGCACCCGGCGCGACCCACGCGCCGCACCATGTGCCCAAGGAGTGGGCCGACAAATACAAGAGCAAGTTCGACCAGGGCTGGGACAAGCTGCGCGAGGAGACCCTCGCCCGGCAGAAGGCGCTCGGCGTCGTCCCAGAAGATTGTCAGCTCACAGCGCGCCACGCGGAGATTCCGGCGTGGGACGACATGCCGGAGGCGCTAAAACCGATATTGCGCCGCCAGATGGAGGTCTATGCGGGGTTCCTGGAGTACACCGATCACCAAATCGGCCGCTTGCTCGATGGCTTGAAGAAGCTCAACATCCTCGACGACACGCTGATCATTTACATCACTGGCGACAACGGCGCCTCGGCCGAAGGCACGTTGAACGGCGCCTACAACGAGATGGCCAACTTCAACGGCCTGGCGGCGCTGGAGATCCCGGAATTCCTGATGGAGCGGTACGAGAAGCTCGGCGGGCCGGAGTCGTACAACCACTACGCCGTGGGCTGGGCGCATGCAATGAATACCCCTTACCAGTGGACCAAACAGGTCGCCTCGCACTGGGGCGGGACCCGCAATGGCACCATCGTGCACTGGCCCAACGGCATCAAGGCCAAGGGAGAAATCCGCTCGCAGTTCCACCACGTCATCGACGTGGCACCAACCATCCTCGAAGCGGCGGGGTTGCCCGAGCCGGTCTCGGTCAACGGCGCGCAGCAGCGGCCGATCGAAGGGGTCAGCATGTTGTACTCGTTCGACGACGCCAAGGCGCGGAGCGGCACGAGACGCAGTACTTCGAAATTCTCGGCAACCGCGGCATCTACCATAAGGGCTGGACTGCGGTGACAAAGCACGGCACACCCTGGGTACTTGTGGGGCGGAAAACCGTGGCCCTCGACGACGATGTCTGGGAACTCTACGACACAACCAAAGACTGGAGCCAAGCCAACGACCTCGCCAAGCAGATGCCGGAAAAGCTGCACGAGCTGCAGCGACTGTGGTTGATCGAGGCGACTCGCTACAACGTGCTGCCGATCGACGACCGGGTTGCCGAGAAGCTCAATCCGGACACGGCCGGTCGGCCGGTGCTGATCAAGGGGAGAACCCAGCTGCTGTTCGGCGGCATGGGGCGCTTGTCGGAGAATTGCGTCCTCAGCATCAAGAACAAGTCCCACTCCGTCACCGCCGAGATCGAGGTCCCGGAGACGGGGGCCGAGGGCGTGATTATCGCCCAGGGTGCCAATATCGGCGGCTGGAGCCTCTACGCGAAGAGCGGCAAGCTCAAATACTGCTACAACGTCGCTGGGCTGAATCATTACTACGTTGAAGCCGCACGGGCAGTACCGGCGGGCGAGCACCAAGTCCGCATGGAGTTTGCCTATGCCGGCGGCGGCCTCGGCAAGGGCGGCCAGGTGACCCTCTATGTCGACGGCGAGAAGGTCGGCGAAGGCGCGATCCCAATGACGCAGGCGATTATCTTCTGCGCCGACGACGGCTGCGACGTCGGCGCGGACAGCGGCGCCCCGGTCTCCCCCGATTACGGCTCGCGCGGCAATGCCTTTAACGGCACGGTCAAAGGGGTGCAGCTCACCATCGGCGCCGCGGCCGAGAGTTCGGATCACCTGGTCTCGCCGGAGGACGCTATCCGCATCGCCATGGCCCGGCAGTAATCGGAAGAGGCGCCGGGTATGACAGATTCACACCCCGCTTCAAGCGCGGGCAGGTTCGACGTGAGAGTGACGGCGGACAGCCATTTTGCCTGGGTCCGCACCCGCTTGAGCCTCGAGCGCACAATGATGTCGTGGCAGCGGACGGCTGTGGCACTGATCGGCCTCGGCTTCGCGATCGTCCAGTGTCGGGCCGGTCCTCTACTATCCCTCGGCAGGGAATTCAGCGCTGGGCCCTACGATATGGGGCTCCGGCCCGTCGGCGGCGTTCATCAAAGAGGATGAGAGCCAGTGGGTGTACGGCGCGGTCGTCAACAACATCTGGTCTTTTGGCGGGCCGTGCGGAACCAACCAGCTTTTTCTGAACCCGTTTGCCCATTATAACTTCGCTGGTGGATGGTCTGTCGGGTCGTCGCCCGAGATCACGACGAACTGGATCGCCAGCTGTGGGAAGTGGACCGTCCCGGTCGGCGGCGGCTTCGGCAAGGCGTTTCGGCTGGGCGGGCAGTCGATCAAACTGGACCTGGACGCCTATTACAACGCCATACGGCCCAAAGCCGGCAATGAGACGTGGCTGCTGCAGGTCAAGCTGACCTTTCAATTTCCGGAGTAGGGACGGGAGTGAGCGCTCCGCGGACGGCCGTTCTCGCAATCATGACAGCGCTGCCGCTGCTCGCCCTGACGAGCGCGCGCGCCGCTGAGCCCCTTACCTTTGTCGGCGGCCAAGCCTGCGCCGGCTGCCACACTGCCGAATTCGACGCGTGGAAGGGCTCACACCATGCGCTGGCGATGCAACAAGCTACGGAGGCGACTGTCCTCGGTGATTTCACCGGCGCCCAGTTCGAGCATTTCGGGGTTACGACGACGTTTTTCCGCGACGGTGACAGATTCGTGGTCCGCACCGGCGGCCCCGACGGCGCGTTACACGACTATCCGATCGCCTATGCGTTCGGCGTGTATCCGCTGCAGCAATACCTGATTACGATGCCGGGCGGCCGGCTGCAGGCGTTCGGCATTGCCTGGGACAGCCGGCCGAAAGAGCAAAGCGGCCAGCGTTGGTTCCACCTCTACCCCGACCAGAAGCTCAAACCCGGAGACCCGCTGCACTGGACCGGTCGCGACCAGACCTGGAACTACCAATGCGCCGGCTGCCACTCGACCAATCTGCAGAAGAACTATGACCTTTCAGCCAATACCTACGCGACCACCTGGACCGATGTCGATGTGTCCTGCGAGGCGTGCCACGGTCCCGGCTCGCGGCACGTCGCGTGGGCCAAAGCGCATGCCGAAGGCGGTTCCAATCCGTCCGGCACCGACGACAACCGGAAGGGTCTGACCAATTGGCTGAAGGCGACCGATAACGGCCATTGGGAAATGAACCCGGACACCGCGATCGCTCGCCGCACTGAAAAATTGGCGTCGACGGAACTGGAGACCTGCGCCGCCTGTCATTCGCGCCGCAAGGTGATCGCCAAGAACTCGGTGACGGGCGAGCCCTACCTCGACGCCTATCTGCCGGCGCTGCTCGAACCCGGTCTCTACCACGCCGACGGCCAGATGGATGGCGAGGTCTACGAGTACGGGTCGTTTCTGCAGAGCCGGATGCATGCCGCCGGGGTCACTTGCTCGAACTGTCACGACCCACACACTGCGAAACTGCGCGCCGAAGGGAATGCACTGTGCGCGCAATGCCATCTGCCGGAAAAATTCGACGTGGCGGCGCATCACCACCACCGGCCCGCCAGTGCCGGTGCGCAATGCGCCAATTGCCACATGCCGACAAAGAATTACATGGTCGTCGATGCGCGGCGCGACCACAGCATCCGAGTGCCGCGCCCCGATTTGTCGATATCACTCGGCACCGCCAACGCCTGCACCGAATGTCACGCCGACCCCTCCGCCCAATGGGCCGCGGAGACCGTCGCCGGCTGGTATCCCAAAGGGCGGCAGACGACCCCGCATTTCGGCACGGCACTCCATGCCGGGCGGATCGGTGCAGGAGATGCCGAGGAGCAGCTCGATCGGCTGATCCTCGACCGCGATCAGCCGGCGATTGCGCGGCGAGCGCCTTGCCGCTGCTGATGTCCTATGCCTCGCCTACCTCGGAGCCGGCAATCAAGGCGGCGATCCCAGATCCCGACCCACTCGTCAGAGGCGCGGCACCGCGCGCCTTGCCAGCGTGCCGCCGCGCTTTGTCGAAGCAGCGGTGCCACTGCTCAGCGATCCGGTTCGTGCCGTCCGCATCGAAGCGGCCAGAGCATTGGCCGGAACCGACCTCTTGTCGCTGACACCAGAGCAGCAGACCGCGCTGGTCAAGGCCACGGCCGAACTGGTTGCCGACGAGATGGTCGATGCCGACCGGCCGGAGGCTCACCTCAATCTGGGGCTGCTCATCTGCGGCGCCGGCAATTGCCGGAGGCGGAGAACGAATATCGCACGGCGCTGCGTCTCGACCCGAACTTCGTGCCGGCGCTCGTCAACTTTGCCGACCTGGAGCGGGCGCGCGGCAGGGACGAGGAGGGGGCCGAGCTGCTGAAAAAGGCGATGGCGATCGAGCCCGACAATGCCGATGTCCAGTACGCCCTCGGTCTCTATCTGGTGCGCAAGCGCGATTACCCCGCAGCACTCGACCTGTTACGTCGCGCACATCAGCGGGTGCCGGACAATGCGCGCTACGCCTATGTCTATGCCGTCGCGCTGAATTCGAGCGGTGCGTCCGGTGAGGCGATGGAGCTGCTCGAAGAGACGCAACGGCTGCATCCGGCGGATCGCGACGTATTGAGGGCGCTGGTCTCGTTCGCCCGGGACAAGGGAGACTTTTCCAAGGCGCTGCGGTACGCACGCGAGCTGGTAACCCTCAGCCCTGGGGACGCGCAGCTCCGCTCGCTGGTCTCCGATCTCGAAAAGAAGACTGCTCAATAGTAATTCCGCGAACGGGTAAGGCTACTCCCGACATTTTGAGTAAATCCTCTCTCTCGCTCCATCGATCGGACGGCACATCGATATGGTTGTCGCGTTTAGGTTGCGGTCCGAGCTCAAACGTTGAACGTCTGTAGTTGGCACTTGAGAGAAGACCCGGTCAGTGGGAAAGATGTCAGCTGATCGACATTGAGCAGACACTGACATAACGCAGTTGACCCATTGGGGATGTCGGCGTCCCGCTAACGGCCAGGATCGCGCTCGCGGTCGCAAGGGCGGCAGACCGGCAAAGCTGACGATGAAACAGGTTCGCACTGCTAGGAAGATGCTGGCCGACCCGGAGATTACTATCAAGGAGGTCGCCGAGGTCTTCGGCGTCAATCGCGCGACGATCTATCGCTCACTCGGTCTTGGCGTCTACGCCAAGACCGGAGCAGAGACGATGCGGACCGATCGATGAAGATTGCACTGACATCGACAACGCCGCCGGGGACTAGACGGGTGCGGGGCGCCGGCGAGGACTCGCCACTGGTTGGTCTCCCTGCTGACGCCTTTGACGACCGGATCGCGATTGTCGGCACCGCCGGCTCCGGCAAGACCTACGCGGCTAAAGGCTTCGTCGAACGACTGCTCGAGAGCGGCGCGCGGGTCGCGATTGTGGATCCGCTCGGGGTGTGGTGGGGATTGCGCGCGAGTGCCGACGGCAGCGCGCCCGGTTATCCCGTGATCGTGTTTGGCGGCAAGCACGCTGACGTCCCGATCACTTCCGATATGGGCGTCGCCCTCGGGCGCATCGTCGCCCGCGAAGCGCTCGCCTGCGTTGTTGATCTGTCCGATCTCGGCAGCAGCGCTGCCCGCCGGCGTTTCATGGCAGCTTTTGCCGAGGCGATTTACGAGACAAACGAGGAGCCGCTGCATCTCGTACTCGACGAAACGGATCTGTGGGCACCGCAGAGGCCGATCAAGGGTTGGGAAGGCCTCCTTGGCCATATCGAGGAGATCGTGCGGCGCGGCCGCGTGCCCGGCTTCATCCCGTGGCTGATCACCCAACGGCCGGCCGTTGTGCACAAGGATGTGCTGTCACAGGCCGACATTCTGATTGCGATGAAATTGACGGCGAGCCAGGACCGCGATGCGATCGGCGCCTGGATTGAGGGCCAGGCCGACCGGCAGGAAGGCAAGCGAATCCTCGCCGATCTGCCGCGGCTGCACCGCGGTGAAGGCTATCTGTGGGCCCCGGGTCACGATCTTCTCGAGCGCGTCGCCTTTCTGCCAATTCGCACCTTCGACAGCTCACGCACGCCCAAACGGGGCGAGCGCCTCGCGATACCGCGCACGCTGGCCGAGGTGGACCTCACCGCGATCGTCGCTGCGCTCGCTGCCTCAGGCGGCGAGGACCCTAAAAAACCGAAAGAGGATCGGTCCGTGCATGCACGGCTCGGGCAGGAGCTGGCTGCGGCGAGGGCGCGGATTGCAGCCCTCGAGGAGAACAACCGCGAGCTCCATTCGCGGCTTGCCAAAATCGCGGCGCTCGCTGCCGGTGCCATTCGCACTCCCATCGACGCCGCCAAAATCGCCCTAGAGCCCCAGTCGAAAATTCCAGGTGCCAAACCGGTGCGGCCACTGAGGACTGCGCCAGCTGATTCGGCCGCATCATCCGGCAACGGGATTCATCCGGCCGCGCGCAAGCTACTGACCGCCCTTGCGCAGCATGCACCGACACGCTTCACTTGGGCCCAAGCGGCGACGCTTGCCAGCCTAAAGCCCAGCGGCGGCCACTTCAATTCTGGGCGCAAGGATTTGCGAGCGGCCGGTTATGTTGTCGAGGCAAGCGGTCTGGTGGCGCCGACACTCGACGGGTTGAAGGCAGCGGGTGAAGTGCCACAAGCGCCGTCGACACCGGCCGACCGGCTCACCTTATGGTGTGGACGCCTCCCGGCACCGGCGCCCGAGATGTTGCGAGCGCTTGTAGCGCAAGGCGAGCGCTACATCGACGCTGACGAGCTGGCGGCGATCCTGGGTAAGAAGCCAAGCGGCGGCCACTGGAATTCCGGAATTGCAGTGTTGCGCAACAATCGGCTTATCGAGACCGAAGGTCGCAGTTACCGGGCGGGCGACCTATTTCGGGATAGGTTTCTTGACCTCGGAAACCGATAATCTCCAGAGCTTTCTTCGGTAATTTCCGCCGCGACCTGGTCGGTGGAAGCGTGGTGCGAAGAGAGCGAGGCGTAGACTAGCCGGCGAACCTACACGCTAAGAGTTATGTCGGCTTGTGCAATCCACGCATCGATGACCCCCAACATCTCGCAGGCAGGGTCCTATTGTACCACAATATCTTGCATGACTAGACTAGGATACACGGCACATGCTAACGGAGTTGGCTGCTCTAACGCGGTCGCCTCATGTCACCCGTGTGTACCGTCATCAAAGGGTGCGCGCATGCGAGTTGTCGTTGATCTGAATCGGTGCCTGGGATACGCACAATGCGTCTTTCTCGCTCCCTCCGTCTTCAGGCTAAACGGCGAGGAGGCGCTCCAGTACGACCCCAATCCTGACGATGCGATGCGCCAGAAGGTCCTGCGCGCAGCGGCGGCCTGCCCGGTGCAAGCAATCTTGGTCGAACACCTCATCGCCAAAGAGGGGGAGATGTCATGAGTGCCGTCTCGATCAAAGAAACAGTCGCGGATCTGGCGACAACATTTAAGAGCACCGGCCGCCTTGTCATTGTCGGCGCCTCCCTAGCTGGGCTCCGAGCCGCAGAAGCATTGCGCAAAGAGGGTTTCGCCGGGCCACTGACAATCATCGGTGATGAGCCGGAAGAGCCGTACGATCGCCCGCCCCTTTCAAAGCAAGTGCTGAAGGGCTGGGTACCGGCCGACCACACCAAGCTGCCGCGCGTGCGGCAAGTCGATGCCGAGTGGCGACTCGGCATCGCCGCCACTGGTTTGGACCGGGTGACCAAGCAGGTGCGCTTGGCCAATGGCGAGCAAGTTCCATACGATCGTCTGCTGATCGCTACTGGCACTCGCGCGCGAGAATGGCCCAACGCCAGGGAAGCGGCCCTGGAAGGGGTGTTCACGATCCGCACCAGCACAGACTCCGCCGGCTTGCAGAAAGCGCTGGCCGCTAAGCCGGGCCGGGTCCTCGTCATCGGCGCCGGCTTTATTGGGTCGGAAGTGGCTTCGGTCTGCCGTGAGTTAGGCCTCCCCGTGACGGTCGTGGAGCGCGGCACCGCACCGCTCGTTGGCGCGCTCGGCGGCGTGATTGGTACGATCGCTGCGGAGATGCAGCGGGACCATGGTGTCGACCTCCGCACCGGGATCCGAGTGAAGTCCCTGGAGGGCGACGGCCAAGGCCATGTGCAGCGTGCCCGACTCTCCGACGACAGCGTGGTGGAGTGTGACGTGGTGCTGACGTCGCTCGGTTCGGTCCGCAACACCGAATGGCTGGAGGGGTCCGGGCTGGCCGCCGGCTTCTGGGGCGTCGGCTGCGACGCGGGCTGTCGCGCCTTCGATATTAATGGCGTGGTGACCGACTCCATCTTTGTCGTTGGCGACATCGCCCGCTTTCCCCACGTGCTGTACGAATACCAGTTCCTCGTGCTGGAACACTGGGACAATGCCGTCCTCGGAGCTGAGGTCGCGGCGCACAACATGGTGAGCCTCGAGCCCGACCGTCGGCCGCACCTCCCGTTGCCTGCGTTCTGGTCCGGCCAGTTCGGCGTCAACATCAAATCAGTGGGCGTCTGTCCGTTCGGCAACGAGATCGTTTTCACCCAGGGTTCCATCAAGGAACGGCGTTTCGCCGCCGCCTACGGCTACCGCGGCCGCATTGTCGCGGCGGTCACCTTCAACCACGGCAAGTGGCTGGAATATTACGCGGCACAGATCGAGCGCTCGGCCCCATTCCCACCGCCACCGGCGGGCTACGACCGGCCGGAGATGAGGCCGGTGCCGGCCGAGTTCCCGGATCCGCACGTCCCGACTTCCCTTCCAGACGTTATCTTGACCGGTCATGACCCGACCGAGCGGGGAGCCGAATTCCGCGCGCGAATTTATTAGCAAGCGCCGCGGCCGGGACCAAAGTGACAAAGGCAATGCAAGAGGATGGGTGAGAGGAGCGCCATGGCCGACCTGACCCCCTGGCAACAGGCACTTCTATACGAAAACCGTGCCAATCCATATCCGTTCTACGCCGAGCTTCGGAAGACGCCAGTGTCGAGGCAGCCCGACGGCACATACGTCGTTAGCACATATCGGGAGATCGTCTCGATATTGCATGATCCGCGGGTCAGCTCGGATCTTAGAAAGCGTCCCAAGGCGCCGTCTGCTGCGGCGGAAACCGCTAGCTCGCCGACTTCGATGTACGATCGGGAACCCAGCATGATCACGTCTGACCCGCCCGAGCACGACCGCGTGCGGCGCGCGACCATGCGGCACTTCGGCCCACCCCATACACCGGATCTGGTATCGAGCCAGGAGGACGGGATCAAGCGCATTGTCACAGATTTGTTGGATAAGCTCAAAGGCAAGACGCGCATCGACGTCGTTGATGAGTTCGCGTACCCGCTACCCGTGAGCGTGATCTGCAGAGTCCTCGGCGTGCCCGAGGAGGACGAGAAACGCTTTCATAATTGGATTGAGGAGGCCCTCAACGGCCTCGACCTGGGTCCGGAGGCAGCTTCCGAAGAGGGTCAGCGTCTCGCCAAACTGGGTCATCAGGCTCGTCAGGAGTTGAGCACCTACATGGCCGAGTTGTTGGAGAGATACGCCAAACAGCCCGGCCCAGGCATGCTGTCGGCGATGGTGAACAGCGCAGACGAGCGCTTGTCCCGCAGCGAGCTCCTAAGCAACGCACAGCTTTTGCTCTTCGCCGGCCATGAGACCACGGTCAACCTAATTGCCCACAGTATTCTCACCCTGCTGCGGCATCCTCCTGCCCTCGAGACGCTGCGGCGCCGGCCAGAGCTAATCGTACCTGGGGTCGAGGAGTTCCTGCGATTCGAATCGTCGGTCCAGTTCTGGCCTACCCGCACCGCCCTCGAAGACATTGAGATTGCGGGAACGACCATTCCCAAGGGCGCGCCGATCATCGTGCTCTACGCGTCGGGCAACCGCGACCCGAGCCGGTTTACGAACCCGGACCAGGTCGACCTCCAACGCGAGCACAACGAACACCTTGGCTACAGCGGCGGCATCCATCTCTGTTTCGGTGGCCCGCTGGCGCGGCTGGAGGCTCAGATCGCGGTCGGCGAGTTCGCTCGTCGGGCACAGAACCCGCGGCTCGTGGTTGATCCGCCGCCGTACCGCCACAACCAAATATTCCGCGGACCACGGCACGTCCTGGTCGACATCGACGGGGTCCGCGACTGAAGGAGGCAACCGTGAGAGCGTTCCAGCTCCTCGCCTTGGCAATCGCCGCCCGAGCTCGCGATGCCGAAGGTCGGCTATGTGTCGAACTCCTCAGCGGCAACCTACCTCGACGAGTGTCCGCAGTCGGCGCATCCTTCCCGTTCCCGCCCGCTGCGGCGGAGGTGGGCTAACTGAACGGACACCGGTCGTTCAGCCTAGGCGGCGGGAACGGGTCAAAGTTGCCCCGAAGCCGCCGTCCATCGTCTGCTCGAGGATTGGCGGGTCGAGTGGATTCCTGCCATTTGCTCTCAGAGTTTATCAAGATGGGCCAGCGCGGCGCGCAACGGAGCGCTGGACACCTGAAGGATCCCTTCGAAAGACCGATCGAGTTCGAGGATCAAAAAAATTGCAGCGGAGACTGATAATGCAGTGACCAGGAATGCTGCGACTACGGTTCCATTTCTAGGTGCAAAGAGGCCGAAGCTGGCAAAAATGATCGTGAGCCAGAAAACCAAAACCAACAGGAACGGGAAAGGGATGGAGTTGCCGGCGTTCTCGAAGAGCAGCAGCCGGGTGCGCCCCAAGTTGATGGCCATGTTGAGGACCTGGCCCTGCAGTGAGCGTTGGGCTTCACTGTGCGGCGAGAGTTCCTCGATTTTGTCATAGATAATTTCGAAGGCGCCGGTCGGCTCAAGCGACGCTGGCCCGCCGTGGTCTGCCGGCCGAAACCGCTCGAGCCCGGCTGCGACCGAGCTACGCAACAGAGCACGGGCCTCCTTTGTCTCTGGCCCATAATGGACCAGTAGGCGGTCGAGCACGACGATATCGGCGGACATCTGCGTAAGCTCGTTGCTCCGGGTGTCGTAGGCGCTCTTCGCCGTGGCAACCAACAGGCTCAAGAGAAGCGCGCTCATCGTCGCAACGAGTGCGATTGCCAGCTTTACGACATCTTTTGTGTCTGTGCTCAGATGGTGCTCAGGAAGTGCGGAATGCAGGAACACTCCGACCAGCGCACCTCCGAACAGACAGACGAACACTATGCCGCCTATGGCAATGGCGCTCACGGAATAAAGGCGCCGTTGCTGCGGGTTACCCGTCCTTCGTGATGCCCAACCTTAGACGGATCGAGGAAGGCAATCATTCATGGGCCTGGGGCGGATTGCCTTTGAGGCGGTAGACGAGCCCGGTCTTGGTGGTGCCGAGGGAGAGCCAGTCGCGCCCGGACTGCTGCAGCGCGATGAAAAACTGCCGACCGCGGTCCATCGCCTTGTCGTGCAGTTCGTCCGCGCGCTTGAACTTGGCCTCGAATGCAAACTCCCCGCACATCGGATGGTGCGTGCCGCGCTCGCGCCAGATGGCAATGTTCGACTCGGCGGTGACCCCCCTGCCGAACTCCAGTTCCCCTAGATCCTGAAGCACCTCTTCGACGATCGTCTGGTTCACCAGTTCGACCCTGTCGGTGTCGGAGGTCTTCAGTCCTCCCAAGACCGGGAACACGCGCGCCAGGTTCGCCATAGAGGTGCGATCCCCCTCGGGCGCCTGGCTCAGGGGAAACTGCACGTTGTGAGAGAACAGATTCCGGTAGCCGCCCACCTGATCTTTCAACGGGAGCGTCTCCGCCTTGAACTTGATCCGGTAATTGCCGGCCATGTTCGGCCGCACGTCCAATTCCGCGGCCTTCTGGAT
>Ga0306924_10001220_pt1 | contig 23340 bp, 26 predicted proteins | sample sta12Can44000111_FD_203756 | JGI IMG/M metagenome (GOLD analysis project Ga0306924, IMG submission 203756) | Lab enrichment of tropical soil microbial communities from Luquillo Experimental Forest, Puerto Rico - statanox.12C.anox.44.000.111 (v2)... | ecosystem: Environmental > Terrestrial >...
TGCGGGAAGATCCGGGCGGATGTGAATCGGCAGATCATCCAAAAAATAGCCCATACGGCCGAGGGTGGAGTGCGTCCGAAATCCCTGTTTGGTTCCGGCTTGGCCGGCTTAGGAGAAGGTGTTTACGCTTCAGACGAGCCGAAAGCGGAAACGCGGTTGCGGCGCTGCCTCCAGATTGCGGCGGATATCGTGTCCGAACCGCTCGACAGAATTCGCGTCCTCGACCTGGCTTGTCTAGAGGGCGAATTCGCTGTGGAGTTCGCTTCACACGGCGCAACGGTAGTGGGCATCGAAGGCCGTGAGATCAATCTCGCAAAGGCCCGGTTCGCCAAGGATGTATTGTTACTTAAGAATCTCGAACTACTCCATGACGACGTGCGCAACTTGGACTTTAAGAGGTTTGGGCGCTACGACGTGGTGCTGGCGTTGGGGATACTTTATCATTTGGAAGCCCCAGCGGTTATGGAGGTCGTACGGAGCATTTTTGGTTGCTGCACCAGAGTGGCTATTATCGATACTCATTTCAGTCAGGAGGCAAAGGAGCCTTTCACGTGGGAGGGAAACGTTTATTTTGGCGACTATTGGCAGGATCACAACCCAAATAGCACTCATGAGGAACAGCTCGCGGCATTATGGATGTCCATGGGAAACACCCGCTCCTTTATTCTGACACGAGCATCCTTTACCAATCTTCTGCGCCACGTAGGCTTCACGTCTGTTTATGAATGTCTGAACCCTTACGAATATTACGATCTGCAAGCAGATGGCCGCCATTTCGTTGTGGGGGATCGTATCACGTTTGTCGCTATCAAGGGGCAGCATCAGCGTGTAGTGTCCTCACCGATCTCGCAAGCGTCGCCTGAGATCGATCGCCCCGAAAAACTGGAATATCTGGCCGACGATTGCGGTCCGGTTTCTTGGAACCCCGACGGGCCGGGTTATGTGAACCCTAATAAGCCTAGATTGGCCCGGAGACTATTCAGGATGCTGCCTGAACCCACAAAGTCTGTAGTACGCAAAATATATCAATCGGCCTCGGGACGCTAAGTGGATTGGCGCTGACCAAGTATATCCTCGGCTCGCGGTGTGAGAACTTAAGGGAATGAGAAGGATATTGATGCCCGCCTTGGTCTAGGCGGACTGCGAATCGCCGGAAGACGCGATCGGACCGGCGAACAGCCCGCAAAAGCATGTACGGTGGGCGCGCCGTGCGAATGACCGGTTTCCACCCTGAGCTGACCTACAGTCTGGGTACTAAGCGTCAGCTTTTTTCCACTACCGCCGGGCGCAGCCGCACGCCAAGCCCGAGGTGTAGAGCAAGCCCGCCCCCCGGGACGCGCGAGCAGGAACAGCGGGCCGATCAGGCCGGCAAGGTGCTCGCCCAAGCGAGGCTCGTCGGCTGACCCCCTAAACGGTCAGGCTATTCCGAAGAGCCTCATGGTGATGCCGGCGAGAGCCGCCATCACGGCAGCGCGGAGGGTCATTCGAAGCAACGTTTTTGTGGCGGGCATGCCGCGATGCTGGCCGGAAGGCGTTGACGGGTCGTTACCGCTTACCGGCGGAAATACAGGCGCCTAAAGGCTTCCGGCCAAGCCGGAATCGGCGCGGTTTGGCACTAAAAAGCAATTTTTTGGCCGGAATTATCAAGCGGGCCGCTTTACAGCGTCCCACGTCACTGGCTGTATCAAGCACATTCCCTCCCCCCGCGTCGCGGGATAGGGCTACCTTCCTTCCAATACGATCGGGGAGAACGCCATGAAGCTTCGTATTTCCGGGTTGCTTGCGAGCGCAGCCTTTGCCCTTGCCGGTATTGTCGGCGGCGCTCAAAGCCTTGCGCAAAACGCCTACATCACGAACCAGACGAACCAGACCCAGAGTGGACCCGACGACACCGTATCGGTAATTGACACGGAGACAAATACGGTAATCGCCACCATCCACCTCAATAACGAGGTCTCTCCCTTTGGTGTCGCGGTGACCCCGGAGGGCAGCCACGTCTATGTTACGAACAATGGCTCCGACAGCGTGTCGGTAATCGACACGGAAACAAATACGGTAACCGCCACCATTCACCTCCCTGTTAAGAGCTTTCCCCTGGGCATAGCGGTGACCCCGAACGGGAGCAAAGTCTACGTCGCGAATGAGGGACTCGGCACCCCTTCCACTGTGTCGGTAATCGCGACGGCGAGTAACAAAGTGATCGCCACCATCCCGATGGGTCTACACCCCTTTGGCGTTGTGGTGACCCCAAATGGCCAGCACGTCTACGTCGTGAACAACGGCTCCAATGCCGTATACGTGATCGACACGGCGACAAATACAGTGATCGACACCATCCCGGTTGGTAATCAACCCGTTGGCATAGCGGTGACCCCGGACGGCAGGAACCTCTATGTTACAAATATCCAAGACAATACTGTGTCGGTAATCGACACGGCGAGCAACACAGTGATCGCCACTATTTCCTTTCCCATCGACACTTTTCCCGTTGGCATAGCGGTGACCCCGGACGGCAGGAACCTCTATGTCACGGGCGATGTCTCCAACAGCGTCTCAGTAGTCGACACAGCGACGAATAAGGTGACTCTCATCCCTTATCCTGTCGGCACCTATCCCGTTGGTGTGGCAGTGACCTCTGACGGCAGCAAGGTCTATGTTGCGAACCAAACCGCCAACACCGTGTCGGTGATCAACACGGCGACGAATACGGTGACCGCCACTATTCCGGTCGGCGAAGTCCCCACCGCTTTTGGTATGTTCATCCAGCCTGCACCGCCCGCGCCAAAATTTGCTGGGACGCCGGGAAAGGCAAACTGTTACGGCCAGAGTGTCTCGGCGTTGGCTCGTCAGTATGGTGGGCTCAACAATGCCGCGGCGGCGTTGGGGTTTTCAAGTGTATCGGCGCTGCAAAATGCCATCATGGCATTTTGCGAAGCGTAGCGGTCATGACCAACCTTGCTGAGCGGGGCGCTAACTGTCAGTGATCAGAGCGTCCTGCAGGCAATGGCCAACGGGTCTGCAAACGCAAATGGCCGGTGTCCGGTGCCGACCCTTTCCGGACCTTGGCCCGGCGTCTGAAATCGGGACTTCTTGGCACGCCCTAACTTTTCAGAAGTTCGATCCCTTACACGCGGCGTTAAAGTAGCGCAAGACCGAGCCGTCATTTCCCTCTGCGCGGCCGTGTATACCTCTGACAACGCTAGGGGTCTTCTGACGACGATTGTGTCCATTTCGTCACCGACGCATCCATCCATCGATCCGGAAATTGGCCGTTTATATATACAAATAACGAATGAAACCAATTCGGGATCGGCAATAACGGTTGTGAATATAGGAGAAGTTTACCTTTCTCCCGATACATGGATACTTGCAAGCGCGACGCTATATCAGTCGGAAGCACAATCACTAAATCGCCTGGAGCGGGTCCACTAACGAGCTCACACCGAATCGCGCAATAATCGATACAACGCCCATCCTGATCCGACCTTTCATCCGAAGTGCCATTAGTCGATTTAGCTAGCGTTACTTTATCTAGAAAGAGGGGAGCGTCATCGGTCGCCCCATCGACGGGTACCCCCCGGTAATTGAGGTAAGCGCCGAATTCCATGATCTCATATCCATGTGCAAACGGAAAAAACAGTCTGACATCATTTTGAATCCTGTGCTCGAATTGCGCCCGCACCGCCGATGCTATTTCGGCTTTTGCTTGAATTATATCCTTGCGTACAAACACAAAAAAAGTCGAACCTAAAGCATCTTGGAAAAAGATAATAGATCCTAACGCAACTATTGCAATTTTACGCCCTCGTCCTATCTTGCTCCAAGACAACACCGCAATCCGACCAATGTACAATATTGTGATGAGATCCACCGGCGCGAGGTAATAACCACTGAACATACCAAGATACACGTAGGTAAGTAAGTAAGCCACGGCACCAAAAGCTAGTCCATCCCACAGCAAACATGGTGCAGACCGGTGTCGCAGCATGAGATAAATTCTGCCGACCAGAGCGGCTAGCAAAAGCCAAGGGCCAAAATCCCGCCGTGTGTAGCCAAGTAGGACATCTACGAATGGGACACGATATGCGAGGTTGTAATCCATCCGTCCAAAACCAACGAATCCGAAATACACAATCAAAAACAACACCGACAAACAAATCAAGCCCAAGTCGAGACGGCTTTCACGAACCCAAAGTTGGTCGAACCTCCAGCCAGCAACCATTCCGCATCGTAGACTAAGCCTCGACGCCGCGAATACGAAAAGCAGCACGAAGGCGGGCTCCTTGAGATACAGTATGATTTGAGCACAAACGACTGCTGCTATCGCCCATCTTGTAGCTAGCGTCCATTCGAACCGCTTAACCGATACGACAAAACAAGCGAGAAAAAGCAGTAAGTTGCGCTCTGGGAAAATTAACCCGCTAAAACTGATGAGAATGGCCGGACTTAATGCGACGAAGATTAGGAGAGATGCGCGCGCCCCGAAGCTGATAGGCTCCTCACCAAGAATTAGGAGGATGATCCAAGCAAAAAGCAAGAATTCGATAATTGGGAAGATATGATACCCCGTAATGGAGGTCGTAAAATGACGTATCAGATTAAACTCCTGGTGGCCTAATGGAAAAAACCGACCATCACCTGGCCAAATTGGTGGTGAAATAAATTGCGGCCCTGGAGGGTCCCCAAAGTAAACAAATCATTGTCGGCAGAAGCGAAGTCCTCCCAAACTAAAATTATTGCAATGTAGGATGCTAGGAACAGGGCGAGCAGCCCCGCGATTGCTCCAGTCGGAAAACTCAAACGGAATGATCCGAACCCGACGGCCGCCCTCGGTGCCCGACCCTCACCGCGGTGGGTCCGATTTGTGTACAGAGTGATAAGTGCTCCAATGTGTCGCGGCGGAACGAGATTGATTTTAGGTGTCGTTCCCTTCGGGCTCGTTAAATCTATCTTCTCTCGAATTGACAATGTCATCCCGATGACCGCCGTAGCGGTTATCGTCGTCCAGATCAGACCAAACGGGGCGCTAGCGTGGTGCATAAACCACGAGTATACTTGTGCAAAAAATGACATCAGGTCCTCAATGCGCTCAGCCGGAAACTCGGCGGCGTGTTCGACAACGCGACAAGGCGAACACTGTGTCAGGCGGCGAGACGAAGATCAACTTGCCTGCGTAGTCGAAACAATCGTTTTAGCTCATGCAGCTTTCCACCCCAAGCCGACCTCCGGCGCAGGTATAATGCGTGACTCCCCCCCCTGACCCCAACGCCCCGAGCGGCAGGCTGACGGCGGTTACAAGGACAAAAATGCACTCAGCCCCGTTTCGGCGGGGATTTTTTCTTGCTTACGCCGCGGCAACCCGCTCTTTCTGATCCTCGCCAAAGATGATCGCCATCGCGCTCGCCATCACCCTAGTCGCCGTGGGCGCAGCAACCACCGGCTGCGCCATATTCATTCCAGCTCTATTATTCCGAGCAGCGAAAGCAGGCTTACGGTGCAGGCGACGTCCGCACCTTGAAACGGCTCTCAAAAGAATGTCTGCGCGACGGCGGCCGGGTGTAAATCTTAGGTTGCTGCTTGGCTGTTTTTCACCCGCGGCCCGCGCATGTAACCGGGCTGCATATCCCGCTGACGCCGAATTTTCTTGCCAGGCCACACGCCCTCAAGGTGTCTAGCTCGCGCTCGGTGCGCTCGGGATGCGCGCGGCAACTTATGCACTCGGGCATAATGAGCGCCATCCTCGGATTTGCCGGATCTTGAACGGTCACATTCGTCCCGTCCGGCCCGATCGGCTCGTCGCACAGCCAACAAAGTGCAGTGGCGTGGAATGCTTCCAAGAAAAACTTTCGCGCCTCGGGATCACCATCCGCAAGCCGCTGATGGAGCCGCTTGGCCTCACTCAGCAGCAGCGAAATCATTCGCTAGCGCCCGCCCCGGCTCGACCTGCTCACCGACAAGAAAACAGGGAGCCGGGGCGGCACCTCGGCCCGCATGAACAAAGGCCGAGGATCACGGCCGGCGGTGGGAATACGGAGAACCGGCGGCCGCAATTGCTTCCTTCATTCGAGTTCGGCCGCCGGGTCGCTGTCGAGCGCTCGCCAATGCTGATTCTGCCGACGACGGTAGTTGCCCTGAATCACCCTGTATTGCTCGGGCGTCGTAACATGATCGCTCGTCAGTTCCAGACGGGCGCCCCGCGACGTCGCATCGGACAGCGCTTGCGGGATCGGACCGTCAAAACTTGCTATGTCGCGCCTTGCTCGTTGATGTTCGCGGATGTCCGCCATTTCCTCGAGCAGGCCGATAAGTCGCCGATCGTCAGCCGCAGCGTCGACCGCTAGCCGCAACCCTTTCGCTCGCAACCGTGCCGACAGCGCCTTGCGCAACCTTTCTTCGTCTGCGGTAAGCTCAGCTCGCAACCCCGCAACCGTCATCTCCGTGTCCTGTGCGCTCTGCGCGGCGGTCGCCCGCTTGCTCCTCGCCTCGGCCAAAGCCGGCGGCAGTACGAACTCACCGTTCGGAGATGTCCGCGCTGCACCCACCCTTGCGTTCTGAACACGCTGCTCGACGTCGGCAAACGAGGCTAATGCCGTCATCGCCGCCCCATGCTGACGCTCGGCACCCTTGATCGCTAACTCCGTCTCGCGGCAGCGCTCCTCGGCCGCCGCAACCTCGGCATTGGCTTTCTGCAACGCCTCGATCGCCGCCTCCTTAGTCAGTCCTGTCGCCGTCGTCGGTGACGCCTGCGCCGCCTCGACCGACCGCGTCGCCGACCGGGCCGCCAGCGCCGCACCCATCGCCTCCCGCATGCGACGCGCGACATCGTCGTAAATCGCCTTGTGCGGCCGCTGCGCTTCCGATTGCCACGTCGGCCCGCTCACCGCAGGCCCCCACCCAAACCGTAAAAGCCAGAAGCAGTGCGCGATCGATGCAGCCGGTTCAGCGCCGCAAGAACCGCAAACTGGTCCTGCGTGCTCTGCGACTTCGATGGCTTCCACGTGTAGGGCAAACTGTTATTTTCATCCTCAAGCCGGTAGGGTTGCTTCTGCGGCGGCCATTCGTATGGCCCTACTTTGTCTGGGGCTTCCTCCTTGATCGTGCTCCGCGTCTGGCCGTGATGCCTGGGCTCGCCTTCGACGTCCTCGAGCAAGCCACCTTTCATTGTCTTGCCGTAATACTCATCGAGGATCCGTTGATATTGCCGGTTGTCGATGCCGCTACCGGCATAGCCCACCGGCCGCGGTGCGGGCCAGCCACCGGCCGGTTCCCAATCTTTCGCCCGGCGCTGCGCATCCTCTCGCTTCGCGCCGGTAGACCAAGCCTGCTCGCTGAGCTGGTCGCGGGCCTTGCGCCGTCGCCGTCGCCGACGCCAGTACTCATCGACGAAGTCGCGGATCAGCTTGCTCCTATCCGTCAGACTAGCTGGCGGGCGTGCCGGTTTGGCCGGAGGCGGTGCCGCATCCGCAACCTTCACTCGCCACCGACCCCGACCCGGAACCCAATAACCCGGATCGTCATAGTTGGCGCCGAGCACCCGCGCCGCCGCACCAATCGCCTCCGCCATCAACCTCGGGTCAACTCGCCCCTTGATCATCTCGCCAATCCCCCATTAAGCCGCTACCCCCAAACGCTCGACCCAGCCCGCCATGCCGGACAAATATCGCCGCGTTTCCTCACCCCCATCCAACGCGCCAGCTACCTCTACGAGTACCCCGGCGCATACGTTCGCCAAATCGTCGTGGTATGCGTGCCCAGAAGGGTGATCCACGACATCGCGCCCCGTCCCACGGCCCGTCTTCCGTTCCAGGCTCGCTAACTGGTTCACCATCCGCTGGTTGTCGAGTAACTCGACCCGACCGCTCATCAGTAACGGCAGAAACTCGACATAGTATTGGCTCTTGTTTTTCTCAGCCACCTCGTATGTTATACCGTGGTGCTGAAAACGCTCTATCGGCCATTCGCCTGCGTATTTATCACCAATTACGGTCAATACACGGTAAGACTTTAGCAGATCGGCAAATTCCTTGACGACACTATCCGGTGAAAAAGGCGGCAACCGCCCGCGCACACAGTCCAATATCCCCTCGCCACGAGGCCCGCGATGCCCCACCGCAACGCACATCTCGTCCGACGATCCGCCACTGCTGTCGACAAAACCCGCATACGTTATCGTCGATACCGGCGGCAACTCTCGCCGGCCCCGCATCACCAGCCCCTCGACGACCTCCTTGTCGATGTATGCCGCTACATCGGTGCGAAACCTGGCGAAATACTCAGCCTCAGCGCTCGCCGGATCGTTCGCCAACTCCTCGGCTATAAATTCCCGGTCGACCGTAGGATGCATTTCCTCGGTCGTCGCCTGCCACACAAGCACACGCGCGCCCGCCTTGCCCCAATGCCTCCGATATGCTTCCCACAACACACCCGCCTTCGAGTACGGGCTCGATGCCAGCAGCAGCATCGATGTCGGGATCGTCAACAAACCAGGGCGAACCGCAGCGATTACCTCGCGATCAGGATTGGCAGCGCTGTCGGTTGTTCGCCAAAACGCAATTTCATCCGCCATTATTGCGACAAATGTCCGGCCTCGCGGCGACGCGATACCGTTCGTGTGTATCTCGATCCTGACGCCGTTGACGAGCGTCACATGCTCTTGACCAGGCTCACCATCTATCAACGGAAACAATAACTTGACCGACTGCAATAGGCCGATCACGTATCTCAGAATTATTCGACCCTGGCGCCGGTCCGCCGCGATGATCGCCACCGTTGGCACCTCGCCCGGTGCCAGATATGGCGAATAGTCAAAGAAACACGCCAGATAGACCGCAACCAGCGCCAGAACCCGACTCTTCCCGCCCTTACGCCCGCACACCAGCGCCGCTTCCCGGTAAGGCCTGGAAGGCACATCGTCGCGTCCGGTGTGAGTCTTGTAGTGCTCAAATGCCTCGCCACTTAGCGGCAAGCCAAATAATGCGGTCAGAAACGAGCGCCAGCGCGCCCAGCTCGACGCAGGCTGAAACAGCGGCGCAAATAGCTCGGGATCGTCCAACGCCTCGATCAGCGAGACGTCGGCGACACTCACAATACAGCCTCGCGGGCCGCTCGACGCTGCGCCAGGTGGTCAGTCAGAGTCGGCACCTTCGCCGATGGCAACGCTGCCAGCTTACGCTTGGTGGCAGACGTGAGATCGCGATTCCACAAACACAGCTTGCCGAGCAACTCAGTAACGTTCTTCCGATAGGCGATTTCGGCCTTGACGCTGGTCGCCTCGTCGGCCTTGCGCGCATTGACGATCTGTTGCCACTCGGCGGCGATCATCTGCGAAATAATAATTTGCTCTTCGGCGTTCAGGAAACCGCCGCACTCTTTCGAGATACCCTCGGCGCCGATCTTGCTCGAAATACCAGCGCGAACGCTCGCTGAGAGACCGCGGCACAACACTCCCCAGCGTTCGTTGCTTCGTCTCGGCTCGTAGTTTCTCGTAGTTTCTCGTCATGCGGGCAACCTAGCGCAAACACTGCCGGGCGGCAATCCGGATATGACATGCTCGCGACACGGTGCAAAAATGCAAATGATACTCGTATGTTATGGCTGGCGAGCAGATATTTAATCTGCTCGCCCATCGCGACCATCTGCACAATTTGTGCAATTGGTCCGCGATTCATGTCCATCTGAAGGACAGATAGGAGCGTCCATGACTGGCAAGTGCTCAACATGGGCACTTGCCATCGCGCGCGAAGTTTCGAAGGGTGGTGAATCGTCATTTTCCATTGCGATATCCCCTCTTCTTCGAACCCCACTGAAGGCGGCTTCGCTCGTGCCGGCCTTCGGCCGGCCCTCGGCTTCGCCGGCCCTCGCGGCCTTCGGCCGCTCGGTCTCACTGCAGTGCCAAAACTACCTCTCACGGGCGCCGGCTCCCGACCCAGCGACGGCGATTGCTTGATTGAGCACGGTTGCGGTCCATTCGGCGTGTGAGCGGTCCTGGAACCCGTCGCAGAAGATGGCACCACCGGTATCGTCGACGACGAGAATGTGGAACGTGCGGCCATCCGGGTTTTCGTAGGCCGCAAAAAGCTCCCAGCGGAAATAGGGACACCGCGCTCTCATCCTCTTTTTACACACCTGCACAGTATATCTTCCGCATACCCACTTGTGGACGGAACTGCGGGACCCTTCCTAAAGGAAAGGGTCCCGCGACGTCCCGCGTACCCAACACAAGTGCTCACGGGACTTTTTAGCATTATTCGCGGGACCATTCAATGTTTACGCGGGACGTCCCGCGAAAATCGATTAGTATAATCATTAATATTCGCGGGACGTCCCGCAGTCTACAGGAGCCATGCTGTTTCGTTTATACACATAACGTATTCTTTAGTAACTAGCGCATCGCGTGCGTCTCGCCATGCTTTCCGCCTTGTGTTTTCTGACTGCTGTTCCGAGCTGGTGCCTAGCAAGTAAAACCGGCGCCACAAATCATCGTCCACCACCATAACGTCCGGTGGAATATAGTTGCTCGGCGGTGGTGGCTTTCCGTGAGCGCCGAGAGCGCGTCTGAGGGCGTCGAGAGCGATCTTCTGCTTATCGCTGAGTTTGCCGTTGGGCCGCGCTCGGGATGCTGCTGTTTGGTTCTGGCTCGTGCTGTCGACGACGCAGCTATAGATCGGATCCTGATCGAGATTGTAGCCGACCAGGACTTGGCGCAGGCGGAACGTGATCACCGCGCCGGTGACGCCGTCGCGCTGTTTGGTGATCTGGGCGGTACGCACGTCGGTGGTGCCGGTGACTTCGATCTCGGTGTCGAGATTGGCTTTGAGTAGCGAATGGCCGCGAGCGCCGAGTGCGTGGTTTTTGCCGAGATGGTGGACGGCGCTGATATGCGCCCCGAATTCGTCGCGCAGCGTATCCATCGCGGTGACGAAGGCGCCCATGTCGGTGGGTGCGTTTTCGTCGCCGCCGGCTAGCGCCCGGCTGACGGTGTCGATGGTGATCAGCGCGATTTGGTCGCCGGTCGTCTGGCGGATGGTGGTGATCAGCCGATCGAGATCGCCATCGGCGAGATGGCAGAGATCGACGGCTTGCGGCACGACATAGAACGGGATGCTGTGCGGCTGGGGATGGCCAATTTTGAAGGCGGCGACCCGGTTATAGATACTTTTGCCGGCTTCGGCGGCGACATAGACGGCCGTACCCTGAGCGACTTTGCGACCGTGCCATTCCTTGCCGGCGCCGACATGCAGGCTTTGATCGAGGGCGAAGAATGTTTTGCCGCTTTGGGTCTCGCCAACGATCAGGCTGAGCTGCTGGTGTTCAAGGACGCCTTTAATCAGCGGTCGAGTGCCGAGTTGTGCCGTGATGTCGTCGAAGTGGACGATTTCGAGCTTTTTGTTACCGAGATCATCGGGAGGAATAATACCGCGCAGACGCAGCGTGTTGCCGATGACGCTATCGTGGCAGCCGCTAGAGCAGTGCCATTTCAGACCGACTAGGGCATTGTCCCACAGCACCAGGCTGACCTGACCGCACGGACCGGGACAGCGGCAGCGCCAGTCGGTGCCGTCCGGATGGGCGTCGCCGAGTATTTGCGCGGCATCGGTGGCGAGCGGCCAGCTGGTGGGTCCGGTGCCGCTATTGCCTGGCGGTGGCTGAGCGCCGTTGTGCTGGCTCATGATTGCCGCCCGCGGTCGAGGCCGCTGTCGACCGTCTTCTGCGCTTCGCGTGACGACAGGCCTGTTGCTATGGCGGCGGCGACGAGTGCGGCACCGGAACTTCCGCCATCACCGGCGCGACAGGCGGCCCAATGCAACCCTGTGTTGCGCTCACCGCGCGGCAAGCGTCGGACGAAATCGGCCAGTCGCGTCTCGGAAACCTCACCGCGGCCAGATCTGCGATAGCGCCGCACTATCTCGGCGAGGCGCTGTGCTGCCAGCCGGTCGAGCCAGGCCAGCGAGCCGAGCACGAATTCGGGAAAATCGGCGATAGGACTGCGGTCGACCACCGCATAGCCGGGACCGGCGATGATGATGCAGCCGCCGTCGGCACGGATATCGATGCCGGCGCTGAGTTTCCCGGTGCTGCAGCGCAGACCGGGCGGGTGCCGGAAGAACAGATGTCGGCCGCCGCGCGGTGTGGAGTGCGTGCGGGTCGGCGGCAGGCGGTGCAGATTGCCGTCCAGCCATTTGAACCCGGCCGGGTCGACATCGATCACGGCAATCCCGGTCACAGCACCGGTTGGCATGCCGATGCGGTCGGCTGATGGCGCTCGCTCAAACAGCCACCGGACTATCGCCTCGTCGCAGGACGCGTCTTTAAACCCGTTCCGGCAGGCTGGCGCTTTCGACGGCAATGCCGGATAGACCATGACCCCGAGGCGCGCCAGGCCTAGGGCTTGTTCGAGCAGGCTGCGCGCCTCGGTCATCGCGGCGGCCCCCTGCCGTTCAATCGGGCGCGGGCTTGGGCCTGGTGCTCCGGGGAAACCTCGCCATCGGCTGCGCCATCGAGGCCGTATCGCAGGCCGCCATCGGCGAGCGTCCGCTGATAACTCCATCGGCTGCACCACCAGCCGATGGCGCGGTCGAGGTCGCGGGAATGTCCGCCCAGCTGCTCGGCGATGCGCCGTCCGATACCAAGAGCCAGCGGCTTGGGCGGCAGGCTGAAGGCTGCGGGCCACTGCTCGCGCAGCCTGGCGATGATGTCGGCGGGGTATTGTTGGCGCCGCCGGCCGCTCATGCGTTGCCCTCCGTCACCAGATCATCGCCGTGCGAGATGCTATCGACGCGGCACCACCGCCCGTTCGTCGGGTGTCTCAGGTACAAGCCCGGACGGAAGTCACTGCCGTCCCAGTAATCCGCGTAACTGAGCGGTCGGTCCGGGTCGGGGTCGGCCGATTCGCCAGGACCCTCGCGAGACACCACACGCGGCGCGCGCCGTCGCCGTGGCGTGGCCATCTTATGCGGGCGCGGCGATGGCCCGCTCTGCGGAAGACAGCTATCTGGCGGGCTTTGGCGCGGGTGCTGGCGCGCTCTGTGAGTGGCTTTATGGTTTCAAAACATTCCCGAAGTGCAGCACCTTTGCCGCGGCCGGGCGCCGCCAGCGACTCGTCGCACCGCAGTATCGCACGGCACATCACCCGGCGCTCAGCCGGCGTTAGGAGCTTCCAGCACCGAAGGATAAGTTGGGCTTGCCTACGCCGCCACTCGGCTAGCAGGACCGCTAGTTCAACTTGATAGTGTTCCTGGTCCATTATGCCCCCTCGATGCCAGCGAGGCGGGCGAGCACTTGACGGCGACGGCCGATTTCCCTACATCCGGCCGTACTGAAGCGCTCCCCGGTGCTTCGGTCTGGAAAGACAACTCGCCCATCGGAGCCCGTCCGGTGGGCGTTGTTTTTGTGCCGCTCACGGCCGCGCCTCGGCCTGCGGCTTGCGCTTGCGCCGCGGGCGCCCATGATTTGTATTGTGCAATACAATATCGGTCGCAACCTGCTGCTCGTCGCGATCCATCGGCTGATTACAGTCCCGGCAATCAATCCGCAGATCCGGCTTGCCCCAGGCATTGGCACCGCAGACAGGACAGGAATATTTGGTGCGGGTGTTGCGCGTCACCGGGCGCTCACTCCAGAGATCCACGTAATCGATCTTTGCTCCATCCTTAAGCAGCTCGGCACAAGCGATAGCGAAGGGTCCACCGGGAACAATGTGATGAGAAACCCCCTGACCGGTCTCGCGCCCGTTGCCGTTGTCGGGTTGTAATCCAACCGCTTTCATCTTCTTCGCCCATTCCTTGTTGTGATAGCCACCGCGGCTCGGTTTGCCGAAGTGTTGTTGCCAGCAATGGGTTTGCTCATGAACCAGCGTCGACAACGTCTCCTCGTCGGTGCGGATTCTGAAGGCTGTCGGGTTTAGCGCGATCTCGTCGACGATCTCGACCTCGTCACGGGTGCCGAAGCGCTTCGGGGCAAAGTAGCCATACGAGCCTTTGCGCCGTTGCATCGTGATCAGCGCACGCGGCAACTCGCCGGCAAACAGCCACGCATTGAACCAGTCGTAGGCCTCGGTCAAACCGACATACGTCACCCGCGTCGGGTCCTTTGTTTTGTGCAATACAATTTCTGCTTGGGTCATTCGTCATCCTTTCATGCCCGCGCCTCGGCCTGCGGCTTGCGCTTGCGTCCCTTGGGCGGGTTCGGCACCGGCGCCGATGGCAATAGCTCTGGCACTTTTGCCGGCTTGTAGCCGCGCGCCTCTTGCTCCTCCTCGCGCCACGCGTCGAGCTTGTGCGACCAGCCGCAGACCTGCCCGCCCTCATGATAGACCGGAAATGTCGGGTCGATGCTGGCCAGCCTATAAACCCGCTTGGCCCGCTTGGGCGTATTCCACATGTGCTGTGAGATGGCCCCCGCGGACCACAGCAGCTTGCCAGGTGCTCGCATAAATCCTAATCCTCTCGGTGGTGTTTCCTTTCCCCCATTATTACCCGTGCGTCACCCGCGTCAACACTATTTCAGCCGTTTACTGAAAATACAACCTCGTCGCACGATATATTCAAATGGATATAAAACTTATACTTCAGCGCATACTTTCCAACCCAAAATGTCTGCGGCGAGCCCAGCGTTTCTGCGGCATTCAGCGGATAGACAACGTTTACGGGTGCTGTTAGGATTACATACTTCAGCGCATAACCACGCCTTTGGCGCGGGCCTAGCATGTCGCATTTCATGTCGTAGGAAAATTTGGGCGCCTCCGGGAAAATCGGGAAATTACAAGCATTCCGGCGACACCAGAACAAACGGGTCCTGGCCGCCTAAGTGCTTGATTTGCCGGGAAAGCAGGGTTTATCGGGCAAGGGGAGGAAGAAGATCAACCTTCATCCCGCCGACAACATACCTGGTCTCGTTGCCGATAAGCCGACGCCCGGCTCGGGCGATCTCTGCTTCATCACCAAGATCCCGCTCGACGACGTGACCGCGCATCTCGAAGGATGCGGCGTGCCGATCGTCGCGGGTCCCGGACCGCGCGCCGGGGCGATCGGCACGATCCAGTCGGTCTATATCCGCGACCCCGACCAGAACCTCGTCGAGATCTCGAACTATTGATCCGTTAATCCTCGACCGACGCCGCAAGGATCAGGCTGAGCTGACAGAGCGGGCGGCCGGTTTCGGCGGCCCAGGCATTGAAGCACGACTGGACTGCCGCACGGTCCTTGCGGTTCTTCGGCGGCGTGTCGGCCGCGCCCCAGCGCTTTAGCGCCGCGGTCACCGAATGGGTGAAGACGAAGGTGTCCTTGCCGACCATGCGCAGAAAGCTCGGGCCGGAGTTGCCGCCCATCTGGCTGAAGCGCTTTGCCAGTGTCTCCCACAACTCGACGATGTTCGTTCCCGGCCAGTCAGAAAGCCACGCGCCGAAGCCGCCATGCTCCTCGGCCACTTCGATCATCGCGGCGGCGTTGTCGCGGACTGATTTAAGCTTGCCCCAGTGGCGGATCAGCCGCCGGTCGCCGAGCAGCCCTTCGAGCGCCTCGTCGGACATCGCCCGCACCCGGCGCGGCGCGAAACCATCGAAGACCTCTTCGAAGGCTGGCCATTTCGCGTCGACAAGACTGTGCTTGAGACCGGCGCGAAAGATCCTGAGCTCCATCTGCGACAGATAGCGGTCGTCCGTCACCGCCTTGAGCTCGGCTGGCGAGCGGGGCTGCGTCAGGCGCGCTTCGAGCGCCGCGGCGCCGAGGCGAGTGCGCGCCGCCTCGTAGATCGGTGCGAAAGGAGGTGCGGCCATCGATCTCTCCGTTCGAGTCACGCTCTGCGGACGCCGTAGAAGGTCGCGAAGCAGCCGGGCAGCACATCGATCAGATCCTTACGATAGGCGGTGGATTGCCAATATTCGCCCATCGGGATGTAAGGAACATCCTGCGACAGCTGCAGTTCGGTGCAGATCCGCCGTTGCTCATCGATGCTGCCGGCGTCGAGCCAGGCGGCGCGCAAGGCGTCGATGCGCGAGTTCGTCGGCCAGGCATCCCAGGCGGCGAGCCCGTCGGCGCGTATCAAGAAGCTGGTGTAAGAATTGGTGTTCGGGACCGATCTGTCGAAGAGTCCAAAGAACGCGCTCCATCCACCCTTGTCCGGCGCGGCCTGATTCTGCCGTCGGCGGATGGCGGCTCCCAATTCCATCTCCTGCATGTCTATATTCATCCCAGCGCGGCTAGCTGATCTACTCCCGCCAGGGACGCCGCGCGAATCTCTTGGACGTCGGTCGGAACAAGGACGACGACCTTTTCGCCGTTATAGCCCGCGCGCGTCAACGCCCGCCGAACTGCTGCGTAAATCGCGCGGCTCGCGCAAGACTTCGATCTCGGTATCGTTGGCAAACGGCGTTCCGTCGGGGAAGAGACCGATGCCGTCGTGCCAGGAACAAAGACCAACTTGCTGGCTCTCTCCGCGTGCCCGATCCGCGGCGCAGCGAGCGCCGCAACGCTGGCGCCAGCAGCCTTAAGGAGATCTCTTCTGTGCATGACGGCCTCCTCCCTGTTTAGCCATGACGATAGCCGATAGCGGCGCGACGCTCCACGCTTCCAAATGCCATCGTGTCGACCCGATTGACGCGGCTCCGGTCACCGGTCAGTCTTCTATCGAGACCAGCCGCGGAGTAAGCAGCCATGAAGTTGATGTGGTTTCATTTGATGCCCTACACTGAGTTGCCCGACGATTTCCGCGAGAAGCATCCCTCGGTGTGGGTCGACATCCACTCTTCGCTGTTCGACCCGCGGCGAGCGCACCACATGTACAACGACTTCATGGACGAGCTCGAATTCGCGGCCGAGTGCGGGTTTGACGCGGTCTGCGTTAACGAGCACCACTCGAACGGTTATGGGCTGATGCCCTCGCCCAATCTGATCGCCTCGGCATTGGCCCGCCGCACCAGTGACACCGCACTCTGCGTGATGGGCAATTCATTGGCGCTCTATAACCCGCCGACCCGGGTCGCCGAAGAATTTGCGATGATCGACTGCATCTCCGGCGGACGATTGATCGCCGGCTTCCCGGTCGGCACGCCAATGGACACCTGCTTTGCCTATGGGCAGAACCCGTCGATGCTGCGCGACCGCTATTACGAGGCTCATGATCTGGTGGTGAAGGCTTGGACCGAGACCGACACTTTCGCCTTCAACGGCCGTTTCAACCAGCAGCGCTATGTCAACATCTGGCCGCGCCCGGTGCAAAGGCCGCACCCACCGATCTGGATCCCCGGCGGCGGCTCGATCGAGACCTGGCAGTGGTGCGCGGTGATGGACCACGTCTACGCTTATCTCTCCTACTTCGGCTTCAAGGATGGCCGCGCCACGATGCAAGGTTTCTGGGACGAGATGGACCGGCTCGGTAAGGACCGAAACCCGTACCGGGCCGGCTTTCTGCAATTTGTCGGGGTGGCCGAGAGCCGCGAGCAAGCGATGGAACTCTACCGCGAGCCGGCCGAGTATTTTTATGGCCGCTGCCTGCGGGTCGACCCGCGCTGGGCGATGCCGCCGGGGTATATCACCGAGGCGACCCAACGCGCCGGCATCATCGGCCAAGTAGGCCGCGCCGCAAGCATGCAGGCCCGGCAGCAGGCGCGGGCGACGACCCAAATGGAGGACATCGTCGAGCGCGGCTATGTGATCATCGGCTCGCCGGACGAGGTTGTTACGCAATTGACCGAGGTGGCGACCGACCTCAATGTCGGACATTTGATGCTGCTGTTGCAGTTCGGTAGCATGGGCAAGGAGCTGGCCGCTTACAACACCAAGCTGTTCGCCGATCGTGTAATGCCGCGGTTGAAGGGCCTGTTCAGCGAATGGGAAGACCGCTGGTGGCCGCAGCCGATGCCGCACCCCGAGCGCGCCCACGTCGCTCGCTTCGAGGCGCCGCTGGCAGCGGAGTAATCTCAGTGGTCGTGACCCTGACAAACCAAGGGGAGAAACGTTATGAAACGCACTATCGCAAGCCTGCTGACCGCAAGCGGGTTCCTTGGCGCGTCCCTTTTGGCCGTACCGGTGGTGCGGGCCGCGGACGTGTTGACGCTGTCCTCGACGGCGGTTCAAGACAACGGCACCCTGGCCACAAAAAATGCGTGCAGCGACAAGCAGAGGACCCCGAATTGCGTAGGTGAGAACATCTCGCCTCCGCTCGCCTGGTCGAACGTGCCGGACGGGACCAAGAGCTTCGCCCTGCTTCTGTTCGATCCCGAAGGACGCGCCCCGGCTGGCGTGTCGCACATGGTGGTCTATGGTATCCCGGCCGATGTGAATGGCTTTGCCGAGGGCGAGCTCAGCAAGCCCTCCGAAAAATTCGTCGGCGGCAAGAGCCTGATGGGGTTGGGAACCTATTTCGGGCCGGGCACACCACCGAACACCGATTGGCACCATTACACCTTTACGTTGGTTGCCACCGATCTCGACCCGAAGGCGCTGGAACCGGGTCTGACCCGGGACGAGCTGGCCAAGGCCCTTGAAGGCCACGTGAAAGGCTCGGCCGGTTTGGTCACCCGGTTCAAGCATCCGTCGTAAGGGGTGGCTGGACGGCGCCGATGGCCTCACTGCGGAAGAGCCGAGGCGCGGGGCGCTCCTACGATGTCAGGCAATGCCTCGGAATGCCGTGCTCGGTGGGCTCGAATTTAGGGCCGTCATACGGGACGCCCTCGTCGGGATCGGCGTTGACCTTGGTGATGCCATCGGCGATCGGCTCGCCATCGGGATCGTTTCCCGCCGCGATCGTGCCGCCAGTGACGACTTCGTCGCGCCACGGCCAGACCATGCGGAACCGCTCCATTTTGCGGCCGGTCCCGCCGTGGATATAGACGGTCGAACTCAGTAGGAAACTGCGGTCGGCGATTTCAGAGCCGACTGGCTCATGGGTTTGCGCCCACAAGACGGTCTCGCCACGGAACCAGGCGTTCAGGGCCGCCGTATCGTCGTGCTCGCCATCGCCCCATAGGACGGGAGGTGCCGCTGAGCATTTTGATTGCTCTTCGGCCCATGCCGGCGAGGCGATAAGGATCACCGCGATCAGCCTGGCAGCGAGGCGATGGTTGATAGCCCTGCGGGCTGTTTTGCCTGACGACATTGCGTATAGTCGCATCCGAGACAGTTTCGGAAAAGACGTCCCTACGGGGCTGGGAGGGCAGAATTATGGCGGACCATAACGATCCGAACGCTGTAAATTCGATCTTCTCGGATATCGATGTCAGTGCCGCCGATCTCTACGACATCTTTGGCTTTCCTGCCGACGATCCAGCGGGCGCTGAAAAAGTCGTAATCGCGCTGACCTTTTCCGCCACACCGCAGGCCGGTGTCTTCGACACTGACATGCTGTACCGGATCTTGATTGCGCCCGATCGCCGCATTACTCGTTCGGACAGCGATGACACCAGCCTCACCGGATTGTTGACCTATCTCGAGGGGGTCAAAGAGAAATATTTAAAGATATTGAAGCCGTCGGAGGTTCGGGTAACGGTTGATGTCAACAACCGAGCAAACCTTCGTTTCATCGGCTTTCCCGGCGGAAGTTTTTCGACCTCCATAACGACCAACGAAAGTGTCAGCGTGCAGTCGCCCGACGGTCACTCGATCAATGTTTTTGTCGGTGGACGCGACGACGCCTTCTTCAATGATCTGCCGGGTTTTTTCCGATCGATCAACTACGCCCCGCAATTTTATCACGTGCCGCATACGATGCCGGATGTGCGGGAATTGAAGATCCCGAAGACCTTTCTCGAACTGGAAGGGAACGATCTTTTTAATTACGACCCGCAACTCCCGCAATGGGGCCACGGCACGAAGAAGGAGTTGCCGGCGGGCCCGCTGACATGGAACGGCAATCGCTTCAAGAAGGACCAGAACGGTAATTTTCGGTTCGTTTATTCGGGCCAAGACGCACGGGCCGGACAGAATTGCAATGCGATCATCCTGGAAGTGCCGCTGAGTTTTCTGACGGCTAATTCTGGCGACCACCGCATCGTCAATACCTGGGGCGAAAGCTGGGTACTGAAGGCAGCTCACAAGGTTGAAACAATCCCCGACGATCCGTTATGGATCGAGCACCCGCATGTGCTCCTTGAGGCCTTGACCTTCGACGAAGAATTGAAGAAATACAAACTTGTCGATACCGACGGGCAAGCCTTCGCCGACGCCGCCCTCAGCGAACGGGAGGACAATCGTCAGTTGGGTGCCAACAATTTCTGGCTGGCACCACATTTCATCAAGCGGCTGGGTCATCTCGGCTGGGGTTTTGGTCCGTCTATCACAGCACTCGGACTCGCCTGCGCCTTTGATCACGACAATTCGCCGGTCTCGGTTCATCGGACCTATTCGAGTGTCGTGGAGGCCTTCCCGCGGGTCAGCAAGATCTTGTTTCAGGAGCTCAACATGCCGGACAATTCCTGGAACAGAAAGGGATTGCCGATACCATTGCGGCGCGCCGTTGACGTCTTCATCCCAAACGTGAATTCGATCGATATGGACACAACCGGCACTTGGCCATTCGGTCGCCGCCTGGAGGACCAAGTGGCGACCCGCTTCCTGTCCACGTTCTTGGATATGAGCGCCAGCCTCAACGGGAAAAGGTATCATGTCGAATTGCTCAACGACCCGGCGCTGTGGAATAACGCCCCGATCGAGCCGAAAACGCCGCCTAATCCGCTGAAGAACGACAAGGAATTCCTGACGGATTTCCCGTATCTTGCCGAACCCTGGTGAGCCGATGATGGCCGCGGGTGGGTACGCCGCCGAGATGCGGCGCATCGACGAAGATATCGCCAAGACCGAGGACGCCGCAGGCGCGGCGTTAAGCAGTCCGGAACGCATTACCCGGCACGTTTATAGACTCTATCAGAAGGCTTCTATCGCCGGTGATCTGGCAGGATTGACCGCGGTCGAACATGCCATCGACGACACGATACCGTTATTGTCGAACCCAGCCGATCTCTACTTACTGAAGGCCCATGCCGCATTCAAGCTTCACAAGCTCGCGGACGTCGATTTCGCGCTGCGCGCCGTTCGGTCGGTTTATGACAGCGATGAGGGGCGACTGATCCGGGCGGATCTCGACTTCCAGCGCGGGCATTATTCGGCGGCGGAAAACGGCTATGTCGACGTCCTCGGGCATGAGCGCTCCTGGGATGCTCTGGCTCGGTTGGCACATCTCCGCGGTAAGATGGGCGATTTGGCCGAAGCGGACCGTCTTTACGAGGAGGCAGAAGACCAACTGACGGCAAAGGAAATGCGGGCTTACGCGTGGCTCGAGGTGCGGCGCGGTTTTCTGGATTTCGTCCATGGTCGGTTCCGCGAGGCGCGATCGCATTACTGCCGGGCTGAGGCAGCCTACCCCGGATATTGGCTGGTCGAAGAGCACATCGCCGAACTGCTCGGGGCAGAGGGCAGATACGAGGAGGCGGCCGGGATCTTTGAGCGAGTTGTCTCGGTGATTGACCGCTCTGAGCTCGATCAGGCGATCGGCGAGCTTTACGATCTCGGGGAGCAGCGCGGGCCCGCGGTTTACTGGAAACAGCGCGCCCTTTCTGCGTACCTGCAATCTGTGCAACGGGGCGAGGTCCATTATTATCACCACCTCGTTGATTACTATACGGACGTGGCAGAAAACGGTGGCGAAGCTGTTAAATGGGCATATAAAGACCTGCAACTAAGAGAAAATTTTTCAACTCAGGCGGCGCTCGGCTGGGCATTTTACCGTGATGGACGGTTTAGCGACGCGGTCCACTGGATCGAGCGCGCTTTGACCTCGGGGGTCGTCGATGCATTGCTCTATTTTCGCGCCGGCGAGATTTACAGTGCCGCCGGCAACGAAATTGAAGGCCGTGGCCTCCGGGAGCGGGCGTTAAGCCTCAACCCGACGGTTGCCGGTTTTCACGTGCATCACTGAGAGGTCACGAAGCTAGGATCACATCTGCAGCCTTCTCGGCGATCATATAGACGGCACTGGCGATAAAGAACCCGGGGATTCGCGGGAAGACTGAGGCATCGACGACGCGCAGCCCCTCGGTCCCGTGGACCCGGAAATCGCTGCCGAGCACGCCGCCGCCCTCGCGCGGCCCGATCGCGCAGGTGCAGGAGGCGTGGTGGCCCCACGCTGTGCTGCGCACGAAGTCCCGAAGGTCGTTATTCGTCTGCAGCGCTTCTCCTGGCTGTTCTTCCTCGGCAATGAGCCCCTGCGCTCTGAGCTTGGCCGTGAGCTGACGGACAAAGCGGATGCCCGCGACAACCGAGTCGAGATCTTGGCCTGCAGTATCGCTGCCCTCGTCGAAATAGTGGAAATTGATCAGCGGCGTGTCCAGCGGATCGGTCGAACGGAGCACCACTTCGCCGGCGCGGTTCTGCGTGTGCCCCTTTAGGATCGCCCAAGTCAGGTAATTCGGCTTGGTCACCTCGGCGGCGGAATAGCCGGGAAAATAGCCGCCGAAGAGGCCCAAAAGTGCAAAGCAAAACAGGTCCGGGAGCGGGCGTTCGGGCAGTGATTTTAAGATTGCCGCCAATACCGCTCCGTTGCTGGTGTAGAGGCCCTCGCGCCGCGTCGCCCATTCCTGATAGGCAGGGTCGCGGCGGCTGAAAGTGACGCCCTTCAGGATGTTCCAGCTGTCGAAGCTCATGCGGTTGACGACGCCGACCTCGTAACGGTCTTGCAGGTTCTTGCCGACCCCGGACAGTTCGACGCGTACCTGAACGCCGAACGGCTCCAATATCGAGCGCGGCCCGATTCCCGACAGCATCAAGAGTTGTGGCGTATTAAAGGCGCCGCCGCACAGGATCACCTCGCGCGTGGCCTCTGCGGTGGAGAGGACGCCGGGGGCGGTGCTGGGCTGACCATGGGCCCGGTATAGCCGCTCACCCTTGAGATACTCGACGCCTGTCGTGCGATTCTGCTCGTCGAGAATGACGCGCCTGACCAGAGCGTTGAGCTCCACCCGGAGGCGATCGGGATATTTCTGCGCGGTCTCGAGCACCCGCTCTCGTGTCCCCATCCGAGCGTGGTTGCGCGTCGTCAGCGGCGTGTAGCGCACCCCGATGGCGTTTTCGGTCACCAGCCGCCAGTCATTCGGATCGGCTTTTGCTTCCAAGAGATCGTGCACGCGTTCGATCGGTTCTCCGATATCGTCGAAGGCTGTGGCTGCGGATTCGAGCAATACCTGGACCAAGCCGTGATCGCGCAGGGCGGCCGCGGGGGGCATTGCTTTCTCCACCTGCAGCCAGCCATCCCAGCCGTGACGCGACGGATTGGCGCCAAGTTTTGCGACCCAGCGCTCGATCGGGCGGTGATGACAGTTCTCCAGCTTCGTGAAATAGTGCCGCATCGCCTCGG
>Ga0306924_10001225_pt1 | contig 23311 bp, 19 predicted proteins | sample sta12Can44000111_FD_203756 | JGI IMG/M metagenome (GOLD analysis project Ga0306924, IMG submission 203756) | Lab enrichment of tropical soil microbial communities from Luquillo Experimental Forest, Puerto Rico - statanox.12C.anox.44.000.111 (v2)... | ecosystem: Environmental > Terrestrial >...
GAACGCTCCTCCAGGTCCTTCTTCTCGGCCCGCAGCCGCTCGAGGCGGGCCGGGTCGCCCTTCGCCTGGGCGATCGCGTCGTCGCGGCGGTTCGCCTCGAAGAAGAGGTACTGCGCCTCCTCCCAGTGCAGCTCGGCGAGCCGGAAGAGCCACCCCGGCATCTCCTGCTGCGAGCCGCCGAGCCGGATGAGCTTCTCGAGGTCGGCGATCTCCTCGCGGCGCTTCCCGGAGACCTGGCCCTCGATCGCGAAGCGGAACGTGTCGAAGTCGAGGCGCGGGCCGGCGGGCTCCGCGGCGCGCCCCTTCGCCTCGATGGAGCCGGCCAGCGATGCATCCGGGGCGAGCGATCGCTTCTTCCCCAGACCGGCATCCTTGGCGGCGGCCGCGGCGGCGGAGGGGCGCGGCTCCTCCGCCCTCGCCCGCGGGGCCAGCGACAACGACAGCGAGAGCGCGAGCAGGAGAGAGGAGGTCCGTCGGGCCATACGTGTGCCTCGTCTCTTCGGGCTAGCGCGTCTCGCGTGCGGCGACGTCGCGGCACCCCTTCGTGAGGGTGTAGGTGAAGGTCCCGAGCTCATCGCGCCAGAACTCACCGTCGTAGGGCCAGTAGAGGTGCTCGTCCGAGACGGCGGTCGAATAACGGTAATCCTTCAGGACGTTGACCTGACCGCCGCGGGTGAGCGCACCCTCCAGGGCCTCGCGCTCCTGCCGGGAGACCTCGATCTTGATCCGGAGCGCCTGCTGGAGGAGCTCCCTCAGGGCGTCACGCTCGTACTCGAGCTTGCCGCGGGCGCGGGCTCCTGCCTCCGCGACGAGCCGGCCGCGCTCGGCCTCGAGCCGGCCGCGCAGGTCCTTCGCGAGCGCGGAGCCGCGGAACGCCTCGCGCCGGCCGCCGATCCCGCGATCCATCTCGCCCTCGACCTCGAGGATGGTGTCGTGCAGGCGCTTCACGTCCTGGTCGGTGAGCGCGACCTTGAGGATCCGGGCCAGGTGCGCCGATCCGGCCGCCCGCCCCTTCTCGGCGTCCTCCAGCAGGTCGTAGAAGGCGGCCGGCTGCGTGCGCTGCCCGGTGAGGCGGTCAAGCTCGGCGAGGATGCCCTCGTACCTGCCGTGGAACTCGTCGAGGATGTCTCGCGCCTCGGGGTAGCGGCAGTTCTCGTAGTAGATGATGGCCTTCAGGATCCACGACTCGGGGAACCACGCGTCGCGGAAGTAGGGCGACTGCAGCGTGAGCAGGTTCCCGAGCGCCTTCTCGTAGTTCCCGATGCGATAGTGCGCGTAGGAGGACTCCCACAGCCCCTCGAGCCAGCTCTGGCCGCCCCACGGCATCTTGTCGTAGTAGAAGATCGCGTATCGGTTCTGCTTGTGCTCGTAGTGGATGCGGGCGAGCTGCAGGAACGCCTGCTCGCGGGCGTGCAGGTCGGGCGCGCGGCCGCGCTTCGGGTTCGTGAGCCGCACCACCTCCTTGAACGACTCGACCGCCGACTGGCCGTTCCCCTGCGCGTACTGGACGAGCCCATCGAGGAAGCGGGCGCGCGCGTAGATGTCCGCCTCGTCGAGCCTCGGGTCGTCGCCCGCCGAGCGCGACGGCGGCTGTGCTCCCGCCTCCGGGCGCACCTGGACCGTCAGGCGCCGCACCTCGTCGTAGTTCTTCTTCGCCTCGCCCGGCCGGCCCGCCTCGTCGAGCGCCTGACCGCGCTCGTAGGAGTAGCGGGCGAGCAGGTACGTGAACGCGTCCTGCGACGACGGCGGGAACGCGCCGTTCGAGTACCGCGCCACCTGGCTGACGATGACGTCCTCGTTGACGGTCTTCTTGCCCACCTGGAACAGCCACTCGAGGGCGTTGTGGAAGTACTTCGTGCCCTGGGGCCCGCGCTGGAGGATGACGTCGAGCTGGGCGAGCGAGGAGTGGTACAGACCGAGGCGGTAGAGGCTCTTCGCGAGCTGGTAACGCGCCTCATCGTGCGCTTCGGAGAGCGCCGGCTCGCGCAGGATGGCGTCGTAGGCGAGGGCGGCGGTCTCGAAGTCGCCGCGCTGGAACACCTGGTTCGCATCGGCGATCCGCCGCGCCGCCTCGCCCTTCTTCGCTCCCGCCGCGCCGATGTCGAGCTCGGGGAGCGTGGTCGTCGGCGGGGGGCGCTTCTTCTTCTCTTGCGCCTTCTTCTCGTCCGGGACGAGGTCGATGCCGAGCTGAGCCGACGCCGGCAGCGCGCCGAGGAGGACGGCGGCGGTCGCGAGGGCGGCGAGCGGGCGGAGGAGTTGCGATGGCATGGGCCTCACCCGTTCACATGTCGTCGCGGTGGACGACCGGGACGAAGAAGGAGAGCCCGGCCTCCACCATGAGCTGGGTCTGCAGATTGCCCGAGGGGAGGTGCGGGACCGAGTAGATGTAGTCCTTCAGCTCGAGTCGGAACGCCATGAACCGCGCGAAGAAGGCGCGCCCGCCGACGCCGACGTGGCCGCCGGGCGAGGTGGCGTTGCCGGGCGCCGGCGTGCTGCTGCTCGCGGGCACCACCACGTCACGGTACGAGATGAGGTCGGCGCCGCCCAGCAAGGACAGGTCGAAGTGGATCGCCTTCTCCGCGAAGACGTTGAGCTTGCCGTAGACGGGCGAGAACGCCAGCTCGGCGCCGACGATCCACTTGATGTCGCCCGGAACCTGGTACAGGCGCCAGGGCTCCGCCGGCGTACACCCCTGGTTCACCCGGCAGACGGACGTCGACCCCGTCGTGCTCGACGTGCCGAACGAGCCCGTCACGGCGAGCGCGAAGTATTCGTTGAAGTGGTACCCGAGCTTCGCCCCCGCCATGTACTTCGAGAAGAAGGCGTCGTTCACGGAGAGCGCGCCCACGGGGACGGTCAGCTCGAGCTTGCCGCTCTTCTGGTAGAGCTGCCCCGAGACCGGCTTCACCTTGTTCTCGAAGGCGTCGGCGGCGCTGGCGCGGGCGGCCCGCGGCGCGAGGGTGGCGAGCGCGGCAGCGCACGCGAGGGCGGTGACGGCGCGCGAGGTCATGGGTAGACGTACTCGAAGGTGGTGGGCAGGAAGAAGGTCAGGCCGAGCTGCACGGCCACCACCTTCTGCATGGTGCTCGGCACCTGCGTCACGGGCTGATCGGGATAGAACGTCGCGATGACGCCGCCGTCGAGCGCGAGCCAGCTCTTCGGGTAGAAGCGGATGCCTCCGCCCACGTCGGTCGCGATGTGTGGCCCTTCGCTGCGTGGAGCGGAGCTGGTGGCGCTCCAGACCCCTCCGAAGCCGGCCAGGAGGTAGAGGTCGAAGTGGACGATCGACGACCCGAGCCAGGCCACCTTACCGTAGATGGGCGACCAGACGCCGTCGAGCATCACCTGGCCGTTGAGCTCGCTCTGGAGCAGCTGGCTCGAGAAGGCGAGCTTGCCCTCGCGGACGTGGTTCGTGCGGAGCGAGGTGTAGTACGCGCCGCGCAGCGCCAGCGCGAAGCTGTCCTCGAAGTTGTAGGCGACCTTCCCGCCCAGGCCGAGCTTCTCGTAGAAGGCGTCGTTGACGGTGCCGGGGAAGAGGACGCCCAGCTCGAACCGGTGCGCCTTCATGAACCCCTTGCGCTGCACCGCCTTGACGCGATCGCCGAGCGCGACGTCGCGCTCGCCGGCGGCGAGCGGCGCCTCGGCCTCCGTCTTCGAGGAGCGCGCGCGATCGGCCCCGGCCGGAGGCGTTCGCGGCGCCTCGTCAGCGGGGCGCGCGCTCTCTGGAGGCTGCGAAAGATCGAGACCCGGCGCCTCCGACTGGCCCTGGGCCGCGAGCGGCGCGGCCAGGAGCGCGAGGAAGGCGAGTGTATGTCTTGGTAGTTCCACGCGTATCCCGGCGGTCGGCGAAACGAGCGCATGCTAGTACGACTTCTGCGAAGGGGCAATGGAACGTCCCCTTCGCAAGGGACTGTTCATCCGACATTGAATTGGTCAGTCCCACAATGGCGCATCCTTGCCGCGGGTGGTGTCGCGTGCTAACGCTTCGCGCCGATGCGCACCGCCGCCAACGTCGCCACCGTCCTCGTTCTCGCCGCGCTCGCAGGCTGCCAGGCGCCCGACGTCGGGGGGCCGTGCACGTTCGACGTGCCCGACGCTGGCGTCATCTTCCCGGCGACCATCACGGCCGACTACCTCGAGTCGGGCAACACCGCGTGCGACAACCTCGTCTGCATCAAGTCGCCGCCCAGCAGCAAGGTGAAGAACGATCCCTACTGCTCGAAGCCGTGCGTGGCGGACGCCGACTGCTCGCCCTCGGACACGGGGCTCGTCTGCCGCAAGGTGGTGCTGGACGAGGTCTTCCTGGCCCAGCTCGCCCAGCAGGATCCCCAGATCGCCCAGAAGTACCTCGGCGACACCGGCGCGTACTCGAGCTACTGCGCCACGCCGCTCTCTCCGTGATCGCCTCGCCGGCAGGTGCGGCCGCCCTCGGGCTCGTCCTCGCCCTCGCCGCCTGCCGCGCACCCGGCGCGCCCTCGTCGCGCGGCGCCGACGCCGCTCCCGTCCCGGCCCGCGTCCTCATCGAGAGCCCCTCGGGGCGGGTGAGCACGGTGACCGTGGAGGTGGCGAGAGGCGAGGCGCAGCTCGCCCGCGGCCTGATGTTCCGCGACAGTCTGGGCGCCGACGAGGGCATGCTCTTCGTCTTCCCCGGCACGGCCGAGCACTCCTTCTGGATGAAGAACACGCTCATCCCGCTCGACATGATCTTCATCGACGAGGCTCGGACGGTGGTCGGCATCGTGGAGCGCGCGGAGCCGCACTCCACCACGCCGCGCTCGCCCGGCCGGCCCTGCCGCTGGGTGCTCGAGGTCAACGGCGGATGGAGCGCCGCCCACGGGATCGCGATCGGCGATCGGGTCGCGTTCGAAGGCGACGCCGCCCGCCCTTGAGGCGGGGGATCAGCGACGGCCGGGCCGAAGCAGCTCGGCCGCCAGCTGCGGCCCGAGGTGGTCGACCATGAGCCGCTCCACGGCCACCTCGAAGGCGAGCCGCGCGGCCTCGTCTTGCCACACGAAGCGGATGGCCATCCCGGGCTCGTCGGTGCGGGCGTCCTCGCGCACCACCTCGCCCAGGACCTCGAAGGGTTCGGGACAGGACGGCACCTGGAGCCTGAACCGGAAGCGGGTCCCGGCTGGAAGAGGCTTCTTCGTCTTGATGAAGGTGCCGCCCTTGGAGATGTTCTTCGTGTACTCGGCGAAGAAGCTGTTGAGGCGCTTGTAGTCGACCTTGAGCTCGATCGGCGCGCGTGCGTGGAGGCGGTTTTCCTGCATCGCGCGCGATGGTATCGCAGGTTCCAGCGATGAACGAGGGGTGCACCGCCTTCCACGTCTCCTCCCTGCTCCACGCGCGGTGGGTGTGGGTGGTCACCGCCGCGCTGGCGCTGCTCGGCGCGCTCGGCGGGTTCCTCCCCCTGCTCGAGGTGCCCGGGTTCGAGCTCGGGCTCGTCGCGGCGCTCCTGTCCGCGCTCCTGCTCGGGCCGGCGCTGGGGATCGCGGCCGCGCGGAGGAGGCTCGCGACCCCGACCCCGACCGGCGTCCTGCGGCCGTTCGCCGCCGCCGCGCTCGTGCTCCTGGGTTGGCTCGGGGTCCTCTTCGCCACGGCGGCCGCGCGCGCCGCGATCGCGACGCCGTGCCGCGCGCTCGCGGGCGCACCCCTGTTCGCGCTCGTGGCGGTGCCTTCGGCCCTCCTCGCCGCGGCGATCGGAACGGCCAGCGGCCTCGCCGCCAGCGGCCGGCGGCGTCGCGCGGCGCTCCTCTACGCGATCGTGGCCGTGGCCTCGCTGGCGGCCACGCTCGGCACGGGCTACTTCGGCCCGTCCGCCTCCGCCCATGACCACCTGCTCGGGGTCTGGCCCGGGCCGCTGTACGACGAGGCGCTGACGATCGATCGACGCCTGCTGCTGTTCCGGGCCGGGACGCTCGCCTGGACCTGCGCCGCGCTCGCGTCCGCCGCGCTCTGGCTCGCGCGCCGCGACCGGCGCCGCAGAGCACGACCGGCGCTGGCGCTCGCCCTGGCCGTGGCGGCCGCGCTCGCGACGCGGGCGCTGGGGGGCGCCACCGCGACCCGGGCGGAGCTTTCGGCGGCGCTCGGCGCGGTGCGCGAGGGGCCGCGCTGCGTCGTGCACCTGCCGCGCGAGAAGAGCGCGGAGGAGGCGACCCGGATCCTGCTCGACTGCGAGTACGACGCGGCCGCGGTGGCCCGCGCGCTCGGGCTCGCGCGGCCGCCCCGCGCCACGGTGTGGCTGTACCGGAGTGCCGAGGAGAAGCGGCGCCTCGTCGGCGCCGGCCACACGAGCTTCACGAAGCCGTGGCTCGCCGAGATCCACGTCCACGACCAGGGGGTCCCGCACCCGGTGCTCCGTCACGAGCTCGTCCACGCGCTCGCCAGCGTCGCCGCGCCCAGGCTGCTCGGCGTCCCGGCGCGCGCGCTGTTCCTCGTCGACGCGGGGCTGACCGAGGGGCTGGCGGTCGCGGTGGACGTGCCGGCCGGCCCCTACGACGTCCACGCCTGGACCCGCGAGCTGCGAGACCAGCACCGGCTCCCTCCGCTCGCATCGCTGCTCGGGACCACCGGGTTCTGGAGCGCCGCGCCGGCGCGCGCCTACACCGCGGCCGGGAGCTTCCTGCGCTTCCTCCTCGATCGGTACGGCTCGGAGGCGGTGCTGGCGGCCTACCGGATGGACGACGTGGCGCGCGCGCTCGGTCGTCCGCTCGCGGCGGTCGAGGCGGAGTGGCAGCGCTTCCTCGACGACGTGGCGGTACCACCCGAGCTGGCGGCGCAGGCGGAGGCGCGCTTCGAGCGGGGGAGCCTGTTCTCCCGGGCCTGCGCGCGCGAGGTGGCGGATCTCGAGGTCGAGGCCGCGCGCGACGCGGCGCGCGGGCGCGCCGCCGCGGCCGAGGCCCTCCTGCGCCGCGCCGGGGCGCTCTCCGGCGGGGATCCGGCGTGGCTGCGCGGGGCCGCCGAGGCTTGGCGCGCCGCCGGTGACCCGGCGCGCGCCGAGGCCATCCTGTGGGAGGCGCTCGGGCGCGCCGGCGCCGCGGGCGGCAGGAGCGCGCTCCGGGCCTCGCTGCTCGAGCGTCTCGGCGACCTCCGCCTCGCCGCGGGCGAGGGCGCGATCGCGGCGCAGCGCTACCGCGCCGCGCGCGCGCTCGCCCATCCCTTCGGCGCGGACGCGCGGGCGCTCGACGCGAAGCTGGCGGCGGCGGAGGACCCCCGCCTCGCGCAGGCGGTCACGCCCTGGCTGATCGGCGCGAGCGACCCCGCCGAGGCGGTGGCGAGCCTCGCCCGGAGCGAGGCGCCGCTGGCGCGGTACCTGCTCGCCCGCGCGCGCCTCGCGCGCGGCGCTCCGGCGGAGGCGATGGCGAGCTTGCGCGGGCTCGACGTGGCCGCGCTGCCGGGGCCCGAGCTCGAGGTGGAGGCGCGCCGGATGGCGGCGGAGGCGCTCTGCCTGGCCGGACACCCCGACGCCGCGATCGCCGCCTTCGCCGCGATCGCGCGCGGGGCAGCCACGGAGGCGCTCCGCGCGCAGGCGGAGGACGCCGCCCGGCGCTGTGCCTTCGAGCGCGACGCGCGCGCCGCTCCGGCGTCGCGCTGACGGCGCGGGCCGCTGGACCTACCCGTGGCGCAGCCGGTCGATGGCGGCCTTGGGGTTCTTCACGCCGTTCTTGAGCAGCCACCAGGTGACCTTCAGCCCGCCCTGGGCCAGCACGCCCAGGTAGCCATGCGACAGCAACTGGGCGGTCGAGGCGTCGATCTTGACCTTGGCCTTGAGCGCCGGGTCCTTCTGGAGCACGAGCTTGAAGAACTCGATCCCGAACTCGCCCACGTCGTCGCTGCGGAGCGAGGTGATGCGCTTCACGGCCGCGTCGGGCAGATGGAGCGTGAAGTCGGGATTCGTCGCGGGGCCTTCGTGCACCGCCGCTCTGCCGCCCGCGATCTTGAAGTGCGCCGGCCCACCGTCGAGCTGGAGGGCGACCTCGGCGGCGTCGTGGAGCGGCTTCGTCGCCTTACGGGCGACCTCGGACGTCTCGAAGAACTTCTTCAGGGCCTCGAAGCTGGCGGTCGACATGGCGCTCGAATGTAGAGAACGGCCCACGGGCTGACAAGCGCGTGCCGGGCTCCGGCTCCGCTCGAGCCGGGCTGAGCTGGACGCGGCCTACTGCCGGACCTCCGGGGTCTGCCCCTCGCTCGGCGCGGCGGTGCGGCCCGTCGTGTCGGTGCCGCGCTCCGGCGTGACGTCGCGAGGATCGAGACCCAGCGCGTCGAGGGTGGGCTGGTCGAGGCTGGCGGTGGCGGGCAGCCCGCGCGCCCGCTGGAAATCCATCAGCGCCGCCTGGGTGCGATCGTCGAAGGCGCCGGTCGGGTCGACCGCGAAGCCGCGGTCGATGAGCGAGCGCTGGACGAGGCGGATCTGCTCGGCCGAGAGCTCGGACGGCGCCACCGCGCCGCGCGTCGCGGCGCCGGCACGGGTCGCGCCGGTGGTCGTGGTGTCTCCCGAGTAGGTGGCCGCCTTGTTCGTGCAGGCGATGGCGGCGAGGGCCGTGAGGAAGAAGACGCGCGTCATGGTTTCCCCGGGCTTGGGTTTGGAGGTCGAATCTGGCCACCGCCCTCTCGGGCGGCGACCCCCGGGCGGCGCGCTGCCGGGCACGTGTGGAGGCGCCGCCGTCACAGTTGACGCGCGTTCCGGGGCGGGCTTTAACCGGCGGATGCGCCTCCTCGCCTCGGCCCTCGCCGTCCTCGCGCTCGCCTGCGCGACACACCAGATCCCGGGCACGACGATCCAGGACACGCCCGACACGCGCGCCATCGTGGCGGCGATCGACGCCTACCGCAAGGCGGCGGAGCGGCGCGACGCCACCGCGGTGATCGCGCTCGTGTCGCCGAAGTACTTCGACGACGCCGGCACGCCTGACCCGGCCGACGACGTCGATTACCAGCAGCTCGCAAAGCGCATCACCGCCGACTACCAGCAGATCACGGCGCTGCGGCTCGACATCGGCGTGCGCCGGATCGACGTGCACGGCGATCGCGCCGCCGCCTACGTCTTCTACGACGAGCACTACCGCATCCAGACCAAGAACGGAGAGGTGGCGAAGTCGGTCAGCGACAACCACCGCATGCTGCTCGTCCGCGAGGACGGGCAGTGGAAGTTCGCCAGCGGGTTGTAGCCCAGCCGAGCCCGAGTCAGACGCCGACCAGCTGGCGGAAGGCGCGCTCTCCCATGGCGCGCAACGCCGCCAGGCGATCGCGGTACCGCGTCCAGTCCTTCCAGGCGAGCCGATCGGCCGAGAGCGTCGCGCGGTGGAAGGCGTGGATCCGCGACGCCGTGTAGCGCAGCGCGACGAATCGCGTGTACGGGTAGAGCGCCTCGGCGGTGGCGGGATCGATGGGCCGCTCCGCCTGGTACCCCTCGAGCAACGCGCGCGCGAGCGCGGGCTCGTGGCGTTCGCCGTAGCACCAGGCGTTCACCATCACGCCCAGGTCGTACGCGAAGGCGTCGACGCAGCTCATCTCCCAGTCGAGCAGCGCCGACACGCGATCGCCGACCCACAGCACGTTGTCGAGGAACAGATCGCCGTGGACGAGGCCGGCGGGAGCGGGCGGCAGCCGGCGCGTGAGCGACAGCTCGTCCTCGAGCATGGACATGGAGGTCGCGACGAGGGGATCGCCGTCGCCGTCGGGTCCGAGCTCGCGGATCCACCCCTCGACCCGATCCCACTGGTACGGGTTCGGGCGCGCCGGGCCGAACCGCGGCGCGAGCGCGTGCAGCCGCCCGACCTCGGCGCCAATGCGCCGGCAACGCTCGGGCGTCACGTCGGCGCGCTCCAGCTCCTCGCCCTGCGCGAAGGCGAACAGCATCGCCGGCCGCCCGGCCACCTCGGTCTGGGCCGCCCCGTCGCGCGTGAGCACGAGCGGCGCGCCCGGGAAACCCTCGCGCGCCAGGAAGCGCAGCACCTCCGCCTCGAACGCGACGTCCTCGGCGTCCTTGCCCTCGTTGAGCCGCAGGAACCACCGCCGCCCGCCCGACCACAGGTGGTAGTTGGTGTTGACGCTCCCCTTCGGCTCGGGGAGCGCGCGCTCCGGCGGCGGCAGGCCGTACCGCGACAGGACATGCGCGAGCTGCTCGTCGGAGAGGGGCGTGTAGAGGGCCATCGCGGACCGGGGGAGCAGCATGCCGATGGACGACCGGGCCGTCAACGCGGACGAGGCGGCCTGCGCGCCGGCGCCGGGGCGGCTACACTCGACGCGTGAGCCGCGACCGCGATCCCATCGCCCTCTCCGACGCGCACAACGCGCGCGGCATCGAGCTGGCCGACCGTGGCTGGCTGGACGAGGCCATCAAGGAGTTCAAGAAGGCCATCGAGCTCGACCCGCGCTCCGCGCACGCGCACGACAACCTCGCCACGGTCTACTCGGAGAAGAAGCTGCACCGCGAGGCGCTGCAGGAGTACCTGACCGCGCTCGCGCTCGAGCCCGACAGCGCCACCGCGCACTACAACCTGGCCTGCTTCCTCGCCACGCACGGCCCGGACATGGCGATGGCCGAGTACCAGCACGCCATCCAGCTCGACCCGGAGTACCCGGACGCCCACCTCAACCTCGGGCTCACCCTGGCCGACCAGGGCAAGAGCGAGGAGGCCAGGAAGGAGCTGGAGGTCGCGATCGGGCTCGCGCCCGACGACCCGTTCCCGCGCCACGAGCTGGCGGCGCTCCTCATGGACGACGGCGACTACCGCGAGGCCATCACGCTGCTCAAGGAGGTGGTGCGGCTCGAGCCCGACGGCTTCGAGGCTCACCTCGACCTCGGCATCTGCTACGCGCAGAAGGGGTTCTACGCCGAGGCGGAGCGCGCCTACGCGCGCGCCGGCGAGCTGTCGCCCGACGACCTGCTCCTCAACTACAACCTGGCGGCCCTGTACGCGCTGTGGGGGCGGCCCGAGCCGGCGCTCACCACGCTCCGGCGGGCGCTCGCGACCGACGCGGGGAAGGTGCGCCAGTGGCTCGGCTCCGACCCGATGTTCGACGCGCTCAAGGGGCGTCGCGACTTCGAGGATCTCGTGCACGGACCGTGACGCCAGACCACCGGCGTGGCCCAGCTCCCTCTTCACTGAACGGCGATCTTGCGGTACCTTCGGTGACATGCCCGAGCTCGCCTTCTTCCGCCACGGTGAGGAGCTCCTGCGCGTGGCGCTCGCGGACCGCACCAGCGTGGGCCGCGCCCCCGAGTGCGACGTGTCGCTGCCCGATCCGGCGCTGTCGCGGGTACAGGCCGAGGTGCAGCGGCGCGGGGAGCGCTACGTCCTCGTCGACCGCTCCGGCCGCGGAACGCGCGTCGGCGCCGACGTGGTGAGCGAGGCGCCCCTCGCCGACGGCACCGAGCTCGCGCTCGGCGCGTGGCGCGCGCTCTTCCGCGCCGGCTCCGAGCCGGACGACGGCCTCACCCGCGAGCGGGGCGCCACGGCCGTGCGGGCGACGGGCGTGGAGCCGGCGCCGTCGGGGCGCCTGCGCGTGCGCGACCGCGCCCCGGAGCGGACGATCGCCCTCGACCGGGACGTGGTGGTGGTCGGTACGGACCCCTCGAGCGACGTCGTCCTGGACGATCCGTTCGTGTCGGCGCGCCACCTGCGCCTCGAGCGTCGCGGCGCGCGCTGGCACCTCCGCGACCTCGGCTCCACCAACGGGACCGCGGTGGGCGGGCTTCGGGTCGGCGAGGCCGAGCTCGCACCGGGCCTGCCGATCACGCTCGGTGACAGCGAGCTCGTACTGGAGGCGGAGGCGAGACGCCACACATCGGCGACGACCTTCGAAGGACTGATCTCGGGTTCGCCGGCGCTGCGCCAGGTCTTCGAGCTGGTGGAGCGGGTGGCACCGTCGAACGCGGCGGTGACGATCCTGGGCGAGACCGGCACCGGGAAGGAGCTCGTCGCGCGCGCGCTGCACCGGCTCTCGAGCCGGCGCGAGCGCGCCTTCATCCCGGTCAACTGCTCCGCCATCGCCGAGTCGCTCATCGAGAGCGAGCTGTTCGGGCACGAGAAGGGGGCCTTCTCGGGAGCCGACCGGCTGCGCAAGGGGGCCTTCGAGGAAGCCGACGGCGGCACCCTCTTCCTCGACGAGATCGGCGAGCTGCCCATCGATCTCCAGCCGAAGCTGCTCCGGACGCTGGAGCTGGGCGAGGTGAAGCGGGTGGGCGCCTCCCGTCCCCTCACCGTGGACGTCCGCATCGTCGCCGCCACCCACCGCGATCTGCAGGCGCAAGTGCGCGCGGGTAAGTTCCGCGAGGACCTGTATTACCGCCTGTGCGTCGTACCGCTCACCATCCCGCCGCTACGGGCACGCCTGGGCGACGTGCGCGGGCTGGCGGAGCACTTCCTCGCCCGCGCCGCGCCGCGGGGGCTGGCGGTGCGGTTCTCGGAGGAGGCGCTCGAGAAGCTCACCCGCTACGACTGGCCCGGGAACGTCCGGCAGCTCAAGAACGTGGTGCAGCGGGCGTTGCTCTTCCGCGGCGAGGGGTTCGTCATCGCCGCCTCGAGCATCACCTTCGAGGACGCGCGCGGCGCGACGGCCGCGGGCGACCACGACACCCTCTTCGTGCGCGGGCTGACCATGGAGGACCTGGAGCGCGAGGCGATCCGCCTCTCGCTCCGGCGCCACCGCGGCAAGCGCGCGTCGGTCGTGAAGGAGCTCGCCATCGCGAAGAGCACCGTCATGAAGCGCATCGCGCAGTGGAACCTGCAGGACGAGGGTCGCGACCCAGCGCTGTCCGCCACCGACGACTCGGAGTGACGGAGGACGACGCCCCCCCGCGGCGCGGCGTCAGCCGGCGGCGGCGTGCCGACCTTCGCTCGCTCCAGCCGCCGCCCCGTCGAGGAGGCGCCGGATCGTGCCGGCGAGCTCGGCCGGGCTGTACGGTTTCTGGACGAAGGCCGAGCGGTCCCCCAGATCGCCCTGCCGCACCACCGCCTCCTCGGAGTAGCCGGACATGAAGATCACGACCGCCTCGGGGTTCCGCTCGCGGAACTCCCGCGCCAGGTCGGGGCCGGAGAGGTGGGGCATGACGACGTCGGAGAGGAGTACGTCGATCCCGCCGCGATGCGCCTCGGCGACCTCGAGCGCCTCGCGCCCGTCGGCGGCGACGAGCACCTGGTACCCTTCGGCCGCGAGCTGCCGTTCCACCACGTCGCGGACCTGGCGCTCGTCCTCCGCGAGGAGCACCGTCTCGCCGCGGCCGGAGCGTGCCCGGACCACCGTGGCGGGCGGTGGCACGGGAGCGGCGAGCAGCGCCGGGGCGGCGGGCAGGTAGATCTCGAACGTGGTGCCGCGCCGGAGAACGCTCCTCACCTGGATGAAGCCTCGGCTCTGGCTGACGATGCCGTAGACGGTCGCGAGGCCGAGGCCCGTCCCCTTGCCCTGGGCCTTGGTGGTGAAGAACGGCTCGAAGATGTGGGCCACGATCTCCGGGGCCATGCCCTGGCCTTCGTCGGCGACCGTGAGCCGGACGCACGGCCCCGCCACGCCGCCCGCGCGCTGGGCCTCCGCCTCGCTCACGTCCACATCGGCGGTGGCGATGGTGAGCCGGCCGCCCTCCGGCATCGCGTCGCGCGCGTTCATCGCGAGGTTGAGGATGACTCGCTCGAGCTGGCCCGGGTCCACCCGGACGCGCCGCAGATCGCGCGCCGGGTCGAGAACGAGCTCGATCTGCTCGCCGAGCAAGCTCCGCAACATCGTCTCGATGCCGGCCACGACCGCGTTCACGTCGAGGACCTCGGGCTTCAGGACCTGCTTGCGGCTGAACGCGAGCAGCTGCCTCGTGAGGTCGACCGCGCGCCGGGCCGCCTTCTGGATCTCCGCGACGTCCGTGCGTACGGGGTCGTCCTCGCCCAGGCCATCGAGCGCGAACGAGGCGTTCACCTGGATCGCCGTGAGCAGGTTGTTGAAGTCGTGCGCGACGCCGCCGGCGAGCGTCCCGACCGCCTCTAGCTTCTGCGCGTGCCGGAGCTGCTCCTCCAGCCGCTGGCGCTCGGCCGTCTCCTGCTCGAGCGCCGCGTGCTTCTCGGCGACGGCCCGCTCGCGCCGCAGCGACTCTTCCAGCCGCGTCTCGAGCACCAGCGCCTTCGTGTTGAGGAAGACCGCCAGGCCCAGCACGAGGAGCACGGCGCCGGTCGCGATCGTGAGGTACACGGCGCTCTCGACGGGCGACAGCTCACCCGCGAACGACGGGCTCGGCTCCGGCTTCGCCAGCCAGAGCGCCTGGTCGGGGATGGCCGCCCGGATCCCCGGGGTCCCCGCCCGCGCTTCGGCTCGCGCGTCCGCGGCGGACCAGCCGAGGTCCGGCCGGTAGACGCGCCCCCCCGCGTCTTCGAGCCGGAGTCGGCCACCAGGGGCGCTGCCGCCGTCCATCGTGGCGAGCACGGCCTCCGGCCGGAGCCAACCGACGAGCCGGCCGACCTCTCGCCCCTTGAACCGCTGGGGCCGGACCAGCGTCAGCAGACGTCCGTCCGAGCTCAGCCGGACCGCCGTGCTGCCATCGACGCCTTCCAGGTGCCCGCTCCACGGCGGCGCGCCCGGCGCGGCCGCCTGCGCGAGGACGGTCCCGTCCGAGTCGAACACCGCCACGCGCAGGAACTTCGGCGAGGGCCCTCCCGGCGCGCCTTCCACCAGCGTGCGCAGCCGCTCGCGGATCGGGACGAGGCTGAGCGCCAGCCCATACTCCATGCTCATCCCGAGGCTCCGGTTCTCGTGGAACGCGGCCACCTCGCGCGACTCGGCGAGGTACCTGAGGTCCTCCCCCGCCGAGGTGAAGAAGAAGCCCAGGCTCGCGGCGCGCGCCCGCACCTGCTGCGAGCGCTCGGCCACGAGGTGCTCGCGGACCTTCAGCGCCGAGCGGTAGTGGGCGAAGAGCAGGTAGGCCACCACCGCCACCAGGGCCGCCCCGGTCACGACGATGACGCCGGTCCGGAAGCCGGGACGGCGGCGCTGCGCACGGGGGTTGGGAGCGAGGGCGGCCAAGGCGAGCGCTCCTATCCCGCTCCAGCGAAGAAGTCGGGGAAGTACACGGGCGCCTCGGGGAAGTACGTCTGCACGAGCCGCCGGTAGGTGCCGTCGCGCTTCATGTCCGCGATGAAGCGCTCGAAGGCGACGCGCAGCTCGGGAGCGTCCTTGCGAAAGGCGACGCCCATCTCCTGGCGCGGGCTGATCGGACCGATCACCTTGAGCTGCCCGGGCCACTTCTGGAGCGCGATCATCGCATCGGCGACGTCGAGCAGCGCCAGCTCACCCTCTCCGTGGATGAGCAGCGGCGCCACCTCGTCGAGGCGCACCTTCCTGAGCTGCACCACGGCCCGCGTGCGCTCGAGCTGGTACAGCGAGGGGTCGAGGCACGTGGCGGGGACCCCGATCAACGTGCGCCCGCTGAGCATCGCCTTCACGTTCGCGATGTCGCGCTCGACCGCGCCCGAAGGGCGGATCGGGACGAGCGGAGAGTTGGCGCGGGCGACGGCCCAAACCTGCGTCGGGAAGGTCGGCGTCGAGAACGCCACCGCCCGCTCGCGCCAGGGCAGGACCGTGAGCCCGGTCGCGACGACGTCGCCTCGGATGGCCACTGGCGGCGGATCGCCCTCGGAGGAGGCCGAGACGCGACGGCCGATCAGGTCGGGCAGCGCGGACGGCCAGTCCGTCTGGACGTACTCGTAGCGAAGCCCGAGCCGCTGCGCGAAGAGCCGCATCAGCTCGACGTCGAACCCGTCACCGCTCCCGGTGACGAAGTTGGCGTAGGGAATGCCGAGGTGCCGCAGCACCCCTCGGCGCTGCAGCGCGCGCAGATCGCCGCCCCCCTCGTCGGCCCGCGACCGCGCCGCCATCGCCACCGCCGCGGCGATCACAAACAGCGCGACCTTGCGTCGTACGCCCATGGTCGACCTCCCCCTTGCTAGGCCCGTATCAAACGTTCCTAGGGCGCGTCCATGGCGGACGAACGGCGCGCGGCCCTCACATCCGCGCCTCGCGCGGCGCGAGCACGCTCCCCGCCGGGGCTCCGGACCAGCGTCGACCCGCGCCACGACAGCAGAAAACCGTTACCGGGAGGCGGTTCGGAGCGGGTCGGCGCCGCGCGCACCTCGCGGCGACGGCCGCGATATCAGGTGCATCGCCGGGTGGCCGTCCCCCTCCGACGGGTCACGAGCGCTCCGCAGGGGAGGCGAGCCGCTACCGATTCTTCGCGGGGGCCTTCTTCTTGCTGGCCGAGAGGTCCTGCAGACGCGCCTTGGCACGCTGGGCGGCGGTCGAGCGCGGGTATCGATTCACGACTTCCTCGAAGAGGCCGCGCGCGTCGTCGCGGAGGTCGAGCGCCAGCATCGACTCCCCCGTGCGCAGGAGCGCGTCGGGCGCCTTGTCGGAGCGGGGGAAGTCCTGCGCGACCTTGCCGTACGCGAGGATCGCCTCCCGGTAACGCCGGTCGCCGTACCACAGCTCGCCGAGGCGGAAGTTCGCGTCGGCGGCGCGCGGGTCGCTCGGCCAGCGCTTCACGAAGTCCTCGTAGAGGACGCGGGCCACGGCGCGCTCGCCCTTGCCCTCCTGCGCCTGAGCGAGGGCGAAGAACTCGCCCTTGTCGGTGGGGAGCTTGAGCTGCTCCACCTTGCGCCGCGCCTCGAACTCATCGAGCGCGCCCGCGCCCTTGAGCGCGGCGAAGCGCGCGTCGGTGTCGCTCTTCTGCTGCGCCAGCGCCTGGTCGACGAGATCGAGGCGGTGCGACAGCTCCTCGAGCGTCCCGGAGAGCCGCCGCACCTCCTCGACGAGGCGATCCTGGTTCACCGCGAGATCGGCCCCGGTGCGGTGGGCCGTGGCGTTCAGCTCGTCGAGCTTCTTCTGGACCTCGGCGATCTTCGCGTCCGCCGCCGCGATGCGGTCCCGCAGCACGGCGCGCTGCTCCTCGAGCTGACGCGCCGAGATCTCGCTCTCGCCCTCCAGCCTCTGGATGCGCGCCTCCATCTGCCGACCCCGTTCGACGGGGACCCAGCAGGCCGAGGCGAGGAGGAGGGCGAGGAGCGAGGCTCGCTTCACGAGCGATCGGCCCCACCCGGCCTCACGACGCCGCGGCGGTTCTTCGCGAAGCACTCCTCGGTGCTCTCGTTGCAGACCGGGCGCTCCTTGCCGTAGCTGACCGCCTTGAGCGACTTCGCGTCGAGGCCCAGGTTCACGAGGTACTTCTTCACCGCCTCGGCCCGGCGCTCACCGAGGTGGAGGTTGTACTCGGTGGTGCCGCGCTCGTCGCAGTGCCCCTCGACGGTGAGCGGGACGTTGCCCGCCTGCTTCAGGCACTGCGCCATCCCGTCGAGGATGCCGCGCGCCTCGGTGTCGAGGTCGGCCTTGTTGAACGCGAAGCGCACCGCGTGCTCCTCGCCGCTGCACGCCGCGGCAGCCTCGGCGCCCGTGGGCGCCGGCTTCGCGACGCACTTGCCCGCCTGGCAAAGCTGGTTCGTGCCGCACTGAGCGTCACTCTCGCACTCCGGCTTCGGGGCGGCCGCGACGCAACGGCCGGCCTGGCAGGCCTTGCCCGCGCCGCAGTCGGCGTCCTGCGAGCACTCCGGCCGCGGGGCGCACTTGTTGTCACGGCAGACGAACCCGGCCTGGCAGTCCGTGTCGGCGCCGCACTCCTGGCAGCGGCCCTGCACGCACACCTTGCCGTACCCCTGCTGCTCCTTGCAGTCGTCGCTGGACTTGCACTCACCATTCTTGGGCTTGGAGGGGCAGCCGGCCGAGACCAGCGTGGCCATGCAGAGCGAAAGCAGGAAGAGGCGTCTCATTTCTTCTCCTTCACGGCGTGTCGTTGGGATTGGGGGTTGATCTCCCTCCGTTTGCCACGCGTGTCAAAGGAAAACCTCGCAACGGCCTCCACCCGTCCGGGAGCGACGGCGCGCGGCTGCGGCCGCGCCGCCCCCTGTCGAGGCGAGGCTTCTCGATCGCTGCGGAGCGACCCCAGGGCGCTCGGCTGGCCGCCGGAATTCCCTGCGCGCCCGTTTGTCGTATAGGTTCGGTGCGCCTTGGAAACGCCTGTCCAGCACCTCCCGGCCGTGACTCCGCTCGCCCTCCCTTCCCTGCTCGCGCGCGCACGCGCCGCGCTGCCGCGTCACAAGCGCGCCATCGGGCTGTGCGCCGTCGTCTTGCTCGGGCTCGGCGGCGGTGGGTTCGTGTGGGGAGCCACCCGCGGCCTGCCCGCCTTCGACACGCTCAAGGACTACCAGCCGCTCCTCTCCACCCGCGTCTACGGCGTCGACGGCAGCGAGGTGTTCGAGTTCGCGCGCGAGCGCCGGACGGTGGTGCCTTTCGACCAGATCCCCGAGGTGGTGAAGAAGGCGGTGCTCGCCTCGGAGGACGCGAAGTTCTACGAGCACGGCGGCGTCAATTACCTCGCCATCGCACGCTGCGCGGTGAAGGGCGTCTTCCGCGGGCACTTCGGCTGCGGGGGCTCCACCATCACCCAGCAGGTGGTGAAGACCTTCCTGCTCCAGAGCGAGTGGCGCCCGAAGCGGAAGGTGAAGGAGCTCGTGCTCGCGCCGCGCCTGGAGCGGAACCTCTCGAAGGACGAGATCCTGTTCCTGTACCTGAACCAGATCTACTTCGGGCACCGCCGCTACGGTGTCGAGGAGGCGTCCCGCTTTTATTTCGGCAAGAGCGTCCGCCAGCTCACCGTCGGCGAGGCCGCCATGATCGCCGGCGTGGTGCAGTCGCCCGAGCGGCTCTCCCCGGTGAAGCACCCGCAGGCGGCGAAGGAGCGGCAGAAGTACGTGCTGCGCCGGATGGCGGAGGAGAACTTCATCTCGCGCCAGGTCGCCGAGGCGGAGATGGCCCGCCCCATCGCCGTGGCTCGCCGTGACGAGGACCCGCCCGGCGCGTGGTACGCGGACGCCGTCCGGCGCTACCTCGACGAGCGGTACGGGGCCGACCGCGTCGAGACCGATGGATTGGTGGTCGACGTGGCGATGGACCCGCTGCAGCAGAAGGCGGCCGAGGACGCGCTGGACGCGCAGCTCCGCAACGTCGACAAGCGCCAGGGCTGGCGCGGGGCGACGGCGCACCTCGACGAGCGGCAGGTCGCCGGCGCGATGCCGCTCTGGCGCGAGCGCCTCAAGGCGGCGCAGCCGCGGCCGGGCGAGGTGCTGGTCTGGGATCTCGGCCGCGTGTCGCCCGACGACGTGGAGCCCGGCGCCGAGAACCACGGCGACGTGCGCCGCATGATGCGCGTGAAGGCGCTCCTGCCCGACCACCTCTACGACGCCCTCGTCACGCAGGTGGCGGACCGCTCGGCGCAGGTCGACCTCGGGAACGCGCGCGGCTCGATCGCCCTCGCGGACGTGGCCTGGGCGCGGAAGTTCAACCCCTCCTCCGGCACGGCGGTGCCGCGCCACATGAAGGACGTCGTGCGACCGGGCGACGTGGTGCTGGTGCGTGCGGTAGCCGGGAAGCAGCACCCGGCCGAGCTGGCCCGGGCCGGCAAGCCCATCCCGCTCGCCCTGGAGCAGGTCCCCAAGGTGCAGGGGGCGCTCGTCGCCGTGGACGTGCCCACCCGCGGGATCCGGGCCCTGGTGGGTGGCTACGACATCGCGCTCTCGCAGTTCAACCGGGCGCTCCAGGCGAAGCGGCAGCCCGGCTCGGCGTTCAAGCCGTTCGTGTGGGGCGCCGCCGTCGAGTCGCGCCGCTACACACCGGCCACGCTCGTCTACGACACGCCCGACCTGTACCGGGACCCCTGGACCGGCAAGGAGTGGAAGCCGCAGAACTTCGAGCGCGACGAGTACGACGGTCCGCTGCTGCTCAAGCAGGCGCTGGCGCACTCCAAGAACACCGTCTCGGTCAAGCTCGTCGACGCGCTCGGCGTCGACGCCGTCATCCAGTTCGCGCACCGCTGCGGGATCGGGCAGGAGCTGCCCCGCACGCTCTCGCTCGCGCTCGGCGTGGGCGAGGTCACGCCGCTCGAGCTCGTGAACGCCTACGCCACCATCGCGGCGCGCGGGTTTGCCGCCCAACCGGCGCTCGTCCTGCGCGTGCGCGACCGCAAGGGCCAGGTCCTCGAGCAGCACCAGCCGCTCGCCGCCCCCGAGGCGTACGCCCCGGCTTCCCTGGTGGTCCCCGCCGTGGCGACCGCGACCCCGACCGCGGCAGCGACCAGCACCGCGTCCGACGCCGACGGCGGGGTACCGGCCGCCGGCGCACGCCCGGTGCCGGAGTCGGGCCTCGAGCCCGAGGTGGCGTACGTGCTCTCCTCGATGATGCGCGACGTGATCGACTACGGCACGGCGCAGGCGGCGAGGTCGCTGGGCCGGCCGCTGGCGGGCAAGACCGGGACGGCCCAGGATCACCGCGACGCGTGGTTCGTGGGGTTCTCGCCCGAGCTCGCCGCCGGCGTGTGGGTGGGGTTCGACTCCCACGAGCCGCTCGGCGCCCACGAGACGGGCGCCGGCGCGGCCCTGCCGGCCTGGATGAGCTTCATGAAGGAGGCGCTCTCCCGTCGGCCGGCGGTGGACTTCCAGGCACCGCGCGACGTCGACGTCGTGCGGGTCGACCCGAAGACGGGGCTGCTGGCCGATCCAGGCGCCGCGGACGCGGTCGTCGTCCCGTTCGTCGCCGGCACGGCCCCGCAGCACAGCGCCCACGAGCCGCCGCCCGGGTCCGCGCCGCAGAACTTCTTCATGGATCAGTAGAGGGGCGGCGCGACGCGCGTGACGAACACCGGCGGGGGACAAGCCCCCGCCCTACAGCGCGGAGGTTCGCGAGCACCACCAGCGGGCGGTTTCCGCTGGCGAAGTTCACGGCCCGCGCGGGCGTCGCGATTCGGGACCGAGCCGGATGCCGAGCTGATCCCGGCGTCCTGCCCGAGCCCCGACCTCAGCGCACCGGCGATGCCTTGAGGGCGGCCTTGCCGTCCTTGGCGTAGACCTGGAACCGGACGGTGCGGCAGCCGTACCGCTCGACGAGCTGGTCGCGATTCTTCTGCAGCTTCTCGCGGAGACGCTCGTAGGAGACCCCGTTGCGCGACTCGCCACACTCGGCGCGCACGCGCTGGAAATCCTGGTAGACGGCCCTCCAGTGCTCTTCGTCCTCGTCGCCGGCCGCCCACGCCGCTGGCGCGGGCTGCGCAGCGGGAGCCGCGGACGGCGCCGGAGAGGGGGCGGGGGGAGGCTCGGGCGGGAGCGGAGCGTACGACGTCGTGCCAGCCGGAGGCGCGAAGAAGTCGCGCGCGGTCGATTCCTCGGGTTGAGCGGACGGCGCGGATGGAACCCGTTCGGCCACGTTCGCCGGCGCGGGCTCGTCCTCGGCCGGGGCCGGCTCGGGGGGCATCGCCGACGCGGGCCCGGTGGCGCTGGCCAGGGCGCTCCACGGCGGCTCCGAGGCGGGATCGTCGGCCGGCGCGAGCGGCTCGGGGGCAGGGGGCGCTGGCTGCGCCAACGGCGCCACGAACGCGGGCTCGCTCTCCAGCGCGGCGCCGAGGTCCGAGAGCCCGGTTCCGGAGAGCGGGGCCGCTCCGGTCGGGTCTTGCGGGCGGGGGGCGACCGCGGCGGCGGCCGCCTCGGCGGCGCGGTTGAGCGCGGTCGCGAGCGTACCGACCCGGCCCGCCATCACGGGGGCGCGCGCGGTGAAGTCGCCGCGCGCCACGCGATCGGCCGCGACGAGCAGGTCGCGCGGCAACACCGCCCGCTGCTCCTCGCCCACGAGGAGGACGAAGATCAGGCCGAGGAGGAAGAGGGCCACCACCGCGGTGAGTCCGAGCCACTGCGCGGTCACGACGGGTGCCAGGACCGCGGCAGCCGGCTGCGACACCGCCAGCACGCCCGCGCCCGCCGGCGACGGCGCGGTCACGACGCGGTGGGCGGGCGCGCTCACGAGGACGAGCGGCAGCGCCGGGGCGGGGAAAGGCAGCTCGAGCCCGGGCCGCTGGGGCGCGAGCGTCCCCACCGAGGCAGGGCGGCCCTCGGCGCCGCGCCCGGCAGACGCCACGAGCGCGGCCTCCCTCGGGCCGAGCGTGCTCTGCAAGACCCGCCCGTCGGACAGGAGCGTCACGTCGATGCCCAGCTCCTGGCGCAGGCCACGCAGCGCGTCCGCCGCGAAGAGGCCCTCCGGCCCGGGCGCGGGCGGGCGGGCCTGGATCGACGCGGCCGCTCCGAGGAGATCCCGGTCCATCTGCCGCAGGGAGCGCTCGGTGAGCCAGCGCGACAGGACGTGAACGCTCCAGGCGCCCGCGGCGGTGACGAGCGCGACGTAGACGAAGACCTTGAGCCGATTCATCGCCAGGCATCATGGCGCGCGGCCCCCCGACCGGTCAAACCGCGGAGCTTCGGCCGCTGCGCTCAACCGGCCGCCGCCCGCAGGCGCGCCGCGAGCGCCGTCACGCCGCGCGCGAAGCGGTCCGGCTCCGGCAGGAGCGACACCACGACGAAACCGGGCCGCTCGAAGTCGTAGAAGAACCCAGGCTGGACCACCACGCCCTCCTCCAGCAGGTCCAGGCAGAGCCGCTCCTCGTCGAGCGCCTCCCCGGCGCGGACCACCGCCGCCCAGCCACCGCCACCCTCGAGCACGTCGAAGGGCGCGCCGACGGCGGCGCGGGCCAGCGCGGCGCGGTTCCCGGCGAGCCGCAGGCGCAGCGGCGCGAGGAACCGCTCGCGCGCCGCGAGGAGCTCGGGGATCGCGAGCTGCGCCGGTCCCGAGACCGAGAGGTAGGTGTCCGCCACGACCTCGAGGCGAGCCAGCGCGCGCGCCACCTCCTGCTCGGGCCCGGCTGCGACGATCCAGGCAGCCTTGAGCTGCGGCAGGCCGCACACCTTCGACAGGCCGGAGAGGTGGAACGCCAGGCAGCGTTGCGCGCTGGCGACCGAGGTCACGGGCACTCGCGCCGTGTCGAGGAAGACCTCGTCGCCCAAGAGCGCCAGGCCGCGACCGGAGCAGAGGTCCTGGAGCGCGCCGAGCTCCTCCGGCGCGAGCAGCGCGCCGACCGGGTTCGAGGGGGAGACCACCACGACCGCCCGCGTCCGCTCCGTCACCGCCGCGGAGAGCGCGGGCAGATCGACGTGCCAGGTGCCGTCCCAGCGCAGCGGGTACCTGCGCAGCCGGACGCCCTCGAGATCGCAGAGCAGGTCGAGCAGCGGGTAGCTCGGCGCGGGCGCCAGGACTTCGTCGCCCGGATCGCAGAGGAGCTTGAGGAGGAGCGCATACCCCTCGCTCGTCGAGGCGGTGAGGACGATGCGCTCCGGATCGGCGGACGCGCCGTGCCCGAGGAGGTACTCCGAGATCGCGCGGCGCGCGGCGAGGCCGCCGCGCGGGTCCG
>Ga0306924_10001231_pt1 | contig 23260 bp, 18 predicted proteins | sample sta12Can44000111_FD_203756 | JGI IMG/M metagenome (GOLD analysis project Ga0306924, IMG submission 203756) | Lab enrichment of tropical soil microbial communities from Luquillo Experimental Forest, Puerto Rico - statanox.12C.anox.44.000.111 (v2)... | ecosystem: Environmental > Terrestrial >...
GGAGGTCGAGCGGGTAGGTCTCGCCGCCGGCGGTCACCCGGTACTCCTGCATCGCCTGGAGGAGCGCGGCCTGGGTCTTCGGCGGCGTGCGGTTGATCTCGTCGGCGAGGAGCAGGTTCGCGAAGATCGGCCCCCGCACGAAGCGGAACGTGCGGCGGCCGGTGGTGTGATCCTCCTCGAGCACGTCCGTGCCGGTGATGTCGGACGGCATGAGGTCGGGCGTGAACTGGATCCGGTTGAAGGAGAGGTCGAGCACGTCCGCGACGGTGGAGATGAGGAGCGTCTTCGCGAGGCCGGGCACGCCCACGAACAGGCAATGGCCGCGCGCGAAGAGCGCGACGAGGAGCGAGTCGACGACCTCCTTCTGGCCGACGATCCGCTTCTCGATCTCGGAGAGGAGGAGCCGCCGGGCGTCGTGCAGCTCGCGCACGGCGGCGAGGTCGGCCTCGGGGGTCGGGGACTCGGTGCGATCGATGTCGGTCATCATGGTGTCGTCCGTTCGTGCCCGGCGCTCGGCGCGGGGTGGCCCTCGGGCGGCGCACCCGGCTCGCCGCCGGCGAGTATCTGCGTGAACCGGGCCTCGCGGGAGGCGCCGCCCGGGTCGCCGAGCCCCTCGAGCGCCTTCGCGAGGCCGGCGTGGATCTCCGGATCGAACGGATCCTGGCGGTTCGCGGCGAGGAGGTGCTCGCGGGCGCCGGCGAAGTCCTTGCGGTCGACCAGGATCCGGGCGAGCCGGACGTGCAGCGCGGCGGAGTCCGGGTTCCAGTCGAGCGCCTCGCCGAGCACGCGCTCGGCGTCGCCGGTCGCCCCGGACATCATCGCGGCGAGGGCGTACTGGTTCGAGAGGATCGCGACGCGGGCGCCCACGCGCTGCACGGCCTTGCCGTACTCGATCCGCGCCGCGGTCCAGCGTCCCCGCGCGCGGAACAGCTCGCCGAGGCGCGCGTACCCGCGCGCCCGCTCGTCGGGGATCGCCGCCCACTCGGCGTAGCTGCCGGCGCTCTTCGGGTCGTCGCGGAAGTGGAGGTGCTTCAGGGCGTGCTCGCCGCCGCGGGGCAGCGGGCGGGACGCCATGTAGCGGCGCCACTCGGCGAGGAAGCGCGGGAACGGCGCGCCGAGCGCGTCGGACACCGCCTGCTCGGTGGGCTCCCCGTCGGCGAGGAGGTCGAGGATGCGCGGGAGGACCGCCGGCCCCTTCTGCTGGACGAGGTACTCGACCGCGAGCGCGACCTGCGCGTAGGCGAGCGTCGCCCGCTCCTGCGAGGGGAGCTTCGCGAGCGACGGGTGCATCTCCTCGAAGGTGACGAGCCGGTTCTGCTCCACTGCGTCGCGGACGAGCGCGGCCGACACGGGCGACACGGGCTCGCGCGCCCCGCGCCACGACTCCTCGAACCACTTCGCGAGCCCCTCCTGCAGCCAGATCGGCGCGCGGTTCTTCGACTTCCGGGTGAGGACGTGGTGCGTGTACTCGTGCGCGGCGGTGTCGAGCCAGTCGTAGCCGCGGAGGAGCGCCTTCGGCGAGAGGAGCATCAGCTTGCCGAACTTGCAGACCGCGACCGTGCCGCTCGTGCGGATCTCCTGCTCGGTGAGGGTCGAGAGCTTCGCGAGGTCCTTCACGTCGCTCACGATCTCGACGGTGAGCTTCTCGTCCGGCGCGAAGCCGAGCTCCCTGCCGAGCGCGGCGCGCTGCCGCTCGAGGGCGTCGAGGACGTACGGGACCAGGACTTCGTCCTTCCCCTTCGGGTGGACGATGACGAAGTGCTCGCCCTCGAAGCGGGCGTCGTCCTTCGTCACCTCGCGCGCGGCCTTCGCGAGGGCGAGATAGCCGGCGGGGTCGGCGAGGCCGGAGGAGGAGATGAGGTCCTCGGCCTCGGCGTAGCGCTGCTCGAAGAAGCGGAGGATGCCGGCGGCGAGCCGCGCGCCAGCGTCGTCCGGCTGCGCGGCGAGGAGCGGCTCGAGCACGGCGCGCGCGCCTGGGACGTCCTCGTCGGCGAGCAGGCGGAGCCCCTCGCCGACGCGGGTGTCGAGCCGGATGCCGTGCGGGATGCGCGTGGGCGGAGCGTGGGGGGAGGCGTTCTTGGGCGGCGCGCCCCTCGACTCCGCGGTGCCTGCGCCAGCGCTGCGGTCGGCAGGAACGACGACCGCGGCGAGCGCGAGCCCGATGGCGATCGCGCGCCTCACTTCACGAGCTCCTCGTAGTAGCGCTGCACCTCGGACTTGTAGCGCTCGGGCGTCCCGGCCTTCATGGCGTCGAGGAGGTCCTTCCGGAACTCCTCCGGCACCCTGTAGGCCTCGGCGCCAGGGATCTTCACCCGCTCGCGCGACGCCTCGCGGCCCTCGCCGGTCTCGTCGCGCCCGCCGGACTCGGCGAATGGGAACGGGAAGCCCTGGCCCTGCCCGCCGCCCTTTCCCTTCCGCGCCGCCTCCTCGAGCCCCTTCTGGAAGCGCGCGAGCGCGTCCATCGCGAGCTCCTGCTCGCCGTGACCGCGCTGCGGGTTCCTGTTGCCGAGCTCGGTCGCGGCCTGGCCCATGTGGCCGGTCGACTCGCCGAGCTGCCCCTGCGCGTCGGGCGGGAAGATCGGCGCCTGCTGGGAGAGCTCGGAGAGGCGCTGCTGGAGCCCCTCGGAGCGCTTCTCGAGCCCCGCCTGGCGCTGCGCGAGCTGCTGGAGCCTCTTCTGCGCGTCCTGGCCCAGCACCTGGCGCGGGTCGGGGAACATGCGCGAGAGCTGGTCGCGGATCTCGCGCGCCTTCGGCACCGCGCCGTCCACCTTCCGCTGCGCGTCCTGGACCTGGGCGGCGTCGCGGCGGAGCGCGATCGGGCTCTCCCGCGCGAGCTCCGCGTCCTCGTCGAGGTAGCGCGCGAGCCGCTCGACCGAGGGCGCGGCGCGCTGCGCCGTCTCGAGCGCGGCGCCGAGCTCCTTCATGCCGAGCGCGCGCTCGAGATCCACGAGCGCCTCGCGGGCCGCCTCGTACTCGATCTCCGCGCGGTAGGTGATGCCCGGCTGCGCCGACTCGACGTCCTGGCGCGCCTCCTTGGCGAGCTGCTCGAGCCGCTTCACCTCCGCCTCGGCCCCCTTCATCTTCTGCTCGAGCTTCTTGCGGTACTCGCCCCGGACCTGCTCCGTCTCGCCGGCGGTCTTCTCCTGCTCGGCCTTGACCTTCTCGAGCTCCTCCTTGAACGCGAGCATCTCCTTCATGAGCGCCTGCTGCTTCTCGTCGGGGCGCCCCGCGGTCCGCTCGAGCCCGGCGACCATCTCGTCCATCGTCGACGCCATCCGATCGAGCGCCTTCATCGCGCCCTCGACGTCGCCCTGCGCGAGGAGCTTCTCGACCTCGTCGAGGCCGCCCACGAGGTCCTTCGACTTCGCGAGCTCGGCGAGCGCCTCGGCGTTCATGTGCTCGTCGTTGAAGCCCTTCGAGAGCTCGGCCATGCGCGAGAGCAGGTCGCGGACGCGCTCCTTCATCCGGCCGATCTGGGCGAGGAGCTCCTTCTTGCCCTGATCGGTCGGCGCCTTGCGGTACTTCTCCATGAGGTTCGCGAGGTCGCGCCGGCGCGCGCCGAGGTCCTTCGCGAGCCGGACGAGGTCCTCGGCGCGCCGCTTGTCGAGGAGCTGCTCGAGGTAGAGGATCCCCTTCTCCAGCTCGGCGTCGAGCTGGCCGTCGAGCGCGCCCATGGTCCGCACGAGCGAGCCGTCCGGGCGGATCCGGACGCGGATCGCCTGGGCGACCGAGCCGCGCGCGTTCGAGACGCGGGCCTCGGCGAGCCGGAGCGCGCCCGAGATGTTGACGAGCGCCGCCGCGACCTCGCGCGGGCCGGCCGGATCGCGGCGGATCTCGCCCGCGACCTCGCGCATCCGCTCGTGGAGGTGGCGCGTCCGCGTGTCGAGCTGGAGCGCCGTCGGGAGCCGCTCCGGCGTCGCGACCGGGCCAGCCGCGAACGTGTCGAGCCGATCGCCGAGCAGCGCGATCATCTCCTCGTACGCCTGGCGCGCCTTCTCGAGAACCTGCCGGCGGTGCTCGGCCTCCGAGTAGATCTTGACGACGTGCGTCTCGGATTGCCCCTTCTTCGGGCCCGACACCGTGTCCGTGTCGACCGCCTCGAGCCAGAAGGAGAGCCGCTCGCCCTCGGCGAGCCGCTCGGGCTTGAGGTCGAGGTCGAAGGTCCCGGCGTCGCGGCGGCGGCCGTCGGGCTTCGCGAGGACGCGGCGCGACTCGGTCCCGCCGTCCGGCTTCGTGACGAGCGCGACCTCGGAGAGGCCGAAGTCGTCCTCCGCCTGCCACTCGATGCGGACGACCTCGTTCGCGTCGACCTCGATCTCCTGGTCGGGCGCGAGGACGCGCGCCGTGGGCGGCGCGTCCGGCTCGAGCTGGATCGGGATCGGCGGCCCCTCGGCGACGACCTTGCCCTTCGGGTCGAGGAAGCGAAAGCGGTAGCTCCCGCCGTCCGTCACGAGGAAGCGGCCGGAGAGGTCGCGGTCGCCATTCACGGTCAGCGCATACCGCTTGACGATCGTCGGCGGGGCGGTCGGACCCGCCGGCGAGGTGGGCTTGGACGCCGCACTGGGGTTCGCCTGGACCGGCGCGTCGTACTGCACCGCGATCTCCGCCACCTTCACCGGCCGGTCGCCGCGCGTGCGGAGCGAGACCTCGGTCCCCTTGGGCGCGTGCACCTCGCCGCCCGTGCCGGAGAGGGTCCGCGGCTCGCGCCTCATGTAGGCGGGGAACGCGTAGGTGAGCTCGATGTCGCCGGTGATCGGATCGGCGGCGGGCGCCGGCGTGCCCGGCGGGTCGCCGCGCACGATCCGGCCGTAGGCGCTCGCGAAGTCGCGGCCGCCGACGAGGAAGCTCGCGGCGGAGAGCGCGGCGACGGCGGCGAGCGCGGTCGCGCCGCGGCGGGCCCAGAGGTCGGGCACCACCGCCGCGAGGTCGATGCCCCGCGCCAGCCCGGCGGTCCGCTCGAGGTGCGCGTCGACGAGCGCGACCGAGAACCGCCCGCTCTCCCGGATCTCGTCCCGCTCGCGCGCGAGCTCGACCGAGGAGACCAGGTCCGACCGGAGCCCTTCGTCCTCGCGCGCGACCGCCCGCGCGGCCGCCTCGCGGGTCCAGGCCGTCCGCCGGAGCGCCCGAACCGCGAGCGCGATCGCGGCCGCGAGCGCCGTCACCGCCAGGGCCAGGACGACCGGCCGGATCCCGATGCGGGCGCCCCGGGCGAGGGCGAGCGCCCCGAGGAGCAGGACGAGGAGCGCGACCGCGAGGCCGAGCCCCGCCGTGGCGAGGACGACCACCCGCACCTTCCGCCGGCGCGCCCCGTCGAGGACGCGGGCGATGTCACCGTACGCGACGGTCATCCGCTCCGTTCCGCTGACTACCTCCACCCCTACATCGGCGGAACGAACAGGATAACCCCGCGCCGTCCCACGCGCGCGGACTAGGGTAAGACGTCACGGAAGCTGTGGTAGCGTCCCCCGTCCGCGGTTGAATTTCGTCCCCGGAGCGGCGTCCTCTCCATGGAAGCAGACGACCTCGCGCTGGTCTCCCGAGCCAAGGCCGGCGACGCCCAGGCGTTCCGAGCCCTCGTCGTCCGCTACCAGAGAAAGGTGTACGCCGTGGCGCTCGGCATCGTGAAGGACCCGGACCTCGCCTGGGACGTCGCCCAGGAGGCATTCGTCCGGGTCCACGGCCACCTCGCGGAGTTCGAGGCGAAGTCGTCCTTCTCCACGTGGATCCTGCGGATCACCACCCACCTCGCCATCGACGCGATCCGCCGCGAGCGCAGCTCCCGCAAGGACGACGTGGACGACGTGCGCGAGGCCGATCTCGCCGACGGCAGCGAGGGCATCCTCGCGACCTCGCTCGGGAACGACCCGCGCGCGAACCTGCTCCGCAGGGAGCTGGCCCAGAAGATCCAGGCGGCGCTCGACACCCTCCCCGAGAAGCACCGGACCATCCTGGTGCTGCGCGAGCTCGAGGGGCTCTCGTACGAGGAGCTGGCCGAGCGGCTGCAGATCCACAAGGGCACGGTCATGAGCCGGCTCTTCCACGCGCGGAAGAAGATGCAGGCGGCGCTCCGCGAGTACGCCGGGGAGCTGGCGCGACGGGCGGACGCGGAAGAGGACGGCGGCGGCGGGCCGTCGCCGCGCGAGGCCGGCGGATCCGCCCGCGAAGAGCGCACGGAGGGGGAGGACTGACGCCGATGAAGGACTGCGTCCGCTTCGCTCCGATGCTCGAAGCCCGCGAGGGCGAGCTCGCCTCCGAGGAGGCCGCGGCGCTCCGCGCCCACCTCGACGGCTGCGCCCGCTGTCGGGCCGCCCAGGCCGACCTCGAAGCGACCGACGGTCTCGTCGCCGAGGCGCTCATGGCGCGCGCGAATGCCCGTGACTTCGCGCCCTTCGTGGATCAGGTGATGGCGCGGGTGGGCCAGGGCGAGCCGGGACGGACGGGGCTCCTCGCCTGGTTCACTCTCCATCGCCGCGCGGCGCTCGCCTGGGCGGTGCCGTTTGTGGCGGCCGCCGCCGTCCTCATGTACGTTCGCCGCGACGGTGGGCCGCGCCAGATCGCGCAGCTCGAGGTGAACGCCGAGGGCGACGCGACGATGGTGCTCGAGACGTCCGACGGCCCGGTGGTGCTCCTCGACGAACACTCGTAGCTGGCCGACGCCCGCCGCCGGGAGGCCATCGTGACCCGCACGTTCCTCGCCGCGCTGCTCGCCGTGTCGCTCGGCTCCGCCCCGACCGTCGCGCGCGCCGAGGTGCCGGTGATGATTCGGATCATCAAGGGCTCGCGCCAGGGGCCGCCGTCGGTCGACCCGCGGCTCGAAGACCTGCGCCGGCAGCTCTCGCCGCTCGCGTACCAGCGGTGGGAGCAGGTGACGGACGAGCAGCGCGACCTCTCCCGCGGGAAGACCGAGTTCGTGAAGATCCCCGACGGCGAGCAGATCGGCGTGACGCTCGTCGAGCGGCGCGGCGACACGGTCACGATCGAGGTCGCGATCACCTCGCGCAATACTCAGACCCGGCTCACGGTCGAGAAGGGCCAGCGCATCGTCCACCAGGTCACCGGCGAGAAGGCGGGCGCGGCGTACTTCCTGACCGTGCGCGCGTTGCCCTGAGCGGCACTCGCACGCTGAGTGACCACCGGACCGGGGCCGCCGCGTCCGGGTTGCCCTCGTGCGCGGTGCCCGAGCGGGCGCACCGGCGCGCGCTCAGGACGGGTTCTTCCGCCCCCTCGCTCGACCCCTAGCTTTGGCTCCGGATCTCGAGCCAGGGGGGCGATGGGATGCAGGCGCTGCTTTCGGGGATCGCGCAGCGGACCGCGCGGGTCGGGGTGATCGGTCAGGGGTACGTGGGGCTTCCGCTGGCGCTGGTGTTCCGCGAGGCGGGGTTCCCGGTGACGGGCTTCGATCTCGACCCGGCCAAGATCGCGAGGCTTCGGCGCGGCGAGTCGTACATCAAGCACATCGGCGCGGACCGCGTCGCCGCCGCCATGGCGAGCGGCCAGTTCGAGGCGACCACCGACTTCGACCGGCTCCGTGACTGCGACGCGATCCTGATCTGCGTGCCGACCCCGCTCGGCGAGCACCGCGAGCCGGACAACTCGTTCATCCACGCGACCGCGCGGGAGATCTCGCGCCGGCTCCGCCCCGGGCAGCTCGTCGTCCTCGAGTCGACGACCTACCCCGGCACGACCGACGTGGAGGTGCGGGGGATCCTCGAGACCTCCGGGCTCACCACGCCCGCCGACTACTTCCTCGCCTTCTCGCCCGAGCGCGAGGACCCCGGCCGCAGGGACTTCACGACCAAGTCGATCCCGAAGATCGTCGGCGGCGTGAACCCCGCCTCGACCGAGGTGGCGGCGACGCTCTACGGCGCGGCGCTCGACCGGGTCGTCCCGGTCTCCTCGTCGCGCGTCGCCGAGTCGTCGAAGCTCATCGAGAACGTGTTCCGATCGGTGAACATCGCGCTCGTGAACGAGCTGAAGATGATGTTCGCCCGGATGGACATCGACGTGTGGGAGGTGATCGAGGCGGCGAAGACGAAGCCGTTCGGCTTCATGCCGTTCTATCCCGGCCCCGGCCTCGGCGGGCACTGCATCCCGCTCGACCCGTTCTACCTGTCGTGGAAGGCGGCCGAGCACGGTGAGTGGGCGCGCTTCATCGAGCTCGCCGGGGAGATCAACACCCGCATGCCGCGGTACGTGGTGAGCCGCGTCGCCGACGCGTTGAACGACGAGGGCAAGCCGCTCAAGGGCTCCCGTGTGCTCGTGCTCGGCCTCTCGTACAAGGCGAACATCGACGACGACCGCGAGTCGCCGTCCTACGAGATCCTGGAGCTGCTCCAGGAGCACGGGGCGCGGATCGACTACTGCGACCCGTACTTCCCCGCCGCCCGCCGCGGCCGCAAGCACGACCTCGGCCTCGCGTCGGTGCTGTGCGACGCGAAGACGTTCGCCCAGTACGACGCGATCGTCGTCTCGACGGCGCACGACTGCTTCAAGGATCCCGCGCTCTACGAGGGGGCGAAGCTCGTGGTCGACACGCGGAACGCGGTCGCGCCGATCGTGCCGGCGAAGGGCGGGGTGAGGGTGGTGAAAGCCTAGGCCCTACGGCGGCCCGACGCGGAACGCGCGTCAGCGCCGGAGGTTCAGGACACGCGCGAGCCCGGCGCGGGCGGGCTCCTCCGGCGCGCGCGGAGCCCGGACGACGAGCTCGTCGTTCGCGGCCGGCGCCGTCCCGTCGTCGTGCTCGATGCGGGAGAGCGCATCGCGGACGTGCTGGCAGAGGATGTCCACGGCGAGCTCCGTGTCGCGGTCGACGACGGCGGGCCCGCCCGACCAGCCGAGCTTCAGGCGGTTCGTCTCCGGGTGCTCGCCGCGGAGCGGATACCGCGCGCAGAACCGCTCGGCGCCGGGAACGGGGCAGAGCCGCCCGTACGCGTGCCGCTGCGGACGCTCGGAGGGGGTGGCCTGCTCGAACCGCATGCATACGCAGTCGGCGCCGAGCGCCGGCGTGGTCGCCTGCAGTGACTCGTACACCTCGTCCGCGTCGGCCGCTCGCCGGAGCTGCTCGGCGATGCCCTGGAGCGCGGCGCGGCGTCCGAGGTTCCGCCGTCGGGCCTCGAGCACCTCCGCCGTGCGCTCGATCTGGAAGTAGCCGAGCTTCCGCAGGACGACACCGGCCGCGATCGCGAGGCCCGCGAGGATGAGCGCCGCCCGGCCGCCGGACGCAGACGCGAGGGCAAGCGCAACGAGCCCGAGCGCGACGGAGGTCCCCCAGAGCGCGCGGCACGCCGCCCGGTGCGAGAGGCCCGCGTCGAGCAGCCGGTGGTGGATGTGCCCGCGGTCCGCCTGGAACAGCGGCGCGCCGCGCACCCCGCGGCGCCACATGGCGAGCAGCGTGTCGGTGATGGGCAGCCCGAGGACGATGATCGGGACGAGGATCGCGACCGTCGTGGACGACTTGGCGCTCGTCTCGATCGCGCTCACGGCGAGCACGAACCCGAGGAACATGCTGCCGGTGTCCCCCATGAAGATCTTCGCCGGGTTGACGTTGTACCGGAGAAAACCGATCAGGGCGCCCGCGAGCGCGGCCGTGAACAGCATCATGAGCGGCTCGCCACGCAGGAACGCGAACACGAACGTGATCGCGACCGCGACGAGCGAGACGCCTCCCGCGAGGCCGTCGAGCCCGTCGATGAGGTTGATCGCGTTGATGACGCCCGCGATCCAGAGCATCGTGAACGGGAGGCCGAGCCAGCCGAGGTGGAGCGTCGGGCCGAAGGGGTTCGCGAGCGCGTCGATCCGGTAGCCGAGGACGTAGACGAGGGCGGCGACCGCGAACTGCACGGTGAACTTGAGCCTCGCGCCCGCGCCCTTGAGGTCGTCGTAGACGCCGAGGAGCGCGATGAGCGCGCCGCCGACGAAGAGCCCGAAGGGGCGGAGCCCGTCGGCGTAGAAGAGGTGCCCCACGCCGCTGTTCACCAGCAACAGGCCGGTGATCGGGACGAAGAACGCGGCGGCGATCGCGATGCCCCCGAGGCGAGGGACAGGCCGGCCGTGGATCTTGCGCGAGGAGAGCGCGTGGTCGATGGCGCGGAGCCGGTGCGCCAGCTTGATGACGAGCGGCGTGAAGGCCGCGCTGCACGCGAGCGAGAGGAAGAATGCTGTCGCTACGGTCGTCATTCGACGGACCCAAAGGCGCTACGCACTGGATGGTCCAGCCCCCCGAGGGCGACCGAGCCCACTGCTTGCTTCACTGTCGGACGACTATCTACACCCGCGGCTGGGTCGACACCAAGTGGTGACCGCGCGACCCGGGGGTTGTGACAGCGACTCGGTACTCAAGATCGCGGGCGCGAGCGGACCGCGGTGACCGCCGGGACGCACGCGCGTGCGACGAAATGGCTCAGCGAGACCGCTGGACGATGTCGTACGTCTGCCAGACGGCCTGGATGGTCGGCAGGATCTGCGTCATGACGCGATTGAAGCGCGTCAAGCCGTAGGTCGACACGAACACGACGTCGCGCGGCTGCAGCGGGAACTGGGAGGCGAGGAGGATGGCGTCCGGCGAGCTCGCGTCGAGGTGAAAGATCCGGGGCGCGTCGTAGCTGCCTCGGATCACGTAGATCTTCGCGGCGTTCGCGAACGATTGATCGAACCAGTTCGTCACCGTGCCCGTCGACAGGCCGCCCGTGCCGCTGATCATGCCGCTCGGATCCGCGAGCGCCTCCGCGAGCGTCATCCGGCCGCGCACCATGAGCCGCGACTGCGGCGCGCGGACCTCGCCGATGACGAAGATCTTGTTGCGGCTCCGATCCGGAACGTTCACCACGTCGCCATCCTGGAGCAGCCAGTTCTGGGAGATGTCCCCCAGCTCGTAGAGCGCCTGGAGGTCGAGCTCGTAGGTCTTGCCTCCGCGGGCGATCGTCACCCGCGAGAAGTCCGACTCGGGCGTGAAGCCCTTCGCCTGCGCGAGCGCGTCCTGGACGCGGAGCGGGATGTCGCTGATCGGGATGGTCGAGGGCGCGACCACCTCGCCCGTCACCTGGACCTTCTGGCCGCGGAACGCCGTCACGCGGACATCCACCTGCGGCTTCGAGATGGACCGGGCGAGCCGCTCGGTGAGGGCCGCTCGCACGTCCTCGACCGTCTTGCCCGCGACCTGCACGGAGCCGACGTACGGATAGAAGACGGTTCCGTCGGAGTGGACCAGGTTGCCGTTCTCCTCCGGCGAGCGGTACGGTCCAGTCGGCGCGGTCAGCTCCGGGTGATCCCAGACGATGACCTGGAGCACGTCGTGCGGGGCGATCCGGTACTGGTAGGCCGCGGCCTGGGCGGCGAGCGGGTCAGCGAGCGGCGAAGGCCGCCGCGAGCGCTCCTCGAGGAGCCGGAGCACGGTCGCTTCCGTGACGACCTCCACCTTGAATTGCGGGTCCTTCGTCGTCTCCCGGCCGCGGCGAAGGGCGGCGCCCTCGTCCATCCCCATGCCCGGCGCGAGAGCGCAGCCGGAGCCGAGGGCGAGGGTGAGCGCGAAGAGTGGGGCCGCATTTCTCACGGGCGAGGGCTCCAGAAGGCCTTCTCGAAGTCGTCCAGGCCGCGCTCGATGAACGCGAGCGCACGCTCGAAGGCGGCGCGATCCTGGCGGTACGGGTCGGGGACGTCGAACTTGCCCATCTTGCCGATGGGGTGGACGCGGCCGCGCGCGCCCGGCCAGAGCGCCTCGACCGCCTTCTGCTGGCGCGCCTCCATGACGAGGACGAGGTCGAACTGACGCAGCAGGTCGAGCGTGAGCTGTCGCGCGCGGTGGCCGGAGAGGTCGAGGCCGCGGTCGCGCATGAGGTCCTGCGCGTGCTGCTCCGCAGGCTTGCCCACGAGCGCGGCGATGCCGGCCGACTCGACCGTCGCCGAGAAGCCACGCTCGCGCAACCGATGGGCGAAGAGGACCTCGGCCATCGGGCTCCGGCAGATGTTGCCGGTGCAGACCATGAGGATGCGGGAAAACATGAGGACACGGCATCGCCGGCGCGCGAGGTTTTACCGCGTTCGGTACTCGTCGTCGAGGCGCGCCGTTAGCCCGCCTCACCCCCGAGCCCGCGGCCGCCCGCTCCAAGCCATCCCCACCCGATGGCGCTCTCAACGTGAACCGGTGCGAAGCGCTGACAGCCGCGATGCTCTAGCCCAGAGACGATCCCGCGCTCGCGAGCGTCGCGCACGGGTGAACTACTCCTAGGCGCTCAATTGTCCCGTCGACACCGCCCTGCGCTCACGCGCCAGAGGGCCGGACCGCCTGCGTCTCGATGACCCGCATGCGCAGCCCCTCTCCGGCCCGAAGCCTTTGTGGGCGGAACGTCGCAAGGTATGACGCACACAGCAGAAACAGCGAGTATTCAATCGTGGGCTCGGGCGACGCATAGTGCAGCATACGAATGAATCGCTCCACTAAGACAGCGACGCAGGGGATGACCCACACCGCTGCACGCCGCGCCTGCAAACCGAGCCACAAGGCGCGCCCGAATATCCCGAGGAACAAGGACAAGCTGACGATCCCGCCGTTAAACACGAGCGCCACGTAGCCGATGTGTACAAAGTAGCGACGCGTTCCACCGTACAATCTCGAGTCGCTCCAACTCGCACCGATACCTTGGCCGACAACCCAGTCCACGGGCTCGAAAGCACGAGACAGGACAAACACCTCTTGGAGGCGTTCTTCTCGTTCGGAGAAGTAATCATCGTCCTTCCAGACGAGTTCCGTCCGAGCAACGAGATGATCCCACGCGTCGGCGAACAGGTCCCGCTGCTCAGACGAGACGCCGCGAGCCCATAGAAACACCACTACGACGATCGCAAATACGCCAATGATGCTGGCGCGCATGCGACTTTTCGAAGAGCGCCCCAAGGACCAAGGCACGAAGGCCAACACAAGGCCGCACGTCAGCGCATAACTCCGCGTAAAGCTGGCCACCGAGAACGCGGCCATCGCACAGAAGCCAACGAGTGCAGCGATGCGTCGGTACAGTCCGCCCGCTGACCACGTCAACAATAACAGCGGCCAAGCATACAGCATGTCCAACGCGATAGAGGTCTCCGAGTTGATGATCTGGCGGCCCGCCAGCATGCCGCCGCGCTCTCTAACCAAGATCCACAGCACCATGGCGCCAGCAACAGTCTGCGTGGCGATGGACGCCGCCAGACGCTCCCAAAAGTACTGAGACGGAGCCACGAACAACAGCACGACCAACAAGTACGGCACCAAACCGAACACATAGAAATTCGGCTCTGGATTTGTCCGAAGGCCAATGAAGGCCATCACTAGGCCCCATGCCAGGTATACCAAGGCCAAGCGTGTTACAACCCCATCGATGCGTCGCCCCCCCCTCCCCGTCAGACCGATGACTCCGGCAACGACCAGGGCTATGAAGCCAATCAGTCGATAGCGAAAGCCGGTCTCGGCTGCGTCGACCTTGGACGTTAACACTCCCACGGCCGTGGCGAGTGCGATCCAGTTCAACCCAACGAAGCACAGGGCCTCGGGGGCTGTGAACCGGATACGGCCGGGCGTGGTCACGTCGAGCCTCGACCCGGCTGATCAGCCGCCAGTTCTTCGTATAGTTCGCGATACCGGCGCGCCTGCCGCATTAGCGTGAACTCGTCAAGAATAGTCCGACGGGCAGCGTCACGCATGCGCTTCAAGCGCTCGCCATCGCTCAAACACCATTCCATTCTCGACGCCAGGTGTTCCGCAGAATACGGCTTCGCGAGAACACCGTTTATTCCGTCCTCGACCATGTCCGGCATTCCGCCGATATCGAACGCCGCCACCGGCGTACCGCACGCCAAGCTCTCGAGCACGGTGTTCGCAAGATTTTCTTGGCGCGATGGCACGACCGTAATATCCGCGGCGCTATACGCGAGCCCCAGAACCCTTTCGTCGGATATGGACCCAAGCACCATGAACGACCCGCACTCGGCGGGGACATCGGCGGGCAGCTTGGGCGCTCCGGCAAATACCGGGAGGACGTTGCTGCCAGCGCCACGGGCGCCCATTACCGCTATCGCCTCGCAAAACAGGTCGAATCCCTTGTTCGGGTCCGAGCCACCCCCGGCAGCGATGAATAGCGCCTGAATTCCGTCACGCGGGAGCCCGAGAATGTCGCGCGCCCAACTCTTCTCGATGGGGCGAAACAGCACCTCGTCGACGCCATTAGGGATCACGCGAACGGTCTGCATTCGAAACACTTCGGCCGCACGCGCACATTCAGCGAGCCACCGGCTTGGAGCGACGACCGCGGGACGCAAGAGTGCGCTGACACGCCTCTTCCGCCGCTGGTTCACATACGCGAGATCCCACCGGCTCTCAGAACCTAGCGCGGGGCAGGTCCCGCAGAGCCCACGGTACCGAACGCAGTCACCCGGAACGTGACATCCCCCCGTGAACGCCCACGAATCGTGGAGAGTCCAGATTACTGGCTTACGCCAGGACAGCAGAGACTCCAGCCTTAGCGCGCCCAATGCAACCCAGTGCAACTGCAGGATATCGGCGGAGGCGTCTCGCAGGCGACTCACGGAACCGGACGGCACCCATCCCGACGAGAACAGCCGTGGCGACCGTCGCGAATACAGCTTGTTCGGCAGGGAGTCGATCCTAGGCCGCAGGAGCCCCCAGGCGCGCCCAACGAGACCGCGATCTAGCACGCTGGCCGAATGATGAGCGCGCGACTGAACGAGCAGCGTCGACTCGACGCCAACGCTTGGTAACGTCTGATGCAGCCGGCGCGCCGCGACCGCAGCGCCGCCCCCCTCGCCGAACGTGTTGATATGCACTACGCGCATCGCGCGGCCGAGTCTCTGTGATCGGTGAGCTCTCCCCGTATCCGCCCATCCCCCGCGCAAACCCGGCGCACGATCGACGGCAACAGGAGCCACGCGGGCAGGTTCCATAGCACCATCTGACAGATCGCGGTCGATGCCGGTACCGCCCAAACGCCGAAACGTCCGACCGACCACACCTTCAGCGCGACGGCAGCCAAGGTCTGAGGTATCGCCAGCAGAACCTGCACCCTCAAGGCGTTCAGCCCGTTCATACCCACAGAGAGCGGGATTGCCAGAGAGGTGACGGCGACCTGCGCGGACAAAGCTATGACCAATGCCCGATCCACGTGAACCCGCGCACTCGTCCATAGTTCGACCGCGCTCGGGCCGAGCGCGACCATCACACAAACTGCCGGAACCATCGACACGGTGACGACCGTCAGCGAACGACGCAGGGTACCGCGCACCCAGTCCCAGTCCCCTCTTGCGGCGGCCTCTCCATACGCCGGCCAGAGCGGCGTCAGGATTAGCCCGACTCCAACTGGAATCAGCGCAGCTACCCGTGCAGCCACGGAATAGTTCGCCACTGCCCCCACTCCAAGCGAGCGCGCGATGACAATATTGTCGAAATTGAACATCAACACCGAGCATATCTGCAACACAAAAAAGCCTGCACCCGTCTGGGCTAGCGCTCGCATGTGACCCGGCTGAAGATCTCTCAACTTCGGACGAAGCTCAGGGTGCTTCCAGGCGAGCACTGCAGCATTGGCTGCTTGCGCGCATACGCTCGTCCCCGTCGTCGCGAGAACGAAGCCCAGCAAGGGAGCGTGCCAGCGCACTGCGATCCACAGCGCCGCGAGCGAGGAGCAGTGACCGAGAATACTCCATGCGCTCTGGACGTAGCCCCGCTGGTACGCGACTCGCACGCGCTGGGCAACACCTATCGGAATGCCTAACGCGACACAGCTGAGCAACACAAGAGCCGCGGCATCAAACTCTTGACGTTCGACCCCCGTCACGGCTAGGACCGCGCGCCAGTCGACCCATGTTCCGAAGGCGAGTGATGCGCCCAGAACGAGCGCGCCGATGAGCAGCAACATCGCAAGCCCGTTGGATATGGCAACACGGGCACTCTCGCGGTCATCGCGTCCGTTTGCAGCGGACAGCGCGTTCAGGAGACCGTTCCCGAGACCGAAATCTCCAAACGCGACAATATATGTCAACGACCCGAGCGTCATCCATGCGCCGTACTTCTCTCGCCCCAGGAACCCAAGGCACAGGGGTACACTCGTGACCAGCACTGCGGTCTGTGCTCCCTTTTCGAGGAACGAAGCGACCGCGGAGAGCGCGGCCCCCCGCGCCCGACGTGCAGCGGCAACGCGACCTGAGGTTGCGGACGGCGTCGACATGGTCACCCGCCCTGGACCGCGGAAAGAGTGCGCGAGTAAATCTCCGCCGTCTGTCTCGCAATGCTCGGCCACGAGAACTGCGACGCACAATGCTGGGCGCCGCGGCCGATTCGAGCGGCGAGCCCCGGCGACTCGATGATCGTGTGAATTGCTTCAGCGATGGCTCGGGGCGAATGCCTCGGCACAATCCAGCAATTCTCTAGATGCCTCAAGTACCCCATAAACCCCCGCGGAGTAGCGACTACCGTGGGACAGCCGAGCGTCAGCGCGGCGGCGAGGCTCGAACGGCCGAAGCTATTCGACCTGAACGGCAAGACGACACATGCGACCGTCGTCAGTGTCGACTCCAATTCAGCGCGGTCGAGACGCGGGGTCCAGTCCACGCTGGGCGCGATGCCCAGCACCTCAGCGCGTCGCCTGATTCCCGAGTAGTAGTCGCACGGGCCCGACGCATACACCTCTGGTGACGCACCAATCATCACTAGACGAGTGGTCGGACTCGAGCGCAGGACGCGACGAAAGGCTTCGAACAGATCCTCGATACCGCGCGAGGGATCTATCCCTCCGAAATAGGCAATCCGAGGGGGCGCGCGTGGCGTCGATGGTCGCTTCTCGCCTGGCGCATACCCTTGCGTCGGGTCCGCCAAGTTGTAGCCAACCGGAACGAGTTCGGGGGCGCCGCGACGCCCGATCCTCATGATGCGAAGGACCGCCGCGTAGGTCGGATCGTGGGTCATGACGGCCGCGGCCGTCCTAATCAGCGTCATCCCCGCCATTTTCGCCGCGAGCGGCACTTGTCGGCTTCGAAGGTTGAAGCCCCACACGGTCGCGACGACGGGAACACCTAGCCGGCCCACAATCCTCGGATATACATATGAGTCAAAATGGCGCGATGACGGATACACGACATGCAGGAGGTCCAAACCGAGAGACTGAACTCTGTGTCGTTCCGATTCCACAATCTTGGGTTCGCATGTCTCGTCGGGAGTTGGCAGTGGATGCGTTCGGAATGGAAAGCTCATCGATTTCGCCGCTGTGGCTTCGGCGGCGTACGCAAACACATGAACGCTGAGGCCTTCTCCGACGAGAGCGGTCGCCAGGTTTGCGACATAGTCGCCGCCCCCGTCGATGATGGGCGGCACAGTTGGAAAGACGATCCCGACGTTCATACGACCCGGGGACTTAGTGGATGACATTCTCGCGAACAGTGGCGCGCGCGCACGAAGTCCCTGATGACCGGGCGACTGGCGCTGCGACCACTCGTTCCTCGCCGTGCGTCGACCACGACTGTCGGTGGTGAAGCACCACTGACTCGCAACTGGTTTCTGTGGTAACAGCTTACCCGATGGGGTCGCAGCGCGACAAGCTGGCCGTGATCGTTGCGAGAATGGGCCCCTACCACGTCGCGAAGCTGGCCGCACTGGCGAGGGCGTACGGCGCCGAGCACGTCGTCGCCCTTGAGGTCGCTTCGTCCGACACGACGTACGATTGGGACCCCGTCTCGGCGGCGGGATTCCGCCGCGTCACTCTCATTCGCGACGCAAGCTACGAAGCAGCAGGTGCTCTGCGTCGCGCTCGGGAGATCACCGCAGCCCTCGAACGCGAGGCGCCTGATGCCGTCGGCGTGAACGGATGGGCGTTTCCCGAAGCCCGGGCGGCGTTGCGCTGGTGTCGCAGGAACCGCCGCATAGCCGTGCTGATGTCCGACAGCCAGGCGCACGATCGCCGACGGTTCTTTCTTAAGGAATGGGTCAAATCGGCGATCGTTCGCCAGTTTGATAGCGCACTCGTGCCGGGGCCGCGACACGAAAGGTACGTGCGCAGCCTTGGACTTCCTGGGTCCGCAATCGCGTACGGATATGACGTCGTAGACAACGAGCATTTTCTTGTAGGCGCGGAGTCCGCGAGGAAAGACACGAATGCTAGGAAGAAGCTCGGTTTGCCTGTCCGTTACTTCCTGACTGTCGCCCGATTCATTCCCGAGAAGAACCTGCCGACGTTCCTTCTGAGTTATGCGGTGTACCGGAGGCTTTGCGGCGAAGACGCCTGGCATCTCGTCTTACTCGGCGATGGCTCGTCGCGGGAGTATCTCCGGCGGCTTTCGATGAACATCGGTATCAGCGCGTACGTCCACATGCCTGGATTTCAGCAGTACGCCGTGCTGCCGGCCTACTACGGCCTTGCGAGCGCCTTCGTTCTTCCGAGCATCTCTGAGCCATGGGGTCTAGTCGTGAACGAAGCGATGGCGTCCGGGCTGCCCGTGCTCGTTTCGAAATCGTGTGGCTCGGTACAGCTCGTCAAGGAGGGCATCAACGGGTGGAGCTTCGACCCAACCTCGTCAGATGAGATCGCATCTGCAATGCTGCGCGTCACACGGCTTGGCCCGGACCTCGACGCGTTCTCGTCAGCTTCGAAGCGGATCATCGCGGACTTCACGCCTGAAATATTCGCTCGGGGATTCCTGAAGGCTGTCGAATTGGGGCGTCGGTCATCCCGTAGGCACCACCTTTCTCGGATCGCCGCCCGGATCCCGGGTTGGTGACGCCGAACCACCGTGCACTCCTATTCCAATGCGACTTGCCCTGGTCACGAACTTCGTTCCGCCGTACCGAAGGCCCGTTTACGAACATCTCGGGCGTCTCGTCGCATCGTTCCGTGTGTTCACGTTCGCTGAGACTGAGAAGAACCGTGCGTGGTCGCCGCGCGAACAAGGCGCGTTCGAAAGGGAGTCGATTCCGGGGCTCCACTTCATGTTCAGCAAGCGGGACTGGGCGCTCCATGTCAACGCCGGCGTGTACCGGGCCGTCGCGCGCTACCGCCCCGACGTCGTCATCATCGGCGGGTACGACAACCCCGGCTGCTGGTCGGCACTGGCAGCGGCGCACCGCGTGCGAGCTCGGGTCGTGCTGTGGAATGGGAGTCACGAGTACAGCGCCCTGACTCAGGGTGGCCTGGTCCAATGGCTCAAGCGCATCTTCGTAGGTCGCGCGGACGCCTACGTCACCTACGGCTCGCTCGCAGCGTCGTATCTGCAATCTCTTGGAGCCGCCAGCGAGCGCATCGTCACGAGTGTCAACGCGATCGACACCCGGCTGTTCCAGTTTGACGCCGCTGCTCGCAATGCCGTTCGAACCACGCTCGCGGCCGGGTCGGCCCCGGTCGTGTGCTTCTCCGGACAGCTCATCCGACGCAAAGGGCTGGACGTGCTCATCGAAGCCATGCGGAACGTGCCTGGCGCCGTGCTCTGGGTCGTGGGGGACGGCGAGTTGCGTGCCTCGTACGAGAGCGTCGCTCGACGGCTTCTCGATGGGCGGGTCACCTTCCTAGGCAGTCGCCCGTACCGGGAGCTCCCCGGCATCTACGGGGCGTCGGACGTATTCGTCATGCCTTCGCTGCGGGAAGTTTGGGGACTCGTAGTCAACGAAGCCATGGCGGTCGGAGTACCCGTGATCGCGACGCACTCGGCCGGAGCGACGCCGGATCTCATCGCAGGAAAGGGCACCGGCTTCGCCGTGGCTCCGGGCGACGTCGCCGACCTGTCGAACGCCCTGACGTCTCTCGTCGGGAACGAGAAGCTCCGGGCAGAGATGGGTCGACGCGGACGAGAGCTCATCGAGCAGTGCAGCACCGAGCGCTACGCACGCGACATGTTCCGGGCGGCGGAGCTCGCGCTCGCGTGAAGCTGGCGCACCTCACGTGGCTGGTCTCCGAAGCCGGCGGCGGCATTCCGCCCGTCGCGCGGGCACTGGTTCGTGCCCAGGCGTCGATGGGGCACTCGGCCGAACTGCACGGCCTCCTCGAGACGGCGCACAACGCCGAGCAGTACGACGCGCGCATCAAGACTTCCGCGATCGCGGGGCCCGTCGCTCTCGGATTCTCTCCGTCGCTCGGACCGAACCTCGAGATGTTCTCGCCAGACGTGATGCAACTTCACGGTCTGTTCACCTGGCCATCTCAGGTCGCGCGGAGCTGGGCGGCTCGCACGGGTCGGCCCGTGGTCATCGCGCCTCACGGGATGCTGGAGCCCTGGGCGCTCCAGCGCTCGGCGTGGAAGAAGAAGCTCTTCTGGTGGGCCATCGAGAACGACAACCTTCGCCGGGCCGGGTGCCTGCATGCACTCAACGTCCAGGAAGCCGACAATTTCCGTCGGCTCGGCCTCCGCAACCCGATTGCCGTGGTCCCGAACGGCGTCGAGTTGCCCTCGGTCGCACCCGATCCGGCGGAATTCGGACGCCGCTGGCCTGCGCTGGCGGACCGCAAGGTGCTGCTGTTCCTCGGGCGCATCCATCCGAAGAAGGGTCTTCCCGTCCTGCTCGATGCGCTCTCCGTGCTCGCGAACGATCGCTTCCGACAGGATGGCTGGATCCTCGCGGTCGCCGGTCCGGATCAACTCGGCCACACCGCCGAGGTCCGCGAGCAGGCTCGCCGCCTCGGACTCGAGCGCGACGTCGTCTTCACCGGCCCGCTTCACGGGTTGGAGAAGTCGGCTGCGTTCGCCGGAGCGTGCGCGTTCATGCTGCCCTCGCACTCCGAAGGTTTCTCGGTGGCTGTTCTGGAGGCCATGAGCTACGGCCTGCCTGTCGTCGTCACGCGGCAGTGCAACTTCGACGTGGCCGCGCTCGCCGCCGGCTGGGTGTGCGAACCGGAGCGTGACTCGGTTGCTCGTGCCTTGCGCAGCCTGCTCGAGTGCTCCGATGGCGAGCGCCGACGCATCGGCCGGCGAGGGCGAGACGCCGTCGCGGCGGGGTACACTTGGGACAGCGCCGCGACAAGACTCGTCAAGATGTACGAGTGGCTCCTGGGCGGCGGTCCAAAACCGTCCGACGTGGAGTTCTTTCCATGATCGACAAGGGTTCCGTGGACCTCGGGTCGTTCGACAACGCCTGGTACCGCCCCGGCCGCTCCGTCCCCGTCCGCCTCGCCTGGATGGTGGCCAACCGCGCCTTCCTCCAGACCACCTTCCCCTGGCCGTCCGGGATCAAGACTCGCCTGTTGCGCACGTTCGGCGCGCGCGTCGGGCGCGGCGTCGTGATCAAGCCGCGCGTCAACGTGAAGTACCCGTGGCACCTGAGCGTCGGCGACCACTCGTGGATCGGCGAGGGCGTCTGGCTCGACTCGCTCGCGCCCATCCGGATTGGCGCGAACGCCTGTCTTTCACAGGGCGTCATGATCGAGACGGGCAACCACGACTGGTCGCGCCCCACGTTCGACCTGATCGTGAAGGACGTCGTCGTCGAGGACGGCGCCTGGGCGGCGGTGCGATCGCTGCTCCTCCCGGGAAGCCGTCTCGCCACGCACGCGATCCTGGGCGCGGGCTCCGTGCTGTCCGGGGACACGGAGCCGTACGGCGTCTACGTCGGAACCCCGGCCAAGAAGGTCAAGGAGCGCGTCGTCCACGCCGCAGCCCGATGAAGATCCTGTTCCTCAACCAGTTCTTCCACCCCGATCACTCCGCCACCGCGCAGATCGCGACGGATCTCGCCGAGGACCTCGCGGCGCGCGGCTTCGAGGTGTCCGCGCTCGCCTCGCGCGGCAGCTACCTCGGTGGCGGCGAGTTCCCCCCGCGCGATACGTATCGCGGCGTCGAGATCCACCGCGTCCGCACCACGTCGCTCGGCAAGCGGACCCTCGTCCACCGCGCCCTCGACTACGGCAGCTTCTACGCCGCCGCTGCGGCCGCGCTGGTGCGGCTCCCTCGCCAGGACGTCGTCGTCGCGATGACGACGCCTCCGCTCATCGCGGCGGCCGCGCTCGCGGCCCGGCCGCTGCGCGGGGCGAAGCTCGTCTACTGGGTCCAGGATCTCTATCCGGAGGTCGCCGTAGCGATGGGCGCGCTCGGCGCGCGCTCGCCGGCCACCCTCGCCATGGCCGCGGCGTCGCGCCGGGTCATGCGCGGAGCGGATCTCGTCGTCGTGCTGGGCGAGGCGATGCGGGAGCGCGTCGTCGCGGCGGGCGCACGGCGCGAACGCACGACGGTCGTTCCGAACTGGTCGGATGCCGCCGCGGTCCGGCCCGTGCCCCACGCCGAGAACCCGCTGCGCCGCGAGCTCGCGGGCGACGCCGGGTGCCTCGTCATGTACTCGGGGAACATGGGGCAGGGCCACGACATCGAGACGCTGCTCGGCGCCGCCCGGCGGCTGCGCGAGCGGCGGGACATCATGTTCCTGTTCCTCGGCGACGGCGCGCGGCGCGGCGAGGTGGAGGCAGCCGCGCGCGAGCTGGCCAACGTCCGGCTCGGCGCGTACCAGCCGCGAGACCAGCTCACCAACTCGCTCTCCGCAGGTGACCTCCACCTCGCCTCGCTCGACCCGGGCCTCGAGGGGCTCATCGAGCCGTCCAAGGTCTACGGCATCATGGCTGCGGGGCGCCCGACGCTGTTCGTCGGCCCGCGCGGGAGCGAGGTGGCGGCGATGCTGTTGCGGGAGGGCTGCGGCTACGTCATCGCGTCGGGCGACGCCGATGCCCTGGCTTCTCACGTCGTGCGCCTCGCCGACAACCGCATCGAACGTGAGGAGATGGGGCACAGCGCCCGGCTCGCGCTCGCCGCGCGCTACTCGCGCGCGGTCGCGTCCGATCGCTTCGCGTCGCTCCTCACGTCCCTGTCGTCGGCGTCGAGCACCGCGCCGATCGCGGGTTGACGCTTCCGCGTCGTCGCGCGCGATCCGAACCCCCGTTCGGCGGAAACTGGCGCGTCCCACCTTTCGCCAGCACGCTGCGAACCTGTATAAACGGGCGTTTCAGGGGGATGTGACAATGCCGGCAGACCCGACCATCCACTCCGTGCCGCCGGTCCCCCCGGCGGAGCCGGACGGCGACGACGTCTCGCTGCGCGACTACCTCACGACGATCCTCGTCAACCGCTGGCTCATCGCGGGCATCACCACCGCCGCGCTCGTCGTCGGGATCCTCTACATCGAGTTCGCGGCGCCGACCTTCCGCACCGACGTGCTGGTGCAGGTCGAGGAGAAGAAGAAGGCCATCGCGGGCCTCGACGCGCTCTCGGACATGTTCCCGACCGAGAGCCCGGCCGACACCGAGATCGAGATCCT
>Ga0306924_10001234_pt1 | contig 23244 bp, 24 predicted proteins | sample sta12Can44000111_FD_203756 | JGI IMG/M metagenome (GOLD analysis project Ga0306924, IMG submission 203756) | Lab enrichment of tropical soil microbial communities from Luquillo Experimental Forest, Puerto Rico - statanox.12C.anox.44.000.111 (v2)... | ecosystem: Environmental > Terrestrial >...
GAATGGCCGAGCGCTCCACCCGCAGTCGTCCTGTGCGTTTTGTTGCCAGCCGCTCGGAAATGGCTACTTGCGAGAGCTGACAACGCGGCGCTCCTACTGCAATCAGCAGTGCTACTTGGGCCACTCCGAGCTCTCCGCCCGAGCACTCGAGACGGCAACCCCGGAAACGTCGTGGGAAATTGTCAGGAGCATGTCGTGAGATTCCAGCACACGCTCGGCGTGGTGACGAGGAACAACGGAGCCGCCCCCATGCTGCAAATCGTTCTCTTTCTCATCGCGCTTCTGCTGTATCCGGCAGGGGCGGCCGGAGCCGACACGGGTTATTGCGGCCAGACGTCTCAGCTCGCCAGTGCGCATCTTCGCTGGCAGGCGGCGCGCCAAAGTCCGATCAATCCGGCGCTGGCCGACAAGAACTGTCGAGCTTTCGGGATTCAATTTTATGAGGCAGTGACGGCCCGCCAGGCGACCTCAGTCTGCCAGGACGGCATCGACCATCAACGCGATCTCGTTCTGCTCGATTCCGAGATCGAGGCTTTCAATAAGCTCATCGCAGCGCAGTGCGGTGGCTAAACGTTGTCGCCCGTGCACCAAGCCCCGATGTGATGCGTAAGAAGCGACAAACAAGAGCCTCATCTCTCGAGGCAGCCGCGGTCCACCGGGCGCAAGCGAATGTCTGTCTCGACCTCGCCGCCAAGTCACGCGAGTTCTGGGTCACCGCGTGTCTGATTGAATTGGCTCAGGAGTTGCTGAACCGCCCCAACCGAGATCGTTGATCATCCGTCCGGGGACGCGGGAGTTGCTGCAATGGGCGACAGCAAGATTGACTATGAAGGGGCACCCGCTCGTCGCGAGGATCAACCCCCATCGCCGATGAAGGGAGGCCTGCATACGGAGTCCCACGCCAGGATATTCGGACTATCGCTCGGGGCGCTGTTGGCCGCCTGCCTGGTTCTGAACGCAACGTCTCCATCGACCCGCCACTGTCAGCAGTCTGGCCGCGACTTTGGCAACACCAACGAGTGTGCAACAAGCCATGGTGGCGAGGAGCCCTCTGGCTACTGATGAAAGCCGCTGTCCCCAACCTAATACCAATTCTACATCAGAGTGAGTTGACGATATAGGGGAAGGAAGTGATGGAGCGGACAAGCGCTCGATTGCGCTCGATGTAGAGGATCGCTTGCCTGAGCTTCGCTTGCACCGCGTCCATGGATTTCAGCGCGTAGTTCTTGAAGATTTTTTCGCGGATTTCATCCCAGAGATTTTCCTTCGGATTGAGTTCTGGTGAATAGGGCGGAAGATACAAGAGGGTGATGTTGGCGGGAATGAGAAGGTCGCCGCAGCGGCGATTGGGTGCGCCGTCAAGAACCAGCAGGATGTGTTGGCGGGCGAACTTGCGCGCCAGCACGTTGAGAAAGACCTGGAAGCAGGATAGGTGATCGTAATGTCCCTCCAGCCAGTGGTATTCGACCGCCACGTTATGGCCTTCGAACGGCGGGTAAGCGATGAAAGACGTCAGCTACCTGATGGACTATGGCGATCTGTTCGCCCGTTTTTGCCTGAGCTTCGTCTTTCTCGGAGCGGGATTTCGAAAGCGCTTCATCCTGTAGCCGGCAAGGCCGAAGTCGCGGCGCTCGGCGTGCCGGATGCGGGGCTGTTCCTGTGGCTCACTGTCGCTTGCCAGATCGCCGGAGGCTTGATGGGACGCGAGGATTGACCGGCGACAAGCGTCAGCAACAGGAGACAACGGGGCAAAGTCATAGAACTGGCCGCGCAGCAGGTCTTCCAACGCACACGACGCAGCGTTCGGCGCCTTGTCCGTGGGCCCGCGCAGCGGCTGCGCAGTCACGTACCTGAATATATGCTTTTTAGATCGGTCACCGGCGCTTTATTTTCAATCGGACGCCGATCTCTCCAGTATCATCTTCGATGAAATGAATGCCAGCCTGCTCAAGAGCTTTTTGTATTTTCATGACCGTTAAAAACTTACCTTTCTGAATGCCTTCGTTTCGTTCAATTCGCTGCAGGGTTGCCAAGCCAAGCCCGGCGCGGCGTGCAAGCTGGGTTTGGCTCCAGCCTAGAAGCGCGCGCGCCGCACGGATTTGAGCCGAATACCGCATCCCCACAGCGTTTCGGATTCGGCCCCACTTGACAATTGGCTTTTGATGATGTAATTTGCATCACTATAGACGATATTACATCTTGTAAGATGTAAATGATGCGAGTGGTGGAGGATTTGCATGCTAGACGGCGAAACTCGATTTTCGGGTAGCTCTAGACCGCACCGCCGCTTCTTCATTGGCGGCTCGGACGCCCGGATCATCATGGGTCACGACGAAGCCGCCCTGATTCGTCTTTGGCGCGAGAAACGCGGCGACGTCGAGCCGGAGGACCTCTCGGATAACCTCATCGTCCAGCTCGGCGTAGTGACGGAAGCGTTCAATCGGCATTGGTACGAGCGCAACACCGGGCAGACCATCGAATGCATTCAGCACCGGCTCGTGCATCCGGTGCTCCGCTGGATGGGGGCGACGCTTGACGGGCTGATCGTCGGCAGCGGCGCGGTTTTCGAGGCCAAATTCATGCTGCCCTGGTCGTTCTCGGAAGAGGCGGCGGCCGAAAAACATATGGCCCAGGTCCAGCACAATATGTGGGTCACCAATGCGCGGGAGGCAGCGCTCTCCATCATTACCGGCGGGGGCAAATGGGTCGAGATCAGAATCGCCGCCGATGCCCTCTACCAGCACCTTCTTCTGACGGCGGAAAAGAAATTCTGGCGCTGCGTGGAGAGCGGCGAGCCCCCTTTCCCCTTCGGCGTCGAACAGCCACGGCCGCGCATTGCGGCGATCCGCATTATCGACATGAGCTCCTCGAACTCATGGGCGGAGTTCGCCGGGCTCTTCCGCAACACCCGTGGCGCGTTCCTCGACCACGAGCGGGCCAAGGCCGAGCTCAAAACGCTGATGCCGGAGGATGCCAAGGAGGCAATCGGGCATGGCGTGCGGGCCAAGCGCTCGAGATCGGGCGCGGTGAGCTTTGACGTTCTCGACACGGAGGCCGCCCGTGCATCGATGCAGTGAATCTCTCGCCGCTCTCGCTGCGGCGCTTGCCAAGGCGCAGGGGCACCTCGTCAACCCGGAAAAATCGCTCACCGCAACCATTGCAGGCGGGCGACCCGGAGAGGCAGCGCGCAGCTTTCGCTACGCGCCGCTTTCCAGCGGGCTCGAGATCGTGCGCAAGACGCTCAGCGAGCACGAGATCGCGATCGTGCAGACCACCGCGGTCGATCAGGGTTCGCGGGTGCTGACCTTGACCACGTTGCTTGCCCATTCTTCGGGCGAATGGATCGCCTCCTACTGGCCGGTCTGCCCGGTCGCCGAGATCGCCAACCCGCAGCGGATGGGCGCCGCGCTCACCTATGCCCGCCGCTATGGCCTGTTCACGCTGGTCGGCATTGCGGGTGAGGATGATCCCGATGCGCCCGACATCTGCATGCCGGCTCCGTTGCCCGGGCCTGCGCCGGTCTCGTCGCTCGCTGGATCGCCGTTGCCTTCGCAATCACCGGGAAACGGCAAGGTGCACGCGGCCGTCAGGAGCCCCATGCCGGCGGTCCTTCCGGCTGATGATTCAGCCGCCCTCCGGGACCGGCTGCTCAGCGAGATTGGGGACCTTGCTTCGCCGGAGAGCGCAACGAGCTGGGCGCGCGCCGCCCTCGCCGCCAAGAACAGCCTCACAGCCGCCGATGCCAAGCTGCTGGAGGACGCATTCGAGCAAAAGATAGTCGGGCTCTCGGCTGCTGAAGCCGCAACGCCAGTGGTTGATGGGGGCGCTTCCTCGGCCTCAGCCCCCGGCTTGCAGGAGACCCGCCCGAGCGACAGCGTCGATAACGCCGACCCGCATCCGTATCAGGCCGCGGGTATCGACAAGAGCGTGCTCGCGATCAGCGTCCCCCGTCGCTACCGCAACAAGGAGCATCTGCGCTACGTCATCTCGCAGCCATGCCTGTTCTGCGCACGCAAGCCATCAGACGCACATCACCTGCGATTCATGCAACCGCGCGCGCTCGGCCGCAAGGTTAGCGATGAGTTCGCGGTTCCACTCTGCCGCACCCACCACCGCGCCGCCCATCAGGCTAACGACGAACAAGCGTGGTGGAAGGCAACCGGGATCGATCCGGTTGAGGTTGCTCGCAAGCTCTGGAAGGACTCGCGCGTGGGCACAGCCGTGCGCGAACAGCCCCAATCACCGCCATCTTCTGCGGTCGATAGCAAGGCGACCTGACCATGGCCGACAACCCGGCCGTATCGGGCGCACCCGTCTCCCTGTTCCACACGGCAACTGGCGTCGCCTACGCCGACCTTGAGATCGACCAACATCGCGAAACCTGGCCCATTCGCAGCAAGCAGTTTCGTACCTGGTTGCGGCGCCGGCATTACGAGCGCACGGGAGAGGCCATGGGCCTTGCCACAATCAGGTCAATTCTCGATCTGCTCGAAGCGCGCGCCCAGTTCGATGCCCCGAGCGTACGATCCACATTCGTGTCGCCCAACATGCAGACCGTATCTACTTGGATCTCACGGACCATCGCTGGCAGGCTGTAGAGGTCGGACCGGAAGGATGGCGCATTACAAGCCACCCGCCGGTGCGCTTTCGGCGTGCCGCCGGCATGCTGCCGCTACCCATGCCCGAGAGAGGCGGATCGATAGAGACGCTTGCATCTTTCCTCAATCTTCCAGCACGGGACGATCAGGTGCTGGTGGTTTCCTGGTTGTTGGGGGCGTTGCAGCATGCTGGTCCATTTCCTTTGCTGGCCGTTGCGGGCGAGCAGGGCTCCGCAAAGACGGTCCTGTCTAAAATCTTGCGAGCGCTGATCGACCCCAACGTGGCCCCGGTCAGGGCACTCCCACGGGAAGAGCGCGACCTCATGATCGCTGCGAACAACGGCCATGTTCTCGCGTTTGACAACCTGTCGATCTTACCCGGCTGGCTTTCTGATGCGCTGTGCCGGCTCGCCAGCGGCGGCAGCTTTGCTTTGCGTCAGCTTTATACCGATGCCGATGAGGTTCTCTTCCAAGCCGCTCGCCCCACCATTCTCAACGGCATTGAGGAGGTCATCACGCGCCAGGATTTAGCGGACCGGGCGATCTTTCTTACTATGGGATTCCTTCCCGACCAGCGACGTCGTTCGGAAGCCGAGCTTTGGCAGCAATTCGAATTGGCGCGGCCACGCATCTTGGGTGCTTTGCTTGATGCGGTGGCGCACGGCTTGCGCATGCGCGATCGCATTCAACTCGTCCGTCTGCCGCGCATGGCCGATTTCGCAAAGTGGGCGACCGCCTGCGAGGCCGCGCTCTGGTCACCCGGCACATTCCGGATGGCCTACGACGCCAATCGGCGCCGGGTGGTCGAGGACGCTGTTGAAGCCGATCCGCTGCTCTCTGCATACAAAGCGTGCCCTTGCCGACGGTGCAGACGGTACTGACGCAAAAAATGTCAACCTATGCAGTTCCGAATACGGGAGCTGGAGGCTGCTGCGATTAGCCTTGGGCCAGCTGATGGCCTTTCGGGGCTTTCGTTCTCATTCCCTGGTCGCCCGCGAGCGACGCCTGAGACTTACGCCTTACGCCGTCGTTCGATTCCGTTCGAAAGGGTTCAAACTACCGCCTGTAGGCATTGCAGCGGTTTAAGCAAGTCCGAAGGGTTCGCGCGTCGCGAATTTTTTCCCTGTGGAGCAGATAAAAAGGGGATTGACGGTTCCCAGCGAATCTCTTGAGTTTTTCATGAGCGCTAAAACCGATTCGTTGTTGCGTGAGTGGAGTGTGTGCAATGCCTGCAAAAGTTAAGAAGTTTCATTCTGCAGTTAAGCATGCCGGCTTTTGTTCGACAGCGCTTCTTCCCGGAGAAGATCGCGACGCTTTCCAGCGTCTCCACGAAGCTCTGACTGAAGAGCTCCGCCCTGATGGTCCTCTCGAGAACGATATCGCCGCGACGATTGCGCGACTAACTTGGCGCAAGCAGAATCTCCACACCTTTCGTTTAGCCGCAGCTGTGCAGCAAAAATATGCAGTGATCAGATCAGAGAATATTCCAGCCGCAATTCCACGGGTGGAGCTTTTATCTTCGGACATCCCTCCCGACCCTGCGGAGCTAGAAGCAGGCGAAAAAGCTGCAGATGCTCAAGCCCAGAAGGAGCTTGGGCACACCTATGCACTCGCCAAAATGGGAGAAGAAGCAACTATCCATAAAATGCTCCAATACTTCGAGATCGAAGAGAGATTGGACAGCATGATCGACAAATGTCTCAAACGGTTGCTGTTCTTAAGGGGACTAAAATCTATGCGACCTGCAGAATCGTCTACTCCCGCGACGCTTATCGCGGGACCTGGAAACGCTGCGTAAGCTATCGCACGGCAAGACATCGGCTCGCGCGAATTTTTCGCAATTCTGTTCGGGGCTTGGCACTGATCGTCTCATTTCTGCAACTTTGAGAAAATATATTTCAAACTAATCAATCCAAGATTGTAATTCCTGCAAAATGAAAAGGCAAATACGCCGCTTTCTCAAAGAGATAGCCAACAGGCCAACAATACTTCGGGAGCCGCAACACGTCAGGTTGAGGGATTGCAAGATGCAATTTGGCAGAACGAACCCAAAATTCCGTTGTGGAATCAGGCCCCAGCGGGTGCCGGTGATCGCGCCGCACCAGGCACGCTCGTGCTGCTTCCCGTGATTCTCACGTAAACTGGGTGATCGTATTTGGTGTTCCGCGACAAGGCGCGCGGCGAACTCGGCTATCACTGAGATTCACTCCCATCACATGGAGGCTGAGAATGTTTCCATGTGCACCATGTTGGCAGATGCCCGCCTTAGGGAGGCGGCGCCGGTGCGAGATTGATGCCGTGAATCAGATGAACGCGCGCATCGCCACTACCGCCGCCCGCACAATGGCCTCGCCGGCATCCGCAAGCGCATCGAACGAGAAGCGCGGCGGGCGCGGCCAATGCATGAGCGTGCGCTGAGCGGGGGGCACGTGAATGAAGCAAGTGATCCGCGGCGCGCCGGCGCGGGCAGCCTCGGCAGCGCGCCAGCAGAGATAGTTGCAGAGGTATCGGCCGGCATCGCGGGAGAGCGCTGCCGGCAGGCCGGTCGAGCGCGCCGCAACCAGCAGCCGCTGCGCGGGCGCGCGCAGCGGCAACGCCGCGGGCCCGCCCGCGAGGATCGTGCCGGAGAGGGGCAGGTGGCCGCCGACGTCCGGCAGTGCGCGGGTGAGCGCGTTGCGCGCGCGCGTCTCGACGCGGACGTGCCTTGCCCGGGTGGCAAGCCCGAACATGATCAAGGCATCCGGCCGCTCGCTTGCGAGCAGCGCCGGCAGGTCGCGATCGACGGCTTCGTAGCTGACCCGGAACACATGGGCGAGACGGCGCACGTTGGCGAAGGCGGGATGCCGCCGACGGGCAAGCTCGCGCGCCAACGGCTGGGTCGGATTGAACGGCGCGCCGGGAAACGGGCCGAAGCCGGTAATGAGGACGGTCAGGCTCATGGAGGGGTCATTTGCTCCGACGAAAGTTCAATCATAGGTTGAATTATTAAAATCATACAAGTGAATCCTCTCATTTTTGCGAAACAAACCCAAGTTGTCTTTTTGCGACATTCGTCTTTTTGGTGGACAGCGGCACATCACATGGCAAGCGCCGCTGCAATCTCCTCAACGGCAAAGGCCGCCGAGACGCGTCCCTCGGCCACCGCTGCCTCGAGCCTCGGCAGCTTGTTGCGCAGCGCCGGATCCGATCGCAGGCGCGAGAGCATGCGTTCCTCGAGCATCGCCCACATCCATTTGACCTGTTGCTCGCTCCGCCGCGCCGCGAGCTCACCCGCGCCGCTCATGCGCGCGCGATGCTCGAGGACGGTGTCCCAGAGCCTGGCGATGCCTTCTCCGGTGAGCGCCGAATAGGCCGTCACCGGCGGCGACCACAGCGCGGAGCGCGGGGTGAGGATATTCAACGCGGCTCGGTACTCGGCCGCCGCCGCCGTGGCGCGGTCGAGATTGTCGCCGTCCGCCTTGTTGACGGCGATCATGTCGGCAAGCTCGACCACGCCCTTCTTGAGACCCTGGAGCTCGTCGCCGGCGCCCGGCAGCATCAGCACAAGGAAGAAGTCGGTCATGTCCGCGACCACAGTTTCCGATTGCCCGGTGCCCATGGTCTCGACCAGGACGCAATCGTGCCCCGCCGCTTCGAGGATCAGCATGCACTCGCGGGTCTTGGCGGCGACGCCGCCCAGCGTGCCGGAGGAGGGGGAGGGGCGGATGAACGCATTGGGGTCGCTGGCGAGGCGGGGCATGCGGGTCTTGTCGGCCAGAATGGAGCCGCCGCTGCGCGCCGATGACGGATCGACGGCGAGCACCGCGACCTTGTGTCCGCGTCCCGTGAGCAACGTGCCGAGCGCATCAATGGTGGTGGACTTGCCCACGCCGGGTGCGCCCGTAATCCCCACACGAATTGAGCTGCCGGTAAACGGCAGCAGGCGCTGGACGAGATCGCGCCCGGCTTTCCGGTCATCGCCGCGGCTGCTTTCGATCAAGGTGATGGCTCGCGCGATGATGCCGCGCTCGCCGGCGCGGATTCCATGCAGCAACCGGTCGATGTCGGCAGGCCGGCGCGATGACATGCATGAGCCCCAGATGCGAACCGCGATTGATCATCAGTCCCGGAGCGATGCGCATGCTCGCGCCGGCCGGAATTTGCTATTATATCCACAGCCCAGGATACCATGGTGCAGCGATGAACGTTGCAGTCGCCCGCGCAGCTGACGGATTGCCTCGCCGGGCATTCACCGTCGACGACATCCACCGCATGATCGAAGCCGGGATCGTCACCGAAGACGAGCGTTTCGAGCTGATCGAAGGGGATCTCGTCATGATGTCGGCCAAGCACGTGGCGCACGAGCGCATCAAGCACTTTCTTACCATGGCGCTGGTTCGGGCAGCACCCGAGGGGATGTTTGTCGGGATCGAAGCCACGCTTCAGCTCGCGCACAATATCCTGGTCGAGCAGGATATCACCGTCATCTCAAAGTCGGTCTACAACGTGCCCCCGAAGACCTTTGCGCAGCCGCGCCCGGAGGACGTCTTGTTGCTGATCGAGGTCGCTGCCTCAAGTCTGAGATATGATCGGGGAATAAAGGCGAGGCTCTATGCGCGCCACGGGATTCGCGAATTCTGGGTGATCGATGCCAACGAAGGCGTCACCTGGATTCATACCGGTCCAAGCGGCGACGGGTGGTCCTCCATCATTGAACGCGGCACGCAAGAAGCGCTCACGACCACGGCGCTGCCGAAGCTCTCCATCCGCCTCGGCGAACTCGACTGATCATTCCGCCGCTTGGCGGCCGTGACCGAGGCGGGCATTGAGCTTGCCGATGAGCTCTTCTGCCGCCCCCGCGATCACGGTGCCGGGCGGGAAGATGGCCTCGGCGCCGGCGCGCTCGAGTTCGGCATAATCCTGCGGCGGCACGACGCCCCCGACCACGATCATGATGTCGGGCCGGCCCTCTTTGACCAGCGCGGCCTTGAGCTCCGGCACCAAGGTAAGGTGTGCCGCAGCAAGCGAGGAGACGCCGAGAATGTGCACATCATTCTCGACTGCCTGGCGCGCCGCCTCCGCGGGCGTTGCAAACAGCGGGCCGATATCCACGTCGAAGCCAAGATCCGCAAAGGCGGTCGCGATCACCTTCTGACCGCGATCGTGTCCGTCCTGTCCGATCTTGGCCACCAGAATTCGCGGCCGCCGGCCCTCGTCGGTCTCGAACGCGTTGACGAGCCTCTGTACCCGCGCGACGGCATCCGACATGGTGCCGATCTCCCGTTTGTAGACCCCAGTGACGGCCTTGATCGGCGCGCTGTGCCGGCCGAAGACCTGCTCCAGCGCGGAGGAAATCTCCCCAACCGTTGCCTTTGCGCGCGCAGCATCGATGGCAAGCGCGAGGAGATTGCCGTTGCCGCCGGCTGCGGTGCGCGTCAACGCCGCGAGCGCCTGCGCCACCGCTTTCGGATCCCGTTCCCGCTTGAGACGGCCAAGCTTGTCGATCTGCAGTTGCCGCACCGCCGCATTGTCGACTTTCAGCAGCTGGATCGGCGCTTCCTGCTGCGGGCGATGTTTATTGACGCCAATCACGGCCTGCTGCCCGGTATCAATGTGGGCCTGGGTTTTCGCCGCCGCCTCCTCGATGCGAAGCTTCGGCAGGCCGGCCTCGATCGCCTTGGCCATGCCGCCCATGCGCTCGACTTCCTGGATGTGACCCCAGGCTTTCTTCGCAAGCTCATAGGTCAACCGCTCGACGAAGAACGAGCCGCCCCATGGGTCGATGATGTGGGTGGTGCCGCTCTCCTTCTGCAGCACGATCTGGGTATTGCGCGCGATGCGGGCGGAAAAGTCGGTGGGCAGCGCCAGCGCCTCGTCGAGCGCGTTGGTGTGCAGCGATTGGGTATGTCCCTGGGTCGCGGCCATCGCCTCGATCATCGTGCGCACCACATTGTTGAAAACGTCGTCCGCTGCCAGTGACCAGCCCGAAGTCTGGCAGTGCGTGCGCAACGACAGCGAGCGCGCATCCTTGGGCGCGAACTGCTTGACCAGCTTTGCCCACAGCAGGCGCGCGGCGCGCAGCTTTGCGACCTCCATGAAAAAGTTCATGCCGACGCCAAAGAAAAATGAGATGCGCGGCGCAAACCGGTCGATATCGAGACCGGCGTTGAGGCCGGCGCGGACATACTCGATGCCGTCGGCAAGGGTGTAGGCAAGCTCGATGTCGGCGGTCGCGCCCGCCTCCTGCATGTGATAGCCGGAAACCGAGATCGAGTTGAACTTCGGCATGTGCGCGGCGGTGAACGCGAAAATGTCGGAGATGATGCGCAGCGACGCCGCCGGCGGATAAATATAGGTGTTGCGCACCATGAACTCTTTGAGGATGTCGTTCTGAATGGTGCCGGAAAGCTTTTCCGGCGGCACCCCCTGCTCCTCAGCGGCGACGATGTAGAGCGCCAGCACGGGCAGCACTGCGCCGTTCATGGTCATGGACACCGACATGCGATCGATCGGAATGCCCGCAAACAGCGTGCGCATGTCGTAGATCGAATCGATGGCGACGCCCGCCATGCCGACGTCGCCGGCCACCCGCGGATGATCGGAATCGTAGCCGCGATGGGTCGCGAGATCGAACGCGACCGAGAGGCCCTTCTGTCCGGCGGCGAGGTTGCGGCGGTAGAAGGCGTTCGAATCCTCGGCCGTGGAGAAGCCGGCATACTGCCGGATGGTCCATAGCTGGGTGACGTACATGGTCGGGTAGGGACCACGCAGATAAGGCGGGATGCCGGGATAGCCGTCGAGAAAGTCCAGCCCCGCAACGTCGTTCGGCCCATAGACCGGCTTCACCTCGATGCCTTCCGGCGTCAGCCAGGGGGCGAATTCTGCGTCAATCGTTGCAACCGGCGTCGCGGCGAACTCGACCGTGGTGAAATCCGGAATCTTCGAACCGGGCGTCATGGAGCCATGCGTCATGGAGCCATTATGGCACATTCCCGTGGCAAAATGGGCTTCCCGTCATTCGGTTCCACTCGCGCGAGCAGGGCGGCGCCATAGCGTTTCACCGGATTTGCTCAGGCGACTGAGAGGGAATGGGCCGTTTGCAACGCCTCAAGCACGTCGCAACCCGCAAAGATGAAACGCGAAACCCCCGCGTCTCGGAGCGCCGCCTCGAGAGCGCCCGGTCGGCCGGCGAGCCACACCGTTGCGCCGGCACTGCCCAGCGCCTGCGCGGTGGCGCTCGCCTCCCGCGCATAGACCTGATCGGAGGAGCAAAGGCACGCCAGCTTGGCGCCGGAGCGCTTGAACGCTGCAATCGTCGCCGCGGGATCGGCAAACCCGTCATTTGTGGGCGCCTCTATGCCGCCGGCCTCGAAGAAATTCCTCGCAAACGTCGCGCGTGACCCGAAATCGGAGAGCTTCCCGAGATTGGCCAGAAAGACCTTCGGCCTTGCGCCGGTGCGCACGAGCGTCCGATCGGAGGCATCGCGCAGCGTCTCGAACGGCTCGGCGAGCCGAAACGGCGCGAGCGGCTCGCAGGGAAACGCGGCGGGGCGGGCCGGGGGCCATGATGGAGGGATGCCGACGACGCTCACCGGAATCTCCGCGAGATCCGCAAAATCGCTGGTGCCCGTTATGGCATCCTTGCGCGACGCCGCCGCGTCGCGTCGTTGCGCGCGCACGGCTGCGACGTCGCGTTGAAACGCGCCCTCCTGCAATGCTGCCCACGCGCCGCCGGCCCTCTCGATCTGCTGAAACCGCGACCAGGCGGCACGGCAGAGGTTGTCGGTCAAGTTTTCCATGCCGCCCGAACCGGCGGCCGGATCGGCAACTCTTGCCAGGCCGGATTCCTCAAGCAGCACAAGCTGCGTATTGCGCGCAACTCGACGCGCAAACCTGTCCGGCAGGCCGAGCGCCATGGTGAACGGCAGCACCGTGATGGCATCGGCGCTCCCCCATGCCGCCGCGGCGACCGCGATGGTCGTCCGCAGGATGTTCACGTAAGGATCGCGGGTGCTCATCATGCGCCAGGCGGTCTCAGCCGAGACGAAGGCTGGCGCAGCCTTGAGGCCGCAGACCGCCTCGATCCGTTCCCACAGCTTGCGCAACGCGCGGAACTTGGCCGTGGTCAGAAACTGGTCCGCGTCAGCCGCCAGGCGGAAATAGATCGTGTGGCGGGCCGCATCGAGCGCAATGCCTCCCGCCTCGAGCGCGCGCAGATATTCAACCCCGACCGCGACTGCATAGCTGAGCTCCTGCACTTCGGAGCCGCCTGCGTTGTGCACGACGCGCGCGTCGGCGGCCGCGAACGGCCCGCGAAAGCCTTGGTCCGAAAGATCGATGATTGTGCGGGTGAATTCGCGCCTTAACTCGTCCCATGCGAGCGGGCTGCCGCCCGCCACGACAGCCTGCCCGATAGGATCGAGCCCAAACCGGATGTGACTGGCAGCTAATGCACTGCCGCCCCGCTTGAGTAAGTCGGCGATCTCATGGGCCGCGGTCACTGAACCGTGGCCAAGATCGAGATCGAGGGCCACGCCGGACGCAAGGTCGATGCCTTCGAGAGCGCGTGCGATCGTATCCTTTCCCGCTGCAAGCCCATAGCCATAAGCCCCAATAGCCCCCGTGAATTCGAGCGTGAGGCCGGCGGCGCCGTTTGCGAGGTCGTGCAAGGCCTCTGCATTGGCGGCTGCCGCCTGGGGGTGATCGATGCGCTGCATGAGCAGCCATGCCGTAGTGTCGTTGCGTCCAATAACCGGCGTTGCGTCCGGCTTGCTCGGGAAAAGCGGCTCAATGCGCAAACCGTCATAGGTTTTAGCGACAAGCCTTTCTTCGAACGAAGCGCCCCTGAGCACATTTTGGACGAGCTTTTCCCAGTTCTCCCGCGTGGCGGGGGGAAATTCGGCACCGAGCGGAAGCTCATTGGGGGAACTCTCGATCATTGCCGAAAACTGCCATGGCGGGCGTCGCGGGCCAACAACCTTGGCGGCTCAAGCGGGGGAGGATGGTCTCCCGATCGACGCAAGACGCTCGATTCCGGAAATATCCAACTTGGCCAGCGCAGCCCGTACCGGGATGCCGGCGATCACGTATTGCGGCCTGATCTCCGCGAGCGGCGCCAGCGCGAATGCACGGGTGAGAAGCCGCGGATGCGGCAGCGTCAGGTCCGCCGTTTGCAGCGCGAGATCGTCATATGTGAGGAGGTCGATGTCTATGCGGCGAGGCCCCCAACGGCGCTCCGTTGCGCGCTCGCGCCCGAGCGCGCGCTCGATGGCCTGCGCCCGCGTAAGCAGGTCGTGCGGCGGCTGATCGGTTTCGACCGCAATGCAAAGGTTGATGAAGGGCGGCTGGTCCGTGACCCCCCAAGGCAGGGTCCGGTAGTCCGAGGAACGAGCCAGCAGGCGCACACGTTCTTCATCGCACAGCATCCCGACCGCCCGAGAGAGCGTAGCGCGAACGTCGCCGACGTTACCCCCGAGACCGAGGAGCGCCTCAGTCACGAGGTTTGCGGGTGCGCATAATGCTGACTCCAAGGTCCGCGAAGGTTGCTGCGATTGGTGCATGCGGCTTGTGCACGGTCACGCGCACGCTCGCAGCCGCAGCAAAGCTGTCGAGAACGGCTTGCGCCACCGCGCCTGCTGCCGCCTCGATCAGCCGATAGCGCCGGGCGCAAAACGCCTGACTCGCCACTGCCACGACCTGGTCATAGCCCACGGTGTGCGCGAGCCTGTCCGAGCGTGACGCTTCGCCAAGGTCGATCTCGAGCTTCAGGTCAAGCGTGAACGTCTGTCCGACCTTCGCCTCATGCTGCATCACGCCATGATAGGCATGCAGCGCAAGGCCTGAGACGAATATGGCGTCGGTCATTGCACTGCTTCAATGGCAGCGGCAACGCGCAGCGCCTGCGCGGTCTCCGCAACGTCATGGGTGCGAATGATGGCCGCTCCGTTCGCTACCGCCGCCAAATGGGCGGCAACGGATCCGCCGAGGCGGTGATCCGGCGAAGCCGGTGAGATCCTGGCGATGAAGCGCTTGCGCGAGGCGCCGACGAGGATGGGCAGGCCGAATGATTTAAGCTCCCGCAGCCTGGCGATTGCGATCATGCTTTGCTCTGGTGTCTTGCCAAAGCCTATGCCCGGATCGAGAACGATCTGCTGCCGTGGCAGGCCGGCGTTGGCGGCGATCTCGAGCGAGCGCGCGAAAAATTCTGCAATTTCTGCAATGATATCCAGTGAGGGATCGGCATGCTCGCGGTTATGCATGACGATCACCGGGACGCCCCATCGGGTGGCGACGCGCGCCATGGCTTCTTCGCGCTGGAGACCCCAGACGTCGTTGATGATTGCGGCGCCTGCCGCGATCGCCCAGTCGGCAACCTTGGCCTTCATGGTATCGATCGAGACCGGCACGCCGAGCGCGACTGCCTGCGGCAGGACCGGCGTCAGGCGCCCGATCTCTTCTTCCATCGGCACAGGCACCGCTCCGCCGTAGGGACGGGTCGATTCCGCTCCGATATCAAGGATGTCCGCCCCTTCTGCAATCATCCGGCGCGCATGATCGAGGGCGCCCGATGGATCAAGGAATCGCCCGCCATCGGAAAATGAGTCCGGAGTCACATTTAGAATGCCCATGATCAAGGGACGCCCGAGCGCGAGCAGCTCGGCGAGCGGGTTGTGCGTATGCGTCCGATCGCCGTGAGCGCCGGCCAATCGAGGCGAAACAGCCATAAGTTTCGCTTTGCGCCGGAGGCGCAATCAGTGTCAAGCGCCCCGCAAGCTCAGCCGGCGGTCGCTCAATACGTGATCTTCTGCGGCAGTTTGCGGGCGTGCTCGACCCAGCGAGTCACCAGCTTCTCAGAGGGGAGAAAGCGAACCAGCTTTCGTTTCTTGTTGGCCTCGGCCATGGTTTGAGCGAGTTTGGCCGGATTTCGGTATTTGAGTTCCTTCACCGTGTCGACGCCGACCTCGCGCAAAAGCCCGGCATATTCCTTGCCCATCCCTTTGATCCGCAGCTTGTCGGCGATATTCGCCCACCGCAGCAGCTTCTTCTCGTCGAGCTTGGCGCTGGCGGCAAGGAGCTTGCGTCCCTTCGGGCTTTTCGCGGCCTCAAGCAGCCCGTCCGTCGTCCTGATCCCGACGGACTTGAGGGCCGTAACCTCATCCACGCCGATCTCTTCGATCGTGCTGATGGGGTACGACATCGAAATCTCCTCGCCCGTGCCCAAGATTTGGCGCTAGTACGCGGGGCATGCGCCGTCCCAGTCCGCAGCTTGCGCTGCGAACGAGGAGCGTGAAGCATTGCTTTTGGCCGTTACTGCCGCCGCGCCGCCGACGCCCGCATCGGCAACGATACGTCCCGTGAGCTCGTCCTGCATGTGCCTGCCCCACCCTGCGCTCGCGGCAGGTTAACCATATCATACGCGCTCGAAATTCGAGAAAACAAGCACCGTCGGCGAGATGGCGTGTGGGTTGTTGCATTTGAGCATCAGGTGCATCTCCAATCCGAAAGCGTATGCAATAGCTCGAGCTGACGCGATTCTCGCATAAATGTCGTGGTACGCTTCGCGAGCACAGCCTGATCGCTCGTTTCGCAAATTTCTGGACGGCGCGGTTGACCGGTCCCTGCGGGCGGCGACAATGACGACGAGTTCGGTCGCGAGGTTCATGCAATGGCAGAAGTCGACACCACCATTTTCGTCGGCAGGAGTTCCAAGCCCGAAGTTCTGACACTTGCGATGGCCAATCGGCATGGCCTTGTGACCGGGGCTACCGGGACGGGGAAGACGGTGACGTTGCAGATCCTGGCGGAGGGCCTCTCGCGAGCCGGCGTCTCCGTGTTCGCGGCGGACATCAAGGGTGACCTGTCCGGCATTTCGGAGCGGGGTGAAGCCAAGGAAGCCTTCGTCAGTCGCGCCAAAAGTCTCGGGCTTGACTACCAGGCCGACCAGTTTCCGGTCGTGTTCTGGGATCTTTTCGGAGACCAAGGCCACCCCATTCGTGCCACCATCTCGGAAGTGGGGCCGCTTTTGCTCTCACGCTTGATGGATTTGAACGAAGTCCAGGAAGGCGTACTCAATATCTGCTTTCGGGTGGCCGACGAGCAGGGGCTCCTGGTCCTTGATCTCAAGGATCTGCGCGCCATGCTTGGCTACATCTCGGACCGCGCCGCCGAGCTCACCGCCCATTACGGCAACGTCTCCAAGACCACCATCGGAACGATCCAGCGCGCGCTGCTGGTGCTGGAGAATCAAGGCGGTAACCAGTTCTTCGGCGAACCCGCGCTCGATCTCAAGGATTTCATTCGCACCGACCGGGATGGGCGCGGATACGTCAACATATTGGCCGCCGACAAATTGATGAGCAATCCGCGGCTATACGCCACCTTCCTGCTCTGGTTGCTTTCAGAGCTGTTCGAGCAGCTGCCCGAGGTCGGCGACCTGCCCAAGCCCAAGCTCTGCTTCTTCTTCGATGAGGCTCATCTGCTGTTCACCGACGCGCCAAAAGCCCTGCTCGACAAGATCGAGCAGGTGGTCCGGCTGATTCGTTCGAAGGGCGTCGGCGTCTATTTCGTCACTCAGAATCCGCTCGACGTGCCCGACAAGGTGCTGGCCCAGCTCGGCAACAGAGTTCAGCATGCATTGCGCGCTTTTACGCCGCGCGATCAGAAGGCGGTGAAAGCTGCCGCCGAGACGTTCCGTCCCAATCCCAAGCTCGATACGGCTAAGGTGATCATGGAGCTGGGCAAGGGCGAAGCGCTGGTCTCGTTCCTCGAAGGCAACGGCACCCCGTCAATGGTGGAGCGCTGCATGATCCGCCCGCCGTCCGGCCGAGTGGGTCCGATCAGCGAAGATGAGCGCAAGGCACTCATGGCCAGCAGTCCGGTGAAGGGCAAGTATGACCAGGCCATCGATCGCGAATCCGCCTACGAGATCCTGCAAAAGCGCATGCAGGAAGGGACCGATGAGGAGCCATTGGACGGATCACCTCCGTCGGACAAAACGGCGCAAGCATCCGCGTCAGGTGGATTTGCGGGGGTGATGGCGTGGATCACGGAGATCGTCCACAGCATTTTCGGGACCGGCCATGGGCGACGAACGCGCCTCACGCGTGGCCAGAAGGTTGCCCGCCAGGTCACGCGTTCGGTCACCAATCAGATCGCGGGAAAAATTGCGGCCGACATTGGGAAGTCGATAGGCGGCAAAGCGGGCAGCTCCGTCGGCCGCGCCATCGTGCGTGGAACCATGGGCGGAATTCTGCGCCGCTGACGGAGGATTTGCCATGACGACGTCGCAGGCGCTGCCCGCCGTACTTGCGCAAATCGACGCCGACCTCGATCGCAGCCTCGAAAGGCTGTTCGATCTCCTGCGTATCCAGTCGATCTCCACCGATCCCGCCTACACGCAGCAATGCCGGAAGGCGGCGCAATTCGTCGCCGATGACCTGGCAGGCATGGGTTTTGACGCCAGCGTCCGGCCGACCGCGGGGCATCCGATCGTGGTTGGGAAAGCACGCGAAGCCGAAACCGGTGGCAGGGCTCCCCGCGTCCTGTTCTACGGTCATTACGATGTTCAGCCGGTCGATCCCGTCGATTTGTGGGAGGTGCCGCCGTTCTCTCCGCGCATCGTAACTCAGGACGATGGGCGCAGGATCATCGTCGCACGCGGTGCTTGCGACGACAAAGGCCAAGTCATGACCTTCGTCGAGGCGTGCCGCGCCTTCAAGTCCGTAACCGGGCAGTTGCCGCTGCCCATCACCATGATGATCGAAGGCGAGGAGGAGTGCGGCTCCAGCCATCTGTTCGGCTTCGTGCAGGACCATGCTGACGAGCTCAAGCTCGATCTTGCGCTCGTGTGTGATACGAGCATGTGGGATCCATCCACGCCGATGGTGACGACTTCGCTGCGCGGCCTTGTCTACGAGGAGGTGAGGATCGCCTGTGCCGACCGCGATCTTCATTCCGGTCTCTTTGGAGGTGCTGCGCAGAACCCGCTGCGCGTGCTTTCGCACATCCTGGGCGTCATGCATGATGAGAATGGACGCGTGACCATTCCAGGCTTTTACGAAGGCGTGCATGAGCTGCCGCCCGACGTCAGGAGCGATCTGGCGTCTCTCCATCTTGCCCCGGAGGATTTCCTCGGCAGTGTGGGGCTCAAGGTTCCCGCCGGGGAAAAGGATCGGATGCTGATCGAGCAGATTGCGACCCGTCCGACCGCCGAGATCAATGGAATGATAGGAGGCTACACCGGAGAGGGAGCGAAGACGGTGATCCCTGCACAAGCGACGGCCAAGGTTTCGTTCCGGCTTGTCGGCAACCAGGACCCGCAAAAGATTCGTGGCGCGTTTCATGCCTTCGTCCGCGAACGGCTTCCCGCCGACGCGAGGGTCGAGTTCCGCAGTTTCGCTGGTGCTCCTGCAACCGAGGTTCCTTTCGACCATCCGGCCCTGGCGAAGACGCGCGTGGCGCTCGCCGCGGAGTGGGGCAAGAAAGCGGTAACGGTCGGGGAAGGCGGCTCGATCCCGATCGTCGGCGACTTCAAGCGGGTTCTGGGTATGGATACGATCATGGTCGGTTTTGCGCTCGATGACGATCGCGTGCATTCTCCGAACGAGAAATACGACCTGACGTCGTTTCACAAAGGGATGCGCAGCTGGGCGCGCATCCTGGCGGCGCTGGCCGACTGATCCCGAATCGCAGCCTCAGCGCGGCTTCTTGCGCGCCGTGCGGGGAAGGCGGACCGGCCAGTTCACGATGCGGTCCTCGAGCTCATCTTCCGCTACGTCGTCTTCGCGAGCACCGACGCGTCCGCGCACCGAAATGCCGGCCAGGTGCACGGTCTCGGGATCTCCGGAGACGAGCGGGTGCCACCAGTAGAGGTCCTGCCCGTCCGCCAGCCGGCGATAGGCGCAAGTAGGCGGGAGCCACACGATCCTGTTGATGTTCCGGGGAGTGAGCCGCACGCAATCCTTCACCTTGGTGGTGCGGTTGGAATAGTCGCTGCACCGGCAGGTCTCGCTGTCGAGTAGCCGGCAGCCTACGTCGGTGAAATAGGTGCGCGAGGCATCATCGACGTCCTCAAGTTTGACCAGGCAGCAGCGCCCGCAACCGTCGCAGAGGCTCTCCCACTCCGAATCCGTCATTTCCCGCAATGACTTACGCCGCCAAAAGGGGCTCTCATCAGCGCACATTGCACCCGCTCCGTCCAGTTTTCACGTGTGGCATCATTTCCCGTGGCTCGGGAGCTTGCCGGGATCTCGGTCTCGCCGCACGCTGCCAAGTTTACGCAGGTTTGCACTCGTGTCCGCGTCGGCGCCCGGAATGGCAAACCCCTGAACTCGCTTCTCGATTTTCGTGCATCTTGTGATGATGACGCCATAGTTTAGAGCCAGCGTATCGGCTACAAGACTCACGCACGGCTGGACGGTTCCGTCCCGTCGTAGGTCGGATTTGGCCCAGGGGGTACCTTGCGCGACCTCTTCCACAATGACCAGAACAGCGGCGCTTGGAAGGCGTGGCTCCGCCGCTTCTTCCTTGATGTCGACTCGCGTATCGACTTCGGATTGTACCAGGTCAAGACTTGGGGTCGCGAGCTTTACGAACGCTTCACCGAATTCATGGATCGGTTCCATGTCGCTGGCTGGCGGCGCTGGTATTTCGTGGAGCCACTGTCGGAAGCGCTGACGCTCGGCACCGGCGGCCTCGTGGTCATGCTTGCACTCGCGATTCCTGCTTTTCGTGAAACGGCGGACGACGATTGGCTGAAGAAATCGGAGCTTGCCGTCACTTTCCTCGACCGCTACGGCAACGAGGTGGGCTCGCGTGGCATCAAGCACAACGATGCGTTGCGGCTGGACGAGTTTCCCGATCATCTGATCAAGGCAACGCTCGCTACCGAAGACCGGAGATTTTACGAGCATTTTGGCATCGACATCTCGGGTTTGTTCCGCGCCATGACGGCCAACGCCAGGGCTGGAGGCGTGGTGCAAGGCGGATCATCCATATCGCAGCAACTGGCCAAGAACCTCTTCCTGTCGAACGAGCGCACCCTCGAGCGCAAGGTCAAGGAAGCCTTCCTCGCGCTGTGGCTGGAAGCGCGGCTGCCGAAGAATGAAATTCTCAAGCTTTACCTCGATCGCGCCTATCTCGGCGGGGGCACCTTCGGCGTGGACGCTGCTGCGCAATATTACTTCAACAAATCGGCGCGGGATGTGAACCTCGCCGAGGCGGCGATGCTGGCCGGCCTGTTCAAGGCGCCCTCCCGCTTTGCGCCGCATATCAACCTGCCGGCCGCGCGCGCCCGCGCCAATGTGGTGCTCGATAATCTGGTCGACGCCGGATTCATGACTGAAGGCGAGGTGTTCGGCGCTCGTCGCAACCCCGCCACTCCGGTTGATCGACGCGACGAACGCTCGCCCAACTACTACCTCGACTGGGCGTTCGACGAGATGAAGAAGCTGGTCCTGACCTTGCCCAAATCGGTACACGAGCGCGTATTCGTCGTCCGCTTGGCGCTTGATACTGACCTGCAGAAGCACACCGAGCAGGCGCTCGAAAATTCGCTACGGCAATATGGCCGCGAATATAACGCCAAGCAGGGTGCCACCGTCCTGATGGAAGTGGACGGCGCCGTGCGCGCAATGGTCGGCGGACGCGACTACAACGAGAGCCAGTTCAATCGCGCAACTGACGCGCTGCGTCAGCCGGGCTCGTCGTTCAAGCCGTACGTCTATGCCACGGCGCTGATGAACGGCTTCAAGCCAACCTCGATCGTGGTCGATTCCCCCGTTTGCATCGGCAACTGGTGCCCGAAAAATTATGGCGGCGGCTACGGCGGCGCAATGACATTGACAGAGGCTCTGAAGCGTTCGGTCAATATCGTCGCGGTAAAGCTGTCAATCGCGATCGGTCACGGCAATCCGAAAATCGGACGTGCAATGATCAGGGACGTTGCGCGCAAGGCGGGATTGCGCACGCCGCTACCTGATACACCGTCGATGCCGATCGGCGCCGATGAGGTGACCGTGCTCGATCACACCGGCGCTTACACCATGTTCGCCAATCTCGGTAAGGCGCAAACGCCGCATGCCGTGCTTGAAGTGCGCAGTGGCGCGGGCGAGCTGATCTGGCGGTGGGATCGCGACGGCAGAAAGCCGGCGCAGGTGATCCCGCCGCAGGTCGCCATCGACATGGTCAACATGATGACCAAGGTGGTTGAAGAAGGCACCGCCAAGCGCGCCATGCTCGACGGCATCAGAGCCGCCGGCAAGACCGGTACCACCAACGCCTACCGCGACGCTTGGTTCGTCGGCTACACCGGCAATTTCGTTTGCGGGGTGTGGTTCGGCAACGACGATTATACGGTGATGCACCAGATGACCGGCGGCTCGTTGCCCGCTCAGACCTGGCACGAGATCATGGCCTATGCCCATGAGGGGGTCGAGCTCAAGCCGATCGCGGGGTTCGGCGCTCAGTCCCCGCGAGCAGGGGCAGCCGAAGCGAGGAGGGAGGGAGAGGGTGGCCGGCCCTCGATTCTCACCAGGCGCGCCACCGAAACGCTGCTTCGGGTTGAGCAGATGATGGATGATGCCACGCGCGCGCTCGCGACCAGACGCGAGCCGGGCAGCAAGACCACGGATGCAGGGAGCGCGACGCTGCAGGAAGCGTTGGCGGCAAAACCATAGATGGCGCCGCAGCTTAAGACAATTGAACCCGGCAGGCCGTTTTTGCTAGACCGGCGAAGCTAACCGCAACTCCATCGGATATGCCGTGCAATTGCTTTTTGGAGCGATGCTTGCACTCGCCGTGGCGGCCACCGTCGGTCTCGGCACGACCTGGATCGCGCTGACGCGCGGAACTGCCTACGGCGGCGTCACGATCGGAGCGTGGACCGCATGGCCGAAAAGCGGGACTGCGGGAATCGATCCTTATGCGCGCGCCATGGTCGCGCGTACCGGCGAGCTGCCAGTCGGCTCCGGCGATGGTGTTGCCTTCTATGCGTGGACCGACAACGCCGGCGAGGCGCTTGACGGCCGTTGCGACGTCCTGCTGAGCGGGATTACGCCGCAGGCGCGGTTCTGGACCCTCACCCTTTATGATCCCGAGGGGCATCTGGTGGCGAATTCCGTCCGACGGCAAGGCTTCACCAGCCAGGAGATCATTCGCAAGTCCGACGGGAGTTTCGATATCATCGTCGGGCCTCGGGTGCGCCCGGGCAATTGGCTGCCGACCGGCGGGGTGGAGAAATATCAGCTGGTGCTTCGTCTCTACGACACGCCGGTCGGGATGTCGACACGCTCGGAGTCCGAGGCGCCGATGCCGTCGATCAAGAAAGGCACGTGCCAATGATGCGCTTGGCGCTGTGGCTGTTGGGCGCCCTCCTGCTTGGAGGGATCGTCCATCTGGCGACCGTCCTGTTGCTTCCGAGCCTGGCGTCGCAGGATGCCTATGCCCGCGTCTCTGCGATTGCCCCGGTAAATGCCATCATTCCAGTCCCGCCGCCGACACCTGAAAACGAGGTAATGCCGTTCATGGATCCGGCGTTTGCGATTTCAGTATGTCGCTATGACCTTTCGCGCGGATCATTGAAATTTTCGGTACCGATCGGTCAAGCATACACTTCGGTGTCATTCTACACCCGCGGCGATGTTGCCTATTACGCCATCAATGATCGTGC
>Ga0306924_10001241_pt1 | contig 23193 bp, 23 predicted proteins | sample sta12Can44000111_FD_203756 | JGI IMG/M metagenome (GOLD analysis project Ga0306924, IMG submission 203756) | Lab enrichment of tropical soil microbial communities from Luquillo Experimental Forest, Puerto Rico - statanox.12C.anox.44.000.111 (v2)... | ecosystem: Environmental > Terrestrial >...
CGACACCGCGGCTCCGCATCGGATGGGTGCGGCGCTGACCTATGCTCGGCGTTACGCCTTGTTCACGCTGGTCGGCATTGCCGGTGAAGATGACCTTGATGCTCCCGATCTAATTGCGCGGCCATCGAAAGCAGAGAGACCTCCCGGAAATCAGAAAGGGCAGCTCAGGAGCGGCCAAGCATCTTCAACTCAGCAGCTTTCAAGCGGTCGGCGCGCCAAAGCAGTCTCAAATCCGTCCAAACCAGCCCTCGATCCAAAGGCCTCGACCGCCTTACGCGACCAACTCACAGCTGAAATCGAAGGAATTAAGTCGGACGAGGAAGCTACAAATTGGGCTCATCGGGTTCTTAGCGCCAAAAATACTCTGACCACCGCCGATGCCGAGCGCGTCGAGCAGGCTTTCCAGGCGCGGGTGGTGAATATTGTGACCGAGGCTGCAGACGGCCTGTCCCCTGAATCGCGGCTCCCGCGTGAGGATCGGAGCAAAAAGCGATTGCGAGCCGCCGCAATAGACAAGAGCGTGCTGTTGTTGCCGGCGCCGCGGCGGATTCGCGACCGGCATCACGTTAGATTGGTTGCCAAGCAACCCTGTTTAATCTGCGGTCGCCGCCCAGCAGACGCTCATCATCTGCGGTTTGCGCAATCAAGGATGCTTGGCCGCAAAGTCAGCGATGAGTTTACGGTCCCCTTGTGTCGTGGCCATCATCGCGAGATCCACCGCTGTGGCAATGAAGCGGCATGGTGGAAAAAGCTGGGCGTTGATCCGACCGTTCCCGCTCGTGCCCTGTGGCTGGAAAGCCATCCACCGCCCACAGCGAGCCGTGGCGAACAAAGCAGGGCAGAACCCGATCAAACGAGGCCCAAACGACAAAACGAAGCCAATTTTGGCGTTGGGCCCCAATGACCTCCGTCAAACAGTTCGAGGCCAACCGTCTTAACTCCCTCAGGAGCACAGGTCCTAAGACGCAAGCTGGAAAGCAGGCTTCTCGCTGCAATGCCGTCCGCCACGGGCTGACGGCCGAAACAGTGATAGGCGCGTTGGAGGATGCCGAAGATTACAAAGCCTTCGAGCTAGCCATTACCGCCGATTACGATGCGCAATCTGCTGTGGAGCGGGAGCTGGTGCTCCGATTGGCGACCTTGCTGTGGCGGCTACGGCGGGCAACGACCATCGAGACTGGTCTTTTCGATATCCAGGCGGATCATCTCAGTAACTTTAGAAGGACGCACCAAATCTCGCCTGCCTCGCGTGAAATCGTTTATGCGCTTCTCAACGCAAACTCGGATCGGCAAGCTACATCGCACGGTGTCGCGAACACAACCGAGACGAGCCCGGCTTCAAGACCGGCTTCAACCCAAGACCAGATTGCTCCTGATGTTGAGCTCGCACGTTGTTTCTTACGGCTCTGCAATCTGCCCAATTATGCTCTCGACCGCCTCAGTCGCTATGAGGCCACTCTTTGGCGTCAAGCTGGGCAGATTCTATTTGCGCTCGACATTTTGGATCGCCGCAAGCCACATGAGAGAATGCGGCGTTCGTCTTGGCTGTGAACGTCCCGACCTCAAGAACTTCTACCTCTCGCTGAGCGACGATCAGAATGCGAGGTTCAACACGATCCTGCCGCAGGCTGCTTCGTCGCCGTAGCAGCGCAGTGCCGCGGCCAGAATAATTAGTTTAGGTCGTCAGGCCGCCCACTAGTTAGCGGCGCCGACACGGTCGGTAGAAACGCATTCGCTATCCGGCCCTCCGCTGGATGGTGGCAATACTCGATGCCTGGATCGAAGGTAGCGGCCCTTTTCGGAGGAAGCCGCCGCAGAGAAATACATGCCGCAATCGCAGCACAATATGTGGGTGGTGGCGGCATGCTTGATTTGCGGTCGGCACACACTCGAATCCAGGACGGATCTCCCCGCAATAAAACTGCTGGTCACCGCGGTTGACGATCCGCCAGTAAACAGGAGTGCCGAACGGACTGTGATCAGGGTCGTATCCCTCGCTAATGACTTCCTCGCGATCGTACTCGCCTTGGCGGATGTATGGCGTGAAGTTGAAACACTGATCTCCCTCCGGCTCCGATTCTCTCCCGCGAATCATGTCAGGTGCCGCGCAGGTGGCGCAGGTCGTCCGCGTGGTTCCGGATAAGTTTGAGATCGCGCAAAGGATTAACCGCGTCTGTGCAGTAATTCAGCCGAGCACACGGCGAGTCATCTCATCCGCGATGCTCGTTCGCGATAAGCGTACCAGTTCAGCGAACGGCGCATTCGGTCGGCACGACCGGCAGGACAAGGCGGGATAAGACTGCTGACGGAGGTCTCGGGATGACGGTCGAGGTGACGGAGATCAACCGCGCTGACCATCCGGCAGCCCGGACAGCGTACCCATAAGAACCACAACCTCGCTGCAATGGTGGCACCGAGTTATCCGAGCCGATACTGCCGCTGGATCGTGTTCGACGGCAAATGTATAAAATGTTTTGAATTCGGGAGTAAGCAATGAATCTGCCACATCATCGCAGTCAGAAGGCTAAGCGGTGGCACGCAAGACTTTCCAAGCCTATTGCGTTAGCCGCAGGAGCTATTACGGCCGTGGCTACATTTCTAGCGGCTGTGCAAACAATCGGGAAATTTTTTGGCCTTCCAGATCCACCAAACCCCATCAGCGAAATTTTTGGACCTCGGGTATGCTATCCATTTGAGCCGCTGCGTGACAGATCGGACAAATCACAGGCCTCCCGTCATTGCCTCCCTGGTCGCTTGACGTATGTTAAATGGATTGATGAAAGCGATTATCCCGCCGTAGATCGCCAGACAGGACGTTGGCCCAACGATAAAGCTAATCGCATCCTCACTGTGCTCGAAGTTGATCCCAATGGTACGCCCGTTTGGGGAGAGCTAAATTTGCTTCGCGTTGAAGGCAATCAAATCACTTGGCAAAGAAAAAGTGTAGGCGGGTGGACTGAAATCGTTGGCAATTCGCCCGATGTGGTCGAAGGACAAATAGGGGCTTTGCTGCGTCGTCAGGACCCCGATCAACAGTGCAGCGCGAGCCACCCAAGACATCTTTTGGAGACTTTTCTGCCATTGAATCTATCCGACCTGCTCGAGAAGGATCATGAGGTTAAAATGTGCTACCGTTGGATGGATTTTGATGACTGTGCAGACTCAACACCATTGAAGCTCTCACCGAAAAATTTGCCATTCTCCATTTGCGTTGGGCCGGTGGTTCGTGCTGCAAAAGACCGCTAGCCTTCTTGCCTGAAATTTTCCGACGGAAAACATCAAGGCACTAGCGGCTTAGAATCGCGGCTACTGTGTATCCCGACCAAAAACCGCTTGAGCGGGTGCCGTTTATATTTCATCCATGTGCGGGCGCTCCACCTAAAAGTTTGACTTGGGAAGAACCCGTCAGGCTCTATCGACTCATGGTCGACCAGCCATCGGTGAACACGCAGGCGCGCTACAACGATGCTCATCATCTGCGATTTGCGCAATCAAGGACGCTTGGTCGCAAAGTCAGCGATGAGTTCACGGTCCCCTTGTGTCGTGGCCATCATCGCGAGATCCACCGCTGTGGCAACGCTATAGCTTGCCGGTGATGTCCGCTTTTGGGGGTAAAGCGGACATCACGCGGACGTGCAGCCATGTCCGCTAATGACCCAAAGCGAACATCAGCGGCTCAAAATTGCTGCCGCGCAACTTGACCCGGAACCCCATTCCACCGATCACAAATCCCTGCTGTAATCGCGTCCCTTTAACCGGCAGTCGGCGCACTCCTGAGCCCTCGGGGGGAGGCAAATGCGGCGGCGCGATTTCATAAAAGGAACTGCGGGTTCAGCGGCCGCGTGGCCGGCGGCTGCGCGAGCACAGCGGCCGGGAAACATCGGCTACTTGGGCTCGGCCACGCGCGAACTCGGCTCTATCGAGGATCGCACCGTCGCCATCGAGTATCGCCGGGCGGAGGGACGGACCGAAATAATGGCGCAACGGATATCGCTGGTGACCTCAACGCTTTACCGACCTGTGCGTTCGGATCACCGACCGGTCCCTCCTACATTACAGGTTGCAAACTCGCGTTGAGCTTCTTATCGTTCAATGGCCGAAGCGTATCTCATTCGCGTCATAAGCGATGGACAAGGCCAGCCCGGTGATGGGGTGCTCTACGCCGTGGGCGGCGGAGCCATGGGCGGCGTACGGATTTCGGGCTACCTCTTCGGCGCCGGTTCGCTGCCGGCTGAACGCGGGGACGTTGGTCGTCCCGCCGTTTCGGTTGCCGCATCTTCGTCAGCACTACGTCAGCGCCGAAGAGATCCGAATCGACCTGGCTAGCGTCGCGCCCGGCCACTACCGGGCGTTGGTCGTGCACAACTTCCACGTCGAGGACCGCAACCCGAGCCTCGATGAGTGTATTGCCTCCGTATTCCTCGCCGCCTGGCGCGACGACGGCCGTTGGGAGGAGCCGGAGCGCTTTCCGATGGAGTGCAGGGCTCTTGCTGTACTCGGCGAGCTCGTCGTGCGAATGCCAAGCGGCACGCGGCAGGGCGCATGATTGTCAACACCGCCGAACGCGACTTCGAGGTGATCGAGATCACCAACGAGATGCCGTATAACCGCATCGGCGGCGTGGGCAGCGTGATCGAAGCGCTGATGAGCGGCTTCGCGAAACTCGGCGTGCGCGCCCTGTGGTACGTCGCTGACCACCACTACCACTTGCATGAGGTGCAAGCGATTCTCACGCGTTACCCGCGCGTCGCATTCGGCAATCAAGCCGAACTGGCTGCCTTCCGCGCGCCGGTCGCTCACGTGCATTCATACAACCATGCGCCCGGGCTGCTCGACGCACTCGACGGTGCACGGTCGCTTTTCACGATCCACTCGCTGATTGCTTGTGAAGAAGTTTCGAACGAAGTGAACTTGCGAGGCTCCGTGGCCGCTCAAGAGCGTCTGATCGGCGCGTGTGACGAAGTGGTGCTCGTTTCGGAGGCCGAGCTCGGAAACTACCAGCAGCTCGGCTACGGGCGGCTGAACAATCGCCTCAGCGTCGTGCACAACGGCATCGCTTTGCCCGCCTTCGCAGGAGGGCGGCGCCGCCGTGGCGTGCTCGGTTACTGCGGCAGGCTCGTTCCACGCAAACATCCGGAATACGTGCAGATGTTGCTGCTCGAGCCTGATTTCGAAGCGTTCGAAGTGATGATTGCCGGCAAGGCGTTCAGCCGATACGCACGCGACCTGATCGACAAGTTGGGCATCGAGCAGCGGGTGCACTACCTCGGATGGTGCGGCGGCCCACGGCTCGACGCCTTCTTCGATGCGATCGATGTGCTGGTGCAACCCTCGATCTACGAACCCTTCGGGCTCGCCGCGCTCGAGGCGGTAGCGCGCGGCATCCCGGTCGTATGCGGCGAGGTGGGAGGACTGATCGAAGTGCTCGGCGAGCACGCGTTCTATTGTGACAGCACGCGCTACGAGAGCTTTCGCGACGCGATGCGGCGCTGGCTAAACGCCGGCGACGACGAGATCGCCATGATAACCGAAGGTGCTCGGGAGCGCGCCCGCGAACGATTCACCGATGTGGCGATGGCGCGCCGCTATGTACAGCGCTTTGTAGGCATTGCCGGGTCGACGCACGCTGACGAAACCGAAGCGGAGGTATGAGCATGCCGGCCAAATTTACTTTGCCGAGGGGCTACGCATACCTGCGCGGGGAATGCGAGCGGTTCCTCGCCGACTACCCGCAATACGACCGTAACGTGTTCATCATGACTCGCTTCGACGAGCGAGACCGGCTGCTCAGGCCACTCGATGAGCAGTTGCGCAAGGCGCTGTGCCGGCACGGCCTGATCGGTCTGCGGGCCGATGACAAGATGTATCCGAGCGACGACCAACTCTGGAAGAATGTCTGCGTGTATATGCTGTGCTGCAAGTACGGTGTTGCGGTGCTCGAAGACCGCGCGAAGGACGAATTCAATCCGAACGTGGCGCTCGAATACGGCTTTATGCGCGCGCTCGACAAGCGCACACTGCTGCTCACCGACCGCGGTTTTCGCAACCTGCGCGCCGATATCGTGGGCACTTTGCGCGAGGAGTTCGATATCAGCGACTTGGCCGGTACACTCGCGGCACCGATCGAGCGTTGGATCCGGAGCCTCGGCGTGGACCTCGAAGCCGGTCGTTCGGAGCTGCAGCAGCAAGCATTAAAAGCATATCGCCGGCTGCAGAACATCAAATGCGCGCAATTCGTTCGCGACGATGCGCAGCGAAAAAAGGAAGAGCAAGATGAGTTCTGGTACTTCGGCGAGGAGATCGAGGCCTACCGCAAACTGTTGCTGCAACACCCCGACGCGGACCACAAACAGGCGGTCGAAAAAGCGCAACTCCTGGTAGCCTGCAGGCACGACTTCACTGCGGTCGATGAACTGATCGAGCGTTTTGCCGCATTGGCACGCTGAGGCGCACCGCTCCGGGCTCAGCGATCTTCCCGAGGCAAATGAGAACGGCTCCCTGACCGTCGCTTGATTCCTGCTGAGTGTCGCACGAAATCTCTGAAACTGGCTCCACGCGCCGGACGCCTGCGGGCAAGCTCGCAGTGCGCCGTCGATTCCTTACCGTGCCGCCGGCCCTGCTCGCCCGCGCCGACGAGGTGATCGAATAGAGCCTATTTTGCTGCGGCATAGCCTTGGCCGTGACCTCATAGAACGGATCGTCAAAGCGTTTTGAACATCACCAGTACATCCACGTACCCTCGTTTTGGATGCAAGAAAGCAAGAGGAACAGTCCCAATCGTCTCAAAGCCAAAATTCTTATAAAGCCGAACCGCGTGTTCGTTCGTGCTGACAACGAAGTTGAACATCTGGCGTCCGACGCCTTTGCCAGTGGCTCTCGATGAAGTCATGTAACCCACATTCGCTATATGCGAGCCGCCTCCTGCCTGATTAGGTCGCAGATGGTAAGTACCGAGTATCTCGTCACCGGCTTCGACGACAAAAACTTCGTCTTCCGGCCCGTGCCAATAGTTGAGGGCATCGGCTTTACTCATGTCGGACGCGAGTGGGTAGGTCTCCCCGACGCGAATGATTGGCTCCATAATGCTCCATATCGCCTCGTCATCACGGCGACTTGCACGTCTCACAAGCACAGTCCAACCTCCTGACCTAATAAAGGGCCATGTGCAACGCACATAAGGAGGGTGCATGCAAATTCCGAGCGCGCATTTGCGGAAGTTGCTCGCGGTGGTCGGCTTTATCACCGTGGCTACTTTTGCTCAGGCACAAATTACCGGTCCGAAAGCAATGCACGACGCCACCAAAACGCCAGCCATTCCAGAAGGCAAGGAAACTGACATCAAACTGTATGGGGCGAACGGAGGTGGCGTCGTTATCGGCAGGGAAGCACTCGAACAGATGCCGAAAGCAGGCTTGGTTTTGTGGCTTGCCGGCAATCAATTTTTTGCCATGGACGATGTCATCGGTGCCTTCCAGAAACATGATCCGGGAGTAAGTGTGGGTCTCATCACTCTGCCGCCAGGGCTGCTGTTACAAGCCATCGAGGCCGGTGGTTGGGTTTACGAGGGTAAGCAATATCGCGGGGAACCGGATATTTATGCCTCCGTCAATCTCGGCCATCTACAGCAGCTGAAGGCGTCCGCGATGATGGATGGCTACATGGTCTATATGCACAATGAATTACAAATCATGGTCGCGCAGGGCAACCCTAAGAAGATCGCGGGAGTGCAGGATTTAGCACGCCCCGATGTGCGCACCTCCATGCCTAACCCTGTCAACGAAGGCATCATGCAGTTCTACATCCGAAAGGTGCTGGAACGACACGGCATCTGGCAGACGATCTCTGGCGGCAGGGAGTGCGTGCATTGCCAGACCACTGACAACAACTGGTTTACGGCGGTACATCATCGTGAGACGCCCGACCGGATCGTGGCGAACCAATCAGATGCGGGGATGGTGTGGAAAACTGAGGTGCTTGCGGCGAAGCGGGGCGGCGCCTCCGTCGACGCGGTTGTGCTTCCGGACGACGACAGTCTGCGGACCGAAGTCTCTTACGTTATCGGTATGCTAACCGGCTCCAATCATCGCGACGCCGCAGAAGCGTTTTTAAATTTTCTACGTTCGCCTATCGGCCAGAAGGCCTTCGCCAAATTTGGCTTTGTCACTGCGAGCGACGCAGAACTGCAGGCAAGGCCAATTCCTTGAAAACGGTACGAAATCCGAAGCTGTTTAGCTCAGTCTGCATGCACGTGAAATCGCTGCAGGCGAAGCAGACATTGTCGGATGTCAGCGCGATGTCCGCTTTACCCCCAAAAGCGGACATCAAGAAGCGCTGTTGGGATGTCCGCTTTGTGTCAAAAGCGGACTCGCACTGCAACAAAAAGGGACTGTTATTCGATCAGCTCGTCGGCGCGCGCAAGCATGGTTCCGGGAATGGTGAGGCCGAGCGCTTTGGCAGTCTTGAGGTTGACTACCAGTTCGAACTTGGTCGGTTGCTCGACCGGGAGCTCGGCCGGTCTCGTGCCCTTTAGAATGCGATCGACGTACCAGGCGGCGCGCTCGCCCAGGGCATATACGCTCGGTCCATAGGCCAGAAGCCCGCCAAGTTCGATGAATTCCCGTAGCTGGTGAACGGTCGGCAAGTGTAGGTTGATCGCGAGGTCAGCAATCTCCCGGAGATGGCTAGTAAACGATGTGGTTTGCTGGACTATGGGTGCATCGGGATGCTCTTTCTCGATCGAGCGAAAGCCTTCGAAAATTTGCAGAGCAAGATTCAGTGGTCGCGCCGCCGCTTGCGTTTCCGTGACGAATGTTGCGGTGGGGGGATGGTCTCGCTCTACCAGTAGGCCAACGCGGGCGAGCTGTGGAACAACCTCCTTGAGCAGCTCCAGCCGCTTTCCCGCCAACTCGGTCGAGAAGAGTGTCACACCTGTGATGTTCCCGCCCGGCCGGGCGAAACTCGCCACAACCCTATTGCCAATTGGGTCGGAGATCGCCGTCATAACGATGGGAGTGGTGTTGTTGAGGTCTCGAATAGCGAGGATTGCTTCGGTGCTGTTCGAGGCAATCACGTCCACATTCAACTGAAGCAGTTCGCTCGCCAAATCGGCCAGTCGATCTCTGCGCCCGTCCGCCCACCGATATATCAGGACAAAGTTCTGACCCTCGACGTATCCGAGCTGCTGCAATCCGTGCTGAAATCCCGTTATGGCGGGAGTTGGTCCAGACGCCAATGTGAGAAAGCCGATGCGGGCGAGTGTCCTCGTCTGCTGCGCCCGTGCCGCGAGCGGCCATGCAGTCGAACCGACAATTCCTTTGATTAAATCGCGCCGCCGCATCGCCCATCCCGAGGCTTAGGACCACGTCGATATTGGCCTGATTACATCAGGGATTTGCGACGAGCGAAATGGGGTGCAGAGGCAGTGTGCACGGTAGCAATCCTGAGGCGCTCATGTCTGCTTTGGGTCAAAAGCGGACATCGCCGCACGTCTGAGTGATGTCCGCTTTGCCCCCAAAAGCGGACATCAGAACTTGGCCCTGGCACCTGTGTGACACAGGTAACAGGGACGCTCACTGATTTGAATCGATTCATTAGACACTTGACCGCCGGTCGCGGAGGGGTGGCCGGAGCCCCTCGCGCAGCGGACGTTGGATGGCCGTGCCACCACGCGGTGTCAGGATACCCCGCTCGTTACAACTTCTCACCCACAACACTGGAAGCGTTACACCTGTTTGTGCTCGGGTAGGATGAGTCAAATTGACTCGGGTTGCATTAAGCTGGCCACTGTCCGTGCTGTGGGCCGAGAAGGCGGGTCGTTATGGATTTGCCACAATCCGTGACGCTCTGAGCGCCGGCTCGTAAAATCAATCACCCGTTAGCGACCGAACATCCGACATTCAAAAACCGACGCGAAGTGCCAAATTATACCGTGAGCATCGGCAGCGAGGCGCATGATCAAACAAAGATTCAAGGGACAATAAGGGTGCGGGCAACCCGGAAGCCGAGATAGTTAAGTCGGACGCCGGGATGTAGCGCGCCGCGATTTGCGGAGCGCAGAAGTATAGGATGATCGATCCGTGAACCGCCGCGAATAACGTGATCACTGCAATCGGCACCTGTCGTCCAAGCCGAGCCGTCCGTTGGCGCGTCGTTATAATTGACGTGCCAACAATCTTCGGTCCATTCCCAGACGTTTCCTACCATATCGTACAAGCCGAATTTGTTGGGCGGGAACGAACCGACTGGAGACGTTGTGCTATTGTCCCATTTGCTCCCGCAACTATTGCAATTCGCCATGGCCGAGTTGTCCAACCTGATATCGTCACCCCAAGGATACACAGTCTGAGTTCCAGCGCGTGTAGCATACTCATATTCAGCTTCGGTCGTTAGCCGGTAGACCCTGCCGGTCATTTTCGACAGCCATGCTGCATAGTGTTGTGCGTCGTCCCACGTTACGTTGATCACCGGCCGTTGCTCACGTCCAAAGTTGCTATCGGACACATCAGCTGGGCAGTCGCCATACTCGACACAAATGTCCCATTCGTCGAAAGTCACTTCGTACTTGGAAATGGCAAAGGGCTGAGCAAAAGTAATTGGGTGCAATGGTTGTTCAAATTGATCGACAACTTGTGTGGGACCTCCCATCACGAACGATCCCGCAGGGATAACCACCATATCCGGACAGTAATCCTTGGCCGGCTGCTTGGATACGCATTCCCTGAAATTCTTGTTCGGCTCCAACCTAAGTGCACCCTCTGTGACTGCGGTCAGCACGTAAGGCCAGACGTACGCTGCCGCGTATGGACGTGTAGTCATCCACCAGCGCCATTCGTCTGCGATGTATTCGTGGTTAATCCATCCGATGAGGCTTAGAACAATGCCAATCAGGAGCGTGAACACCGATGCCAATACCGCGCGCCAAATTCGCTGGGATTTACGTGCCCGTTTGCAACTCGCAATCACATAAGATCGAATCTCTCTCGTTGGTTCGGGTGCATTCCGTGGCCGTGAGGCAATCCAGTATTCGGCAAGGTCCAACGTTGGCGACTGAAGCAATAATCCACCTGGCCTTCCTGCTGACGACCAACGCCGTTCGGCCACACCATATTCGGTGTGTTGCCTGATCCAATTGATGTCGGTCTCCAGAGCATCCGCAAGCCTATCCGCGCTCGCTTCGAACCGTCCGGGATCGTCGAAGAAAATGAAATTTAGCCGCCGCAGCGCCCCAGGTACCCCGCCGTCTTCCACCTGCCGGAACACGATCGGCGCAAAGCGTTTATGCAGGGAGGCGGCGTACGTAATTTCCTTGATCGCCACGTCCGACTTCACCGCGTCCGGCGAGAGCACGAACACGACCGTGTCGGCGCCGCCAATCAGGGCTTCGATGCGTTTCCACCAATCCTCGAAGGCATAGATTTCCTGGCGGTCAATCAGTACCTCAAAGCCGCGCGCCTTCAGCGCCGCTTCGAGTTTACCGGCGAACGCCATGTCCTTACGAGAATAGGAGATGAAGACCCGTGTCTTCGCCTCGATACTCCGCGCTCCGACCGTACTTTGCACCAGGAGATCGCCCTGCCTGAACCCCGCCCAACTGATCCTAACGCAGCCTGCGCTCCAATAAAAACCCGCGAAGCGCCCTTCTATCAGCAGTTCTGCCAATGTCCGCTTCTTGGGGGAAAACGGACATCGGCGCTCCTCGCTTCGCTCGTCGTGGAGTTTTTCCGCTCGCTCCGCGCTCGACTGACCCCGAATCCACCTATCCACTAACACACCAGATCAAGAGGGATATGCCACAGCCTGCCCGATTGAAGGACGGATCATGTTTTCACCCGTGCCTTTGGTCACTCGTTGCATTGTTTATTACGACGCAGTTACAGCGTTGACGTAGCGTTTAGCGGTTTTGGCGTCGAGCAGCGGTTTGACCGGCTTGGCCGGCATCAGATAAAATTCTCGGGAAATGGGCGAACGTGACTCAGGGATTTAGTTTGATGTCGCGCAAGCCGTAGCCCTTCGAGGGGATCGCACATGGATGACCGGACTTCGACACCACCTTCGGCTACGAAGGTCCGTTCCTGCACAGACCCGTTAATGCTATGCGATCTGCGGGAGGGTGGTCTCGATAAACTAGGCCATATCATAGAAGAAATCTTGTGGGTTGGGAGCAACTACGCGATCTACCGGACGAAGAAAGGTGTCTATGTGCATTTCTCAGATGATGAGGAGCAGGCTGAGGAACAGCGGCAGAGATTTATCAAAGTTTGCCCCGAAATATGCGAGCTTCGATACCTTACGCCTCAAATACGATCTGCGGGGCCTTTGATCTCTCGCTGGAAGAATAGCGACGGCTCGTCATTGTACGACCACAACATCGCTCAGGCGATTATGTTGGTAATGGAGAGAGACGTTGAAACTGGAAGGAAGATCGCGCAGCAAGCCCTAAAAATGGCGGTAGACCGCGTAACAAACGATAACACCATACGATACGTTCGCACGTCAATAATCGCGTGGCTCTCAATCATCGGATTGGGTGCCGTTGCATTACTCGTTGTACAGTTTGTTTGGCCTACCAGTCCTGAGCCCTTGCACTATCTTGTTGCTGGAATAGCTGGTGCTACCGGTGCAATGCTATCAATTGCAACTCGTCTACAGTCCTTCCGGCTGAAGCCATGCAATCAATCAGACATGAATAAATGGATGAGCGTTATCCGAATTGGCACTGGCATCATCGCGGGACTGGTCCTTCTGCTCCTCGCGCAAGCCATTCTGAGCGAACTTATTAAGAAACTGTTTGACTCGCCGGCGTCCTTGGAAACGGCAGCGGCTCTTGGGTTTGTTGCAGGGTTCGCGGAGCGCCTCGTCCCCAACGTTGCGCGATGGACAAGCGGACAACTGGAGCCCTCCGGCACCCCCTCACAGGCTGTCAGAGCGGAGGAAATGCGCCGAGGCTAGTCATTCACTGATCTGCCAGCCGTGAACGATTTGCCACTTCTCGTCGCCAACCGCAGCATGACAAACTGGCTTTTCACCGAGTTTGGTGAGAGGAAAAACACTACATAGTCCGATGTGGACTGCACTTGCTCGATTTGTTCGAGATACTCGCTCCATCGCTCCCCCGGCTTTATCTCCACGTCTTCGTCCAGCCGCACACGAACGCCGGGCGCAGCAAGACCTTCCCCCACCGGGCGTACCACACCAGAGTCACCGCGCGCATAGCTTAGGAACGCGGTCGGTTCACGCTTCTGCAGCGTTGCTAGGAGGGATGATACCGAACTGCGAACCGCTGAAAGTAAGGACGCCTCGGACACTCCCTGGCTAAGCGCTTCAGTGATCACGCTCGCGACATCGCTCATTATTGTCGTGCCGGCCTCAGATCGGGCTTCCGCCCTGACCTTCGTTACTTCTTCAAGACCCTGAATCGTACGCGCGAGGTCCGCGGTCACCTGCACAGCAAGGCGACCGCCATCTTGGAAGCTGGCAACGGTATGCCGGGCGTTGAGTACTTCTTTCCATTTCTCCAGAAGCCGCAACTTCTCGGGTTCGCGTTCCATCTGTCGAGGCAGAATCGGAACGTTATCGTCCCGCATGTATACAAGGCATGGCTTCTTTAGTCTGTATCCCTCCGAGTATTCCGCCTCAGAGTAAGAGGTGCCAAGGTCGGGGACGACGCTCCCGTACCGATGACCGACAATCACCACCAGGATGTCGCTTGCCCGGACTTCTTGAAGGCAGGTTTCGATTGGCTGGTCGGCCCGCGCTCCGAAGAATTCCATCGAATCGTGCTGAAGCTTCAGGCGCTGGGTCGCGCCCAATACCCCCTGACGCTCCTCGCTCAGGTCACTGAAGTGCTGCACACGAAAACGGTCAAGCGAGGCTGCCATCACTCGTCTCGCGGCCCATCAAAACTTCAGAAGGCTACCACACTTAACGGGCGATCCAACGTTGAGCCGGCGGGAGACGGTCCGCTGAAACGCTCACTTGAGCCCACCGCCGCACCCGACTCGACGATCTGCGAGTGTTCGGCCAGATCAAAGAAGACCGCCTTGCTTGCCTTCCAGCGGCGTGAAGTAGGCAACTTCGGGTTTGAGTTTGCTCATGGCGCGGGCGCAATCGTCCGAAAAACACCGCGAACTCCTCGATTCAATCAGCTATGTTATAGGGGAAAGGGGGGACGAATGGCGTTGCCCGTCCGTCGGCGTCAGTTTGATGCATTCCTGAGCCATGCGCACGCAGATCGCACTTTTGTGGATGCGCTGTACAAGTGGCTCGCAAATATGTGCGGGCTGAACATATGGTATGATGCGGTGAAGTTGTCTGGCGGAAGTGGAATCGGAAGTGCGCTCCAGAATGCAATCGAGGAGTGTCGCGGACTGCTCCTGATCGGATCTATTGATGCAGTCAGCCGGGGATGGGTAAAGGAAGAGCTGGAAATCGCACGCGTCGAATTGACCGACTCCCCAGATTTTCGAATCGTCCCACTGCGCTTAGCCAATGCCGATGTCGCTGGCCTGATCAAAGGGCACTCCTGGATTGACCTCCCCACAGGCCAGCTGGACAGTGACGTAGCTGTTCACATCCTCCGGGCATTCTACTCGGGTGACAATCGGCCTGATCCAAGAACAAGCCGCGATGTCTACGCCAGCGGATCCTGGCAATCCGCTGACAACGTCAGCGCACTTGCGGTTTTCAAATCTCTTTGTAACGCAGGGTTTCGCGTGATCGGCGATGCAAAGGACCAGAAGGGTTTTAAGACAGACCGTGTGCAGAGCATCATAATGAGTTGCGGAGCCTTCGTTGGGGTAATTCCGTATCGCGACAATACCGACTCTGCTTCGGTAAATGACAGACCCTACAAGTACTTTCTCACAGAATTGGACCTCGCCGTCAAAGCCAATATTCCAGTCGTGGTAGTCGCCGACCCAAGGATCCGCCGCGTTGATGGCGAAGATAAGAGCTGGCTACGCATGGATACCCACGAATCTCAGTGTCCAAGAGACGTGCAGAGAGCCATAGAGGATCTCTGGGAGCAATGGGTGCACCCACCTCGCCCTCACTACATCTTTCTTGCAACTGACCTTGAAACTCCGTCCGCAGAAAGGAGCAGCGACATTCGCGAAATCATTGAGCGCGTCACCGGTATGCGAACGTTCGTCGGAAACGAGATCCATGAGCCTGACCTCCAGGCGGCGATCATGCGGACCATAAAAGATGCTCTCCTGGTGATAGCCGACATCAGTGGCCCATCCGAAGGCACGTTTAATGTCAATTGCTGCGTTGAAGCCGGCATGGCGATGGCTTACGATGTGGATATCGCCTTGGTAGCGAATGGCAAACCCCGCAGTCCACCCTTTATGCTTCGTCGCGCAGGCCAGCTGTCAACCTACTGCAACGATGTTGAACGGCTTGGTGTCATTCACCGCACAGTTCGAGAGTATAGGCGGAGGGTGCTGAATGCCGAGGTATTACGGGTACCGGGCCACTAGCCTGCACGTAGCCGTCTACCCCGATGAACCCCTCGCGTTCATCATCTCAGACAGAGAGGAGAAGCTGTGGGCGATCCACGAGGCTAATATCGGGGACTTCTTCGAAACTGTTGAGGTCGCCAAGGTCGATAAGGAAGGCAAAGCGGAGACCGATGCGGCCGGCAATATACTCGCGGTGAAGAAAGAGCGACCGAGGCTGATCAGTGATCTCGCGCCGAAGCTGGCGCAAGTGATCGAGGATGTAGCGATCGACAGCAAAGGTCGGGCAATACCAAAGCTTTACAGTAAGCTTCAGGCCGGCAAAGAGCTGCGTGCGATGCTCAATATCTGCAAGCCGGCAGATGCAACTGCCGTCTCAAGACTGTCCGATGCCGAGCTGATCGCCCAACTGTCCGACATGGCGAAGCAGTTGGGCGTAGACATCAATTTGAACTACTCGTTCGCCCAGCAATCATCTGCCACAGAGACAGATGGTCGGCGTTGGTACCGGCACCGTGCAGCGCATCAAGCAGGAAATGACAGGCCCTTTCGCCGGCGTGGCCGCGTGAGGCCGCACAAATAAAAAGTTCGCACGGTGTGACCGTCCCAAGCTATGGGCGCTCGGGTGCATCCTGCAGACGACGCGGCCGTCATCGGCATCTTAGTCAATGCCGCGATCAAGAAGGCACTGTGCCGTGAGGCCGGAGCTGATCGCGCTTGGCTTTGCAAGGTGCGTCCCTGGTATGGTCACGCCGAGCACTTTCATGTCCAAATCGCCTGTCCGGCGGACAGTGCCGAAACCAAGCCGCAGCCCCCGGACCGATAAGTATTATTCTTCAGGCCTGCCGGTTGCACTGGCCTCTACTTGCTATATGACGCTGAGCATGTACGGTCTGCCCACGACGTCAGATCGGCACTGGATCGAGCAGATCGATCACGTGCGACTTCTTCTCATCGACAATTTCCACTTTGTCCTCCAGCCCGCCGTGCGCATCGAAGAATGCGCGCAGGCTATTCTCTTGCTTAGACCAATTTAGCCGCACCTCTTGATCGGAATTCTTCGCCTTTCTCTTCTTTTCCTTGTTCTGTTCTTTCTTCCAATGCTCCTCGCGGCGTTGGTCGATCTCTTCAATCGGATAAGTCAGATGGATCGTGTAATCATTATCGCCACGCGCCTTGAGCAGCATTTCCAACGACTCGCGTTCAGGGTTTCCATGCTCACCGTTGCCTGAGAAAACGTAGTGCTTCGCGATGATGCGTTCAAAGAAATCGTCGCTGAGATTGTTTGAACTACCGTGGTGTGGAACTTTGAGCAGGTCGATCTCGATCCTGCCACCCTTCTTCATCAGTCCGATCGTCTCGAGTCCTTCCAGGATCTTATCCCCGCGCGCATCTCCAGTCAGCAGCATCCTCTTGCATTTGACCGATGCCAGCAGTACTAGGCTCGACAGGTTCGGCACCGACTTATCGACGTACGCAGCGAGCACTTCGGACGGTTTCTTTCCTTCTTCCTTGAGTTTCTTCAGCCACTCGAGATGCTTCTTGCGCAGTGCGTCGACCTCGGAGAGCATCGGCCCCACCACCGTGAACGTGAGCCCATTACCCAGGTCGATGGGCTCCGCGTCCCTCGCGACGATGAGATTGCCGCCGAATTCGTCGTTGATCGAAACGTCGAGCCTCTCGGCATCGTACCGAAGCTGAGCGCCCTGCGCGATGCTGGCAAGGACCTTGAGGCTGCTCGATACGATCTCTTTCTCTTCTTCAGGATCAAGCTTGGGATCGCTTCCCTCAAAGTGTTCTTCGACGTCAATGACCTCGTCATCGGAGAATTCGGTACCATCACTCACCGCCGCGGCACTGAATTGACCGGTGATGTAGGCCATTAGTTCTTTAGTATTGTGACCGATAATACTGTCGAAGCTATTGTGCCACAGTCCCAGGATTTGCACGAGCTGAGGCCTCTGTTCGTCCGCTTGGTCGCGCAACTCTCTGGTGAGATCGAGAATACCCTGGATGTGATCGTCGTCGACGTGGCTCACCATGAGCAGGTCGACCTGCAGCGGCTTGTTGCCCTGGACGCGCTTTTTCTTGATCTCCTCCAATCGCGGCCTGAGATGGCGTCCGTAAACCGCCTTAGGACCACCGTCGATCATCATCAGGCCAGGATTCTTTTTAGATCCGTAATGCAGGAGCAGGCAATCGCCTTTGCGGGCGCGCCGTAGGTCCATGCTGAAGAACATGCCCACTCCTCAAATATTCTGGAATGCGCGGAGCACATCCAGCATGCCGTGACCTTGAAAACTGCGCTCGCGTCCGAGATCGGTGGCGGACTCGCACAGGATGCGTTTCACCCGGCGCGGCTGCCCAATGAGTTCCGAATAACGGGCCAGCAGCATCGCTGCGGCTCCGCTCACGTGTGGCGCCGCTATGCTGGTGCCGTCGAGATCACCCCAATCGCCGCCTCTGTCGTGGCCACCAGGTAAAGGTGCGCGGATTCGCTCCCCAGGTGCGACGAGGTCCGGCTTTAGGCGACCATCGCCGGTCGGTCCGCGGCTAGAGAAGAAACTCACGCCGTAGGTATGCGGCCAATGACGGTGCGTCGATCCAACAGTGATTACCCCATCCGCATTCCCGGGATCCGTAATGCTGAACGCCGCGTAGCTCTCGAAGGCGCCTTCTGCGGTTTCAAAACTCTTGTATCCATGGTTGCCAGCGGCCGCGACTACGACAACCCCACTGTCCACCGCCCGCTCGCATTCATTGCAGATCGGTGTGCGCCCGCAGGCGAAATTGTGAACATCGTGGGCTATCGATAAACTGAGATTGGCCCCGTGAATTGTGAAAAAATTGTCGCGATCGTTGAGATAACGAATGAATTGGAGCGCAGCGATGATTGCAAATTCGGTTTCCTTGAGGTCGGGTCCGAGAACTCGAAAGTCGTATAGTGAAATGTCCGGGCACATTCCGTCGGCAAAGTCGATATTCTCGGCATCGGCAGATTTGTCATCTTCCTTCAGACCGGCCCTTTCCATGCATGCCTTCTTGTTAGCCCCAATGATTCCAGCTACGTGCGTGCCGTGATTGGTCCGGGGCAACATTCCGGGCTTAATCTCCACGAATCTCTCGACCAAGTCCCAATGGATGGGACCTCTATTGCGAGCATCCTTCGCAAGTCTCTCGAGGTCGCCATCGGGATCGGTGGGCACCTGTAACAGAAGGTTTTTGTCTCGCATTAGAATTGCTTTATTCTTCGCGCGAATCGCGGGTTTGATATTGCTTAGGCTTACGATTTTGCGGAAGTTCTTGAAATCGAAACATCTTTTGACGCGGCTGCCGTTTCCAACGGTCGTGAAAAAAGCCGGATGATTGCTATCGATCCCGGAATCTAGCACTGCCCATCCGATTTCGCTGCAATTGACCTTGAATAGAATCGTGGCTGCATCCGCTTTCACCGCCGGAACCGACTTCGTAAGCGCGGGCAACGCGTTGCGATTAAGTGACACCTGAAAGATCAGAGGTTCAGCCTTATTCGGTGGTTGGTTTGAGCCCTCCCGCGACTGGTCCGTCAGGATCCGCAACACGTTGTTTAGTCTTGTGGCTATGTTGCCGACCTGCTCTTCCGCCTGATTTAGGAAATTCTCGATGAGTGCCTTCATCGGTTGGTTTTGCCCGACCGACCCATTGTAGCTGCCAGCCCAAAGGATCAATCCGGCGAGTGCGGCGAACCGATCAAAGGGAATCAACTCCGATGGTCGCCGCGGTTCTTGCTCCTTGGTATTCCAATCCTGTGCCGCATGAATGATTTCTTTCAGCATCTGGGTTAGGTCGACAGCCGGTTCTTGACCGTCATATCGGCGGGTCGCCTCGTGTTGGAAGTCTGGTCGTCTAGCCCTCTTCTTGCGCTCCCCTCGCTTCACTCTCCGACTCTTTGGGCGATGGCTCTCCTTGATCCACTTGTCGATCCACCATTTCGTCTTGGGCACGACAACCCTTAAGACCTCATCGAACGTCAAGCGCGCGGCCACTAGTCCTTGCAAGTAAGCGATATTGGCGGGGTCGTCGTCCTCGCCGTATCCAAGTCCCTCGTCAATTGCAGCTGCAACCGCACCCGCATGCTTAGTCATGTACGGCGAAATCAATAGATCGACGCGCGATGCTGGCTTCGTTCCAAACTCGATCCACACGTCACCGAGAATGGGGGAATCTTGTAGTTGTCGCCGGTCGTCCGATGGACCCAGGAGGATGAACTCGACCAATGGTCTCGGTATCGAAAACGCCATTCAGACCCCGACCGCAGAATATGGAAACACGCCCCTCTTGATAGTCGTGTCCACGTGCTTCCGCAGCGCCGCGTCGCACACAGCGTAGCCCCAGTTGATGAGCCGCTCCTGTAGATTGTCATCCATGGCCTTTAGCCGAGTTGGCGTCTCGGCGAGAGTGAGTGCGCGCTCGAACGGACAGTCGAGCACGTCGGCCAGACCATAATCGTTAATGTTGGTGCGGATACCCCAGTAGGCGCCCTTGCGGTGCACCGCATCCGTCGCTTTCGCCTTGAACGCGTCGATCACCTGCCGTTTGCGCAACGAGCGCACCTGATTATCAATCAAGTCGAGCACGCGATAGGAATGGCGAAGCGGATCTTTGTGAGGTTCCTCTTCCGGCTTGGTCTTACCTCCAGCGTCACTGACAAGAATTGTCTGATACCGCTTCCATGCGGTTTCCAGGCCGAGATTATCGTATACGCCTCCATCGGTGAGGATGAGCCGGGTGGTAAACGGCGGGCGCTGGAGATCGAGCCCTGATTTCGGCGTGAACTTGTCCGGATCGAGCTGCAGCTCTACAGGAGAAAGGACTGGGGGGAATGCGGATGAAGCGGCGACCGCCTGTGAAAGTGGAATGGTCGGACATCGTACTTCGCCGACCCGATAGTCCCGCATATACGGCTTCATAAAGCGCCACAGCGCGGCCGACTGAACATTGGTCGCGTTGATGACAAAGCGAGGTTCGTCCGGCAGGTCCTGCAACGTTGAACCTTTGAACAGGTAGGTGTCATAAGTGCCTGCAACGCGGTTACTGACGCCGCCTGGAAGCAGGTGTCCCAGAATGAAAGCATCCTCGTCGACTGTCTCGCTGGCAAGTCGGCGGAGCGGCTCGACGACTTTTGGCACGAAATCGTTCTCGAGACTGGCGGGCTGGAAGCTCAGCTCGCGCCATTTCAAACCGAGCAATCCGGCAGTTATCGAGCCGCCCGAAACGCTGGAGATTCTTTTGATCTCCCCGAGCAGACCGGATTCATACAGCCGCCACAAGGCGCCGATGTGGAACACCATTGCCCGGAAGCCGCCGCCGGACATGCAAAGAGCCATACCTGACTCTGGGTTAGTCTGTTCCAGATCATCAGGGATAGCTTGCACAGGAGCCACTGCCACACCAAATTCCCTGCCGAGCCCCGTTCGCCGTGCGCTCGATACTGACCGCTTGGGCAAGTATACATCCACCTAAAGCGCACAACACCTATTTCTGTGGGCCGTGCGTGCGCTCGCTTATTTGATTTCCTTCCAGTCTTGAAAGGAGCGCACCTCAATATGACTCAAGAGGTTCGAGTTTTGATCAGCAAGTGCGAAGGTTGCCCGCGACCAGCATTATAAGCAGCGCGCCATCGACCGCGTCTTGCGGCCAGCCATACTGATGCCGTTCAGGGAGGTGCGGGTCACGAAACGATCCTGCGTTAATAGTTATTGACAAACATGCGCGAGACCGTTGCTTTGCCTCCTGAGATTAAGTGGGCATCGTCACCGCGATCATTCTAGCTTCAGTCCAAGGCCAGATTGCTCCTGATGTTGAGCTCGCACATTGTTTCTTGCGGCTCTGCAATCTGCCCAATTATGCGCCAACCAAATCATAAAGAAATATCAAACAGACGTCGTTTCTATGCCCTGGAATTTATTGCCATCGAAGTTTTTGACGCTGAGCTGTTGCCATTCGAGCTGTTTGACTGGCTTCCCTGTGTGCGGGTCCATCACCAAAAACACGCCTACATCCATCTGCGCGTCTGGGAAATGCAAGCCGACCTCCTGTTTGTGCCGCTTGATAACTTGATTGTAATAGTCTTTTATATCCAACTTTGTTTTCCATATTCGCGGGTTATAGCAATTGAGCGGGGGAATAACAAAGATCGTTCTATTGCATAATTCATTTGTGCTGCGAATCAAATGAGATTCATTCAGGCATCCGTTCGTTTCCCCCGGCATTGAGATGATCGCCGATACGTTTGTAAACAAGGGAACGATCCATTTTGTCCAAAGTTCATTTTCAAAAGATACTTGCGCAACGCCCCAACGTTCATCGCCGTCGCCGACGCAAAATGCATAGCGCTGCGGCAATTTATCGACTGCACGCGACAAGGCTTCTTCGAAAGAGATGAGGGGTAACCTTTTCTCAAACAGGCTTCTGAATCGAATTGTCTCCGCCAACTTTAATGGTCTCAGGTACAAAAATAGATCTTTATCAATAGTGCCGCCATCTTTGGCTAAAGCAGTGAGGTGAAGTTTCAGTAGTTCATTTTTGCGTCGATAGACTCGGCGTTTAGATGAGCCGCGCGGCTTACCGCCTTTACCTTCATGGTGGACCAGGATGATGGTACGGCCTTGCCACCGGTGCGTAAGGAGCCAGTCCTGAATGGGTGCCCAACTTTCGGCTTCATTCTCAACGCCTGAGCGCACTAGTGTTGAAAGGGAATCCAAAATCACGACGTTCGGATGAATATCGTTGATGATCCGGTCCAGTTCAGCGCGGCTCTAGCAATGCGCCCACGTGCCGGTAGCACGTGCTCAAGATGACCGCGCCAACGGGCAGGGTTTTCACTCGTGCGGTAACTGCGGACCGCCGCCCAATCCAACACGCTTTCAATACGACCGCGTACGCGGTTGGCTGTTTCAGTTTTATCGCGCCAAATCGGCTCGATCACCTTCATCACCAGTCCAAGGTCAATGTCCCCAACGGGCAGCCCGCCGATCTTTGGAAAGGCGTAAGCACGCAACGTTGATAGGAACTGCGCGCGATGCTTGGCGTTGCGCCATTTGCTTTCATGCGCGTTGAAATATTGCTGGGCTGCTTCCTCAAAAGTCAGTGATCTTACGGCCTGTAGCGCCTGGGCGGCGCGCTCACCCTTGCGCGCTTCAAGCGGGTCAACGCCATCTAAGATTTGTTGCCGCGCACGCCGTGCGCGCTCACGCGCCTCCTTCAAGTTAACGGTGTGCAGCGGCCCGAGCCCCATCCATCGCTCGCGTCCGTGGCGCATGTAACGCAGCAGCCAAGATTTCACGCCAGTGCTTGACACCTGCAAATACAAGCCATGACCGTCGCCGTACCGTCCTGATTTGGTCACCTTCGTCACTTCGACTGCAGTCAGTGTCATGCTTACGGTCATTTTGGATTCAACTACACGCCCGACCACCAGCTGAACCCCCGACTCAATTTACGATTTGAGCCGGTTGTTGTCGGCGCGTTACGGCAGACGATAATGCTAACAAAATAGAAAGTAGAGGGATTTGTGCACTTGTAGCGATGCTTACCGTCGCTTACCGAAAATATTTTTTGCGGTCACCCTCTCCGCCAGTCAAGTTGAAATTGCGAGTAAATTTTCAATTTTCCGCATTGTACCCATGACGCAAAACCCACAGTGCCCCTCCCCGCCGCTCCCGTGGTGCCGGATCATCGACTCAGATCGATTTCC
>Ga0306924_10001242_pt1 | contig 23193 bp, 15 predicted proteins | sample sta12Can44000111_FD_203756 | JGI IMG/M metagenome (GOLD analysis project Ga0306924, IMG submission 203756) | Lab enrichment of tropical soil microbial communities from Luquillo Experimental Forest, Puerto Rico - statanox.12C.anox.44.000.111 (v2)... | ecosystem: Environmental > Terrestrial >...
TGCTCTCCTCCGAGCGCATCATCAACGGCGGCTTCGAAACGGGCAATTTCATGGGCTGGACCCAGTCCGGCAATACGGGCGCCACGGGGGTGAGTACCGGCACCGTGCACAGCGGTATGTACTCTGCTTACCTCGGACCGGTCGGCTCAGAGGGCTTCCTGGCGCAGATCTTCCCGACAACCGCCGGCGTGACGTATGTCCTGGATTACTGGCTGCAGCACGACGGCGGCTCGCCAAGTTCGTTCCACGCGATGATCAATGGGGTGGACATCCCCGGATCGGTGCTCATGAATCCGGCTGCGTTCGGCTACCGCGAGTATACGTTCACCTTCACCGCGGCCGGGAGCCAGACCGAATTGAAGTTCGGCTTCCGGGAGGACCCGACCTACTTCCACCTGGATGATGTATCAGTCAGTCCGACCGGAGCGCCGGGCGGCGCGGGGCGGGGCGGGCACACGGGGAGCGGTATCTTTTCGCGATTGGGGAACGCTGTTGGCCTTGTGGTTTCCGCGCGTGAAGCCCGTTCGGCGGCAACCGCGCCGTTGCCGGCACAGGAGAAGGCTCCACCCCCATTGAATAATTGGCGAATCGAAGCGCTCGATCAGGTCTTTGCCTCGCCCCAGATCGGCAGGGCGGGATTGGCGTTGCCGAGGGCGATCCTGTCCGAAGTCGCAGTGGGCAACAGGCTGGATCCTTTCACGGGGGAAATTGTCTGACCGGAAGCCATGGCCAGGGCGTTCACGCGTCAACTGATCCGCAAGCTGGCGGACTATTTCAACCTGGGCGCGAGGGTGCTGGCAGTTGGCGCGGCTGATGTCCGCGCGCGGGCAGCGACGCGTGAAGCAGCTCTTGCTACACTGGACTCCGTGATTGCCAAGCGTTTGAATCAGGGGGAATTGGTCACGTTGGAGGTTCGCTGCCGCGGGTTGACTGGTTGATTTGGAAAATACCGCGACGATTCCACCTTGCGTGAGTTCTGTGAGGCAGCCTATCAGGAGCGCGACGCCGACGTGCGTCCATGAAAGCCTTCGACGCCGACGTTCCGACCGAGATCCTGGCGGGAAACCCTGCTTATCGCGAGCGGATTGCGGAGGTACCGCTCGACGAACAGCCAGCTCCGATTGTCGTCATCGAGGAAATCATCCGCGGCCGGCTCAACGTCATCCGTCAAGCGGAGTCGGGCAAAGCTCGCATCACGGTCGAACAAGCCTACGGCGTGTTCGAACAAACTGTTGAACGCTGAACCAGATTCTGGTCAGGAAATGAAGTTCAGATCCTCCGGCAGTGGCTCGGTACGCACCGGTGGACGGACACAGGAACGCCTTGATGCGAGTCTGTGCCAGCCCCCAGTTGACACTATTCGTCCACTAGTTCGGCCCGAGCGCTCGCACGTCGAGGTTTACCTGCAATTGGTTGCACAAACGTTGCGGTTGGCGGCCTCGCGCACTTTTTGGACGGCCGGGAGCGGGTACGCGGAGAAGGGGGAAATCAAGATTTGGGAGACGAGGATGTGGAATAACGAAGCAGTCATTGGTCAATAGTTCTGCAGCATCACTTGTCACACTGGGCAAGCTTGGTCAACGATCAATTAAGGACTTACGGCGACCGAGATTCTCCAGCTTAAATCAAAACGGGCAAGGTGATGCGGTAGAGTTAGTAATTGGGACTTTCGAAAGGCGCGGTTCGTGGTCACGGGGCAGTAGGTGAAAGCTGCAAGGCAAGATCAAAAATGCAAAGTGAAAAATGCAAAATACATACAAAAAGAATACGTTCATGGGAGTGGGAATACGTCGCAGCGGAGAGCCGGTTTTTGTGAAGTCATAAGTAGAGATCTGATTGAGGTTTCGGGAATACGTCGCAAGGGAGGTCGATACGTCCAGGGTTTGCAATTACGTCCACGGGGGCCGGGGGGGTGGTGGACGAAACGTATTTTTTTTCAGAAGCGATTGTAACAGGTTGGCGTGCGTTATGCGAAGAGGAAGCATTCCTCAATCTTGCCGATTTTAAAAGTCATGCTGTAGAGAAAGTCATTAGTCATTGGTCTTTGGTCCTTGGTCATGAGTGACAGGTGTTGGTTATTGGTGACGCGTGTTCGTCGCATCGATACGGCCCCAGTCGCAGCGGTGGACTTCAGCGCCGACTCAAATAGCGAGGAGTCGTGTCTCACGCCAGTGTGAGATACGGCGCCCAAAGGCGCGTTAAGGTCTTGGGCGGGAAGGGCTTGCGTAGAAACAGGCGGGCATGCACTTCGGTGAGATACGAGTTGCTCTGACGCCGAGGCGTGAAGGAACCGAGCGTCGATACCCTGACGGGTGGGGATGTGTGCAATGACGCAAAAATGGCATCATGGATCGCGGTCACAGGTCATTCGTCAATAGTCGGATGGTGGAGGTGGAGTCATGCGCAAAGAGATGCTCGACAACGACAATGGTTCCAGTTGCTTCATCGTGGAATTGCCGATGAAAAGTCTGGTAAAATTTGGCTGATTTGATTATTCTGCCGGAGAAGTGGAAGGGGGCTGATTGCGCAAACTTAAATGATGGAGCGAGGGCAGTGCGCTATGGAGGGTGAAGCAACACCGGCGACGGACCGGACGGTTCAGGAACTTGCGTTTGCGATGCGGGAGGGACTGGAAAGCCGGCGCGTGTTTGGCGCCGGCGAGTGCAGCCAAGCTTCTTTGGGATCGCTCGATGCCGAAACCCGCAATGCCATGCGGTTCCATGCCGATGTTTTGGGATTTCCGCCGGTCGCCAAGGCGGGACCGTTCGGGAAAGTGATGCGCTGCCTGCGGGCGCTGGCGAAAATCGTGATCCGGCCGTGGCTGGGCGTGCAAACGGAATTCAATCGCCTGTCTCTCGAAACCTTACAAAACACATTCCGGGAAATCGAGGGTCTCAAGACCCGGCTGGAACAGTGCGCTGAGACCATTGAAAGATACTATCAAGAGGCGGTCAGTTGCGAACTGGGACCGCACGGGAAAATTGCCCGCGCGGGTCTGTGGTTCAATCCCCCCATTGCCGTTGATATCCGGAATACACAGCCCGAGATCATCGCGGTAAAGGAACGAATTCTGGAGCACATGTTCGTGCATACGCGGCTGCCGCCGCCGCCGGCCCGCGTACTTGACCTGGGTTGTGCGGAAAGCATTTGCGCGCTGGAAATGGCGAGTTTCGGTTACGAGGTCCAGGGAGTGGACCTGCGCTTCCACCCCGTACAGCATCCCAAGTTTTCGATGGTGCGGGCGGACATCGCTCATTTGCCTTTTTTGGATGGAGTTTTTGACGTCGCAGTCAGCCTCTCTACGCTGGAGCACGTAGGCCTGGACGCGTATGGCCCGGTTAGCAAGGCAACCAGCGATCAACGAGCCGTCGACGAAGTTCGGCGGGCCCTTCGACCCGGTGGGCGATTTATTCTGACGGTTCCCTTCGGGCAGCCGGCAACGACCAGGCTGCAACGGGTGTATGACGCAAGCGGGCTGGATCATCTGTTGCGAGACTTCCGGCGGATGGAAACGCTGTTCGGCATCCGCGAGCGCGAATCGTGGTCGCTCACAACGGACATCTCCCAGGCGGAGAAGATGAAATCGGCCGAGCGGGTTAGTGCGGTGGCGCTGGTGGTAGCTGAGAAATCGGGGTGTAAGTGGTGAGACTAGTAGTCGATATTCAAGCGCTGCAATCGCCCAATACGCGTCGGCGGGGCATCGACCGATACACGCGCAACTTGCTGGCCGGAGTGGCGGCCGTGCGGCCCGGCTGGAATATGGAACTGGTGGAAAATGGCCATTTCGAACCGGCCGGTCCGATAGCCGGAGCGTCCCGGTCAATTCAGGTATTTCGCCCGCCATTGCCGGACCATCCCAGAAATCGGGACGGCAACGAACGCTACTATGCCGACTGGCTCGCGGCGCGGGAAGCGGATGCCATTTTGCTGACAAACATTTTCGACGACCGGGTGCTGGTGCCGAGATTTACCGGACCCCGGCCGAGGCTTTGCGGAATTCTGTATGACTTGATACCGCTCCTCTATCATGAGGAATACCTGAAGAATGCCAAGGATCGGGCGGCGTACGCCAACCGTTTTCGCTGCTTGTTAGGGATGGACTACATTCTGTCGATTTCGGCGTCGAGCACCCGGGATTTGCGAGCTCTCGGCGGTGATCGGATACCTCCCATTGCAACCATCGGGGGCGCACCGGATGCCGGCTTTACAACCTGTTCCGCGGCGGAACTGAGAGATTATCGTGAACTTTTCGCCCGGAAGTTCTGGGTGAGGAAGGAGTTTTTCCTCTACGTCGGCGGTTTCGATTTTCGGAAGAACGTTTTCGGCACATTGCGGGCCTTTGCCGGCTTGCCCATGGCGATCCGGCAAAAGTATGACCTGATCGTGGCCTGTGCGCTGGCGGGCGAACAACGCGCTCGTCTGCTGAGTTGGAATCGGCAATTAGCAATTCAGGATTCGGTCATATTGACCGGGTACATTAGCGACGGAGAGCTCCGCGCTTTGTATGGCATGTGTCGCCTGTTTCTTTTTCCATCTTTGTATGAGGGACTTGGATTACCGGTGCTGGAAGCTCTGAGATGTGGTGCTCCGGTAGTGGCCTCGAATCGGGCAGCGATACCGGAGGTTGTGGGGCCGTTTGCGTATCTCGCCGATCCGGCTTGCCCTGAGTCCATTTCCCAGGCGATGCAAACCGCTCTCGAAGAACCGCGTGAAGAGCGACGAGAGGAACGGATCGCATTCGCCAAGCAATTCTCGTGGGAGAAAACCGCGGTGGTGGCGTGCCGGGCTCTTGAATCTGCTCACCCGCGAAAACGGTGCGCCGGCCACCGGCGGAGATTGGCGTGGGTTTCGCCGCTGCCCCCTGCAGTATCCGGAATCGCGGATTATTCGGCGGAGTTGCTTGAAGAATTAAGAAATCATTTCGAAATCGAACTGGTGATCGACCCCGCTGAGCCGGCGGTTGGGGGCGAAATCGCGCAGCAACACCTGGTGCTCACCAAGGACGAATTTGGCCAGCGCCATCAGGCGAGGCCATATGATCTGTTTGTCTATCAAGTCGGCAACAGCCATCGACACGTATTTATGTTGGACTTGATGCAGCGCCATCGGGGTTTGGCGGTGGTGCACGATTTTTATTTAGGGGGACTGGTTCTGCCGGCGATGCAAAGCGGGATGTGGCCCGGAACGCTGGCGCAGGAATTGGCATGGGAAGGTGATTGCCAGTCCGCCAAGCTGCTGCGGACGGGAAAAATCAGTGGAGCAATGGTTCTGGATCAGGCGCCGTTGAATCGGCGAATTCTTGGGCTGGCGAACGCGGTGATCGTACATTCGGCCTGGACCTGGCAACGAGTGAAACGAATCGTAGACGTACCGGTAGCGCATGTGCCACTCGCTGTTCCTCAGCCGTCGCTTCAATCGATGGCGGAGGAGCGAACGCGCCTGGGGCTCGCGGCCGATGATTATCTGATCGCGACGTTGGGATTCGTCGGGCCCGCAAAGCGGATTCCTTCGCTTTTGCAAGCGGTGAGCAAACTTCCCGCAACGATTCGGCAAAAATCCTTGATACTGATCGTAGGATATGCCACGGAACAACAACAAGCCGAATTGCAAGGCCTGGCGAAAGATCTGGGAATTGGAGGACGAGTGCAGTTTACCGGCCGGGTGACGTTGGACGATTTTGCCGCATATGCACGGGCGGCCAATGTATGTGTGCAACTGCGCTACCCGACGCGGGGCGAAACATCCGCCGCCTTGCTGCGTGAACTGGCGGCCGGAGCTGCTTGCGTGATTTCCAATTATGGTTCCATCGCCGAGGTGCCGGATCATATCGCCCTGAAGGTGCGCACGCCGGACCATGAGGTCGAGGACCTGGCGGCAGCGCTGGAGCATCTTTATTTCCATCCGGAAACGGGGGCAAAACTCGGAGAAGCAGCAATCGGGTTTGTGAAGGAAAATCATTCGATACAAAAGGCGGCGGAAAGTTATGCGGCGATGGTTGAACTTTCGGCCAGCGCTCGCGAATTGCGGGATGCACAGTGGACCGAATCGGCGTGCAATGCGCTTAACAATTGCACAGACCCGGTGGCAGCAGGAAAACTGATTACGAGCTGGGCCTCTTTGCGAGCCAAAAACCAAAGAACGGGGCGCGTAAGACGTGGACCGCGGTGCCAGGCCGCCGGGCCCGAAGCTCCCCACCCCACGTTGCCTAAAACGGCCGGATTGATATAATTTTAGCTTCCCTTCGACCGCTTTCGGAATGCTACCGTGGCACGCCAGGTTGAAGAATTAACGTCTTTAGGTTTTGGGCTTTTTTTCGGTCGCGGCGCCAGCAGCCGGGTGGAAGGCCTGCAAGGAACTTGATCAGCTATGGTAAATCGCAATCTGCTCCGCCAATTCGATCTTCCCGAGATGGAAATGGACCAGGAATTGGCGGCAGCTTTTAATCAGGATACTCACGACTGGCTGCCTCCTGAGGAGCAGGAATTTGAGATAAATAAGATTGTATCCGGCCGGGTTTTGCACGTGGAAGGCGACGAAGTTTGGATCGACGTGGGTTACAAGAGCGAAGGGGTTATTCCACTTGCGGAATGGTACGATGAGGGACTCGACAAGATAATACCCCCGCAACCGGGAGATGAAATCCAGGTGCTGCTGGATGCCGTGGAGGATGAAAGCGGCGCCATTGTCCTGAGTTATCGGAAAGCCAAGCGGCAAAAGGAATGGGAACAGGTAATCGAAAAGCACAAGGAAGGGGACGTGGTTTCGGGCACTGTCACCCGCAAGATCAAGGGGGGGTTGCTGGTGAATATTGGCGTCAATGTCTTTTTGCCGGCGAGCCAGGTCGATATTCGGCGGCCGCCGGACATCGCCGACTACATCGGCAAGACCATCGAGTGCAAAATCCTCAAGATCGACGAGGCGCGGCGCAATATTGTGGTCAGCCGGCGCAAGCTCATCGAAGATCAGCGCGAGGAAATGAAGAAGAAGCTGCTATCGGAGATCGAACCGGGTCAAATCCGCACCGGTGTGGTGAAGAACATTGCCGAATTCGGGGCGTTCGTCGATCTGGGCGGTATCGACGGTCTGCTGCACATTACCGATATGAGCTGGGGGCGGATCGCCAATCCACACGAGATGGTCAAGATCGATCAGCAGCTCGAGGTGTACATCATCTCCGTGGACAAAGAGAAGGAAAAGATCGCGCTGGGCCTGAAACAAAAGACCGCCAGCCCGTGGCAGAATGTGGATCAAAAGTATCCCCCGGGCAGCCGGCACACCGGCGAAGTAGTCAACGTGATGAGCTACGGCGCCTTTGTCAAATTAGAACCCGGCATCGAAGGCCTGGTCCATATCAGCGAAATGAGCTGGACCAAGCGCATCAACCATCCAAGCGAGATGGTGGCCATCGGCGACCAGCTTGAGGTCCAGGTTTTGAACATCAACAAGGACAAACAGGAAATCTCCCTCGGCATCAAGCAGGTGCAGCCGAATCCGTGGGACAAGGTTGCCGAGCGCTATCCCCCAGGAACAGTCATCAGCGGCGTGGTGCGCAACCTTACCAATTATGGAGCGTTCATCGAAATCGAGGACGGCATCGACGGCCTATTGCACGTCAGCGACATGAGCTGGGTGCGAAAGGTTGGACATCCGAGCGAGGTTCTTAGCAAGGGCGACCAGGTCCAATGCGTCATACTCAATGTGGATCAGGAACGCAAGCGGGTCGCGCTGGGCCTGAAGCAGATGGCGAATGATCCGTGGGAAGGGGACATCCCGTCGCGCTACCATCGGGGAGACCTCAAAAAAGGGAAGGTCACCAAGCTTACCAATTTCGGTGTTTTCGTGGAGCTGGAACCGGGCCTGGAAGGGTTGCTGCATATTTCCGAACTGGCCGAACACAAGGTGGATAGTCCGGAAGAAGTGGTCAAGGTCGGTGATGAAATCGAGGTCAAGATTCTCCGCGTCGATCCCGGCGAGCGGAAAATTGGTCTGAGCCGGAAGCAACTGAACGAAGAGACTCCGGACGAGGATGAAGGCGAAGCTGTGGCCGAGAGCGGCAAACCGCGGGAACGGGAACTGCGCGGGGGCACGGGCTCGAGCACGGGGCAGCTTATCGCCATGCCAGAATCGAGTGAAAAGAAGGAATGACCCAGCATCCTTGCGTCTGAGTGGTTTATTGCGTAACTTCCGATTTTTCCATACGGGCCGCGCCAACTTTAACAGCGCTCGCGCACCGCACCAGGAAGCGATTGCCGGAAAATGCCTGTTGCTCGCAACATACCGTCCCTAATCCTCACAAATCCCCAAAGTTTCACGTTCTCCGGTCCAGCTTCCCGGTAAAGAAGTCGATACCTCTCTTTGAATGACCGGGTTTTCCGGAACAACAGCTAAACATTTGTTTCGTGATGACGAGGAAAACCATCGGTTCGAAAATTGGTTTTCGGTTCGGCGCTGCACTAAGCTTTGGTAACAAGGATTTTTACACGCGGGAACCTATTGCCATGACACGACCGCCGCGGCAACGGAACGAATCGGTTCAATCGCCCCTGGAGACTTATCTGCGGGAGATTAACGAAACTGCGCTACTCACCGCCGATCAGGAAAAATCATTGGCCCGGCGGATCGACACGGGAGACAACGAAGCCCGCGACCAGATGGTGCGTGCCAACCTCCGGCTGGTAGTGAACATTGCGCGAGGCTACACCGGGAAGGGCCTGGGATTACAGGATCTCATTGAAGAGGGCAATCTGGGGTTATTGCGCGCGGTCGAAGGATTCGACCCAGACATGAATACGCGTTTCAGCACCTATGCCAGCTACTGGATCAAGCAATCGATCAAGCGGGCACTGGTAAATACGGCGAAGACGATTCGCATCCCGGCCTACATGGTCGAGCTGTTGGCGAAATGGCGTCGGGCAACGGCCAAGCTTCAAGACGAACTGGGCCGGCCGCCAACCCACGAAGAAATCGCCCGCAGCCTGGATTTACCGCGCAAGAAACTCAACATCATCAAGAAAGCGATCCGCGTATACAACTCGGCGCCGCAAACTGATCAATCTGAAGCCGGCTGGTCGTTGGATGAAATGCTCCAGGACGGCCATTCCAAGACTCCCGACAGGGAGATGGTCGAAGCTGACGATTTGAACCACGTTTTGGACATGCTGCAAAAAATGGATAAGCGCGAAGCCACAGTGCTGCGTATGCGCTTCGGCCTGGATGATGAGGAACCGAAGACACTCAAAGAAATCGGCGAATGCCTGGGCTTGACGCGGGAACGCGTGCGACAAATCGAGAGCGAAGCACTGAGCAAGCTAAGCGAGAGCCTGCACGTAGAGTAAAAGGGCAAAAGGGAACGCGGCTTCACCGCCGCATCATTTCATTCTTCTTCTTTTTCCTCATCAACGTTTCCAAAATAACATTGCTACCGGAAACCAACAGGGCCAATATAGGCTTTCCGGGAAGCATGGGCTATTCGAGGTTCGGGTTCGTCCAACCCCGGTCGCGTATTTTTGCAATATTGCTATTGACGGGCAAATGAGGCGTGGCTATGGTCCGCCCGCTTTTCTGTCCCAACTTAGAGTGATATGAAGCATTTGACCCTCCCGGCCGATGGCCCGACAGGTTGCTACGACAACCATGTTCGGGGGTCGGGGCGGACACCGGGCTTTGCGAAGGGGTAATCCGGCATGTGCCACCGCCAGTGAAACGGCGGCGGCACCATCGCGGACGGGGGAAAGGAGTCCAAGGTGGCAAGGGCATCGCAAGTTGCATGGATGGGGGTCGTGGCGGCGCTGACATGGGAAGCGAATGCGGCAATGGCTGCGCCGCCGATGGCGGAGGGGGAAAATCAGTCGTCGATTCAAGCACCGGCATTGCCGCCGGGCGTGCGGAGCGCGCTCAGCAGTGGGATCGATAGTTACCGACGAGCCGACTATGAAAAGGCCGAGAAGTATTTCCGGCTCGCCCAATCGGGGCAGGACGACCTAACCCCAGATGAACGCCAAGAGCTGATCAATTTGATCAAGCTCAACAATTCGGCCATCAAGGCCCGCCGCGAAGGATCCGCGCAGTTGAAACTGGCGGAAGCAGCGGTTGAAACCGGTCGGACCGCCGAGGCCGACAAGCTTCTCAAAACCCTGGCCACGAATCAGTTTTTGGCACTGGAAGACAAGGTAAAAGCGCAACAGCTCAGCGATGAGATGCGCTCGGACCGGGCCGGGGGAAATTCCTCCACCGGCAGTCCGGGAGCGGATGCGGCGGGCATGCTGGCTCGATCCAAGATACAACAAGCGCGGCAGTTGATTTTCAAGGCGAATTACGATGCCGCGGAAGCTCTGGCTCACGAAGTCCTGCAAATGAAGGTGGCTTTCAATGCCTCCGAGGACACGCCCATGAAGGTCCTCAATGACATTTCGCGGATACGCAGCGACACCAAGAAGCTGTTGGCATCGGCGCGGGTGGCACTGAGTTGCGGTGATCTGGAGCGGGCGGAACATTTGGCCAACGCGGCGGCCAAGTCATCGAGCTGGTCGATCTCGCAATACTGGGGCGATACCCCGGCCAAGGTTCTCAAAGATATTCAAGCCAAACGGGCGCAGATGGAAGCCGTCACGACTGTACCGAGTCCCAAAACGACAGCGGAAACAACCAAGGCAGCCAACGAAAAAACCAAGGGCACTCCCATCAGCAACAGCGAGGCGAAGACATCCCTCAAGCATGCGCGTGAGCTGTTCAATGCCGGCCAACTGGATGATGCGGAAGCTATTGCCAAGGGCGTCCAGGCCACCGGCCGGAAGGGTTGGGGCTTGTTCGATGAGACTCCGGAAAAATTGCTCAAAGACATTCAAAGCGTCCGGTCCAAGCGAGCACAAGCGGAATCGGCCAAGAGCCCAAAGAAAGACGCGACTCCAAAAGCGCTGGAATTGACACGGAAAATTCCAGCTCCGACGCCACCGCCCGGCTCGAGGCTGGCCGAGGTTGAGGGTCCGGCGCTGCCGGAAATGCCAAAGGCGTTCCCGAATCGGACGTCCGTGCCAGCATCGGCCCCGGCGGAACAGCCCGATGTAAGGAATCGCTTCGAGGATTTGGTACCCGGAAAAGCCACGGCAGTACAGTCTAATCCGGAATCAAAACCCGCTGAGATGCCGAGGATATTGAACTTGCCGTTGATCGCGCCGGATTTGGGTCAAGATGGCGCCAAGCAAAGAGCAAAACAATTGATTGCGGAAGCGCGGAAGTGCCAGCGCGATGATCGGCTGGTGGAAGCGCGGCAAAAAGTCCTAGAAGCGCAAAAAACGGGTGCGGAGTTCGGCGCGGAGGAAGAGCGGCCGGAACAGATCCTGATGGAATTGCTGGACACGGCCAACCGGCGGATCAGACATTTGAAGGATGAGGCAGCCGATTTCGCGGCGACGGCGCAGGTCGACGCCAGCCGATTGCAAAAGGCGGAAGCCAACCTGGCTATGGCCCGCAAGATTGCCGTGGGATTCGCTCTCGATCGACATGAAATCGATGCAACAATCAATTGGGTTCGCCAAACCCGGCAACAAACGCAATCCGATACGGCGGCGCAAAGCGATGCGATGCCTGCCTTGGGGCCACCAGTGATGCCGGCCCAAAATGAAGTCCCGCCGGCGGCTCCGCCCGGCGAATCGGCGAAACAAGCCGGCCCGGACTTGCTCGACCGGGCGCGCATGGAGTTGAAGCGCGGCGAATTGGAGATTGCGCGAAAATTGGCCGTAGAAGCTTACAACGGACCTTACGGTTTGAAAGAACAGGCCGATGCTCTGTTGCACTCGATTGATGCCGAGGAATTTAATCAGAAGATCTTAATGGCAAACCGGTCCTTTGATGCCGGCATGAGTGCTTACGTGCGGAAGGATTACAGCCAGGCGGCCACCATCCTCCGTTCCCTCGATGTGGCGCTTTTAACGAAGGAAAAACAAGGCAAGCTCAAAGAGCTGATGCTTACCCCGGCCATGCAACAAGGCGCTGTTGCCCAGGCGGTTGCCAAGCCGGACGCTGCGCAACCGGGCAAGGCAACCGTAAGCGATCTGCCCGGGCAACCGGCAGCCGGACCTTCGGAGCAATCCTATGCCAAGCAAGTGCAGGCGATGCAGGACGTTCAGTTCCAAAAATTGCGCGATCAAGGACTGGAAACGCAACGCAAGGCGACCGAGCAGTTTCGCAGCGGAGACACCGCCCAGGCGCTCGATATGCTCCAGGACTTCCTAAACCAATTGAAGGAGGCCAACCTTGACCCTGACAAAGCCGCTTTGCTGCAGCGGCCGGTGGATGCGCGCTTGCAACACTTCAAGAAGTTGAAAGCCCAACAGGATTTCGAACAGGAACAGATCGGCCAGAAGGATTCGTTCAATCGCATGAAGCAACGGGAAGCCCAGCTAGAAGAACACAAGAAGAAACAAATGGCCGAGTTGATGAAGAAGTACCACGACTTCGACCATGACGGCAAGTACGCCGAGGCTCTGGTGGCCGCCACGCAGGCGCATGAACTGGATCCCGATGACACTGCGGCCGCGGCGGCAGTGCAACTGGCTACCACGCGACGCAATGCCACTGACTATCAGAAGATCAAAGATCGCAAGAGCGAAATGTTTCTGACGGGCATGAACGATTCGGAAGATCCGGGGCCGCCGGTCAATACGAATGATCCACTGAAGTTCAGCCGGGAGACGTGGGAGAATGCCCGGAAACGGAAGGGTTTCCCCAAGGACGGCTGGGGCATCCAGGTCAAGAGTGAAAAGCAAATCGAGATCGAACGCCGCCTCGGATTCCCGATCAGTGTGGATTTCAAGGATCAGTCCCTGCGGGTGGTGCTCGAGGAGTTGCGCGATCTGACCGGCATCAACATCGTTCCGGACATGCCGGCTCTCGAAGCGGAAAATATCAGTCTCGATCGTCCGATCACGATTCATTTGGAAGGGGTGTCCACCAAGTCCGCTCTGACACTGATCCTGCATCACGCTCATTTGATTTATGTGATAGAAGACGAAGTCCTGAAGGTCACCACCGAAGCCCACCATCGCCGCAATGCGATAACCAAGACGTACCAGGTTGCCGATCTGGTCATCCCGATTGAAAACCATACGGTTGGAAATCCTTTAGGGAAATCGGTGGAACAGAAGTCCACGGTGTTTACCAGTAATGGCGGGACGCCGTTTTTGGGGTCGAACGCTATGAAGGACGGCACTCCGGTGGGTACCAATGGATGGACTGGAAAACCGAGTTCTTCCGAATCGCCACCGAATACGGACAAGACTATCGCCGACTCGCTAATTCACTTGATCACCAGCACGATTAAACCGGAAAGTTGGGACCGCATGGGAGGTCCGGGGACGATCGAATATTTTCCGCTGGGAATGGCCCTGGTAGTCGGGCAACAAACCCCGGACATTCAGGAACAAGTGGCGGACCTGCTGGCCGCGTTACGGCGCCTGCAGGACATGGAAGTGACGGTCGAAATCCGATTCATCACACTATCGGAGTCTTTCTTTGAACGAATCGGCATCGACTTCAACATCAATATTGAAAATCTAAATACGAAGTACGATCCGCTGATTATTTCCGGACAGTTTGCTCCGGCCGGCTTCAACAACGTTTTCCGACCGAAGAACTTTCTGGTAGGGCTGCTGCCCGGGGGTTCCAACTCGCCCCCCGGGGCATTCACGGAAGATCTGAACATTCCGATCCGGAACAGCAGTTTTGGGCCGGCGCTGCCGCCGTTCGGCGGGTTTCCCAACGCCCCGGGCATGGACGGCGGACTGTCGTTGGGCCTGGCGTTCCTGAGCGATATCCAGGTCTTCCTGTTCATGGAAGCGGCCCAGGCCGACCAGCGCACAAACGTGTTGCAAGCGCCCAAGCTGACGCTATTCAATGGTCAAAACTCCACGCTCAGCGTCACCAACAATCAATGGTTCGTCACGAATCTGGCCGCGTTCCAATCGAACGGGCAGGTAATTTTCGCGCCCTCCAACACGCAGTTCGCAGTTGGCGTGACTATCTCCGTCCAAGCTGTGGTCTCGGCGGACCGGCGCTTTGTCCGAATGAACTTGAACCCGAATCTGACGAGCATATCGGCGGCGCCCGCGGCGTTGTTCCCGATCACGACGTTTATTACCCCCGTCTTTGAAAACGGGGCTCAAGGACAACCGGTGCCGTTTACGCAATATGTGCAGCAGCCAAACATTCAGAGCGTGACCATCGAGACGACCGTGATGGTTCCGGACGGCGGCACGGTACTGCTTGGGGGCTTGAAGGCGTTGCGGGAAGGCCGGAATGAATTCGGCCCGCCGATTCTCAGCAAAATTCCCTACATAAGCCGGCTGTTCAAGAACGTCGGTTATGGCCGAGAAACGCAAAGCCTGCTGATCATGGTCACGCCGCGCATCATCATCAATGAAGAAGAAGAGTACCGGCAAACGGGAGTGGGCGCCGGTGGCCTGGCGGGCAGTGGGGAGAGCGCCATCGGCGGCGGCGTGGGTGCGGGTTCAGCACGGTAGAATCGCCCGAAAATGTTCAGGTTAAAAAGGCGGCGAATGGAATACATTCCCTTCACCGCCTGTTTTGTTTTGGTCATCGGTCATTTGTCATTGGTCCTGAGCGGGAAATAATGAGGGATTCATTAAAATCCTTGCGGTCGAGGGTCGTTTTCAGGCATTATGTTCTAACCCAATCGTAACCGAAAACACCAGAGGTAGCGAGGTATTTATGCATTTCTGTCGATTTCCAGCAGTACTGCCTTCGTTGCTAAAATCTGCATGTTCCAGGAGAGGGTTTGTTGCCTGCGCCGTGCTGGCGGTCGTAGCCGCTGGCTCGGCGACGTGGGGGCAGGCGCCGACGACGGCAAAACAGCCGGAAGCTACCAATCCGGAGGCCGTTGCACTGGATCAAAAGATCATTGCAGAGGCAAAGAACGCCTCGGAACTCATGATGAACCTCGGCTACTTGAGCGACATCATCGGACCGCGCTTAACCGGATCGGCCGCGTTGAAGCGGGCCAATGATTGGGCCGCGGAGAAGATGAAAAGTTATGGTCTGACCAATGTGCATCTGGAGGCATGGTCTATTCCCATCGGCTGGGAACGGGGCACAGCCACGGCCCGTATAATTGAGCCGAACAATGGTCGGACCTTGACCGTCGCCGCGACGGGCTGGTCGCCGGGCACCAAGGGGAAGATTGAAGCCGACGTGGTAGTGATGACAGCCAAGAACCCGAATGAGTTGGCGGCGTACAAGGGCAAGCTCAAGAACGCGATAGTGCTGCGCGGGGCGCCTGCCACAGTCCGGCCGATTACCGAAGCGGGAACGCCGGGAGGGAGACCCGGTCCAGCCCGGGAAGCGGCACCGGGCCAGTTCCCAAGACCTGATCGCGGCGGATTCGAGCAAAGGATGTCTTTGCGCAGGGAGATGATGGAATTCCTGCACACCGAGGGAGCGGCGGTCAGTCTCCAGGATGCAGGCAAACCACAAGGACTGTTGACCATGAGCGGGGGATGGCGGGGGATCGAGCGCGCGGGAGCGGCCGAGCCGATCCCGTCCCTGTTCGTCGCGCACGAACACTATGCGTTACTTCATCGACTGGCAACCCGGCCCGCGCCGGCACGAACGCGAGTGGAAATCGAGGTAACTAACAAGCTTATTCCCGGGCCGATAGCGGTTTACAACACGATCGGCGAGATCAGGGGAAGCGAAAAGCCGGAGGAATACGTGATTATCGGAGCACACCTGGATTCGTGGGATCTGGCGCAGGGTACGACCGATAACGGCACCGGCTCGGCAGTAGTCCTGGAAACTGCCCGCATCGTGGCAAAATGCGGGACAAAGCCGAAGCGAACGATTCGCTTCGCACTGTTCACCGGAGAAGAACAGGGCCTGTACGGGTCGAAGGCTTATGTGCAGCAGCATAAAGAAGAATTGCCGCGTACGTCGATGTGCCTGGTTCATGATACGGGCACTGGGAAGGTAGTGGGCATGGGGTTGCAGGGCCGAGAGGTTCTCAAGCCCATACTGGAAGCCGAATTGACCTCTCTCAACGATCTCGGTTTCAAACAAGTCAGCTTGCGGGGCATGGGAGGTTCCGATCACGCTTCATTTGAGCAAGCGGGAGTACCCGGTTTCGCAGTTCAGCAAGAAATGCCCGAATATCGCTTTACCCACCATTCGCAGTCGGATACGTTCGACAAAGCCCAGGAACCGGACCTGATCCAGGGGGCACAGGTGATGGCGGTGATTGCGATGCGTGTGGCCAACCTGCCGGAATTGCTGTCGCGGCAGAAACCCAAGGCAGCCGGCGGCCCGCGGGGCATCATACGTTAATAATCAAATCTATACGCGGGGTTCCCAGCCTTTTTCGTAGTCGCGTCCCCACAGGGCCATGGCATCCTTGTCGTCGAGGATATAACCGGTTTTGGGATCACATTTCAAGGTCCTGCCGGTACGGTGGGCGATATTGCCGAGATGGCAGAGCAGGGTGCTTTGGAAACCGTCCTCGATATCGGCGTTGGGCCGTCTGCCCGAACGGATGCAATCGAGAAAGTTCTGGAAATGGCTGGCTTCGCTGCCCGGACCGGTAATCTTCTTCACTTCTTTGCCTTTGAGATCAAAAAGGGTGTAGCCGCCCTCGTTCATCACGAGGGATCCCTGGTCGCCATGAAAGCTGATGGCATCCATTTTATAGGCGTTGCAACTGCGGCATTCCCACATGATGGCCTTGCGGTCTTCGAATTCAAAACTGACGATGTGGGTATCGGGTGTTTGCTGGTCGTCCTGAAAGTGATAGCGGCCGCCGCTCGAGGTGACGCGGGTCGGAAAGGTGACGCCCAGACCCCACCTGCAAACGTCGATGCTATGGATGCCGTTGTTACCGAGTTCGCCGGTGCCCCAGTGCCAGAACCAATGCCAGTTGTAGTGGACGAGGTTGTCGTGGAAATCGCGGCGGGGAGCCGGGCCTTGCCAAAGATCGAAGTTGAGCCACGTAGGGATTTGCGCCTTTTTGCCCGTACCGATGGATTTTCGGCTGTTGTTGTAACCGCAGCGAGCGTAGTAAGCCCGACCGATGGCGCCTTCACGAATTTGTTGCATCCCCTCGATGAATTTTTCAAAACTGCGGCGCTGGTTGCCCATTTGCACGACTCGATTGTTTTTGCGGGCTGCCTGGATCATCCAATCGCCCTCACGGGGATTGTGGCAGCAGGGCTTTTCGACATAAACATGCTTGCCGGCTGAGCAGGCCAAAATTGTTGCAGGGGCATGCCAGTGATCCGGAGCCGCGATGACGAGGGCATCCACGGATTTGTCATCCAGGATTTTGCGGAAATCACCGACACCGGCGGGCTCCTCTCGTTGAGAGCCATTGGCGGCCTTGATCCCCTTGGCGATGGCCCGGGAATCGACGTCACAAATAAACGCGACCTGGGTGCCGGGTTGTCGGGAAAATCCTTTGGCAAGATCGATTCCCCGGCCGTTGGTGCCCATCACGGCGAGGACGATTCGTTCATTGGCGCCGGCAGCGCGCGCCAAGTAGCCCCCCGCACCAAGGCCCAGCCCTGTGGCGGCCGTAGCTTCCAGAAATTGCCTGCGATTCAATTGGCTGGTCATGATTTTTGTCCTCTGAATGATTTAGACTATTTTGCTGAGAAAAACCAATCAATCTTTGAATTATTTGGGATCGGCATCTCGTTTGAAGCGAAATGGGCTGCCGCCGATCAATTGATCGGAGGTGATGGTGGGGCAGATGAATTTCTCAATGTATTCCACGATTAATTCGGTTCCCTTGAAGTGGGAGACGTTGGGGAACTTGGCGGGGTTATACATTGTGTCGGTCATGTCGCGCATCAGGACGACGTTTTTGCCGTTCTTGGCCATCTGGCGGAGGCCGAAGGGCCGGCCGAGAACACACATGTTGGTATGCACACCCAACAAGATGACATTGCGGATGCCGCGCTGTTCCATCAGGTTCCAGATTTCGACGCCGGAATCACTGATGGCATCCTCGTCGTGGATTTTCAATGTGTCGTTTTGCTTTTTCCACGGAGTGCCCGGATTGCGCCCAATCTCCTTGAGTTTTTGGGCAAACATTTTTTGTTCGAACGGGTCGGAATCACAGCCGCCGTCCGACTGGTCGATCGGATACTTTCCATTTTCCTCCGCGGGAATTTTGTTGCACCACTGAGCGATGTCCGCGGGTAAGTTGGCAGCCCCTGGGGCGTTTTGGGCCCGTTTGCGGCCGGGATGATCTTTGTACGGTTCCATGCAACCACTCGGGGCATGAATGATAAGAATACCGTGGGCGCGGGCCTTTTCCAGCACCTGATTCATGCGCGGGGCCAGTTCCTCAACCCGCCGGACGGCATTCAAGCAATGGTGGGAGTCCCACATGTCGCAAACGATGATGGCAGTTTGCCGGGGGTCCCATTCAATGGGTTTTGTGATGACGGAAAAAGTGTTATTGTCTTTGCCCGCGAGGACCCGGCTGCGCTGGTTTAGTTTGAGAACCGGCAGATTCACGGGTTCGGCGGCAGCTACGCCGCAGAAACTATTGTCCGCGCAGTTCAGACAAAGCAGAGCCAAAGCGAACGCAGTAAGCAGCCCTCGCGACTTGCGATGGGCCTGGATAGAATCGCGAATGGCCATTGCTTCACTCCAAAAAAGGAACTGGTAGCTACTTTCCCAGCCCACGTCGCGCGAGGAAATAGAAAATTTGTCGGTTCCAGAGAATGATAAGCAATAAAATAGCAAATCGCAAGAATTATTTGGTTCTACCGAGAAACATTTGTGCATAACCAAACCTTGCGCATCTTGGCGATCGGGGCCCATCCGGATGATTGCGACATCAAGGCGGGCGGTTCGGCAGCAAAATGGTCCGCACTCGGCCATACTGTAAAATTTGTGAGCTTGAGTGACGGCAGTGCGGGGCATCAAACGCTGACGGGACAGCTTCTGGCCCAACGGCGACGGGCGGAAGCGCAAGCGGCCGCGGAGGTGATCAACGCAAGCTACGAAGTTTGGGAGTATCCGGATGGGGAACTGCAACCGACCCTGGAAGCTCGGCGCCGAATTATCCAATTGATTCGGTCATTCCAACCGGATTTGGTTTTGACGCATCGGACCATCGATTATCATCCGGATCATTGTTGCACGGGGTTGCTGGTTCAGGAAGCTGCCTACATGGTCACGGTTCCAACGATTTGTCCGGATGCGGCACACTTGCAGCGCAGCCCGGTAATCATGTATTTTTCCGATGTATTCAAGAAACCATGCCGGTTTGAACCGCACGTGGTGGTGGATATCGGCGATGAACTGGACAAGGTTGTGGGACTATTGCATTGCCACGAGTCGCAATTCTACGAATGGCTTCCCTACAACGCCGGGTATTTGGATTCGGTGCCGAAAGAGGAATCGGCAAGGCGTTGGTGGTTGAAAGAGCAATTGCGCCGGCGAATACGGCCGTTGGCGGACCGCTACCGAGAACTGGTGGTGCAGACGTATGGGCCCGAGCGCGGAAAAGAGGTGGAATTCATCGAGGCCTTTGAAGTGTCCGAATTCGGAGCGCCATTGGATGGGGCGGCCCGAAATCGGCTGTTTCCCTTTATTCCCGCAAGCGCTCCGACATCGCCCTATTTTGTCCGCAAGAAATGGGTGGATATTCCGGAGGAGGAATATGATTGATCGGTTGTGCTGTATTGTTTTTTACACGATTGCCGGTCTGCTTATGGTAACTTCCGACGCTGCTGCACAAATGAAACCGCGGGCCAGAGATCTGGGAATTCCCTTCGAAGGGGCGCCCGGCGCGGCCAATGCCATTAGCGATGTCAAAGGGATTGAGGTAGGCCATGTCACGCTCATTTCGGGCGAGGGCAAGTTGCAGGTAGGTGTCGGCCCAGTGCGAACGGGAGTGACAGCTATTTTGCCGCGTGGACGCAATGCCGGAGCTCCGGTCTTTGCGGGTTGGTTTTCGCTTAACGGGAACGGCGAGATGACGGGTACCGCCTGGATCGCAGAATCGGGTTTTTTGGAAGGGCCGGTCATGCTCACCAATACGTCCAGCGTCGGTACCGTGCGCGACGCCGTCGTCAAGTGGTGGACGGCGCGGGGGATCCAGCAACAATCATGGGTCTTGCCCGTAGTTGCAGAAACTTATGATGGATATTTGAACGATATCAACGGTTTCCATGTCAAGGAGAAGCACGTTGTCGAGGCCATCCAGTCGGCGAAATCGGGCCCGGTGGCGGAAGGCAACGTCGGCGGCGGGACGGGCATGACCTGTTTTGAATTCAAAGGCGGCATCGGCACGGCTTCGCGGAAGTTACCGAAGGAAGCAGGAGAGTACACCGTTGGCGTTCTGGTTCAAGCAAATTTCGGATTGCGCCGGCAGCTACGGATTGCCGGCGTCCCGGTCGGGCAGGAGATTACGGAGCATGCCTACCGATCACAGGAAAGCGGATCGATTATTGTCATTATTGCCAGTGATGCGCCGTTGTTAGCGCATCAACTAAAACGGCTAGCGCGGCGCGCTGCCCTGGGATTGGCCCGAACGGGAAGCATTTCGGGGAACGGTTCCGGGGACCTGTTCCTGGCGTATTCTACCGCCAATCCGGGCGCGGCAAAGGCTGGAGGTACGGTTGCGGTAACGATGCTGGCCAATGATCAAATGAATCCCCTTTTTGATGCAACGGTCCAGACAGTCGAGGAAGCCATTGTCAATGCCCTGGTGGCTGCGGAATCAATGACGGGCAGAGACGGCCATCAAGTCATGGCACTGCCGCACGATCGTTTAAGAGCAGTCATGAAGAAATATCAGCGGCTGATGGAAGGCAAAGATATATAGAGTCATTCGTCATTGGTCCCTGGACATTCGTGGATTGTATCGGCGGTTTTCAGACCGCACGCCAGGCAATGACGAGAGGAGGTTGTCATGGAATCGTCTGATGAGATGAATCCGATCCATCGGCGGCGATTTCTGCAAGTGGGGACGATCGGGCTAATCGGTCTCGCACCCAACCGGTTATCCGCCGATGAACCCAAGAAAACCGATCTGCTGGCAGTGCCAGTAGACAAAAGCAAGCCCACCCGGTTTCAGATTGCGTGCATGACGTTGCCTTACAGTCAATTTCCGCTGAATCGCGCCTTGGAGGGGATCCAAAAAGCGGGGTATAAGTTCGTGGCATGGGGTACGGCACATCAAGAAGCAGATGGCAAACGGACACCGGTTCTGGCCGCGGATGCAACGCCGAAGCAAGCGAAGGAACTCGCGACAAGATGCCGGGATTTGGGCCTGGAACCGGTAATGCTGTTTGGCGGCGCAGCTCCGGACAATGGAAACGGTGTGGCGATCTTAAAGCAACGAATTCAGCAAGCGTCGGCGGCCGGCGTGGGCCAAATCCTGACCATGGGAAATACCAAGGGGAATGACCGTAAGACATGGGTAATGCATTTGAAAGAATTGGGACCCATTGCCCGGGACCAGGGCGTTCTCATTGTCATCAAGCAACACGGCGGGAATACCGGAACCGGCGCGGCCTGCGCGGAGATCACACGGGAAGTGGCCGACGGCGGCATCAAGGTGAGTTTTGACGCCGGCAACGTCATGGACTATCACAAGATCGACCCGCTGCCGGATATCCGGAAGTGTGCCGATGAGGTTCACAGCTACTGTATCAAAGACCATCGCTTTTTTCCCAAGGACGAGGATTGCGGTCCCGGCTGGGGAGAAATCGACCATTATCGGCTTCTGCAGCCGGTAGCGTTTACAGGACACACAGTGCCGCTTTGTTGCGAGAATATTTTCGTTCCGGTGATTCCCCGGCCGGCAACGCCGGAAGGAATCGATGCGCTGGCCCGGCGAGCGCGGGAATTTCTTGAAGTGGTCGTTCAGGGCTTGCAGACATAGGTGCAAAGGACCTTTTTCATGGCCGATTCCCCGGTTCTTCGCTTTGCCATTCCGAATCCTTTTTTTGAAGGGGCCACAAATGTCTACGTGATTGCCGCGGGATTTCCGACGCTAATCGATACGGGCATCGGCACCGAAGAAGCATATCAAATCTTGAAGGAGGGGTTGCGTGCGCACGGGAAAAGCTTCGATTGGCTCGAGCAAATCGTCCTGACCCACCATCATCTGGACCATTTCGGCCTGGCGCGGAGACTGCAAGATGTCTGTGGAGCCAAGGTGTATGTTCACACGAACGATTTGGACGCAGTAACCCAATACGAATCGTGGCACGATGGCTTTGTGGATCGGTTGCGGGAACGGCTCCGGGCCTGGGGAACGCCCGAGACGGCAATTCAGGAAGCGGCCCAAGTCTTGCTGTACGGCGGAAAAAGGCTGGCTCAATCAACCCCGGCCGAGCCGCTTGCGGATGGACAGCGGATCGACCTGGGGAACGGTGAACTCGAGGTCGTGCATACGCCGGGGCATTCGCCGGGAAGTATTTGTTTGCGTTATGGCCGGCATGTGTTTAGCGGGGATCATGTTCTGCCCAACATTTCGCCGAATATCGGCGGCGGCGCGCCAGGAACTCGAGGCGTTCTGAAACGGTACCTGGAATCGCTCGCGCGCGTGGAAAAATATCAAACGGCTTATATGCGTGTTTATCCCGGCCATGGCGATTCGTTTACGGATCTTTCGGGACGGGTGAAGGCTTTGCAAAAACACCATCGAGAGCGCGACCGGGCCAATCTTGCATTGCTAACCGGTCCGGAGCCCAAAACCGTCTATCAGATTGCGACAGGGATTTTCGGCAAAATGCGGAGCTTTCATGTCGCCCTGGGCACGGCGGAAGTGTTTGCCCATCTGGAAAAACTGGAAGGCGAGGGGCGAGTCGTTCAGTGGAACCACATGCCGGATCTGTGGCAACAAAGGTCGTAACGCGTATAACACCCTTCAGAAATAAATATTCGTCGACTAACGAGAGATGGATTGAATTACTCGGAGGTTGCTCCATGAGTTCGGAATCGATGCCATTCAAAACGGAACTCAAACAGATTTTGGATATCATCATTCACTCTCTGTATTCCCATAAGGAGATCTTTCTGAGGGAATTAATTAGCAACGCCAGCGATGCCATTGATACGCTGCGTTTTCAATCGCTGACCCGGGCTGAGTTATTGGAAGGCGATTCGGAATGGAAAATCAAGATCATTCCCGATGAGAAGGCGGGCACGTTGACAGTTTCCGACAAC
>Ga0306924_10001246_pt1 | contig 23160 bp, 24 predicted proteins | sample sta12Can44000111_FD_203756 | JGI IMG/M metagenome (GOLD analysis project Ga0306924, IMG submission 203756) | Lab enrichment of tropical soil microbial communities from Luquillo Experimental Forest, Puerto Rico - statanox.12C.anox.44.000.111 (v2)... | ecosystem: Environmental > Terrestrial >...
GCGCAGTGAAGCGGCGCGATTTCATTATGCTACTGTGCCCAGCTAAACTCCGCCCGTCGAGAACCGCTTGCGCCGCAAGACCTGCCGGCCTTGGTCGTCGCGCTCGATGCGGTGAGTAAACCCCGCTGTCGATTCTTGTGCTCCGGGGGGAGCCAGCTGCCTGCTGTCGCGCAGGGTCTTGATATAGCGCGCGGCATCGGCGAGGGCGGCCGGATCCGGAGTACCGCCGTCGATTGATTTGATCCGGCCGCGTGGGTCGAGCGCAACTGACAACGACACCGGGACGGGCGCGTAAATCGACTCCCCCGCCTCCACATGCACGGGATGGAGCTTGTTGGCTTCGACTTCAACGCGTCCGCCCGGTAGCTCGCGCTTGACCGACACTGACTCGAAGCCGCGCTTGGCAAGCTCGGTTTTCAGCGCCTGTTGGTTGATGCGCGGCATTGGTCCTGGCATTTCGCCCGCCGAATTCCAACCGGGGATCATACAGGCGCCGCGCGCATCCCCTCAACAGCACGCGTGTCCGCAGTCGATGCGCACCCGGCGCAGCACCATCTGCCCTCCTTCGCGCCGTAACTCGTGGGTGTGCGTTTCGTGGGTTGAGGCCGCCGAGGAGCGCATGATTTCCGCACCCGGTTTGCCGGGTTTGGCGACCTTGAGCCGCCCACGACGCAGCAAATCCTCGAAGAAGGATTTTGCGGCCTGGTCCTCCCCCGGCGATGGCGCCGCGCCGACCGCAAGTGCCGCACCGCTGACCTCGAGGCGCTTGGGCTCGGCGGCGGCATAGACCACAATGGACGGAATACCGAGCCCATACTCGGCGACCGACAGATGAAGCATGGGCAATGTCTTGGATTCTGTGCGGGTTGCGGCAACCGCCTCCGTGCGCCTCGGCACTCGCGCACGCGTTGCGGCCAGCGCTACCGATGGCGGCAGGACACCGTGGCGGACGAAGCCGCTCCGCAGCGGCACCTCATAGCCTTGGGCTGAGAATTGGCTTGCAGCAACCCCGAGCATGGTCGCGGCGACCTGACTGAAAAAAGTTGGAACGACGGATGCTGCGCGGATGCCCTGGATCAGAATCGTACCCATGTCCTGACTGACTTGCAGCAGTGCGGCTTCGTCTTCCTTGTCGGTCGTGGCCAGCATGCCGGCCAGGCCCTCGAAGAACGCACCGGTGAAAACGCGGGAGAAGGAGTGCGGCTCCGAGCTGAGTGACGTAGCCGGAGCCGTGGTCGGAAGGGTGTCGGGGTCCCGGTAGAAGAACGTATTCACCGCGTTGCGCAAGCAGTCGGGCTCGACTGCGGAAGGAACGGATTGACGGATGGCCCAGCCGAGCTGTTCCGCCAATCGCGAGAGCCGGGACGAGCGGCCCAGCACCCCGCCGGTTTCCGCCACGACTCGCTCGCGCACGCTCGGCAGCTGAAGCGCCGATAACAGCGCGCTCATGTCGCCGAACGATTCGTGAAAGGCCGCGACCTCGATGCTCGCGGCATCGAATAATTGCGGCTTGAGCGAATCGAGAACCGCATGCCCGAGCTCATGACATACGACGTCGGGGCTCTCGCCGGAAAAGACGGTTCGTCCCGCGGCCGTACCATGAAAAAACTTCAGGCCCTTGCGGTCATAGAAGGCATTGAGGTCGGTGCCGAAATCGAGCTCCACCGGCAGGATGGAACCCACTTCCCACGATATCCCCGGCAGCAATGCCCCCCAGAAGTCCGCGCCGCGACGCAACGCTTCGGCGGCAGTCCAATAGCGAAACGCTGCAGTTCCGGGCGGATGCGGCTTGGCCTCCGGAGCGGAGGCCGGGTGCGCAATTCGGATCGGAAACGGCTGATCCCTCAGAACGGGGACCGGCCGCTGGATCACTTGGCCTCCACTCGGCTGAGCACCGGCGCCGGGGTCGTCCTCCCAAGCGTTGATCACACCCCCCGGTTGCGCCCTGCGTTCCGTGGTTGCCGCGCGTGCCCGGACTTTGCGTTTACTACGCGCAGCCGACGTGTTCGACGCGCGCTTGGATCGCTTCGTCGCCATCTCGTTCCTCCGTTGCTGCATCGCCGACACCGCATCATCGGCGAGGCGAACTCGCCGTGGCGGCGGCCTCGCCATTATGGTCGGTTGCGATGAGATATCGAGGGGAGATGGATCACGTCGGCTTGAAAGATCGATCGACCGATGATCGTGAGCAGGTCGGCGCCTCTGCTCAAGGCTTGGCTCGACGAGAATTTGCCGGCGATCGTCGATGGTCTGGTGTCCGCCCAGATGGAAAAGCAACTATGCCGGCACAATTCAATAGGTTTCGATCCGGCCAACAAAATGAATAAGGCCGCTTTGCTGCGATTGCTCACAGCCGCTTTTGGCACTAACCGAGACAAGCGTTCGTTTGTCTGCTTTTGGGCAAAGCGGACATCCCGTGAGCGGCGGGAGCGTGTCTCTCTGACGAAAATGACCCCAAAGCGGAGCGGGACGGGCCTGCGTTCTCCGCGTTTCACTCTCGCTTGGATCGCCGAAATGGATGATCCGATGAACGTGGATGAGCTCGCGGACATCGGGCGGATTGCCGCGGCAAAACAGGTCAAGCCGGAGCATTTTCCAGCCTCCTTCGATGTCATGTGACCCTCCTAGCGCACTTGCATTCCTGGTATCGTACACAGATAGGTTTGGAGGGCGGGATGTCGGCAACGCGCGCCTTCATTGTCCGGCCTTTTGGGGTCAAGGAAGGGATCGATTTTGAGGAGGTGGAGCGCAAGCTGATCGCGCCGGCGCTCAACGCGTGTGGGACTGAGGGGCGCACAACGGCCGAAATCACGCGACAAGGGAACATTCGGGAGGACATGTTCCGGCCTAGCCGCATTTCTCGACGCCCTGAGATCGACGCTCGCCTCGAGCAGCAGGGACAGTCCGGTCTTCCAGCTACTGCCCCGACTCAAACCGCACGATCGGCGTGCTCTGATGATCGTGCCGTGGGATTTTCAGGAGGATGTTGAACGCGCACAAAACGCGCGCTGCGCTGGCGATCTGCGCCTGCGCCTCGTTGGCGAGGCACAGTTTGGAATCCAAGCCTTTGCCGGCGGAAAAGAGACATTTGAGGCGGTGCGCCGCCTTGATCCCGATGACCTTCAGGCCAACTACCGCCTCGGCACGATCTATAAGAATCGGTTCAGGTTTCTTGGTAGAGGGCAGCTTACTCGGGCAAGCCTTCAAAGGTCTCCCGATCTTCTTGACGTGCAAGCACGTGATTGGCGTAGCCCCGTATCCATCTTCACCCGCTGACGTGACGATTCTTTTCGAGGCCATGCTTGAGGACCCGTCGCCACGTGTAACAGCCAAGTGTCATCACGTCCTCATTGATTCCCCGATAGAACACTTGAACTACGCGCTTCTTTTACTTGACCGCTGGCCGGGAACGGTTAGCGATCTCCTCCTTGCGCCGCGCACACCACAGCCCGAGGACAAGGTTTTCGTGATCAGCTATCCAGGGGGAGGCGGCCTTACGATTGCTCTGGACGACAACGAGGTTGTCACCCGTGAGCAGCAATCAGACACAGCGGGTAACCAGTTTGGCCGGTTCCAGGCGCATCACTTTTTCTACCGCGCACCGACGGAACCGGGCTCCTCAGGTGGCCCCGTGTTCAATGAGAGCTGGGAGCTTGCTGGCGTTCATAACGGCCATGACGTGGGCCGCAATTATGGTGTTGCGATCGATGCCGTGCTTCTTGATGCCAAGAATAGATTAGTGGGCAAGTCGGTCTCGGACGACGTCGTGAATGCGATACGCGCTACAACCCGATCCGGAGAGGCGGAGGTCGACCCCGAGTACTTCTCTGCCTTCATAAGCTACAGCCACGCTGACTCTGTGTTTGCAAACCGTTTGTACAACGCGCTCCATGCGCGAGGGATCAGGGCCTGGCTGGATGTGAAACAGATGCTCCCCGGCGACGACATCTACGAAGAGGTCCAGAAAGGTATCCAACGATGGGACAAAGTCTTGCTGTGCGCCTCCAAGGCGTCGCTGAGTAGTTGGTGGGTGGACAGCGAGATCGATCGCATATTCCAGAAGGAACGCGAGCTTTTCAAAGGGAGACACAGAAAGGTACTAGCGCTAATCCCTCTCATGCTTGACGATTTCATGCTATTAGAATGGACGAGCGGCAAGGCGCAGGAGGTTAAAACCCGTATCGCGGCTGACTTTCGAGGATGGGAAGACGAGTCTAAGTTTGAACTGATTTTCGAGAAATTGGTTCTCGCGCTTCGAGCAGATTCCGGGGCCAGAGAGATTCCACCAGAGTCAAAGCTGTGAATAGTATTCCGAGGATGTCAAAGCGGGCGGTCTCATGTCCCATGGCCCAAATTCTCGGATCAGTCCCGACGCACCGCCCATTTGGTCGACAAGATTCTGCGTGGGGCAAAGCCTAACGACCTGCCGGTCGAGCAGCCGACCAAGTTAGCCCAGCCGAATGAGCCTGCCCGGTTGCTGCGCGCGTGCCGCGAGCGGCCCACGACGCCGCCGCGAAGCTCGGTTTGCGCACCGTGTGCTGGAGTGAAGAAAAAGTTCACACCGGTCGCGTTACCGCCCGGCCGGGCAAGGCTGGTGACAAGACCCAGTTTGACCGGGTCTTCGCTGACTCGGAAGACGATCGGGATCGCCGTGTTCACAGCTTTGGCCGCGAGCGCCCCAGCGGTGCTACCGGGGGTGACGATGACGTTCACTTGGCGGCGAACCAGATCGGCGGCCAGCACCGACAGGCCATCGTATCGACCTTCCGCCTCGTCGAAGAAAAGGTTGAAGGCGCGAGAGACGACACGGCACACTGAGAAGCTACTCGGTGCGCTCCGACAGAGCCACGGCAGCGGGGCAATTCACTGCCACAGCGGCAACATTTGTTGCTCGTCAGTGGGGTCTATGTGCGTCAATGAACGCACGCGTTCCGACCGTCAGCCCTTGTGCCTCACGTCGAGCCACGTCTTGCACCTTAACGGCGATGATTTCCGATACATCCCGGACCCAACCTTCCTCTACATTCAGCGCTAAAACTCGAACGGGTCGATCGTATTGCCCCCTAGGAGCTTGCGCACGATGGTGGAGGCGTCTGCTTCCTTCGGGTCAGTGTCGACATAAGCCTGACCGGACCGACCGAAAGTCACAAAGTACGAAATGCAGATCTTGTTCGGATACAAAGGTACCGGGCTCATGACGCGGTACTCTGCGTTGATTGGGTCCATCAATGTAAGGGGTCGGCGACATTCATGAAGGACCCTGCCACAGCTTACGCGTATCCAGCCACGTCACTCTGCCGGTTCTTCCCTTGACCTCGTTGTACACGTATGCAGTGCCACCGGGTCCGTCCCCGCCTCCTCCGTTCCATAACGTGACGAATCGGACCTTATCTACACCGCACGCCAAGGCTGAGTATAGGAGCCAGAGATTGCATCTCTCGAAAGAATTTACGCCTTTCCGTAGCGGACCTAGCTCATCGGGCATGATGCGGATCGGCTCCGTCAACTTTGACTTCATCGCGTAAAATCGATCGCGCCACTTCTCGCCGCCGGCCGAAGGCAGGATTGAGCGTTCAATGAACTCCGGTTCGATGAGCGGCAGCAGCACCTGGCAGCGAACACCGCGCTTCTGGCACGCCTCGATGAACAGCAGGTCGCCTCCGGCTGCGGCTTGGCTGAACGCGAGATCCTCAGAGCCGGCGCCGAGCTGGTCGAGCCCCGCACCGATCGCCTGCGCCGCGACGTCTTCCTTGTCGGGGGGAAAGCGTGGGGTTTTGCGATCAGGCGCGTCCATCATGTGCCCGCTGAAGAGCAAGACCTGGCGCGGTTGCCAGTGATCTTCGGGCTTTTTTAGACGCTCAAGCGCGCGGACAAAAATTGCGATGCCGGCCGCGACGGTGTCCGGGCGGAAGCCGAGATCTTGGAGGAGCAGTAGCTGCGCGAGGCTTGAGTTGAGCGCAAACCAATCCCGCTCGTTTTTGGCGATCGCCTCTTTATAGGCGTCCTTTACCGTATCGGCCGTGCCGATCAGCACCTCCAGATCTCCGAGGGTCATCTTCGACCAAAAAAGCTGTCGCTCGTCGGGCTCGCACTCGGCCGCGAAGCGCACCGCGCCGGCCCAAATGGCCATGTCGCGATCGTAGCGCGCATCCTTCGTGAGATAGCTTGCGAGGTGCATAAGTGTTAGCGCGTTGATCCCGGAGTAGTAGTGGCCTGAGTTGGCGCGATAGCCGCGGGCGTAACTATCGATCGCCGCACGCAAGTGCGTGTCTTCGTAAGCGGCGTCCTCTCTCATCTGCGCTGGCGATCCTCCAGGCCGGCGCCACGCGGCGACCCAAGCGTCCTTGTCAACGCGGCCGAGTAGTGCCCAAGTCTCCGGATCCGTTGGGTACACCTTCAACACTTCGCGGTAGTGGTCGCGCGCGCGATCGAGGGAGTGGCCGGGAAGGCCGGCGACGGCCAACCTTTGCAAGCACATGCCCTTCTCATGCAACGCACGAAGATTCTCGGGCTCTATTTCCAACCCATGCTCTAAATGTTCGAGCGCAAACCGGAAGCGCTCGGCCTTGCGAAGCGCCTCGCCGGCTTTGATCCATGCCTCAGCACGGAACGCAGCAACCGGCGCCTCCTCGGCCAGCACCAACACATCGCCGATCCTGCCGGCCTTGCGCGCCAGATCTAGGCGATTTTCCCAATCTCTGTGCTGTTCCCAGAACTCACGGACGTCCCCAATCCGCAGCGACTTCCAGTTTGGCTCCTGCAGGTTCGGCATGAGATTGTAGACTGGACTAACCTTGCGCCCATGCCAGGACTCCATGGTCCGAATCACCATCTCAGTGAGCTTGCGTTTGTCATCCTCGATTGTCGCTGGATCAGGCCCGCCGTGCTTGAGGCTGTACCGCACCTTGCGATCCGTGTAGAGGTCAAAGGCGGTCGGCACCCCTCCGCCGCTGACAAGCACGACGCCGCGCGCGCGTAGCGCGTGGCGCACCCCCAGCTCATACCAGACGTTTGGGTTGTCGATGCTCAGGTCCGCGATCACCAGGTCGGCCACCAACAGCTCTTGGAACATGTCGGTGCGGATGTCGCCTGCGCGTATCTCCTCGTCCGCCCTGAACGCTTCTAGCCCAGCTGCTTCCAGCGCTGGCGCGACATACTCTCCGTACACCCGGTTGAAATCGATGGGCTGGCCGTCTACACCCGGCTTGACCCCGAACGGCATGGCGACGAAGGCATGGGGACGGGTCGTCATCGTTCGCAATACCTCGTTGTCGGAAGAAAGTATCTGTCCCGCCGAAAATCATATCCGCACGTAGCAATGATGCAATCCTAAAGGTCCGGCGCGGTGACAATCGTGCCCGTGTTGGTAGCTCATCCTAGCGGACTCCCCCGAAGTGCGTGCGCGTATCGTTGTAATAAACCGAATAGGATGTCAGAACCCGTCGTAAATGCCGATCGCCAAAATCAGGGATGTGATCCAAAAGCCCACGGCCGACCAACAACTACGTAGGTTCACAAATCAGTTCGTAGTTCATCCTCATCAGTAGCGTGTTAGTTTTTGGAGGATTATCGCTCATGGCAGGTGAAACTTCAGACAGACTTCCTACTGCCGACTGGGTACTCTGTTGCTCGATAGCTTTTTTGAGTCTCAGATCAACTAACGGCATATTGCAGTGAGTATTGGCAATCCGCATCAGAAGTCGCTCCCAAGAATTTTTGCATTACGGTCTCTGATGTCCTGTGGAACCATCTGTTCGTACGCAGCTTGGAAATTCGCCTCATCCTGTGGGCCTTCACCGGGCACCTGTAAGACTGTGAACCAACGGTTTAGGAGGCAGAACTGCCCAATTAGCCAAGTTAGTTCAACAATCTGGGTGTCGACATGCCGCGCCATTTTCGGCTCGTCGAACTGTTTCAGTCGAGCGTCCACGCGATTGTGAGCAGTGAGGGTGCTGCGAAGTTCGGCAAACTCTTGATCGGTAACTTGGTGAGCGTCACGCGTCACCTTGACGGTATAATCAAGGACGACACGTTCTCGCCGCGTATATACATCCGGATGCTTCTCGTGCTCATGAAGGTGGAGAAGCTTAGCGTGCCCTTCTGCACGGCGATTTGCATCCGTGAAAAGCTTCATCCCGATAAACGAATGGTGGGTGATCGAATATCGTGCGCGATTTATTAGCGACGTACGCGAGATCACTAGTTCTTTCAGAAAGCGGTCGTTGAATCCAGCGATTTGCAAATCGCCCACAAGTGTCACAGGATCGAAAGTAAAGGAATTTGCGTACTCTACCTCGGTATGTGCCAGCCGGGGGCAGTAGGCGATCACCTTGATCAGATTATTGGGAAAATGCCCCCACGTTAGCTCGCCTGCCTTCATTGCTACCGCCGTCTTATCATCAACCTCGTCGATTTGTAGCGGCCTGATACGCGTCCAGGGTCCTTGTGTCATCTTGGTCATCGTTTCTCCTCCGCAAGCTTGTGGCTTCCGAGAACTCAGATTCGCATATTGATGGTGTAGCCCACCAAGGATCGGCTGCGCGATAATGTCTCCGAACCGCTCAAAGCGGCGACTACGGCGGTTCCGATTGTCTTCACGACCGGAGACGACCCGGTGGACCAGCTTGGCGGTCGTCCTTCAAGGCGTGGGTGCATCAGCCGTTGCTGTACTAATCGATTGTTGATGCATCAATGATGCGCCTTCATTTATTGGCCAAATCCCACCCCCCCGCCTATTCAATTGTTGCGCATTTACTGACATGATGCAGCCGTTTGGTGCCCAGCTACATTTGATCTCTGACGGGAAATCTAATTATTTCATTTGACGCCTGCTTGAGGCAAACTGCCCCCACCACGGCGGTCCAAAATATGAAAAGCGTTGGTGCTGTTTGCGTCGACGGGCAAGCGATGACTCTCGATAAGACGAGGTTACGGCCATGGATGGATCGTCGATCGATAAATTGAGAGCCTCGGCACGGGATTCGGTTAGGAAGCTCAGCCGCATTTGTGAGGACGACGATATCGTCGAAGCGAAGAAGCTTGTTGAGGAGCTGCGCAACGTTTGCGCTTACGATGAGATGGGTCAGCTAGCCGAGGCGGTTAGCCGACGCGATCCCAAGGACGCGAAGAATCGCCGCCTTTATGCGCAATATCTGATCAATACGGGAAAGGCCACGGCCGCCATCGATCTCTTAACGCCCCTAAAGGAGAACCTGGCAAAGGATGACCCCGAATTCGCTGAAGCGATGGGGCTTATTGGTCGCGCCAACAAGCAAATCTTCTTCGACGCGGGCGACAAAGCGCAGACGTCCGCTCAGGAGGCACTAGCGCAGTCCGTCGTGGCTTATCGTGTTCCATTTGAGATGGCGCCGGACTTGAATGCTTGGCACGGCGTGAATTTACTCGCGGCTCTCACGCGCGCGCGTCGTCTGGGGCTTCTAGTCGCCCCGGACCTCAATCCAAAGCAAATCGCTAAAACCGTCGTTGCTGCCCTAGAGGCCACACCGGAGGAGAAAAGGGACAAGGATTGGTATCTGCCCACTCTGGCCGAAGCCTCGCTCGGTCTCGACGACTGGGATGCCGTTGAACGCAATGTTCGCGCTTACGCTGCATCGGAGGATGTCAAACCATTTCAGATCGAGAGCACGCTTCGCCAGTTCACCGAGATATGGGATGTCGAGGCGACTGACGAACGATGCCGCCGCCTGGTGGCAACTTTGCGAGCCAGGCTCCTGCAGCTTTCAGGCGGAGAAATAAAGGTCGCTCCCACTGAGCTCCAGCGTTGGCGCAAACAAGCCGATCCGTCTAAAGAGCAGCTCGAAGCCATTCTGGGATCCCAGGGGCCGCAAACCTATCGTTGGTGGAAAACCGGTCTTGAGTGTGCCCGCTCGGTCGCCTCGATCCGCCAAAGGCTTGGAAGTCGGATTGGCACAGGCTTCCTCGTACGTGCGGCCTCTTTGGGTCTGCAGCCGTCCGAGGAGTTACTGGTGCTCACCAATTTCCACGTCGTCAACGAAGATGGCATTAGTCCGGGCATTCGACCTGGTGACGCCGAGGTGGTTTTCGAGGCCACTGACACAAACAAAGCTTATTCGGTTTCAGCGATTATCTGGTCATCGCCGGTTACCAGTCATGACGCAAGCATGCTGCGGCTGCACGATGCAGTGACGGGGATTGATCCAATGCGTCTCGCCGGGGGTTTGCCGATCGTCGAAGATGGCGCGAGGGTGTACATCATTGGCTATCCCGGGGGGCGTGACCTCGCGTTCTCGTTTCAAGACAACGAATTGCTTGATCATGAGGGGCCGCCCGGTGGCAATCCACAGATCAAGAGCTTATCCCGCGTCCATTATCGCGCTCCTACCGAGCCCGGCAGTTCGGGAAGCCCGGTGTTCAATGCTGGGTTATGGGAGGTTATTGCGTTGCATCATATGGGCTTAAAAGATGGCATGTCGAAACTCAATGGAAAAAGCGGCAGCTACGCGGCGAACGAGGGGATTTCGTTGCTGTCGATAAAAGAGGCGATTCTTACTGCGACGGGATGAGGAGCTGTATGTAATGAGGTAGCGCCGGATTTCGATCGTGTGGACGCAACAAACACCCCTTACAGCTGTCCAAGATCACGATTCCGCACCCTATGCGCCGTCGCCGCTGAATTCATCCGCCGGTAGGCAAGGCGCATGACAAAGCATCCGCGCTCGCATCTTGGTAATTGAGAACGGGCGACCCGGCGCGAGCGCGAACGTCGCCAAACGCATGCTGTACCTCTTCTTTGAGTCGCTGTTGTTCGGCTTCTGCACTCGTTAGTTTTGCTTCAAGATCAGCTGTTTTTGCCTGACGCTGTTCCTCTTCTTTGATGGCGGCCAGCCGTTGTTGCTCAGCCTCTGGCGTCGAGTCGCTTGTAACTGCCAGGAGTGGCTGGGGCGCTGACCAAATGAATTGGTATGTCCAGAAGCCAGCGGTTCCCACCGCAGCTGCGATCCACAAACGGTGAGAGCGCTGCGCCTACGGACCGTGCAATATCTTGAGCTTTGCTCTGGGCGTACCTGGCGCTGTGACAACTCGACCGTGCGCCCTTCTGCGTGTTCTCGCGCTTGGGTCAACTCTTCGACCGTTGTTTTAAGGGCAGCAACTTCGTCGAGGACGCTGTCGCGTTCCCGCGTGGCTGCTCGGGCTGGTTGGGGCAACGCAGCGGAATTAGCATTGGCTTCCGCAGCCTTGCGTTTTGTTTCGGCATTTTCAACGCCTGCTGCGCCTCCGCCTGCTTGGCCGTGGCGTCTGCTCGTGCCTGGGTCATTTTTTCAACCGTGCTTTTAATTGCTGCGACCTCGTCGAGGGCTTCGTTTCGCTCCCGCTTTAGGGCTTGCTGCAGCTCCACTTCCTTGGCGATCTATGCTTGCATTGTCCTATCACGCCGTTCGGCTCCCTCACGCCGCGTGCGCTCACCCACCAACTCGGCCTCTAGTTCGTCAAGCTGCCGCCGTATCCACAGCGGCGTGAGCTTGGCTTCAAATTCGCGCCGGAGTTTGCGCCACTCCTCATGGCTGTGATCACCATTCCAGCCCGAAAGGTTCGCAGCTTGCTGAGCATAAAGGCCCATCGGGAACTGCTCCGCCGTGAGTGTCTCAAGCAGAACTGAGATCAGCTTGCCCTGCTGCTTGGCGACCACCGCCTCATGGCGGACGTTGTCGGACGAGACCGACGTTGCAGACCAGAATGCCATGGCGCACTTGGATTTGGTGAGATGCTGACGAATCCAGGTGTCCCAGTCCATACCGGCAGGAACCTGCTGGTCCCCACGTCAAAGCCCTGCGCTACGAGAGCGTCGCGAATGGGACGCACGCGCTCGCGGTCTGCGCTCGAATACGAAAAGAAAATATCTGTCATGCCGCCCCTCGCGGCACGTGTATTAACAAACGAATACTAGCAAAAGATGAGCACGGGTTGAATAAGCCTAAATACTTCGTTTGACGTGCCGCTCCAGAGAAAAAGCCCCGCTCAGGGCGGGGAATGTCTAATTTGGAGAGATTGAGAGGCATAGTACACACCTTCGTACGAAATCCGATTGCTTGCTTTCCAATCCCCTTCGGCCTCGCGCTTCACCGCCGGGTGCGGCCGGGTTCTTCATCTTGAGCTAGTCTGGTGAGCGAGGCGTCGCTCCCTTGACCGATCGTGCGTAGTCTTCCGCAGGACCGATCACTCGCTCACAGATGTCAGCGATCAGACGCTCCGGGGACGGATACCTGTAAGTTTCCAAGAGCCAAGGGTATTTTTTGAAATGCTCGAACATGCCGTATTCAGCGCTGCCCTCGAGCAGCAGCGGCTGCACAGGGACGGACGGCAGGTCCGGTACAATTATCGAGAGTTCCTGCGGGATGCTCTTGGCATCCGTGATGTCGGCCACAACGAACCGTGCCATGCGGGCCAGCAGTGAAATGGTTTCGGTAGTGTCCCGTGTTGCGGGAACACTGAAGTCGAACAGGATCGGTAGGTAATTACGCTTGCGCAGTTCCTCACGTAGCGCATCGAGCACTGCCTTACGCTCATCTGTGAAGCGGCCGAGGATCAGCACCGCCTTGGAAGTGACGGTGTCGATCACGTCACGGATTTTCTGGTTATGAAGCATGAGATAGATGAACTGCGCGACCTCGATGTTGTCGACGGTGATCTTGGGCTCGTTAAAACGTGTGATGACCAAGTTCTGTTGCTTTGCCCGATCCAGCTTTAGATTCCACGCGGATATGCCGTAGATGCGACAACCAGTGAGGTCAGCGTCCGTAAGGTCTGCACTTACCAGTACAGCACCTTCGAGCATTGCCCCGATGAGGGTTGCCCCGGCGAAGTTCACCTGCACGAGGTTCGCACAAATGAGGTCCGCCCCGGCGAGGTTCGCCCCGCTGAGGTTCGCCTCTCTGAGGTGCGTCTCGCAGAGGTCCGCCTTGATGAGGTTCGCCCGGGTGAGGTTCGCCCACCTGAGTTCCGTCCCCAAGAGCTTCGCCTCGGAGACGTCCGCCCCTTCGAGGTTCGCTTTGCGGAGCTCTGCCATCTCGAGGTTCGTCTTTCTAAGATTCGCCTTGCGAAGGATTGTTTCGAAGAGGTTCGCGCGTCTGAGGTCCGCCGCGCTGAGGTCCGCCTCGCTAAGATTCGCCCCGCTGAGGTTCGCCTCGTGGAGGTCCGGGATGATGTTGGGGTTCTCGCCACGCCACTTGTTCCAGGCGTCCACGCCCTGCTTGAGTAATGCGACCTGCTCGTCGTTTGCCATCGACGCGCCTCCCGCTTGGATTGTCGTTAGGCCATCAATTCCAATCTTCCTCCGCCTCCCGCTTCACTGCTGGGTGCTTGGGATTCTTGCTCTTGATCCAATGCTGTGAGCGGCCAGAACGATAAGGCGAGCCAAGGCGCTTCGACACGACGCCTTCGAAGCCAAGTTGACAAGCGTGGCGAAACACCACGTCACCCGGGTCCACGATGTGGTCGTTAATTTGCAGCCCTACCGGTGCTTTGGCGAGCAATCGGATTAACAACACCTTGCGTCGCTCGATCCGTTCGCCCTCAACGAAGACAACCGGCGTATGCTGGTTGAAGAGGGCTTGGCCAATTTCAAACGAACGGTCTCCAATAATTACTTCAATTGGCTCATCACTGATCACAAGTCCGCGCTATTTCGTCATGCATTTCGACAATGGCTTCGCCGACCCGATCTATTGCCAATGCTCACTCGCTTGGGTGAAACGCGGCATTTGCGGGTAAACACCGCTGAGGGATTAATCCGTTTGAACGCAATTCAGCGCCATACCTATCGGCTCTACGTCTGCTTCATTTGGACGATCATGAAAGAGCTTGATCGCCATAGTCTGCGGTCAAAGGTTACCGAGCCGCACGTGGGCAACCCTTTGCCCGTGATGCTGGGCACCAAGCTTCTAAGTCAGGATCTCGCGCCTTCAATTATCGAGTGCAATGTGCTCGCAGACTCGGTCCAGAATGTCGTTTCGCCGCGAGTAGCCGAACTCGGTGCAGGTTACGGACGCCTCGCGCATGTCTACGCTACCACGCTTCCGGGCCAATACTTTATCTTCGACATCCCGCCCGCACTGTCCGTTGCCCAGTGGTATTTGAAACAAACGCTTGGCCCTAAACGTTTATTTGAGTTTCGGCGATTTGATCGCTTCGATGATATTCAGAACGAGCTCGATGAAGCTTCAGTCGCACTCTTCACGCCCAACCAGATCAGCAAGTTTCCAGATCGCTATTTCGACGTAGTACTATCGATCAGCACCTTACCAGAGATGCGGCATGATCAAGTTAACTTCTATCTTTCGGAGTTCGCGCGTTTGTCACGCGGTCACATCTTTCTAAAGCAGTTCAAGACTTGGAAAAATCCAAACGACGGAACGGAACTGAGTAGCGAGAACTATCGCTTCGCTTCCGATTGGTCTCTAATTTTAGATCGCACCGACCCTGTCATCCCCGATTTCTTCAACCGTGTGTGGCAGCGCAACGCTAACTTCGTGGCGGCATTGCATTCGTGACAATTCAGTTGCCTCACGTCTCATTCTTCGGCTACGACAGCGTGACCATGCCGCTCCAGAATTGCTGACCCCTGGCGGTATCGACGTCGCATTTGCGCGCGAACGCGAGCTTACCGTCGCCGGCGATGCGGTAAATCGTGATGCCGGCGGCGAGCGTCGTTATCGTGTTGCCGTTACGGACCGCGAGGGGCCTAATGCTTGCCGCCGCCAGCAACCGTCCGCTCGGGTCGATGCCGAAGGTCCGCAGGTGAATGCCGTGTCCATCCACCGTCTGGATGAGACTGGGCTCGCCGGTCTGTGCATCGATTGCGAACACCGCAACATTGTTCTCCCCGCCGTCGAAGACCTTCTTGCCCTGGAAGTCGACTTCGCCCTGGTTGCGGTTGGTCAGATAGACGAAGCGGCCGTTGGGATGCACGTGGATCGCTCCCGCGCCTTGATCGGGTTTGACGTTGACCGGATCGGCCAAGGTATCCTTGATGAATAGAGGGTCGCGGCCGAGCGTGCCGTCTGATTGCAGCTTGTAGACGTAAAGCTTGTTCTGCCGCTCGATTGAGACATAGACCCAAGGCTGAAAGGGGTGGAAGTCGAGATGGCGCGGACCGAAGCCAAGTCCGCTTCCCGGCGCGATCGAAGCCAGGCTCGTGAGCGTGCCGCGCTTGAATGCGAAGAGCTTGAGCGCGCCGGGATCCTCGGGCTTGCCATGGGCGGCGTTGTTGCCGCGCGTGACCAGGATCGCGGTCTGGTTGCCCGGCGTCGTGCGGATCTGATGGCCGTAGATCCCGGTATCGAGTTTGCCGGGCTGGCTCATCGCCTCGCCGATGGAGCCATCGCCGTTGATGCGATGGACGGTGACGTTGCTCGGGGCGTTGTAGGCGATGAGCAGATATTCACCGGATGCGTCGACGCTGGTGTGAATCGGACGTGACGGCAGCGATTGCGATTGTCCGTGCGGCTGCAGCGCGCCTGAACGTGCGTCCATGCGGAAGGCGCTGGCGAGGTGAGTGGTGCCGGGAAGACCCGGTCCGCCGTTACTGGACACAACGTAGAGGTAGCGCTTCGAAGGATGCGGCCATGCATACTGGACGTTGGCGGGCAGAGTGACCGTGCCGTGCTTCTGCAGCGCGGCCTCGGCGAAATCGACATCGAGCAGGCTCAGCTCCGGGCCGGTACTGGCATAAAAGACCGTCTTTGCCGTCACGTGTCGGCTCCAGGCGCGGTGGCAGATGTTGTCTTGGTCATGCGAGCGGTTGGCGGTCAATCACGGCTGTTTCCAGAGGGACAGTTTTTGGTCAACGGTAGCCCGGATCGCAGGCGAGCGGAATCCCGGCACGAGCCGGCAAAGCCGGCGGCATTATCGAGCCATGAGACTCGTTTCCATCGCCGAATTTCCATAAGCTGGTCTTGCATCATCGAGGTTTCCATGCGTCTCAAGGACAAAGTCGCAATCGTCGTCGGCGCAGGCCAGTCGCCGGGCGAAGGGATGGGCAACGGCCGCGCCACGGTGCTTCGCTTCGTTCAGGAAGGGGCCAAGGTGCTCGCCGTCGACAACAATCTTGCCTCCGCCGAGGAAACGGTGGCGATGGCGCGGCAGTCGGGCGGGGAATGCATCGCGTTCGAAGCGGATGTGGCCAAGGACGCGGCGCTCGCGGCGATGGCCGAGGCGGCGCGGCGGCGGTGGGGCCGCATCGACGTGCTTCACTACAATGTGGGCGTGAGCATTGCCGGCGGCGACGCGCCGCTTGCCGAGATCACCGAAGCGGCCTTCGACCGTATCATGACCATCAACCTGCGCGGCGCGATGATGGCGTGCAAGCATGTCTTGCCGGTCATGCGGGCGCAACGCTCGGGCGTCATCATTACGATCTCGTCGGTCGCCGCCTGGGAGCAATACCCCAACGTCGTTTACAAGGCATCCAAGTCGGCGATGATCGCGTTCACTCAGCAGATTGCCATCCAGAATGCCGAATTCGGGGTGCGCGCCAACGTGATCCTGCCGGGATTGATGGACACTCCGATGGCGGTGGATACGCGCGCCCGCGCGAGCGGAAAAAGCCGTGCCGAGGTGGCCACCGCCCGCGATGCCCGCGTGCCGCTGCGTCATAAGATGGGCACGGCTTGGGACGTGGCGAATGCGGCGCTATTCCTCGCCTCGGACGAGGCGAATTTCATTACCGGTGTGGCGCTTCCGGTCGATGGCGGCGCCCTCGTTCACATCAACTGACATTGGGCTGCGAGCCCTCGGCTTTTGCATCACGATTAGGGCGCATTCTGCGGGCATAAACGAACCTCGGTCAGGGAATACCGCTTGCTGCGAGGAGTCCTGTATCGAAATGGTTCTGGCACATGCAGGGCAGCGTCGCTGAATCACCCGTCCATGCGCGTTGCGCGCTTGATCGCCATCGGCGTCCGCGGATTACTGGCGGGTATGGCATTGTCGGCGTGCTCGGCGACGAGCAGCGACAAGCTCACATTCTTCGCCGACCCGGGCGCATTCGACTACCACAGCTGCGATCAGATCGCTGCGCTGCGGACGCATTGGTCGAGCCGCGAGCAGGAGTTGAAACAATTGATGGCAAGGTCCGAGCAGAGCGCCGGCGGCGCCGTCATCAATGTGATTGCTTACCAGGCCGATTACGTCCAGGCCCAGGAACAAGTTGGGTTCTGGCTGCCGCCGCACGTTCGAAGAATTGCTCGACGCCGGAGAACTGGCGCAGCAACTCGAGTTTCAGGTGACGGCGTTCCGGCGGGAGTATCGAAAGGCCGCTTATCAACTGCGGCGCGTTATTTAAATTTGGCCTGCACCTAGCGCTCTGCGCGGCTCACGACCTCCATCAGCTCTTCGATCTTTCTGCGCTGATCGGCCTTGTTGCCGGAGGTGATCGCGCGTTCGACGCAATGGGCGACGTGGTCGCGCAGGATCTCCTCTTCTACCCGCTTGAGCGCGGCGCGGACTGCTGAAACCTGCGTGACGATGTCGATGCAGTAGCGATCCGCATCGACCATTCGCGCGATGCCGCGTACCTGACCCTCGATCCGATTCAGTCGTTTCGCGCAGGACGCCTTGATGTCTTTCCGCATGCCCGCTATATACCCCGGGAGGGTATCCGTTTCAAGCCTCGAGGACCCCCCGCATGGCACACGCGAGCGTCTTGACGCATCCCGGCTGCTGCTCGGCGGCCGCCGACCATTCGGGTGCGGGTGGGCTGAACGCAGCGGCACATTCCGATGGTGCCGCCAGCCTGGGTGGTGATGCGCGGAGCAGCCAAACTCTCCGCGACGGCGTGCGCGATCCAGTCTGCGGCATGTCGGTCGACCCGCTGAATACGCCTTATTGGCAGCAGCACGCCGGAAGGACCTACTACTTTTGCTCTGCCGGATGCAGGGACAAGTTCTCGGCCAATCCAACGAAATACCTCGCGCCCCTCGGGGCGGAATCGAGGCCGGCGGTCCCCGAGGGCACGATCTACACGTGTCCCATGCATCCACAGATCCGGCAGGTCGGGCCCGGTTTTTGTCCGATCTGCGGCATGGCGTTGGAGCCGGAGTTGGTCGCGGCCGAAGCGGCGCCAAACCCCGAACTCGTGGACATGACGCGCCGGTTCTGGATTGGGCTCGTGCTCACGCTTCCGGTCCTAGCGCTCGAGATGGGCGGCCACCTTACCAATCTGCACATGCTGCTCGGCCAGAAATGGTCGAATTGGCTGCAATTCGTATTCGCCACGCCGGTGGTGCTGTGGGCTGGCTGGCCGTTCTTCGTGCGCGGCTGGCAATCGCTCCTCATGCGTAGTCTGAACATGTTCACGCTGATCGCCATGGGCATCGGTGTCGCCTGGCTCTACAGCGTGGTTGCGATTCTGCTGCCGGGCTTGTTCCCGCCGGCGTTTCGCAGTCCGGATGGCGCGGTCGCTGTCTATTTCGAAGCCGCGGCCGTCATCACCGTCCTTGTGCTGCTCGGTCAAGTGCTCGAGTTGCGGGCGCGCGAACAGACGTCGGGCGCGATCCGGGCCTTGCTCGATCTCGCCCCTAAGACGGCGCGGCGGCTGAACGCGGACGGGACCGAAGAGGAGGTTTCGCTCGACGTGATCGCGGTGACTGATCGGCTGCGGGTTCGCCCGGGCGAGAAGATTCCGGTTGATGGCGAATTGATCGAAGGACGCTCGGCCATCGACGAGTCGATGGTCACGGGAGAATCCATGCCGGTCACCAAGGATGTGGGGTCGAAGGTCATTGCCGGCACCCTCAATACCACCGGCAGCTTCATCATGCGGGCCGAAAAGGTCGGCCGCGACACCATGCTCTCACGCATCGTGCAAATGGTTGCGGCGGCGCAGCGATCCCGGGCGCCGATCCAGCGGCTGGCGGACCAGGTATCGGGCTGGTTCGTGCCAACGGTGATCGTCATCGCCCTCGTGGCATTCGCCGCGTGGAGCATCTACGGGCCGCAGCCGCGTTTCGCGTTCGGATTGGTAGCGGCGGTCACGGTTTTGATCATCGCCTGTCCCTGCGCGCTCGGTTTGGCGACGCCGATGTCGATCATGGTCGGTGTGGGACGCGGGGCGCAGGTCGGCGTGTTGATCAAGAACGCCGAGGCCCTGGAGCGGATGGAAAAGATCGACACCCTTGTCGTCGACAAGACCGGGACGCTCACCGAAGGCAAGCCGAAGGTGGTGGCTGTCGTCCCCGCCAATGGGTTCGAGGAAAACGAGGTGTTGCGTTTGGCCGCGAGCGTGGAAAAGGCCAGTGAGCACCCGCTCGCGCTCGCGATCGTCGGGGCCGCGGAGGAGCGCGGTCTGAAGATATCGGGGGTCGCTGAATTCGATTCACCCACCGGCAAAGGCGTGGTTGGCGCGGTCGATGGGCGGCGGCTCGCACTCGGAAATGCAAAGTTCCTGCGCGAGCTTGGCATTCGAACAAGCGAGTTGGAGCAAGACGCCGAACGGCTTCGCCACGAGGGCGCGACGGCGATTTTCTTAAGCGTCGATGGCAAAGTTGCCGCAGCGATCGCCATCGCGGACCCGGTGAAGAGCACCACCCCCGATGCGCTCGGCGCGCTCGCCAAAGAAGGCGTCCGAGTGGTGATGCTCACCGGCGACAACAAAACCACGGCGCAGGCTGTCGCGCGGCGTCTCGGCATCACGGAGGTGGAAGCCGAGGTGCTGCCGGACCAGAAGAGCGCCGTCGTCCAGAAGCTTCAAAGGGAAGGGCGCTCGGTCGCCATGGCCGGCGACGGCGTCAACGACGCGCCGGCCCTCGCAGCCGCCGAAGTCGGCGTCGCCATGGGCACCGGGACCGATGTCGCCATCGAGAGTGCGGGTATCACGCTGCTTAAAGGCGATTTGACCGGGATCGTCCGCGCGCGTCGCCTGTCGCAGGCGACGATGCGCAACATCCGACAAAACCTGTTCTTCGCCTTTGTCTATAACGCCGCGGGCGTGCCGATTGCCGCCGGGGTGCTCTATCCGTTTTTCGGCATCCTGCTCTCGCCGGTCATTGCCGCGGCGGCGATGGCGCTCTCCTCGGTGAGCGTCGTCAGCAATTCGCTGCGGTTGCGACACAGCAGATTGTGAGTTCGGCAGGTCGTCGCCGCTAAACAGCAGAGCGCGAACAAGCCGCGCGCTAGCCGTATCGCCGGCGCGCGAGCTCTGCGCCCTTGCCGAGCGCCGCCAGCTTTGCGAACGCGATGTCCCAACGCATCGGTGCCATGCCGCAATTGGTGCCGGCGATGATCGCTTCCTTGGGGAGGTGCTTCATCGTTTCGCCGATGACGCCGGCGACCTCGTCCGGCGTTTCGATCTTCTCGCTTGCCACGTCGATGACGCCGACCTGTATGTCCTTGCCCTCGAGCAGCTTCAACAGCTCGCTCGGAACACGGGAATTGCGGCATTCGACCGAAACCTGGCCTATTCGGCTTTTCGCGAGCGCCGGGAAGATCTGCTCGTATTGCCGCCATTCGCTGCCGAGCGTCGCCTTCCAGTCGATATTGGCCTTGATCCCGTAGCCGTAGCAAATGTGAACGGCGGTGGTGCAGGTAAGCCCCGCGATCGCACGATGCAGCGCTTCGATGCCCCACCCTTCGACGTCTCGCATATAGACATTGAACGCCGGCTCGTCGAACTGAATGACGTCCACTCCATCGGCTTCGAGCGCGCGCGCCTCGGTGTTGAGCAGATCGGCAAACGCCATCGCCATTTTCACCCGATCGCCGTAGTGGGCATCCGCCACGGTATCGACGATGGTCATAGGTCCCGGCAGCGTGAACTTTAGCTTGCGCTTCGTATGAGCGCGCGCGACCTGTGCCTCACGCGCATGCACGCGTGACTTGAGGCGCAGCACATCCGTGACGGTCGGCACCATGGCCTTATAGCGATCGGCGCGGATGCCCATCTCGACCTTGCGCGCGAAATCGATCCCGTCGACGAACTCGAGGAAGCCGTGCACGAAATGCTGGCGCGACTGCTCGCCGTCGGTCACGACATCGATGCCGCAGTCCTCCTGCAGCTTGAGCGCGAGCAGGGTGGCATCGCGCTTGGCATCGTCGAGCGCGGCGCCGGCGGGCCGCCAGGCCGGCCATAGTTTGTTCGGCTCGGCGAGCCAGGCGGGCTTCGGCAGGCTTCCGGCGATGGTGGTGGCGAATAGAGACATGCTGGATAGATGTTACCGCGTCAGGTGGGCGTCCAGCCATAGAGCCAATCGTGGCGCGCGAGCAACCGTTTGCCGCCGATGGCGGCGAGCGTGAGCGTGCGCAGCAAGGCCGCGGGTCCGCTGAGCTGATAAATCATCCCGTTGCGGCGCGCTGCGCGCTGCGCGCGCGCGGTGCGCCCGCGCCGCTCGCGCTCGTAGGCCCGCATGGCCGCGGCGGGATCGTTGCGCGTCGCTGCAAGTCGCCGCGCCAACACCGCGGCGTCCTCGATTGCCATGGCCGCACCCTGGGCCAGATAGGGCAGCATGGGATGGGCCGCATCCCCCAATAGCGTCACCGCGCCCCGACCCCAGTGGGCAAGCGGCGCGTGGTCGTAGAGCGCCCATTTCTGCCAGAGCCGTGGCGCGGCAAGGATCGCGCGCGCGGCTTGCGACCACATCGGGGCGGGATAGCGGGCAAGGATTTCCGCGCCTTCTGCGGGCGCGGTCCAGCCGGCCTCGCGCCACTCGTCGCGGATGATGGCCACGACGTTGATAAGACTGCCGCCCCGGACCGGATAATGGACGAGATGCGCGCTGCTGCCGAGCCAGAGATTGACTGCTGGCGCGCGCAACTCCGACACGAGCGCGTCGGCCGGAGCAAGAGCACGCCAGGCGGTATGGTCGGCGAAGCGTGGGTCATGCCGATCACCGAGCCTTCGGCGCAGCGTCGACCACAGACCGTCGGCTGCGATCAGCGCCGCGCCGCGATGCTCGAGAGCGCCCTGCGGGGAGCGCGCAAAAACCGCCACGCCGTTTTCGTTGAGGACGAAATCCTCGATCCTTGCGCCGAGATGAAGAACGATCTCGGGGTGCCTGCCCACGGCCTCGATCAGCACGGCTTGCAGATCGCCGCGGTGGATCACCCAATACGGTGCGCCGAAGCGCTGCTCGGCGACCGCACCGAGCGGCGCGCGCACGATCGCGCGCGCCGTTCGTGCGTCGACAACCCGAAGCTCTTCGGGAGCAACGACATGCCGCCGCAGTTGATCCCCGAGACCCAGGGCGAGCAAGACCCGCGACGCGTTGGGCGAGAGCTGGATGCCGGCGCCGACTTCCTCCAAGCGTTGCGCCTGATCGAAGAGGACGACGTCAAATCCATGTTGAGCAATCGCCAAAGCGGCGGTCAGTCCGCCGATCCCCGCGCCGGCGATCATCACGGTGCGCGAGGACGGCACGGTTCACTTCTCCGTCGATCGCTAGGCGGTCGCGCTGTTCGGCAATGCGCATTCCGCCGGGCGCGCCGCGTCCGGAGCCAGCGTGGGATCGTGGCGGAACAGGGTCGAGCAGTAAGGGCAGATGATTTCGTTGGCATCGCCCATATCGAGGAACACGTGCGGATGATCGAATGGCGCCAACTCGCCCTCGCACATGAATTCGCGGGCGCCGATCTCGATGACGGCGACACCCGGTGTGTTGTGGAAGTGAGGAACGATCCGTTCGGCCATGTGCTCGATCCGCATTCACCTGGCGCGCCGCCAGCACCGACCTGCATCAAAAGCGGACTGCGCCGTGTTGCGCTCGCGCGGGCGCGGCACCATAGCTATCTGGGCTATCAATGGCTAGCCAAATCGGCTTTAGCCCGTAGACAAGCAAAGACTTTTTCGAATCTTCCGCGGCCGCGTACAATTCCGATGACGGCCAATTTCCTCGCCTGATATCTTGCCGACGCCATGACGCGTGACGAGCTTGGGAGCGCAGGAGAAGCGCCGTGACAGCAGCGCGGATAGCAGTGCCGCTGATTCTCGCGATCGCCTCGGCGAGCGCTGCGCTCGTCATTGCGCCACGCGCCTTCGAGGCGCAATACTTGCTTGCCGCCCAGGACGATCCGATAGCGCTCGCCGACCACGCGGTGGCGCGCTCCTTCGATGCCGCCGTTGCCGCCCGGGAGATCGAGGCCGCGCTCGCCGCCAACGATCCCGACCTCGCCGTAAGCTTTCTCGAACTCGCC
>Ga0306924_10001248_pt1 | contig 23123 bp, 25 predicted proteins | sample sta12Can44000111_FD_203756 | JGI IMG/M metagenome (GOLD analysis project Ga0306924, IMG submission 203756) | Lab enrichment of tropical soil microbial communities from Luquillo Experimental Forest, Puerto Rico - statanox.12C.anox.44.000.111 (v2)... | ecosystem: Environmental > Terrestrial >...
CGACGGGACCGCCCGTGGCAGCGCCGCTAGCGGCTCCGCGTTCCTCTCCGACCACGGCGCCGGACACCGGGTTCGACGGATAGGCGGGCGCCGGCAACGGACGGCAGGCGCCGGCAGAATACGCGTACCCCGCCGGACAGGCATATTGCGCTAGCGCCACACTCGACGTCCCCGCCACCAGAGCGGCGGCGATTGCAACAGTTTTGAACCTGGTTGGCATCACTACCTCCGCGAAATCCACGAAAGAGCGGCAGAGCGCCGCCTGCTCAAGTGAACGTCGTTTGACGGAATCACGTTCCGCCGGCCCGCACACTCGAATTTTGGCGCAACTAAGCTGCATCTCGCGCCTAACCTGGCTAATGATAGGAGCGGGGAAAACGAACCCCTGGTGAGAGGAGAGGCGAAAGATGTCGAAACAGCCACAGCCACAGCGGATGCAGCAGACCATGCCCGAAGACGGCGGCGGGTGGCACCGGATCAACGCCGGGCCGCATCTGCATATGATGTTCCACCCCAACCGGCAATTGCTCGGCCGGGAGGCGGACGGCGTCCTACGGAAGTCGATCGTGGTCGCCGTCGCGGGCAAACGCGAGCAGGCGCTGCGCTTTGACCCCTTCAGCGTCGGCAGCCACTATCACATCCGTCCGAGCCTGCGCGGCAGGCAAATTCCGCTTTGGGTCGAGGAGGGGCAGAAGCCGCTCGACGTTGCCCTGAGGTTCTTCGAGAAGCCGTTGCGGTTCCGCGGGCTCCTCGCGCAGGCTGAAGAAGACGATGTGGCGTCGTGTCTCGAGGACGCCGACCTCGCCACAGCCGCACGGCAGATCCGGGAGATCGATGCCGCTGCCGGGCGCGTGCCTGCCGCCTGACGGCCGGGTCCAACCTCGCGGCGGGCCTTGAAGTAACCTAACGGCTGGCTGCGAGCTCGGAGCTGGGCCTCGGCGCGGCGGCGGAACGCGTCTAGGCTGCCAGCGTGGATTAGTTCGCTCGGCAACTGGTGCCCGACGATCTCTTCGGCCATGCGGCCGACCTCGATCAGCGCGTCGAGATCGACACCGGTATCGATGCTCATCTCCTCGCAGAGCAGCACCAGCTCCTCGGTGCAGATGTTGCCTGCAGCCTTTGGTTGCCCGGCGAACGGACAGCCGCCGAGCCCGCCGACGGTCGAGTCGAACTGGGTCACACCCATCTTGAGCCCGGCATGCGCATTGGCGACCGCGAGCCCGCGCGTATCGTGCAGATGCAGTGAGATCGCCATTTCGGGCCAGCGGCTGCGCACGTCGCCCAGCACGCGCTCGATGCGCATCGGGGTCGCCCGGCCCATCGTGTCAGCAAGCGAGAAATATTTGATGTCGGCGCCGGCTTCCTCGGCGATCGCGAGCCCATCCTCCAGGGTCGAGACGACCTGAGCAGGCGCGATGTCGCCCTGATAATTGCAGCCGAAGGCCGCCATCACGCCGATCCGCCGCACCTCGACGTTGTTTTCGAGATGCAGTGCCGTCTGCTTCTTCATCGCCTCGACATTTTCCGCGTGGCTGCGGTGCAGGTTCTTCTTCGTGAAAGCCTCGGAGGCAGTAAGCGCGATCGAGCCCGACACCGTCAGCTTGTTGCGGAAAACGAGCGCCCGGTTGAGCCCATTCGCGTTGAACCAGAGCGCGATGTAGTGCACGCCTTCCCGTGGGGTAAAGCCCGCGACGACGTCTTCGGCGTCCGCCCAGCCTGGCACGATGCGCGGGCTGACAAACGATGCAGCCTGGATATGGTGCAAGCCGGTCTCGGCAAGCGCCTCGATCAGCTTGATCTTGTCCGTGCTGCTGATCGGTCCCGGTTCGATCTGGAACCCCTCGCGCGGGCCTTCTCGTGGATCTCGACATGTGTCGGCAGATCGCTCATCGCTTCATTCGCTCATGTTAGTTTTGCAGCCGGTAAAACCGCGAAGCGGTGCCGGCAAAGAGATCGGCCTTTTCCGATGCCGAGGCGCCGTGGGCCAGCCGCTTGAAGGCGTTGAACAGCACCGGATAGCTGCAGGCACCCTTGTCGACCGGGAAGTTGCTCTCGAACATGCAGCGGTTGGCGCCGAAATTCTCGATGCAGGTCTCGACGTAAGGCCGCCAGGCATTGGCCATCTCACCCGATGACGGCGGCAGCGGCGCCAAGTGAAAATCGAAGGCATTGACGATCATCGCGAGCCCGCCGAGCTTTACATATAGATTAGGGCAGCCTGACAACTCCTTGATGTCGGCGCGCCATTGGGGAAACACCTCGTTGCGCTTGTACGGGCCGACCCCGAGCGGACCGCCGAAATGGTTGAGCACGATCTTCACCTTCGGGCACTCGCGCGCCACCTCGGTCAGGGTCTTGATCTGCGGGTGATAGATCCACGCCTCGAACGTCAGATTGTGTGTCGGCAGCCGCTTGAGGCCGCGGCGGAAGTTCTGGTCGTCCATCAGCCTGGGCGGCGGCACATAGGACGAGGCGCCGACGATCGCCGGGTCATGTGCGGCGATCTGACGGATGCCGCGAAACCGCCCGCCGGCCGCGGCGATCTGCCCTTCGAGCACTGCATCAACATTGGGCAGCCGCAAATCGGCAAAGCTGACGATGCCGGCGCAAATTTTGGTTTTGCCGCCGCGCTGATCGGCCTCCTCGGCGATCGCGCGGACAAACTCGCTCTCGCCGATCGCGCGCATTTCCTCGGGCCCGCTGGTCCGATAGCCCGAACCGCACTGAATGAACACGGTCTTGACGATGTTGTGCCCCGAATTGACGTCGGCCAGCAGCTCGTCGAGCAGATAGCGGCTACCCGGATGATCCCATAGATGATGATGCGGGTCGACGATCGGCAGCTCGGGCTCGAGGATCTCCTCGGTCAGCTTGCCGAGCCAGACGGCATTGGGCAGTGGGCGGGGATAAGAGCGGGCTTCGCCAGTGGTGTTGGGGGGCATCGCGTTCTCCGGGATGGGCCAACTGGATAGTGCTGATTAGCGGCGCGATATGGCAAGATCTACCAGGAATTCTATCGGAGGAGAGGATGAACGACGCAGGCACCATGCAACGCCATTTGCTGGAAGTCAGGGAGCTGACGCCAGAGGCGTTTGCTCCCTATGGCCAAGTCATCGCGCCGCTGCGCACCGGCGGCCAGAGTGCGGAAACCAGCTACGACCCCGAGACTTCGGCGCGCGAGGCGAAGCTCGTCTTGGGCAATGGCGAGCCGCGGCTATGGATCATGCATCTGCCGCATGTCGGGCTCGGCTTCACCAGGATCGCGCGGCACCGGCGGGTCACCCAATGCCTAGGCTCGCTCGGCGGCAAAGAGTGGTTTATCGGCGTCGCACCGCCGGGCGACCTCGGCGACGACGCATCCCCACGCATCGACGACATCGTGGCCTTCCGCATTCCTGGCGACCGGTTGATCAAGTTGCATGTCGCGACCTGGCATGCCGGGCCGCATTTCGTCCACGACGAGTGCCTGTTCTTCAACCTCGAGAACATCGACACCAACCGGCGCGATTTTCACGCGGCACCGCTCCCGGTCGAGTGCCGCTACCGCCTCTAAGCAAGCTGGGTCGAGGACAGCGTCTGGTTTACGCCGCGGCGGACTTTCGCCCGTCGAGCACCTCGCGGACCCCGTCGATGATCCGTTTGCGGTCTGGGAACACGTGATTTTCGAGGACGGGGCTATAGGGGATCGGTACCTGCAAGGCGCACACCCGCCTCACCGGGGCCTTGAGCCGCGCGAAGGTCGCTGCATCCTCCGTGGCGACGGCAGCGACCTCCGCCGAGAACCCGGCAGTGGGTCCCGCCTCGTCCGCGATGACGAGCCTGCCGGTTTTTTGTACCGAGTTGCGGATCGCCTCCCTGTCCAGCGGCACCAGCGTACGCGGATCGACGATTTCGACTGAGATCCCCTCTTTTGCCAGCTCTTCGGCGGCGGCCAGCGCCTCGTGCACCAGCCAGGCCAGCGCCACGACCGTTACGTCGGTGCCTTCGCGCTTGATGTCGGCTTTGCCGAGCGGGATCGTGTAGTCGTCGTCCGGTACCGGCCCCTTGCGGGTCATCAGCCGGCTCGATTCGAACGAAATCACAGGGTTGTTGTCGCGGATCGCTGTCTTCAGCAGACCCTTCATGTCGTATGGTGTCGACGGCAGGAACATCTTCAAGCCGGCCACATTCATGAACATCGAATAGGGCGACTGCGAGTGCTGCGCCGCAACGAGGCCACCGCCGCCGACGGCCGCCCGAAACAGGATCGGGAAGGTCACCTGGCCGCCGAACATGTAGTGAATCTTGGCAGCCTGATTGACGATCTGGTCCATCGCGACAAAGCAGAACGTGACTTGGCGCCAATCGGCAATTGGGCGGAACCCGCAGCCGGCCGCGCCAATAGCAATGCCGGTAAACGCAGCCTCGGTAATCGGCGTCGCTCGAACCCGCTGCTCGCCAAATTCTTTGAGCAGCGGCCCAATCGCATCTGTCGACATGTAGAAGATCTTGGGGTCACGCCGCATCTCCTCAGCGACGGCTTCGACTGCGGCTTCGTTGTAAGTCAGCTCACGCATCGTCTTATCCTCGCCTTAGGCCGCAAACACGTCGTCGGTCGCCTGCTCGGGTAACGGGAAGGGGCTCGCCTCGGCAAAGGCGACGGCAGCCTCGAGTGCCGACATGATTTCGCCCTCCATCGTCCGCAGCCCGCTGTCGTCGAGTTCGCCCTGATCCCTCAGCTGCCGTTCGAGCAGCCCGATCGGGTCCTTCCGCATCCACGCTTCGATCTCGCCCGGCTCGCGGACATCAGCCATGCCCCGGCGCTCTGTGTGGGCGCGCCAGCGGTAAGTTTTGCACTCGATCAAACTCGGACCGCCGCCCGACCGGGCCCGCTCCACGGCGGTGTTCGCCGCCTGGTAGACCGCAAAGACGTCGTTGCCATCGACGACGACACCAGGAATGCCGTAGCCGGCTGCGCGTGCCGCCACTTCGCTCAGCGCATGCGTCGCGGCGGCGGCGGTGTTCGCCGCGTACATGTTGTTCTCGCACACATAGAGCATCGGCAACTTCCAGGTCGCCGCGATATTGAGGCACTCGTGGAAGGGCCCGGCATTCGAGGCGCCATCCCCAAAAAAGGAGACCGCGACACCGCCTTTGCCTTCCATCTGGGCGGCGAGGCCGGCGCCGGTAACGATCGCGATCCCGCCCGCGACAATGCCATTGGCGCCAAGCATGCCGATGTCAAAATCGGCGATGTGCATCGAGCCCCCCTTGCCTTTGCAGTACCCGCTCTGCCGCCCGTAGAGCTCGGCCATCATCCGGTTGAGGTCGGCTCCCTTGGCGATGCAGTGGCCATGGCCGCGATGCGTCGAGATGATCCGGTCGGTGCGCTCGAGGGCGCTGCAGATACCGACGGCGACCGCCTCCTCGCCGATATAGCAATGCACCACGCCGTAGATCTTGCCGGCGAGGTAGTCGGTCGAGGCACGCTCCTCAAAGCGGCGGATGGTCAGCATCCGGCGCAGCATCTCGCGCTGCGTGTCGGGCGGCAGGTTCGGCGAGAGGCTTTGCATGGCGGCGATCCTCCGGACCGGTTGAGCTTCATCATGATGGGCCAGCGTCGGCAGGGTGGCAACCTCGACGTCGCCGCTGCTTTCGTTGGCCGGCTTTCGGAGTAGGATCAATCTCGCCTCGCTCGGTCACTAGCCCTTCGGAGGAACCCGTGCCGCTGGAAAGCCGCGCAGTAGACAACAGTTTTGCTTGCGAAGTGTTGGGGCTGCGCCTTTGGGAGCCGCAAGACGATCAGACCATCGATGAGCTCCGCGCTCTATGGGCGCGACACCCGGTATTGGTGTTTCGCCGGCAAGCCCTCTCCGAGGATGAGTTGGCCGATTTCAGCGCGCGCTTTGGTCCACTCGAACGCACTGTGCGTACCGACTGGGCGTCTCCGGTGCGTCCGGAGGTCGGTCTGATCTCAAATTTGAAGGATGCGCAGGCAAAGCCGATCGGTGGCCTTGGCGATGGCGAAATCCAATGGCATTCGGATCAGTCCTACATGCTGAACCCGGCAACGGGAGCGATGCTTTACGCGCTCGAGCTGCCGCCCGAGGGCGGGGCAACCTCATGGGTCGATTTGTCTGCGGCCTATGCAGGCTTGCCCGGCCGGCTCAAGGATGCTGTTGCAGGCAAGCGCGGGATCTTCAGCTACGTCAAGCGGCTGGCCGGTTACCAAGGCGTCGACCGATTGATCTCGGAGGAGGCCAAACGCAAGACGCCACCGATCCTGCATTCGCTGGTGCACACTCATCCTGTCACCGGCAGAAAGGCGCTGTATCTGGACTCGACGACAACGGTCGGGATCGACGGAATGGACGAGGCTTCAGGCGCGGCACTGCTCGGGGAGATCTACGAGTTCGCGACCCAGTCCGAATTCGTGTATCGCCACCACTGGCAGGTCGGCGATGCGCTGTTGTGGGACAATGGCTTCACGATGCATCGCCGGGAACCATTCGACCCTTCGGCGCGTCGCCTGATGAAGCGGACGACAATCTTCCTGTCCCGCGAACGCCACATCGTGCCCGAGGGTAGTCTGGCCGCCTAGCCTGAGTGTCCGCTCTGAAAATGGGTCTGATCAGAGCGGGTTAAGCCGCTGCCGCTGCAATCCAGTCGACGACGCGTTCGCCGATCATGATCACCGTGGCATGGGCACCGCCTGACCTGGGAATACGCGGCATCACTGATGCGTCAGCTACCCACAACCCTCTGATCCCCTTGACTCTGCAGTATTGGTCGACGACCGCCATTGGGTCTGAATCCGGTCCCATTTTGCAGGTCCCGGAGACGTGCCTGGCTGTGCCGATGGTCTGGCGGATCCACAGGTCCAATGCGTCGTCGTTCGCCAGAATGTCGTCGCCGGGCTGGATCCGGAAATCGGCCACGTCCTTGTACGGGTCCGATCGCAGCAGTTTCACTGCTAGCCGCAGACTTTCCCGGACCCGCCGCGTGTCTTCGGGATGCTGCAGATAGCAGTAATCGAAGGTCGGCTGGACGTTGGGGTCGGCCGAGGCCAACCTGACATATCCCGATCCCTCGGGCAGCCCCAATGTGCATGAGATCCGCGCCGCCCGCTCGGGCGCAACGTCGCCTGTCAGATATTTGGTCCGCACCCCGGGGACGTACTCGGCCCGTTCGTCGACGACCGGGCTGGTCCGCAGCACCATGTCGTTTACGCTGCTCGATCCCGGCGCGGTGAAGTGCAGGGAAAAGTGCGCCGCATCGCGATGAGCATCGAGAGAGATACCGTCCTTGACCTTGAAGGTCGTCTGGGCACTGAGGTGGTTCATCAGATTGCTGCCGACACCGGGCAAGTGGTGAACCGCCGGAATGCCGAATTGCTGCAGCTGGTCCTCGGGGCCGATGCCGGACAGCATCAGCAAGTGGGGCGACCGGATCGCCCCGGAGCTCAGCACCACCTTATCAGCTTCGACGCGGAACACTTTTCCTCCGCTTTCGGCTTCGACGCCAACGGCCTTGCCGTCCTTGATCAAGATCTTGCGGGCGAACACCCCGCCCCGCACCGTCAGGTTCAGATGGTGGCGCACCGGATTGAGGTGCGTCAGCGCCGTGCTCATCCGCACCCCGTCGATGTTGTTCGACGGCGACACGCCAAGCCCGGCGGGGTGCAGGCCATTCTTGTCGTTTGTGGTGCCGAACCCCGCCTGCAGGCAGGCGGTATGGAACGCCCGTTGGATGGGGGGCCAGGGACCCGTCTGGCGGCGTCTGACCGGCATCGGCCCGTCCGTCCCATGGCAGTAATTGTCCTGCATGTCGAGATCGCGCTCCGATTTACGGAAGTAGGGCACAACCTTGTCGTACGACCATTCGTCGTTGCCGAGAGCAGCCCAGGAGTCGTAATCCTCGGGGAAGCCGCGCTGCATGGCCTGGCCGTTGACCGACGACCCGCCTCCGATCACCTTGCCTTGCGCGACGTGAATTTGCCCTTGCTCCTCGGTGATCGTGCCCCGCAAGGCCCAGTTGTGTCGTGAGTCCATGGCCTCGGCAAAACGCGTATGGCCGAATTTGACGTCGTCCGGGAGATGGTCCGGGTTAGGGTAGTCCGGCCCGGCTTCGAGCAACAGCACGGAAGTGTGCGCGTCTGCCGCCAATCGGCTGGCCAATACGCAACCAGCTGCTCCCCCACCGACGATCACGATGTCATACTTCATGGGTTTTCCTTTACCGACACCCCGCGGATTCTGGGTCCGCTTCGGTTATCGTCTCGCCTTTTTGCGCCCATAAGCGTCGCCCATGCCGAATGCCAGCCATGCGTCCGAGAAGTGGGTTGGCGTCGTAGTTACTGAGCGGGATCAATAGGGTATCGTCAGCCGCCGTCGAGGCGGGGCCAGGACCATTCAAAAGGTGCATTATGAAAGTCGGTCTGTTTATCAACACGCAGTTCCCGGCGGGCTTCAATCTAAGAGAACGCGTCCCGGAGTTGGTCGCACAGGTACGCGCGGCACGGGACGCCGGCTTTGCGTCGCTGTGGTTCCCACATCACTGGCTGACCCATCCGATGCAGATGCTGCAGATCACACCGGTAATGGCTTACGTCGCGGCGCATGCGCAGGGCATGACGATCGGTCCCAATATTCTGATTCTGCCGCCCCTCAACCCGGTGCATGTGGCCGAGGAAGCCGCCACGCTCGATGTGTTGACCGGCGGCAACTACATCCTCGGCGTCGGCTTGGGTTACCGGCAGCCGGAGTTCGATGCGTTCGGCATCGGCCTCAGCGAGCGGGCGGCGCGGTTCAACGAGAGCATCCCGCTGATGCGTTGGCTGTGGACCGAGGAGCGGGTGAGCCACAAAGGCCGGTTCTACACGGTCACCGACGCCGGCATTGGCGTAAAGCCGGTACGACCCGGCGGACCACCGCTCTACATCGCCGGACAGGCCGACGTGTCGGTCAGGCGAGCGGCGCGGATTGGCGACGCATGGCTGATCGTCAACACCAGCGGGCTCGCCAAGGTGGCACCCCTGATGCAGACCTATCGTGCGGCACTGAAGGAATACGGCCGCACACCGATGGAATTCCCGATTACCGTCGAATGCTATGTCGGTGCCCGCCACGCGACGGCGCATGAGGAATGCCGCGAGCCGCTCGAATACAAGTATAACGCCTATGCATCATGGGGACTGCAGGACCGCCGCACGCAGGGTTCGTTCGAGGATTTCGCGCGCAACCGCTTCATCATCGGCGACAAGGCTTCAGTGAATGAGGAGATCGCGCGAGCTTTTGGGTGCGGATCACTTCATCATGCGCTGCCAGTGGCCGGGGCTGCCACAGGAGCGCGTGCTGAGCTCGATCCGGCGGATCGGCGAGATTTTCGCGTCTTAGGACTCGGTTGGCGCCAGCCCTAAATGACACCGCTCTGTCTGAGGTCAGCAATCTCGTCGGGCGACAATCCGAGCCAGCCGCAGTAGATATCGGCATTGTGTTCGCCGAGCTTGGGACTGGGTGTGGTCGCCACTCTGGCCGCACCGTGAAAACGCAATGGCGAGGTCGGGACGACAATGCGCCCGATCTCGTCGTGCTCGATCCATTCGAGCATGCCGCGCTCGTGCATGTGCGGGTCGTGCATGACCTCGCTGACGTCGCGCACCGGGGCGCAAGGAATGCGAAGCCGCTTGGTGATCGCGAACACCTCCATCTTGCCGAGGGTCTGCGTCCATGCGGCTACCGCAGCGTCAGTCTCGTCCATATGCGCGACGCGGTCGGCATTAGTCTTGAAACGCGGGTCGTCTCGCAGATCCTCGCGGCCCATCGCGGCCAGCAGATTATGCCAGTGCTCTTCGAATGCGATGTTCATTGCGACATAGCCGTCATTGGTCGGATAGACATTGAGCGGCGAGCGCGCACGGCTGCGATTGCTCGGTACGCGGTGGAACGTTGCCCGAGTGCCAATAGGCTTCGAGATGCGACGTGAGGGTGGTGTAGGCGGCCTCCTGCATCGCGACTTCGACGAGCCGGCCCCTGCCGGTGCGCTCGCGTTCGAACAGCGCCGTCGTCACCGCGGCGTAAAGGTGGATGCCTGAGAGAAAATCGACGACTGCCGGTCCGGCCTTGACGGGGGGGCCATCAGGAAAACCGGTGGTGCTGATCAGCCCCGACACCGCTTGGATGGTCAGATCGATCGCGAGATTGTCGCGATCCGGTCCGCTAAGGCCATAACCCGAGCCCCGAGGCATAGACCAGGCGCGGGTTAACGCGGTTCAGCTCGGACCAGCCGACGCCGAGCCGGTCCATCGTCCCGGGCGAGAAATTTTCGAGCAGTACATCGGCGCGCCGGACCATCTCGAACAACAAAGCCCGGCCGCGTTCGTGCTTCAAATTGAGAGTGATCGCGCATTTGTTCGAGTTGAGCATCGCGATCGGGAAGGTCGTGCTTTTGCCCGGCGGGGCACGCAGGCGCAATGGCTCCCCCTGCGGCGGCTCGATCTTGATGACATCGGCCCCGGCCTTCGCCATCAGCAAGGTCGCGTAGGGTCCCTGATAGACTTGGCCGAAATCGAGCACGATAATGCCGGCAAGCGGCAGATTGGGCGGGTCGGACACGTAATCCCTCCGGTCATTCGGCTGTCGCCGGGATCGGCGCCGGTCTGGGTAATGTGAGACGCAGAAAGCGAATCATCAAAATCGCGTTGAGCCCAAACGGGATCCAGCAAAACAGATAGACCGCGGCGACTGTATGGCCGACCGCCTCCGGCTCGCTCGCATCACCGAGACCCGCCGTGGTCGCGACGACACCGGCGATGGCAGCCCCAAAGGCGCTGCCGAGCGAACGGACCGAGGTCAATGCCGAGGCGGTGCTGCGCTGCTCGCCGGAAGCGGCACTCCCCATCGCACGAGCTACCAAATGCACGTTATAGACGCCGATACCGATCCCCATGACAAAGGCGCTGACCGTCAGCATCACGAGCCCGGGCAGCAATGCGATCAAAGTGAGCCCCACAAGACCGGCAAAAGCGACCACCGGCCCGCAGAGGAGCGCTATGCGCTCGCGTGTGCCGGACCAGCCCGAGACCGAGAAGGTGGCGATGCTCCAGCCGAGCGAGATCACGATGCTGAGGAAGTTGATAAAGACCGGCGAGACCCCGTGGACCACCTGAAGGAGCAATGGGAGAAGCAAGGGTCACCGAAGTTTGCGTCATCCCATGAAAGGCCAGGATCCACAACGCCAACCCGATCGGTGCACTGATCGACAGCGCGTTGGGCGGAAACGGGTTGTCGGCGGCTTCCCGGTCGAGCCGGAATGTCAGGGCCACCAGCATCACCGCGGCCAGGATCAACAGGACCCGCAAACTCACAGAGGTCACTGGGCCGCTGGCGGCGATGCAAAACACTCCGGTGGCGAGCGTCGCCAACCGGAGCATCGGCAAGCCGGGAAATCGGCGGCGTTCGGCTTCGCTGTCGAGCCGGTCAGGGATCTTCGCGTAGGCGAGCCAGGTGAAGGGCAGCATGAACGGCACCATCACCCCAGAACGAACTGCGCCACCAATTGATCTCCGCGAACAAGCCCCCGACGATCGGTCCGCTCAGGTGGCAGCAGTAAAGGTGCCTTGGCAAATCGCGATGATCCGGGTACGTAGCCCCGTGTCGAACAGGCTGGTGATCAGCACCATGCCGCTGCCGGCAACCAACCCGCCGGTCCAGCCTTGGGCGGCGCGCGCCGCTATCAGCGCGCCGATATCGGCGACGATCGTCGGCATGATGATGGCGATCACCAGCATCTGGGTCGCCTGCATGGCGATGCCGCTGATCACCAGGGCGGAATAGGGGCCGCGCCCGTCGCGGAAGATTTCGCCGCACGAGCCCTTCGTGCTCTCACGCCCCGGCGTCATCGCTCTATGCGACCCGAGAACGACTCAGCGCAATTACTCAACATGACCAATTGGCGTCCCCAAGGGAGCTCGCACTTCTACGAAAAATCAAGGCACTAGGGATGAGGTGGGACACTTTTTCCTTCGGCTTTTCTCGCACGGTTTCGGAATGAGTGTCCCACCAACCAGGACCTCAGGGTGCTACCCGCGCTCGATTGGCACCTCCTCGGTCTGATTGGCCGGCCTGAGCTCCGGGTAAAACGTGGACGACGCCGGGGTGTTCCAGGTCGCTGCCTTTGGTAGGTGGGACGCGCCTTTACGACAACGTCGGGGGATGCAGCACCTTGTCCCTTTGCCGTCGGGATAACGGGCATCGAAGGTCCGGACGCGGGCGACGCCGTGCACCTGCACCGCCGCGACCACGCGCTTTGCTGCCAGCCATCCCTCGCTCAGCGACAGAGGCTTCCAGGAGGCATAGACCGGGTACGAGGAAGCTTTCCGAATGTCCGGTATGTCAGATAGTTCGGAGAATATATACTCACTGTGAGTTTTACCGCCCTTGACCCAATCCGGACGTTGGTCGGCGGGTGTCAGCCTGGGGCGTAAAGTGCAATCAGGTAGCGCTAACTCTCAAGACTGCCCTTGCAGCGCGAAACGGGGCGTCACCCAGCAAAATATACTGCGACGGAACACACCGGGAAGACCGATGAACATCACAGCCGTGCCGAGATTCCACAACAGGATCATGACGGTCGCATCCAATCGGTGAAACAACGATAGCGCCGTCGCCGTGATCGCCGCGACCGCCAGGCTGCCAGTCAACACCGTGGCGGTCGGGCGAAGCGGCGCAGCATAGCGCAGCATGACCAGCATCGCGAGTGACAGAGGCAAGCCGGTGAGCACCAGTGTCGCAAAGCAACGGACGGTCTCGCCAAGCTGCATGCCGTTCGGCCCGAAGCTGGCCCAACTGGTCAGGCATTGATAGCCGATCGTCGATAGCCAGACCAAAAGCGCCGGGGCCGGGAGGAGCAGCCAAAGACGCGACCGGTCGGGCAGGCTGACCATGAGCGCGGCGATTGCGGCACCAATCCCCGTGAGCAGCGAGGCCGCCATCCCAATGGCAAATCCGGATTGTTGAAGGCGCTGCAGGAGATCCGGACGTATACCTTGACTGACCGCGAGCAGACCGAGGATGATCGCGGCGAGCATGAGCCAGCAGCCGGCGCGCACCAGCGGCGGGCGCAGGCGCCGGACCGGGGTCATGCTCTGTGCCAGCGAGTCGATCAGATCGGGGGTGGTGATCACCTGTGCGCGCGTCCCTTTGCGATGATCTTCCGCAAGCTTTTCAGTGCCCTATGGGTTGCGACTTTCAGCGATGCGATGCTCATTCCGCTTATCGCTGCCGCGTCTTTCATTGACCTCTCCTCGAGCTTCAACAACCGAATCGCCTGGCGCTGCCCGCCAGGCAGCTTTTCGACCGCCTCATGGAGGTCGCGCCGATCCAACGCCTTTTCGCATAGGTTCGGTTGATCGGCTGAAAAGGTTTCGTGCTCCGGCATCAGCGCCGTCTCGCGCGATCGCAAGCGTCCCTGGCGGCGGAGCCGGTCGATCAGGCGATGATTGGCGATCGCGACAAGCCACGGGCCGAACGGGCGAGCCGGATCGTAGGTGTGGCGTGTCGCGTGCAGGGTGAGCAGAACATCCTGTATGGCATCCTCCGCATCACTGAGGTCGCGATGACGCCGTGCAGCAAGGGCGCGCAGGAAAGGCGTGATCTCTTCGAGCAGGCGGCGGTAAGCTGCGCGATCGCCATCTTGAGCCCGAGCCATCAGAACGGACCAATCGCGCTCGCGGGCGGAATGCGTCTCACCCGCGTCGACCTGGTGATCGTGCTTGATCCGGGTCAGCGGCGGCGAGCGGCTGTGCCGGCCCGAGGGCATCGATCGGGGCTCCTTCTGTGGCAGCAAACGCCCATCCAGTGATCCTTGGCGCGCGGCTGCTCAGACAGATCTCTACACCAGCGCACGCCATCGTCCTGCTCCAAAATTTCTGATCTCGGCTGTAACCGCTTGCCGGGTTGAATCGAAGACTCTTGGCGGACTTGGTCCTGGTCTTGTCTCCGAGGTATCGATGTCCTCCACCCAAACGCGGACTTCCGCTTTCGTCTCCTCGCGCGGCATCGGCATTCTGAAGGAGAGTTGGGCCGATCTGGTGCTGCCCATTTTAGGCTGGCGAGCGGAGCCCGCGCTTCCCGAGCGCATCCGTCGAGATATCGAACAGCAGCAGGACGCCGGCGAGATCATTGTCGGGTGGACCCAAGCCGCCGCTATCGTGTTCTTCGCCGTGGTCTACGCGATCTCGCCCAAGGCGTTCCCGGCCGGGACACCGTTCGAGCCGATACCGTGGACACTCGGGATTTATGCGCTGTTCACCGCGGGCCGCCTCTTCCTCGCCTATCGCGGGAGGCTGAGCCGCGGCTTTGTCGCCCTTTCGGTGGTGGTCGACGTCACAGCGCTGATGATCACGATCTGGAGTTTTCACCTTCAATATCGGGCACCGCCCGCGCTTTACCTCAAAGCGCCGACCCTGATGTACGTTTTCATCTTGATCGCTTTGCGGACGTTGCGGTTCGAGCCGGGCTATGTGTTGCTCGCCGGCGGATGCGCCGCATTGGGCTGGCTCGGGCTCTTCCTCTATGCGGCGTGGGGACCGGCCGGCGGCGCCTTCACCCATAGCTATGTCGCGTATGTGACCTCGTACAGGATCCTGCGCGGCGCGGAGATCGACAAGATCCTGTCGATTCTCGTGGTGACCATGATTCTCGCGTTTTCGCTCGTCCGGAGCCGCCAGCTGCTCGCCCGATCGGTCGTCGGGGAAAGCGCGGCCAGCGACTTGTCGCGTTTCTTCGCGCCCGAAGTCGCCGAGCAGATCCGGCGAGGCGACGGAGATCCCGAGAGCATGCGTTGCGCGGGGTGCCACACGGCCATCCTGATCACCGATCTGCGTGGCTTCACCGCGCTGTCGCATGGCCGTTCGGCGGAGGAACTGATTGGCCTTCTCGGCGAGTACCAATCGCGGGTCGTGCCGGTGATCGAGCGGCATGGCGGCAGCATCGACAAATATCTCGGTGACGGAATTCTTGCGAGCTTCGGCGCTATTGTGCCGAATATCAGCTACGCTGCCGATCTGTGCCGCGCCATCGACGAACTGGCCGCCACGGCAGAGAGCTGGCGCCGCGAGCGCGAAGGGCGGGGGCTTCCGGCGCCCTCGGTTGGCATCGCCGGTGCCGTGGGCGATATTATCTTTGGCCCAGTCGGACATGCGACGCGGCTCGAATACACCGTCATCGGCGAGGTCGTGAACCTGGTCGCAAAGCTAGAAAAGCATACCAAGAGCGAGGGGGTGCAGGCGCTGACGACGGGCGAGACATATGCTCTCGCGCTCGACCAGGGTTACCGCTCGGCGCGAGCACCTGAGGAACGCACGCGTCGCGAGGTCGACGGCGTGACCGACCCGGTGGACCTGGTCGTGCTCGCAGAGTAAACGCCCGGAGATTCTTCGCAGATGTAACCTTTACGGCTCCCCCAGCGAACCGACAAAGCGCGGGTGGACGTTAGACGTGGAATACCGAGATTGTTGGCGGCAAGAAAAGGAGGGGCCCATTCCCGCGAAGGCGGGAATAGGCCTGCGTTTCCCGCACCATGCTGCGGTGCTCACACACGGCCGGACATCGCTTGGCTGGAAGTCCATACCGAGAACTACATGGGCGGCGGCAAGCCGCTCGCCTGCCTCGAAGCTATCCGCTCCCACTACCCGATCTCGTTGCACGGCGTCGGGCTGTCGCTCGGCAGCGCGGAGGACCTAGACGCGGCGCATCTCGAACGCATCCGGCAGACCGCCGAGCGCATCGAACCGGCGCTCGTGTCGGAGCACCTCTCGTGGAGCATAATCGACGGCCGCTATCTCGCCGACCTCCTGCCGTTGCCAATGACCGAGGAGGCACTCGAAATCGTGTGCCGGCATGTGGATCAGATGCAAGCTTGTCTGCGCCGGCGGATCCTGGTCGAGAACCCGTCCACCTATCTGCGCTGGCGCCATTCGACGATCCCGGAATGGGAGTTCCTGGCGGCGGTGGCCGATCGGACCGGTTGCGGCATCCTCTGTGACGTCAACAACATCTATGTCACCGCTGCCAACCACGACTGGGACCCGTCGGCCTATCTCGCGGAATTGGCGCCCGCCGCGATCGGCGAGATCCATCTCGCCGGGCATTCCACTCGCGCGCTCGGGGAGGGGCACGTATTGCGGATCGACGATCATGGTTCGCGCGTGATCGTCGAGGTCTGGACGCTCTACACCGAGGCGCTCGCGCGCTTCGGCCCGGTCCCGACCCTGATCGAATGGGACACCGACATACCCGAGCCCGGGGTCCTGCTCGGCGAGGCGAGCCGCGCCGAGACGCGGCTCGGCGAGATGCGGCAAGGGTTCCGCGATGCCGACGCTGCTTGAGCTGCAGCGCGCGGTCTACCGCGGCTTGGTGGCCGGTGAACACGGCCCCTGCGCCGCGCATGTCGTCGCTGACGGGATCGCCGGCGAGGGCCGCCTGAGCGTCTACCGCAACACCTTCATCGCCAATCTGACGACCGCGCTCCGGCTGGTGTACCCGGCGATCCATCGGCTGGTCGGCGCGCCGTTCTTCGAGAGCGCCGCCCGCCTGTTCATCGAAGCGCAGCCGCCGCAGAGCGCCTGGCTCGACGAGTATGGCGGCGGGTTTCCGGAATTTCTCGCAGGCTTTGCACCGGCGGCCTCGCTGCCTTACCTACCGGGGGTTGCACGGCTCGAACGGGCGGTCAATACGTCGCTTCACGCCGCCGATGCCGCTCCTCTCGACCTGTCGCGTCTCGCGTCGATCGACCCCGCAGATCACGACCATATCGCATTCGTGCCGCATCCGTCGGTGGGTTTCGTCACGGCGGATTATCCGGCGGACGCCATCTGGCGCGCGGTGCTGTCGCAAGTCGATGCGGCGATCGCCGCAGTCGACCTCGCCGCCGGACCAGCTTGGTTGCTTGTCGAACGCTGTGCGACCGGGATTGAGGTCATGCGATTAACCGAACCGGAGTGGCGGTTTGCAGCCGAGCTGTGTACCTCGCGACCGCTGCAGGAAGCGATCGAAGCCGCCCCGGAAATCGATGCTGCGAGCGTCCTGGCTGGTCATTTGGCGGCGGGGCGTTTTATCCGGTTCGAGCTGCGATAGCGGTTGATTCAAGTCGTCAATTGACCAATGATGGGCGAACGGACGCTAGGAGCAATCATGAGCACGACCCGAAAGTTAGAGGCGGGCGGTGCAGTGCCGGCGATGGCCGTTCCCAAGGTTGGCGGCGGCGAGGTCGCGATCGGCAATACCGGCGTATGGCAGATGGTGGTGGTCTACCGCGGCAAGCATTGTCCGATTTGCCGGAGCTACCTGAAGGGCTTGGACGGGCTCTACGACGAGTTCCGCGCTGGCGGAACCGAGGTCGTCGCAGTTTCCGGCGACCCGAAGGAGAAGGCCGAGAGCGAAGCCGCCGAAGAAGGCTGGCACTTTCCGGTCGGCTACGGGCTGACCACCGATCAGATGGGCCAACTCGGGCTTTACATCTCCGAGCCGCGCTCACCGCAGGAAACCGACCGGCTGTTCCCCGAGCCCGGCCTGTTCGTCATCAATCCAATGGGGCAGGCGCACATCATCGACATATCGAACGCGCCCTTCGCCCGGCCCGACCTCAAGGGCGTTCTGAACGGCCTCAAGATCATCAAGGAGCGAGGCTACCCGATCCGCGGGACCGCGGCATAGCGCGGGTGGCACCAATGCCGGCTGCGCTTCCCGGGATCAAGGCTTGCGTCTTCGACGCCTATGGCACGCTGTTCGATTATGCCTCGGCGGCGGCGCGCTGCCGCGATGTGCTGGGCGACCGGCTCGACGCCCTCAATGCGCTGTGGCGCGAGAAACAGCTGCAATACACCTGGCTGCGCGCGTTGCAGGGTCGGCACGCGGACTTTTGGCAGGTGACCGGCGACGCGCTCGATTTCGCGCTGGAGACATTGGGGCTCGGCGATGCGCGATTGCGCACCCGCCTAATGGACCTGTACCTCACCCTCGACGCCTTCCCCGAGGTCCCGGAGACGCTGCGACGGCTGAAGGCGGTCGGTGTGCAGACTGCGATCCTGTCGAACGGCACGCCGGACATGCTCGATGCGGCGGTCAGGAACGCGGGGATCGGCGACCTTCTCGATGCTGTGCTCTCGGTCGAAGCGGTCGGCGTCTACAAGCCGCATCCGAAGGTCTACCACTTGGCGGTCGATCGGTTCGGGATCCCAGCGTCGGCGATCGCGTTCCAATCGTCGAACGCCTGGGACGCCTACGCCGCCTCGGCTTTCGGCATGCGAGTCGTGTGGTGCAACCGTTACGGGCAACGGCCGGAGCGGCTGCCGGGCAAACCGGACTACGAGATCAGCTCGCTGGCGGAGTTGCCTACGCTGATCGGCGTTTAAACCCCAACAGAGGGCGCACGGGAGGACGACATGCTGGAGCTTCTCGAACGGCAAACCTCGCTGACGATCAATCAGTGGAAGATTTTCCTCGCTTGTTTCTTCTCGCTGGCGCTCGACTTTTTTGATTTCTTCCTAATCAGCTTCGTTCTGGCGTTTTTCGTGCGCGATTGGAACCTGACCTATGGCCAGTCGGCGCTGATTCTATTGTCCTCGGGCGTGGCGTCGGTGCCGGCGGGATATTTCTTTGGCTGGCTGGGCGACAGGATCGGCCGCCGCAAAGTGTTCATGATCACGATCCTTACTTTTTCACTCGCCACCGGCCTGATGGCGCTGACGCCGGAACGCGGCTGGATCTTCCTGACCGTGATGCGCTTCATCGTCGGTCTCGGGGTCGGCGGCTTCTTCGCGGTCGACATGCCTCTGCTCCAGGAATTCGTGCCCGCCTCGAAACGCGGCTGGATCAGCGGCGCGTCGATGAGCCTGCTGCCGGCTGGTCCGCTGGCGGCCGGCGCCCTCAGCGCCGCTCTCGGGCCGATCATCGGCTGGCGCGGCCTATTCGCGATCGGTCTGTTGCCGGCGCTGATGGCCTTAGTGATCCGGGTCTGGGTTCCGGAATCGCCGCGCTGGCTCATCGGCAAGGGGCGACTCGAGGAGGCGCGCCGCTCGCTCGCCTGGGCGCTGATGCTCGATCCCAACGAGATCGGCCTCCCCGCATCGCTTCCCGCGCCACGGCAGACATCATGGTCGGAGCTGTTCAAATACCCGCGCAGCATCGCCGCCAGCTGCCTGACCGGGCTGAGCCAGACGGGCGGGGTGGGTCTGGCACTCTGGCAGGTCACATTGCTGGTGCTCGTGCTCAAGGTGACGCCGGCTCACGCTTCCTATCTGACGATCTGGGTCAGCCTGATCGCGATCTTCGGCCGCTTCTTTTGCGCGTGGCTCTCCGATGCGCTGGGACGCCGTCCTGCGGGAATTCTGATTTGTCTGGTCGCGGCACTAACGATGTCGCTCGCCGGTTATCTGCACGATGTGATGCTCGGCGCGATGTCGATGTTCTATCTGATGATCTTGGTCAACGGCTTCTTCGGGCCCGGCACCTACGCGATCATCGGGCCATACATGACCGAAGTGTGGCCGGCGCCGCTGCGCGCCAGCGGCCTCGGCCTCGCCTACGGGACGAGCAATCTCGGCAAATTCATCGGCCCGGCCGGTTTGGCGCTGATCGCCGGAACGTCCAATTTCGTCACCCCGCAGGCCACACTCGACGCAATCATTCCGGCCTTCAACTACTTTGCCGGCTGGTATGTCCTCGCCGCGCTCGCCTTCCTGTTCATCGCGATCGAGACGCGCGGCCGCACGATCGAGGAGCTCGACGCCGCGCTCACCGGACGGGCGCCCGGGCCGGCGACTGTCAAGATCCCGGCGCAATAGGGAAATAAAGCAGAAAGGAAAAGCGCATGACCGAAACCAGTAATCTCTCCCTCGAGCAAAGGGCGATGCAGGGCGCAGCGATGACGCCGGAAGAGCGCAAGAAGATGTGGCTTTCGATCTCGGACATCAGCGAGGCGCAGTTCGACGCCCTTCAGGCGGAACAGAAGGCGCGCCAAGTCAAGGTCCCGCTGCCGGGAACGATCGCCCCCGATTTCGCGCTCGACATCGTCACGCGGGAACGGAAGCCCACCGGCGAGAGGGTTCGACTCTCCGCGTTGCGCGGGGAGCCGGTAGGATTGATCTTTGGCTCCTATACTTGACCCCCGTTTCGTAATTGGGCCGTGCGCCTGAACGAGATCTATAGGAAGTACAGGGACCAGGTTCTCTTCTACGTCGTCTACATTCGCGAAGCGCACCCCGACGATGGCTGGCGCGTGCCCGAAAATTTGCGGCAAGACATCCGCTTTCGAGAACCGAAGAGCGATGCCGAGCGGACCGCGGTGGCGACCGTGTGCCAGATCAACCTCGATCTGCAGATGCCGATGCTGGCCGACGCGATCGACAACAGCGTCGAAGAAAGCTACATCGCGCTGCCAATGCGGCTATACCTGATCGGCGGTGATGGCAAAATCCTCTATACCGGCGAGCGGGGCCCCTTCGGCTTCAACCCCGACACCTGGGAAAAGGCGATAAGGGCCGAGATCGGGATCGCGGCCGAACATGGCTAGGCCGATGCATCGTCGCGAACTCGCGGCAAGCCACTATTCCGTGAACCCGCCATCGAGCCGGTGAACGTGATACCTGATCGGTCGTGGTGGGCCATCACAATCGCGCGAGAGCTGTAACATTGGCTGTGGCCGAACGAACCTTGCAATCAAAGGCACACTCATTGCCAGCTGCTCTTACGGGGTTCCGCCATGTTACAGACTTGTTCGCGAACGGCGTCGACGAAATCAGACTGGCGTTCGATAATCTTGATGCTTCCAGTCGCGCTAGCCCTCGCTGCATGCAGTGCGGCGCCACAGATTGGTGCCTCTCGCGCCGCTGTCGGTGTCCAATCGGACGCTGCGGCGTCAGGTTCGAGCTTGCGGGACGATATCCGTCCTGGCACCTTGCGCAACGGCATCGGCCCGTAGGCCGCGTGCCGCTTGGTGGAAGGACCAAACGCGCCGGCGGTAAACTGGGCCTATCTCAACGGCGCAGCCGTCTGAGTTTCGCCGCGAACCAATGGCAGTCCCGCGCGCCGCCATTCCATGAACCCGCCCTCTAGCCGCCGTGCGCGGTAGCCGGCCGGCCGCAGGATCTCGACCGCCTTGTAGGCCATCACACAATAGGGCCCGCGGCAATAGGCGACGACCTCTGGGCGCTTAGGGAGCGCGTTGAGGTGTTGCGGTAAGGCGATGACCGGGATGCTGAGTGCGCCCGGGATGTGGGCCGCCCGATACTCGATCTCGGGGCGCACGTCGATCAGCCGGACCGAGCGCCGCCTGAGCCGCTCTGTGAGCTCGTCCCGGGTCACCGGCGCAAGCGAGTCGCGCGCGTGGTACCAGTGGTCGACGGTCCGTTGCGCCGCAGCGTGGTTCGCTTCGGCCATGCCGCGCAGGATCGCCATCAGGTCGAGCACGCGTTCGTCAGCGAGGTCATAGAGGATTTGCCGGCCGTTGCGGCGGCGCGTGACGACCCCCGCGCGCCGCAATTGCTGAAGATGCTGCGAGGCGTTGGCGACCGAGAGACGGGATGCCTCGGATAGTTCTTCGACGCTGCGCTCGCCCTGCGCCAACAGGTCGACGAGCTCGATCCGGCTTGGGCTCGCCAAGACCCCCGCAGTCTCCGCCAAGTAGCCGAACATTTCGCGTCGTGCGTCAGTCATGTGCAAACACCGGCAAAATCACAACCTGAGCTATAGTTGAACAAATCGGCAGGGTCCAGTCGGTCGCAAGCTTCGACACAAGACTTGCGGCACCTGCACCCTGACCGTAACATTCAAATGCGGAATTGAACATGGCACGGACGCCGATGGTGCGAGTGGGCCAGATCTGCTATTGCGCGGTCTCGGAGGGAGTGCCGCGGCGCTCGCTGGTCGTTGCCCTGATCGTTGGAACGGTTCTCAACCTGATCAACCAGGGCGATGCAATGCTGAGCGGGATGCCGATCGATCTCACCAAGCTGCTGCTCACCTATCTGGTGCCCTACTTTGTCAGCACCTACGGCGCTGTCTCGTATCGGCTGCATGCAGCGCGGCTCGCGACGCAGCCCGAGCCGGCCTTGGTAAGGTAATGTTGACGGGGAGAAACAGAGGATGGCGATTAAGCAGAAAACGGTCGTGCCGATGACGGTCAGCGCCGCGTGCCCGACCCATGCGCGCACCAACGCACACGCCGGTAAGCACGAACTCGTCATCGACGAGCCGGTCGCGCGTGGCGGCACCGATCAGGGCCCGACGCCGATCCAGACGATGATCGCGTCTCTCTTGGGCTGCACCAACGTCATCCTCAACCGCGTCGCCGAGAAGAATCATGTCGAGGTAAGCGCGCTGTCGCTTACGGCCGAGGCAGCTTCGACCGCTGCGGCGTGCTGCTCGAGGAGGAGGTGGCGTCCCCTTCCCCGAGATCCGGCTGACGATCAATCTGATCACGCCCGCCACTGACTTGCAGGTGGAGCGGGTGAAGGCCGACCTCGGCAAATTCTGCCCGGTCTCGAAGGTCATCCGTCAGTCGGGAACGAGGTTGGAGGAAATATGGAACGTCACGCGCACCTGATGGCCGGCGACGATGATGGAGGAACAACAACGATGAGCACAACGGCCGATCCAATCGTTCCGATTCCTTCCTTTGAGGAGCTGAGCCCCGCGTTCCAGGCGCGAGCACGACACGGCAGGGAGCGCCTCGGGGTCAACGTCAATAGCCTGCATGCCTTCGCGCATTCGGAAGAGCTCGGCGGCGCGACACGGGATTACTTCGAGTCGGTGGCTAAGCTCACCGAATTACCGAACGAGCTGCGGTTGCTGATCCGCTTGGCCGTCGCGACCGCTAACCAGTGCCGTTACTGCACGGCGCACCAGCGGCACCAGCTCGCCGGCCTCGGCGTCTCGGAAGAAAAGATGGCGGCGATTTGGAAGCCCGATACCGACGAACTGAGCCCGCGCGAGCGTGCCGCGGTCCGCTTTGCGCAGGCGATCACGCTCGATGCCAGCGGTGTTCCAGCCGATGTTTATGCCGACTTCGTCCGAGAGTTCACGCCGCAGGAGCGGATCGAAGTGGCGATCGTGGCGACGTCGATGGGGATGCTGAACAAACTGAAT
>Ga0306924_10001252_pt1 | contig 23106 bp, 21 predicted proteins | sample sta12Can44000111_FD_203756 | JGI IMG/M metagenome (GOLD analysis project Ga0306924, IMG submission 203756) | Lab enrichment of tropical soil microbial communities from Luquillo Experimental Forest, Puerto Rico - statanox.12C.anox.44.000.111 (v2)... | ecosystem: Environmental > Terrestrial >...
GCCGGACCGCGCCCTCCCGGAAATCGTGATCAAACTTCCTGCGTGTCTCTGCCATCGCCCCTCCCTTTAAGGCGATGTGTCCACGTTATGAGGGGAAGCCCAGAGTCCCCACAGAGATCATTAGACGAGGCGCGCATATGGGGGACGTTATGTGCATGACCGTGCCGGAATCGGATGTGGTCGTCATGATGCGTGATCACCCTGCGTGCGGGCGGATACAGAGCGGGACCGATCCCTGAGCGGTCTGGATAGATGCTGTACGTTCCGCGGCCGCTCGAGCGGCAGATCCGGCACACCAAAGGCGGCGGACATGCCGGCCAGGCCGTGCGTGACAGGGGGCAGCGAGGTTGGGGCCTGAGCTTCACCATGCCACTGGGATGAATCAGTGCAGGCAGACGCCACGTAAGTCCACATCCGGTGCGCCCAGGGGTTGGTCGCACCAGAAGCCGAATCCGCCCTTCTGGCGCCGCCGCTCCCACGCACCTCACAAAAAGAAGGACACTGCCGCTGGTCAGCGAGGTGGGCTGAGCAAGGTCGGCTCCCGTTCGCTCCCAAAACCGGGAAACGGCTGAGAGGGGCAGCCGAAATCCGTCACGAAATCTAGCTGTTACCTGCAGCTTTGTGGTCGGGGTGGCCGGATTTGAACCGGCGGCCTCTTCGTCCCGAACGAAGCGCGCTGCCAAGCTGCGCTACACCCCGCGGCCCGCCTGAGCGGGGCCGGCCCCGGGAGCCCGGGGCCCTGCGAAGTCTAGCCGATCCGCGGAACCAGCGTGAGCAGGCTGGCTTCCGGCCGGCAGGCCAGCCGGAAGGGTGCCCATGGGGAGGTGCCGAGGCCGGCCGATACGTGCAGCCACGGCCGGTCCGGCCCGCCTTCGGCCGGGTGCCGGTGCAGCCCTCGCGCCCGGCCCGGGTCGATGCCGCAATTGGTGACCAGGGTGCCGTAGCCCGGCAGGCACACCTGCCCGCCGTGGGTGTGCCCGGCCAGCAGCAGGTCGTAGCCGTCGGCCGCGAACGCATCCATGACCTGCGGTTCGGGTGAGTGCATGACCCCGATCCGCAGATCTGCGGCCGGATCGGTGGGCCCGGCGACCGCGTCATAACGGTCCCGGCCGATATGGGAGTCGTGCACCCCGCCCGCTTCGACGTCCAGGTCGCCCACCTTGATCCGCCCGCGCCGGTTGTTGGCGTCCAGCCAGCCGGCCGCTGCCATCCCCGCACCCAGGTCGGACCAGGGCAGGTCGGGGATGTTCCGGCTGGCCATGCGGGTCGGCGCGCGCAGGTAGCCAAGCGGGTTCCGGGGGACCGGCGAGTACAGGTCGTTCGACCCGTAGACGAAGATCCCTGGCCGCTCCAGCAGTGGCCCCAGCGCGGCCAGGAACGGGCCGACGGCCTGCGGGTGTGCGATCGAGTCGCCGGTGTTGACCACCAGGTCGGGGCCGAGGCTGTCCAGCGACCGGAGCCAGGACAGCAGCCGGTGCCGGCCAGGCGTCAGGTGCACGTCGGACAGGTGCAGCACCGAGACGGGCGCGGCCCCGGCCGGCAGAACCGGCACCTCATAGCGGCGCAACGCGAACCAGTTCCGCTCGACCACGGACGCGTAGGCGAAGATGCCGGCGCCGGCGGCCGCGGTGATGGCGAGGGCGCGCAGGGGTGCTTGCATCCACATATGGTGCCATGCCTGGCGCACCGGGCTGTCCCAACCGCCAGGCCGGTCACCGGCCACGTGCCCGCCGCGAGCCCGGGCAAGATAGGCCCATGGCTGCTTTGAAGGACCGGCTCCGCCACGACCTGACCGTGGCGATGAAGGCCCGGGACGCCGTCCGCACCCGCACCCTGCGGATGGCGCTCACCTCGGTGGCGCAGGCGGAGGTCGCCGGGCCGGCCGCGCGCGAGCTCAGCGACGACGAAGTGATCGCGGTGCTCACCCGGGAGGCCAAACGGCGGCGCGAGGCGGCCGAGGCGTTCGCCGCCGCGGGCCGGGATGAGCAGGCCGCCGCGGAGCGGGCCGAAGGTGCAGTCCTCGGCGCCTATCTGCCCGCCCAGCTGACCGACGCCGAGATCGCCGGACTGGTGGCCGAGGTGATCAGCGAGACCGGGGCGGCCGGCCCAGCGGCGATGGGCCAGGTCATGAAGGTGCTGACACCGCGGGTGGCCGGCCGGGCCGACGGTGCCCGGGTGGCCGCCGAGGTGCGCCGCGCCCTGGCTGGCTGACCCGCCGGGCGCGGCCCTCGCTAGTGGTGTGGCGGGGGCGGGTGGTGGCCGCCGCCGCTGTGGTGGTGCGGCTTGGGCGGCGGGGTGGGCGAGACCATCCCGTTGCCCAGCGCGAACAGCGGGCTGCCCGGGTCCGGCGGCACGAAACTGGGCGGCGGGCTGGCCAGCCTGGCGTGCTCGAACGTCATCTGCCAGGTCTCACCGGGGGCCATCGATCCATACATGACATTCGGGCAGTACAGGCCCGCACCGGGCAAGTGGTAGCAGGACCCGTTGCCGGACATGGGGTACGCGTAGGGGGCGGTCGGGTTGCCCACCCAGACCGCGCCCAGCAGATCGGGGGTGTAGCCGACGAAGAAGGCCGATACGTATCTGTCGGCGGTGCCGGTCTTGGCCGCCGCCGGCCGGCCGATGGCGTCCGCGGGCGCGGTGCCGAAGTTGGTCAGGTCACCCTGCAGGATGTAGTTGGCGGCGTTGGCGATGGCGGCGGGCAGCACCCGGTGGCAGCCGGCCGATTCCACCGGCAGGCTGGTGCCGCTCATGGTGGTGATCGCGGTAATCGCGATCGGGTGGCAGTAGATGCCCTGGGCCGGCAGCACCGCGTCGGCGGCGGCGACGTCCAGCGGGGCTACGTTGTCCGCGCCGAGTGTGAACGACGGGTCGTTGTCGGCGCTGTAGTGGTGGTGCTCCTTCGGGTCCGGCTTGAGCAGCGACTTTCCGTCCGGCCAGGTCAGCCCCATCTGGGCAGCCGTCTGTACCGTCTGGCACAGGCCGACCTTCTGCTCCAGGTAGGCGAACCACACGTTGATCGATGCGGTGGTGCCGGTGTAGAGGGTGTAATGGCCGCCACGCTCGCTCTCGTCGTTGTGCACGGTCCATGGTGGCGTCGGCTGGCCCTTGCAGTTGTGGTAGCCGCTGACCGTGGCCGAGAAGCCGACCGTCTTGGCGTACCCGAACGGGACGCCTTCCTTCAGCGCGGTGACCATGGTGTACACCTTGCCGGTGGAGCCGATCTGCACCCCGGCGCTGCCGTCGTACTGCGGCCCGACCGCGTAGTCGATGACGTTCTGGTGCGGCCCGAACCCGTAGGGCCGGTCGATCGCGATCGCCCGGATCCTGCCGGTGCCCGGCTGGATGAGCACCTCGGTGTCGGCGTTGTGGTTGGGGTTGAACTGCGACGGCGGCGGTGGCATCAGGTAGTTCACCGCGTGCTTGGCGGCGAGCTGGTCGGCTGGGTCGAGGGTGGTGGAAATCTTCAGCCCGCCGATGCCGTTCAGCCGGGCCCAGGCCTGCTTGTACGCGGCGTCCTGGCGGATAACTGCCAGCACGTAGTCACAGAAGTAGGCCGCATAGCGGGCGGATGAGCTGGTGCAGCCGGTCTGCGGGACCGACGGCTTCAGCCCTAGTGGCGTCTTGGCCGCTGTGTCGGCTTGCGCCTGGGTGATGTCATGCAGCTGGGCCATCCGCTGCAGCACCACAGCCCGGCGGGCGATGGCCACCTGGGTGTTGTCCAGCAGCGGGTTGTAGGCCGCCGGGTTCTCCACGATCCCGGCCAGCAGTGCCGCCTGCGGCAGCGTCAGCTGGGCTGCGTTCTCGCTGAAATAGCGCTGCGCGGCGACCTGGATGCCATACGCCGAGTTGCCGAAGAACGCCGCGTTCAGGTACCCGGCCAGGATCTGGTTCTTGCTCATCGAGTGCTCGACCCGCGCCGCCATCCGCAGTTCGCGGATCTTCCGGCCGATGGTGTCCATGGTCGCGTTCGCGAACGCCGCCTGCGGGTTCGGCGCCGACAGGATCTCCACGTTCTTCACGTACTGCTGGGCGAGCGTCGAGCCGCCTTGGACCGGCCGGTGCTCCAGGTTGTTGACCAGCGCCCGGATCGTGCCCCGGAAGTCGATCGCGCCGTGCTGGTAGAAGCGGGAGTCCTCGATCGCCACGATCGCCTGCCGCATGACCGGCGAGATCTGGGCGTAGGCCACCGGCACCCGGTCGATTCCCCGGCTGTAGTAGTAGGCGAGCACATTGCCGTGCCGGTCCAGGATCTCCGAGCGGACCGGCAGCTGGCCCAGTTCTGGCGTGGACAGGTCGTAGAACCCGTTGGACGCCTTGCGGACCGTGATCCCGGTCAGCCCCACCGTGGGGATCAGGATCGCCGCGATCAGGACGCCGGCCAGCACGGCCAGCAGCGCGATCTGCGCGACGGCGCCGAGAATCCGGGCGAAACTGGGTCTCTGCACGGACCCCAGGCTACGCCGGGGCACCCACTGGTGGGGCGGATGCGGCCGGTGACTACGGTCCGCGCATGGCATGGCCCATGCGGGCTATCCCGGAAATGGGCCCTCCGGGGTCTAGCGCGCGGCGCCGGACTTCCGTAAGTTACTTTTTCGCAACTATACGTCCAGCGTGAACGACTGTGCCGTCGCTTCCGTACCGGACGCGAGCGAAACGCCATCCCGGCGTGACGACCCCTCGAGGGCGTGACGATCAGGAGGAGTGGGACCACATGTGGATCGCTGACTGGACCAGCCGCGCCGCCTGCAAGGAGTCTGACCCGGACGAGCTCTTCGTCCAGGGCGCGGCGCAGAACCGGGCCAAGCTGATCTGCCGTGGCTGCACTGTCCGCACCGAGTGCCTGGCCGACGCGCTGGATAACCGCATCGAGTTCGGGGTCTGGGGCGGCATGACCGAGCGTGAGCGGCGGGCGCTGCTCCGCCGCCGGCCGGACGTCGCCTCCTGGCGGGCCCTGCTCGAGCAGGCCCGCAATCAGTACGAGCGGCAGACGGACGAACTCGTCGCCAGCTGACCCGGCTGGTTCTCACCCGGCCGGGCAGCGCCGCCGGGCGCTGGCCGGTTAGGCCGGGTCCGCGAAGAACTCACCGATCACCCGCAGGCCGGCCAGGTCATGCACGTCTTCCGGCTGGGCGGGGATGCGGGCGACCGGGACTCCCGGGTGGGCCGCGGTGAACCGCTGGGCCAGCCGCCGCTCGGCCGCCGCCAGCTGCATCCGTTCGGCATGCAGCCGCAGGGCCGTGACCGCCAGCGGGTACCGCGGGGCAGCGGCGGGCGCGGCGGCACCGCTGTTCGCCAGGCCCTGGGCCGGGGTGGGGCCGTCCACGCTGGCCTGCAGCGCTTCCGCAGCGGCCAGGCTGCGGGCGGCGGACAGCCGGGCCGCCGGTGACCGGTGCACCCGGTTGAGCACCAGCCCGGCCAGTGGCATCCGGTCTTGTGACAGCCGCTCCACGAAATACGACGCCTCCCGCAAAGCGTCCGGTTCCGGGGTCGCCACCACCAGGAAGGACGTGCCCGGTGTCTGCAGCAGCTGGTAGGTGTTCTCGGCCCGCTCCCGGAATCCGCCAAACATCGTGTCGAACGCGGCCACGAACGTCTGCGCGTCCCGGAGCAGCTGGGCCCCGATTACCTTGGTGACCACCCCGGTGAACATGCCGATGCTCGCGTTGACCAGCTTCAGGTAGGCGTGCCCGGATGCCCGGGTGGGCGCGGTCAGCAGCCGGATCAGGCGGCCGTCCAGGAACCTGCTGAGCCGCTGCGGGGCGTCCAGGAAGTCCAGCGCCGACCGGCTGGGCGGGGTATCCACCACGATCAGATCCCACTCGTCCGCCCGGCGCAACTGGCCTAGCTTCTCCATCGCCATGTACTCCTGGGTGCCGGCGAAGCTGGACGACAGTGACTGGTAGAAGGGGTTCGCCAGGATCTGGGCGGCCCGGTCGGGGTCGGAGTGCGCCTCCACGATCTCGTCGAAGGTGCGCTTCATGTCGAGCATCATCGCGTGCAGGCTGCCGCCGGAGTGCCCGCTGGCACCGTTGCCGTCGAGCGGGACTGGCCGGGGGGTGTTGTCCAGCGAGCCCAGGCCCATCGACTGGGCCAGCCGCCGGGCCGGATCGACCGTCAGCACCACCACGTGCCGGCCGCGCTCGGCCGCCCGCAGCCCGAGTGCGGCCGCGGTGGTGGTCTTGCCCACCCCACCGGAGCCGCAGCACACAATGATCCGGGTGCGTGGGTCGTCCAGCAGCCGGTCAACTCCCAGCCGGGGTGGCGCCAGCTCCAGTTCGGCGGCCGTGCTGTCGGCCGCCATCAGGCCGCCCCCTGGTCCTGCAGGGCGGTGGCGAGCCGGTACAGCCCGGCCAGGTCCATCCCGTCGGCGATCATGGGCAGGTCGTAACGGGGCAGGCTGACGGCGGTCAGCCGCTGCCGCTGCTCCTGCTGCGCGAGCACCTCCCGGGCGTGGTCGGTCAGCTCGGCGAGCAGGCTGCCAGCCAGCTCGGCACCCCCGGGGCCGATGCTGTCCTCAATCCCGGCCGCCTTCAGGCCGAGCGCGATGTCGTGGCCGTCCAGCCGCCCGGCCGCCGCGTCGGCCAGCTGCTTGCCGGTCAGCTCGGCCGGCCGGACCATGTTGATCACGATGCCGCCCAGCTGGAACCCGCCGTCGCCCAGGCCGTATCCGTCCCCGCCCAGGCTGCGCAGCTCGGCGATGCCGTCCAGGGTCTCCTGGACCGGCATCTCCTCCAGCACGGTGACGAAGTGGACCGCGGTCTGCGGCGACCTGATCACGCTTTGCACCGTGTCCGCGTGACCGCGGATGGGGCCCATCTTGGCCAGCCCGGACACCTCGGTGGCAACGTTGAGGAAGCGGCCGATCCGCCCGGTCGGCGGGGCGTCCATGACCACCGCGTCGTACTGGTACCGGCCGGCCACCTTGCGCCGGGCCACCGTCGCCGCCTTGCCGGTCAGCAGCACATCGCGCAGGCCGGGCGCGATTGTGGTGGCGAAGTCGACCACACCCAGCCGGGTGAGGGTCCGCCCGGCATGCCGGAGGCTGTACATCATCTCCAGGTATTCGATGAGCGCCGACTCGGCGTCGGCGGCCAGCGCGTGCACCTCACCGCCCGGCCGGCCCGGGGTCCCCGGTGCCACCGCGACCTTGCGCTCGCTGTACGGCAGCGGCGGGGAGTCGAACAGCTGGGCGATGCCCTGCCGCCCCTCCACCTCCATCAGCAGCACCTTGCCGCCTGCCGATGCCAGTGCCAGCGCCAGCGCGGCGGCCACCGTGGTCTTGCCGGTGCCGCCCTTGCCGGTGATAACGTGCAGCCGCACGCCCTCCCAGTCGGTATCCCTAGCCCTCACCCTTAGCAGGCTATCCGCGGCCCGGGCGGCTGCTGAACCAGCGGAGTGGCGGCTACGTGGAATGTCACTAGGCTGGGGTTGGACAGCAGGGAGCGTCGTGGGAAAGAGGTGTTCCCGATGGTCGCATTGCTGGTGGTACTCGTTGTCCTCGTGGTCGCGGGGCTAGTCGCGTCTGCCCGTGCGTTCAAGGTGGTGCAGCAGTACGAGCAGGGGCTGATCTTCCGGTTCGGGAAGGTGCTGCCGGGCACCCGGGGGCCCGGGCTGACTGTCATCCGGCCGATCGGTGACCGGCTGCAGAAGGTCAACATGCAGATCGTCGCCATGGCGGTGCCCGCCCAGGAAGGCATCACCAGGGACAACGTGAGCGTCCGGGTCGACGCGGTGGTGTATTTCCGGGTCGTCGACCCGATCAAGGCGGTCGTGAACGTGCAGAACTACATGTTCGCGGTGTCCCAGCAGGCGCAGACCTCGCTCCGCTCGATCATCGGCCAGTCGGAGATGGACCAGCTGCTGGCTGAGCGGGACAGCGTCAACCGGGAGCTGCGGCGGATTATCGACGAGCCGACCGAGGGGCCGTGGGGGATCCGGGTCGAGCGAGTCGAGATCAAGGACGTCAACCTGCCCGAGGGCATGAAGCGGTCCATGTCCCGGCAGGCCGAGGCCGAGCGTGAGCGGCGGGCCCGGATCATCACCGCCGACGGTGAGTACCAGGCCTCCAAGCGGCTGGCGATGGCGGCCAACGTGATGGCCCGCGACCCGGCGGCGCTCCAGCTGCGGCTGCTGCAGACGGTGGTAGAGGTCGCCTCCGAGCGCAACAGCACCCTGGTCATGCCGGTCCCGGTGGAACTGCTGCGGTTCTTTGAGCGGATGGCCCCCGCCGCCCCCGGGCCGCCCCCGGAGGACACTGGCGACGCCGAGGTGGCCGAGGCCGAAGCTGAGATCTCCGGGGCAGATATGCCGGAACTGGCCGGACCTGGCACGTCAGCGATCCCGGCCGCCGCGGTGCCGGCGATCGACGACTCCAAGATCCCGCCGGTCCCGGAGGAGATCGAGAAGATCGTGGACGCGCCGATGTCCACCTCCGACGGGCAGGGCGGCCCGGTGGTGGAGGCGCCCGGCTCCTGACGCCGCCCCGCTGCCCGGGCCCAGCCGGGCGCGAGGGCATGCCCTAGGGTTGCGCCATGGTGAAGTGGGAGTACGCGACCGTGCCGCTGCTGGTGCACGCGACCAAGCAGATCCTGGACAACTGGGGAGATGAGGGCTGGGAATTGGTGGCGCTGGTGCCCGGCCCGAATACCGAGCAGCTGGTCGCCTACCTGAAGCGGCCGAAAGAGTGAGTGACTCGCCCGAGGCCAGGCTGGCCGCGCTGGGCCTGACCCTGCCGGAGGTGACCGCCCCCCTGGCCGCTTACCAGCCAGCGGTACGGACCGGCCGTTACGTCTACACAGCCGGCCAGCTGCCGATGGCGGACGGCAAGCTGCTGCGGGCCGGCAAGGTGGGTGAGCAGGTGAGCGCCGCCGACGCGGCTGCGCTGGCGCGGACCTGTGCCCTGAACGCGCTGGCCGCGGTGGCGTCGGTAGCTGGTGGGCTGTCGGCGGTGACCCGGATCGTGAAGGTGACCGGCTTCGTGGCCAGCGACCCCGCCTTCACCGGCCAGGCGCAGGTGGTGAACGGGGCGAGCGAGCTGCTGCTGGAGGTGTTCGGCGAGGCGGGCCGGCATGCCCGCAGCGCGGTCGGGATGGCGGTGCTGCCGCTGGACGCGCCGGTGGAGATCGAGCTGATCGCCGAGGTCAGCGAGTGAGCCGCAGCAGCGGATGAGCCCGGCCCCGCGCCGCCCTGGTATCCGGCTCCCTGGCAGCTATGCGGCCCGGGCCGCCGAGGTGCTCGCGGGCCGGATCCCACCGGCCGAGCCACGGGATGCCGCGACGGTCATGCTGCTCCGGCCGGCCGGCGGCCATGGCCTGGAGGTCTACCTGCTGCGGCGGCGTCCGTCCATGGCGTTCGCCCCCGGCGCGGTCGTCTTCCCGGGCGGGTCGGCGGACGCCCGCGACGCGGACACCGAGGCCGGCTGGGCCGGGCCGGACGCCACCGAGTGGGGGCGGTTGCTTGACGCCCCGGCCGGCCTGGCCCGGGTGCTGGTCTGCGCGGCAGTCCGGGAGACCTTCGAGGAATCGGGGGTGCTGCTGGCCGGGCCGGCCGCGGGCACGGTGGTGGGCAGCACCGCCGGCCAGGGCTGGGAAGCGGACCGGGCGGCACTGCTGGCCGGCTCGATATCACTGGCCGGGCTGCTGGCCGGCCGGGGGCTGGTGCTGCGCAGCGACCTGCTGCGGCCGTGGTCACGCTGGGTCACTCCGGTGACTGAGGAGCGCCGCTACGACACCAGGTTCTTCGCCGCGGCCCTGCCACCGGGCCAGCAGGCCAGGGACGTCAGCGGGGAAGCGGACCGGGCGGGCTGGTTCCGGCCCGGCGAGGCGCTGGCAGCGGCCCGCCGGGGCGAGATCATGCTGCTGCCGCCGACGGCGGTGACCCTCGGCGAACTCGCTGCGTGCGGGGATGTGGCCACGGCGCTCGCCGTCCGGCGCCGGGTCACCGCGCTCATCCCGGAGGTCTTCCTGGCCGACGGGGCGGTCTGGCTGACGGTGCCGCCCGGCACGGAGTACCCGCTGTGACCGGCCCGATCGACGGGTCCGGCACCATCCGGGCCCGCTGCCTGCTTGCCCCTAACCCCTCCCCGATGACGCTGGACGGCACCAATACCTGGCTGATCGCCGAGCCGGGATCGGAGGCCGTGGTGGTGGTCGACCCCGGGCCCGCCCATCCCGGGCACCTGAACAGGATCCGGGACGAGGTGGCCTCCGCCGGGCAGCGGGTGGCACTGATCCTGCTCACCCACGGGCATCCCGACCACGCCGAGGGTGCGGCCACGTTCGCCGGCCTGACCGGCGCGCCCGTCCGGGCCGCCGACCCAGCGCACCGGCTGGGCGGGGCGGGCCTGGCCGCCGGGGACGTGGTGACCGTGGCCGGGTGCGAGGTGCGGGTGGTCGCCACTCCCGGGCACACCGCCGACTCGGTTTCCTTCCTGCTGCCTGCGGACGGCGCGCTGCTCACTGGCGACACCGTGCTGGGCCGGGGGACGACGGTGATCGCACGGGACGGCAGCCTTGCCGACTACCTGGCCACGCTGGCCCGGCTGCGGGATCTGGCAGGTCAGGCGGCGCTGCAGGTGCTGCTGCCCGGGCACGGCCCGCTGCTCACCGATCCGGCCGGCACGCTCGACTTCTACCTCGCGCACCGCCGGGAGCGGCTGGCCGAGGTGACCGCCGCACTGGCCGCCGGGGACCGCACCCCGGCCGAGATCGTGGCCCGGGTGTACGCGGACGTGGACCGCTCGCTGTGGCCGTTCGCGGAGTGGTCGGTCCGGGCCCAGCTCGACTACCTGGCCAGCACCGGCGGCCTGCCGCCCGGCGTCAGCTACTGATCCCCATCTGCGGTCCGGCCCACGGCGGTGCTGGGCGGTGAGCGCGCCCGGCTGGCTCAGCGGGGTGAACGGGTGGCTGGCTCAGCGGGCGCGTTTGGCCAGGCGCTCCCGATCCAGGATGAGAACCGATTTGGCGGAAAGCTGCAGCCAGCCGCGGGTGGCGAAATCGGCGAGAGCCTTGTTGACGGTCTCCCGGGAGGCGCCGACCAGCTGGGCCAGCTCCTCCTGGGTCAGATCGTGGTGCACCTGGAGGCCGTCCTCCTGCTCTTCCCCGAACCGGTCAGCCAGGTCCAGCAGGGCCTTGGCGACCCGCCCCGGCACATCGGTGAACACCAGGTCGGCCATCACGTCGTTGGCCCGGCGCAGCCGCTGGGCCAGCGCCTGCAGCAGGTGCAGTGCCACGTCCGGCCGCCCGGTCAGCCACTGCCGCAGGTAGTCGTGGCCGAGCCCGGCCAGCCGGGAATCGGTGACGGCGAACGCGCTGGCGGTACGCGGGCGCGGGTCGAACAGCGACAGCTCGCCGAACATCTCCCCCGGGCCGAGCACGCCGAGCAGGCTCTCCCGGCCGTCGGGAGCGGTCCTGGTCAGCTTGATCTTGCCGTCCAGCACGACGTACAGCCGGTCCCCGGCATCACCTTCGGCGAACAGGCGGTCACCCCGGCCCAGCTGGACATCGACCACCCCGGCCCGCAGCGCCCCTGCGCCCTCGTTGTCGAGGGTCTCGAACAGTGGCGCCCGGCTGAGCACGTCCTCCTCGGCGGGAATCACCCGGTCCCTCCTCGCGCATCTCCCGTGACCATCCTCTCGCATCCGGGGTCGCCTGGCACGGTCGAGCCGCATGTCCCGGGCTCAGCCCGGCCGATGCCCCGCCGCCGCGGCCCGCTGCCGGCAGGCCTCGATCTCCTGCTCTGCTGCCTCCCGGTCGGCCCAGCTGAAGCCCTGGACCGCCTTGCCTGGCTCCAGGGCCTTGTAGACCTCGAAGAAGTGCCGGATCTCCAGCTGCTCGAACTCTGGTACATCGCTGATATCAGTCAGGTGCGCCATCCGGGGGTCGGTCGCCGCGACGCAGAGCACCTTGTCATCCGCGCCGTTCTCGTCCGCCATCCGGAACATCCCGATCGCCCGGCAACGGATCACACAGCCCGGGAAGGTCGGCTCCTCCAGCAGTACCAGCGCGTCCAGCGGGTCGCCGTCATCGGCCAGCGTGTCCTCAATGAAGCCGTAGTCCGAGGGGTAGCGGGTCGAGGTGAACAGCATCCGGTCCAGCCGGATCCGGCCGGTCTCGTGATCCATCTCGTACTTGTTGCGCTGGCCCTGGGGAATCTCGATGATCACGTCGAATTGCACGGTGCCGCTCCTTGTGCGCGAAAATGAGTGAATCCTGCAGCCGGCAGCCTCCGCTGGCAAGCATCTCGTGAAAGGACAGGTGGTGGCGAACCGCCTCCGGCTGACAGCACTGGCGGCACTGGCGATGCTCAACGTCTTCGCGCTGGCCGCTGGCCTGGCGGTGGCTGGCCTGCTGCCTGCCCAGCTGGCGCGGTGGCGGCTCCCCCGGGTGGCGGCGGAGCGGCTCACCGCGCCGGGTGTGGTGCTCCCGGTCCCGGCCGGTGGCATCCTGCCCACCAGCCACGGGCTGGCCGCCGCGCTGTCCCCGCTGATCGCCCAGCCCACCCTGGGCAGTCACGTCGGAGTGATCGTCACGGACCTGGCCACCGGCACCGTCCTGTTCGCGCGCGGCTCCACCATTCCCGCCACCCCGGCGTCCAGCGCCAAGCTGGCCACCGCGGTGGCCGCGCTGGGCGTGCTCGGCCCGTCGGCGCGGTTCACCACCCGGGTGGTGGTCGGCCCGGCCCCGGGGTCGATCGCGCTGGTCGGCGGTGGGGACCCGACCCTGGCCGCTGGTCCCTACCCGGCTGGGCAGTACCCGCAGCCGGCCACGCTCGCGGCACTGGCCAGCCAGGCCGCGCACTGGCTGCTGGCGCGGGGCGAGCACACCGTCCGGCTGCGTTATGACGACTCACTGTTCACTGGCCCGGTCACCGCCCCGGGCTGGTCGGCCAGCTACATCAGCACCGGTAACGTGACCCCCATCACGGCGCTGTCGGTCGACCAGGGGCGGCTGACCAAGGCCGACCAGCCCGAGAACCGGGACGACCCGCTCAACTACCGGCCCCGCTCACTCACCCCGGACGCTGGCGCGGCCGCGGCCTTCGCCCGTTTCCTGCACGGCCAGGGGATCCGAGTGCTGCCCGGTATCACCGCCGTCCCGGCCGCCGCCGGGGAAGGGCGGGCTGGCGTGGTGCCCACCGGGGCCGTGACCATCGCCAGCGTCCGCTCCCCCGATGTGGCCTCGATCGCCGGCTGGATGCTGCGGGAGAGCAACAACGTCATCGCCGAGTACCTGGCCCGCCAGGTCGCGCTGCACACCGGCCGGCCGGCGTCGTTCGCCGGGGCGGCCGCGGCGGTCATCGCGGCCGACGCCCGGCTGGGCGTCCACGGCGGCATCCACCTGGTTGACGGGAGCGGGCTGTCCACGCTGGACCTGATCACGCCGCTGGCACTGGCCCGCCTGGTCGGGCTGGCCGGTGATGGCCGCCAGGCCGCGCTCCGGGCCGCGGCCACCGGCATGCCGGTGGCCGGTTTCTCCGGCACGCTCGCGCCCGGCCAGAGTGTGTTCGGCGGCTTCGGGCGCGCGGCGCTGGGGATGGTCCAGGCCAAGACCGGCAACCTGAACACGGTGCTGAGCCTGGCCGGGATCGTCAGCGATGCCAGCGGCCGGCCGCTCGCCTTCGCCGTCATGGCGGACCAGATCCCGCGCGGCGAGCTGGTGCCCGCGGCCGGCGTTATCGACCGGATGGCGACCACCCTGGCGGGCTGCGGCTGCCACGGCTGACCAGCGCGGCCGCGGCTGGTAACGGCCGGAGCCCGGCCCGCCGGGGCAGCCGCGGCACCTGCCCGCACCCCGCTGTGCCGAGGGCCGTGCCACGAGCACGTACCGTGGAGGGGTGAACAACGGGCAGATGATCGACTGGGACGTTGCTATTTCGACCGGCATCCGGTGGGTTCGCCCAGGGCCCCCGGTCAGCCTGACCGAAGCGCGGTCGGTGGTGGCGGAGCTGCGCGAACTGGCCGCCGCCGTCGCCGACCCGGTCCAGCAGCTGACCGGGATGGCCGGTGCCGAAGACCTCGGCCAGGTCGCCATCGTGGACCGGCCCGGCTGGATCCGGGCGAACGTGGACGGATTCCGGGTGGTTCTCGAACCGCTCGCCCAGCATCTGCGCGACCGGGGCCGGGCACCGGAGCCCGGCTCCATGATCGCCAACGTCGGGTCGCGGGTCACCGGCCTGCAGGCCGGCCTGATCCTGGCCTACCTGGCGGGCCGGGTACTCGGCCAGTACGAGCTCTTCCTGCCGCCCGACCCGGACGCGCCGGATGGCGATGCGCCGGCCGGCCGGCTGACCCTGGTCGCGCCGAACATCGTGATGGTGGAACGCGAGCTTGGGGTGGATCCGCACGACTTCCGCCGCTGGGTCTGCCTGCACGAAGAGACTCACCGGACCCAGTTCACCGCGGTCAGCTGGCTCCGCGGCTACGTCCAGCAGCAGATGACCGAGTTCCTGCTCGCTTCCGACCTGGACCCGGCCACGATCCTGGAGCGGCTGCGGGCCACCGCCGACGCGGTGGCCGGGGCGGTCCGCGGCAGCGGCCCGGAGAGCATCATCGAGGTGATCCAGACTCCCCAGCAGCGGGCCATCCTGGACCGGCTGACCTGTGTCATGACCCTGGTGGAAGGGCACGGGGACTATGTGATGGACGCCGTTGGGCCACAGGTGGTGCCATCGGTGGCCGAGATCCGGGCCGCGTTCAACGCCCGCCGGGGCACCGCCGGGCTGCTGGAGCAGACCGTGCGCCGCCTGCTCGGCATCGACCTGAAGATGAAGCAGTACGCGCAGGGCTCGGCGTTCGTGCGGGCTGTGGTGGACGCGGCCGGCATGGCCACCTTCAACCGGGTCTGGGCCGGACCGGAGATGATCCCGACCAAGGACGAGCTGCTCGACCCTGAGCGCTGGCTGGTGCGGGCCGGGGGCGCGTCCGCGGCCGGCGGCGTGGGTGAGGTCCTCGGTCCGGCCGGGGACGGCGGTGCGGACGAGGCCGGCGGGGCACTGGCGGCCGGCGGCTGACCGGTGATGGGCCCGCCCGCGCCGGTGGCCGAGGTACGCCGGGCCGTCCGGCTCGGGCTGGCTGGGCTGGCCCCGGGTGACCTGGTGCTCGCGGCCTGCTCGGGCGGCGCGGATTCGCTCGCGCTGGCGGCGGCGCTGGCGCACGAGGGCCCGCGCGCGGGGCTGCGGGCGGGCGCGGTCACCGTTGATCATGGGCTCCAGCCCGGATCAGCCGAACGAGCGGGCGCCCTGGTGCTCACCCTGGCCGGGCTCGGTCTGGACCCGGTGGAGAGCGTCGCGGTGACCGTCGCGGCCGGGGCCGGCCGGGGCGGCCCGGAAGCTGCCGCCCGGACGGCCAGGTACCGCGCGCTGGACGAGGTGGCCGCGCGGACCGGTGCCAGCGCGGTGCTGCTCGGCCACAGCCGGGACGACCAGGCGGAAACGGTGCTGCTGGGGCTGGCCCGCGGCGCGGGCAGCCGGTCGCTGGCGGGGATGCCCGCCCGCCGTGGCCATTACCGGCGGCCGCTGCTGGGGACCGGACGTGCCACCTTGCGGGCGGCGTGCCAGGCGCTCGGCCTGCGGCCGTGGGACGATCCGCAGAATGCCGACCCCGGCATCGCCCGGGCCAGGGTGCGGCACCAGGCGCTGCCTGCGCTGGAGGCGGCCCTTGGCCCGGGGGTGGCGGAGGCGCTGGCGCGCACCGCGGGCCAGTTGCGGGCCGATGCCGATGCGCTGGACGAGATCGCCGCCAGCCAGGCCAGCCAGCTACGGGACCCCGGCGGTGGCTGGCCGGCGGACCCGCTTGCGTCGGTCCCGGCGGCGATCCGGGCCCGGATCCTGCGCCGCGCCGCGATCGAGGCGGGCTGCCCGCCGGGTGCGCTTACCGCCCGCCATCTGGCGGCAGTGGCCGACCTGCTCACCCGCCGGGCCGGGCAGCGCTGGATCGACCTGCCCGGCGGCATCCGGGCCAGGCTCCGGTATGGCAAGCTGACCTTCGCCGGCGAGCACGAGCCCGGCGAGCCGGTGCCCAGCCCGGCCGCACCCAGCAAGGCTGAGCCGGGCGGGGCTGGGCCCAACAAGGCGGAGGTCGAGGTTGGACGCCAGTGACATGGGTGCCCAGCTCAAGGAGGTGCTCATCCCGGCCGGCCGGGTGCGTGAGCGCGTCGCGGAGCTGGCCGCCCAGATCGACGCGGATTACGCCGGCCGCGAACTGCTGCTGGTAGGCGTCCTCAAGGGAGCGGTCATGGTCATGGCCGACCTGGCCCGGGCGATGCGGCTGCCGGTGCAGATGGACTGGATGGCCATCTCCTCCTATGGATCCGGCACCAGATCCTCCGGTGTGGTGCGGATTCTCAAGGATCTCGACACCGACATCTCCGGCCGTCACGTGCTGGTGGTGGAGGACATCGTCGACTCCGGCCTGACACTGTCCTGGCTGATGGGAAACTTGCGCTCGCGCGAGCCCGCGTCACTGAAGGTCTGCGCTCTGCTGCGCAAGCCGGGCGCACTCCAGATGGACGTCGAGGTGGCTTACACCGGCTTTGACATTGGCAACGAGTTCGTGATCGGCTACGGGCTCGACTATGCCGAGCGGTACCGGAACCTGACGTTCATCGGGACGCTCGCGCCGCATGTCTACGGCGGGGACGTGGCGGCCGCCGGCAATGGGGAACACGACCAGCAATGACAAGCGTTCATGCCTGCAAAGGGCTGCTGGGCAGCGCGGCGCGCCGCTGGTGCGCAACGCATCCCGGCCGCGGTGTACCGTCAAGTATCCCGCACCACAGCTGGGAGTGACAGGAAAGCCGGTCATGGTCACTGGGACGCACGGCAGTCCCGCCGGTGGTCGGCGGGGCACGACGCTGGTCAGGAGGAACCCGTCCCGAGCAGGCGGGGTCGGTCACTGATGGATCTGAAGCGCTATTTCCGTGGGCCTTTTGTCGCGGTCCTTGTGATGCTCCTGCTGTTCTTCATCGTGTTCACGTACGCAAACCGCGGCACGCCCTACTCGCAGACGGACACCTCCAAGGTCGTCTCGCTCATCCAGCAGGGCAAGGTCAGCCAGGCCACCATTACCGACAAGAACCAGACGATCCAGATCATCACGACCAACGGCCAGCGGTACCAGGCGGCATGGGTATCCGGCCAGGGCCACAGCCTGCAGGAGGAACTGCAGGCGCAGTACCAGGCCGGCCATCTCAAGGATGGCTACAACATCGTGGTGCCCAGCGGCAGCTCGGTGCTCGACCTGATCTTCAGCTTCCTGCCGTACGTCGTGATCATCCTGTTCTTCTTCTTCCTGCTCAACCAGATGCAGGGCGGCGGCTCCCGGGTGATGAACTTCGGCAAGTCGAAGGCCAAGCTCATCACCAAGGACACGCCCAAGACCACGTTCGCCGACGTGGCCGGGGCCGACGAGGCGATCGAGGAGCTCCAGGAAATCAAGGAGTTCCTGCAGAGCCCGGGCAAGTTCCAGGCGATCGGCGCCAAGATTCCCAAGGGCGTCCTGCTCTACGGCCCGCCGGGCACCGGCAAGACGCTGCTCGCGCGGGCGGTGGCCGGTGAGGCGGGGGTGCCCTTCTACTCGATCTCGGGCTCGGACTTCGTGGAGATGTTCGTCGGTGTCGGTGCCTCCCGGGTGCGCGACCTGTTCGAGCAGGCGAAGGCGAACGCCCCGGCGATCGTGTTCGTGGACGAGATCGACGCGGTCGGCCGGCACCGTGGGGCCGGCTTCGGCGGCGGTCACGACGAGCGGGAGCAGACCCTCAACCAGCTGCTGGTGGAACTGGACGGGTTCGACGTCAAGGGCGGCGTCATCGTCATCGCGGCCACCAACCGCCCGGACATCCTGGACCCGGCGCTGCTGCGGCCCGGCCGGTTCGACCGGCAGATCGTGGTCGCCCAGCCGGATCTGGCCGGCCGCCGCGGCATCCTGCGGGTGCATGCCCGGGGCAAGCCATTCGCGCCGGATGTTGACCTCGACGTGATCGCCCGCCGGACGGCCGGGTTCACCGGTGCCGACCTGGCCAACGTCATCAACGAGGGTGCGCTGCTTACTGCCCGGGCCAACGGCACCCAGATCACGATGGCCTGGCTGGAGGAGTCCATCGACCGGGTCATGGCCGGCCCTGAGCGCAAGAGCGTGCTGCTGTCGGAGAAGGAGCGCAAGCTCATCGCCTATCACGAGGGCGGGCACGCACTGGTCGGGCACGCACTGCCGCATGCCGACCCGGTGCACAAGATCACGATCATCCCGCGCGGGCGGGCGCTCGGGTATACCGCCTCCGCGCCGCAGGAGGACAAGTTCCTGGTCACCCGCTCGGAGATGATGGACCAGCTGGCCATGCTGCTGGGCGGCAGGACGGCCGAGGAACTGGTCTTCCACGAGCCGACCACGGGCGCCGCCAACGACATCGAGAAGGCGAGCTCGATCGCCCGCGGCATGGTGACCGAGTACGGCATGAGCGAGCGGCTGGGTGCCCGCAAGTTCGGCACCGGCGATGGCGAGCCGTTCCTCGGCCGGGAGATGTCGCACACCCGGGACTACTCCGAGGAGATCGCCTCCACCATCGATGAGGAGGTCCGCCGCCTGATCGAATCCGCGCACGACGAGGCCTGGGAGATCCTGGTCCAGTACCGCGAGGTGCTGGACGATCTGGTGCTGAAGCTGATGGACAAGGAGACCCTGAGCCGGGATGAGGTGCTGGCCATCTTCGCCCCGGTGAAGTCGCGCCCGTCCCGCGGTTCCTACACCGGGTATGGCAAGCGGCTGCCGTCGGACCGGCCGCCGGTGCTCACCCCCAAGGAACTCGCGCTGACCGCCGCCTCGGACGTCAAGGATCTGGCGCCCGGGAACGGCCAGTCCGGCCTGGCTGGCCACACCGGCACGGCGGCACTGCCCGTGCTGGGCAGCGAAGAGGGCGGTGGCGAGCCCCGCTGACCGGCCCGGCCACCCCCGGCTCCGCCTGGCCGGTCACCGCCGGCCGCCGACTAACTGACGCGAGCAGACATGAGCACACAGCCAATCGATACCGGCCGGATCGAGCGCGCCGTGCGGGAGATCCTGCTGGCCATCGGCGAGGATCCGGAGCGGGACGGGCTGGTGGACACCCCCGCCCGGGTGGCCCGCGCCTACGCCGAGCAGTTCGCCGGCCTGTCGCAGCACCCACAGGACGTGCTCAGCACGGTGTTCGACGCCGGCTACGACGAACTGATCCTGGTCCGTGACATCGAGGTTTACAGCACCTGCGAGCATCATCTGGTGCCGTTCTTCGGGTTCGCTCACGTCGGATACATCCCCAATGAGAAGGGGCAGATCACGGGCCTGTCCAAGCTGGCCAGGCTGGTCGACGTGTACGCCCGCCGGCCACAGGTGCAGGAGCGCATGACCAGCCAGATCGCGGACGCGCTGATGGCGGTGCTGGAGCCGCGCGGGGCACTGGTGGTGATCGAGGCTGAGCACCTGTGCATGTCGATGCGCGGTGTCCGCAAGCCGGGTGCCAAGACGGTCACGTCGGCGGTCCGCGGCAGTTTCCGGGACAGTGACCGCACCCGGGCGGAAGCCCTGAGCCTGCTGCTGCGCCGGACCTGAGTGGGGCCGGTGCGGGCGCGGCGGGAGCGGCCCGGCTGGGGTTGATGTGGAAGCGCGCTACCGTGGGGTACCCCTATTGCGGGAGATGGCCATCGCTTCCGATTGCCGGGACTACGCTGATCCACCGTGATGCAGGGCCTGAAGCCTATGTCGGAACAGCAGCTGCCCATCGCCCCGCCTGCCAGTCCACCTGCCGGGGAGGACGAGGGCGGGCATAGCCGGGCGCACGTGACGCGTGCGCCCGACCGTCGGCGTCAGCGCCGGTGGGTGCCGTTCACCACCGGCTGGCTGTGCCTGCTGATCGGGCTGGCCGACATTATCGCGGTCGCCATTCCCCGCCTGCATCTGCATCACACACTGCACCGCATCTCCGTCTTCGTGCCTGGCACCCTCACCAACGTCACCAGCACCGCCACGGTGATCGTCGGGCTGCTGCTCATCCTGCTCTCGCATGCCCTCCGGCGCCGCAAGCGGCGGGCGTGGCAGGCGGTCACCGTGCTGCTCGCGTTCAGCATCGTGATCCACGTGGTCCATGCCCCTTACCACGTACAGGCGATCGCCGCTGCGGTGGTGCTGGCGATCCTGCTGTACTTCCGGGACGAGTTCTACGCGGTCGGCGATCCGCGCACCAGGTGGAGCGCGGCCAGCGTATTCGTGATGCTGATCATCGCGGACATCGCGATCGGGCTGACCTACATCCTGCTGGCCAGGCATCTGGCCCGGGACTACTCACTGTGGCAGCGCACCGTGCACGTCGTGTACGGGCTGGTCGGGGTGTCCGGCCCGGTCCAGTTCGTGCCGGAGAGCCGGGCGGACCTGTTCAACATTCTGACCAGCACCCTGGGTGTCTTCACGCTGCTGGTGACGACCTACCTGTTCCTGCGCCCGGCGCGGCAGGCCACCCGGCTCAGCGGGCAGGACGCCGGGCAGATCCGGGAACTGCTCGCCAAGCATGGCGACCGCGACTCGCTCGGCTACTTCGCGCTGCGCGACGACAAGAACGTGATCTGGTCCCCGACCGGCAAGGCCTGCATCGGCTACCGGGTGGTCTCGGGGGTGATGCTGGCCAGCGGCGACCCGATCGGCGATCCGGAGGCGTGGCCAGGGGCGATCCAGGCGTTCCTGGACGAGGCCGCGCGGCACGCCTGGGTGCCCGCGGTCATGGGCTGCAGCGAGCTGGGAGCCGAGGTCTGGTGCCGGGAGAGCGACCTCACCGCCCTGGAACTGGGTGACGAGGCCATCGTCGAGGTGGCTGACTTCTCGCTGCAGGGCCGGCCCATGCGTAACGTCCGGCAGATGGCGGCCCGGGTGGCCCGCCAGGGTTACACGGCCCAGATCCGCCGGGTCTCCGGCATCGGCCGGGACGAGGTCAGCCGGATCGTCGACCGGGCCAACAACTGGCGCGGCAGCCCCACCGAGCGCGGGTTCTCCATGGCGCTCGGGCGGGTCGGCCGCGACCAGGACGGCGACTGTGTCATCGCCACCGCCACCGAGAACGGGGTGCTGCGCGCCCTGCTGCACTTCGTCCCCTGGGGCTCGGACGGGCTGTCGCTGGACCTGATGCGGCGGGACCGCAATGCCCAGCCGGGAGTCAACGACTTCCTGATCGTGGAGGCCATCAAGGCCGCCAGTGACCTCGGTGTCAAGCGGATATCGCTCAACTTCGCCGTCTTCCGGGCCGCGCTGGAACGGGGGGAGCGGATCGGGGCAGGCCCGGTGCTGCGCGCCTGGCGCCGCGTCCTGATCTTCATGTCGCGGTGGTTCCAGATCGAGTCCCTGTACAAGTTCAACGCCAAGTTCTGCCCCGACTGGGTGCCCCGGTTCTTCGTTTTCCCCGGCACCACCGATGTGCTGCGGGTGGGATTCGCCGCGCTGGAAGCCGAGGCGTTCCTGGTCTGGCCGCGGCTGGGCATCCACCGGCTGGCCCGCAAGCTAGGGCTGGGCCGGGCCGGCGGCAGCATGCGGCCGGCCCGGCGGACCGACCACGGCGCGCCTCCCGTCACCGGCTGAGGGCCGGGCAGCCTGCTGCCACCAGCACCGTCGGGCAGCCTCCGCTGGCGCCGCGGCGCCGCCGGCACTGGGGAAAGATCGCTGCGCCGCATAGGGTGACCCACATGGCGAGCGAGGCAGGTCAGCGGCAGACCGGCAGGGTCCGCCCGCCCAGCCCGCCCGGGCTGCCGGCCGCGGACCGGTGCCTGGTGATGGGCGTGGTGAACGTCACCCCGGACTCCTTCTCCGACGGCGGTGCCTGGTTTGGCGCCGATGCCGCCATCGCCCGGGGCCTGGAACTGGCCGCCCAGGGCGCCGACGTCGTGGACGTGGGCGGTGAATCGACCCGGCCGGGTGCCCAGCGGGTCAGCACCGCCGAGGAATTGCGGCGGGTCGCGCCGGTGGTCAGCGCGCTGGCCGCGGCTGGCGTCCCGGTCAGCGTGGATACCATGCGGGCGGAGGTGGCCCGGGTCGCGGTGGCGGCGGGCGCCCGGCTGGTCAACGACGTCAGCGGCGGGCTGGCCGACCCGGAGATGCCCCGGCTGGTAGCTGAGGCCGGCGTGCCGTATGTGGTCATGCACTGGCGCGGGCACAGCCACCAGATGCAGGACCGCGCTGTCTATACCGACGTGGTCCGGGAGGTGTGCGCGGAACTGCGGCAGCGGGTCGGCGAGGTGGTCGCGGCCGGGGTGGACCCGTCGATGATCATCCTCGATCCGGGGCTGGGCTTCGCCAAGCTGCCTGAGCACAACTGGCCGCTGCTGACCCACCTGCCGGAGATTTCCCTGCTGGGCGGGGACGGGCCCGGCTTCCCGGTGCTCATCGGCGCCTCCCGCAAGCGGTTCCTCGGCCGGCTGCTCGCCGCCCCGGACGGTACCCCGCGCCCGTTCACCGGCTGCGACGACGCCACGGTCGCGGTCACCGCACTGGCCGCAGCGGCCGGAGCCTGGTGCTGCCGGGTGCACGAGGTGCCGGCCAACGCCGACGCGGTCCGGGTCGCCCAGGCGTGGCAGGACGCGACGGGGCCGGCCGCCGCGGCTGCGGCGGCGACCGGGACAGCCGGGAAGGCCAGATGAGCCTGGACCGGGTGGCACTCGCGGGACTGCGGGTCTTCGCCCACCATGGCGTGCTGGCTGGCGAGCGCCAGTACGGGCAGGAGTTTCTGATCGACGCGGTGCTGTGGCTGGATACCCGGGCCGCGGCGGCGGCCGACGACCTGTCGCTCGCGGCCGATTACAGCGCGATCGCCGACCGGATCGCGACCCTGGCCAGCGGCCCGCCGGTACGGCTGATCGAGACGCTGGCCAAGCGGCTGGCGGACGGCTGCCTGGCCGAGCCGGCCGTGCAGGAGGTGGAGATCACCGTCCACAAGCCGCATGCCCCCATCCGGCTCCCGTTCGCCGACGTGAGCGTGACGATCCGGCGGGCACGGCCGGCCGCGGCCGGCCCGGGTGGTGAGCAGCCGGCCGTCATCGCGCTCGGCAGCAACCTCGGCGACCGGCTCGGTCACCTCCAGGGCGCTGTCGACGCCCTGG
>Ga0306924_10001256_pt1 | contig 23080 bp, 21 predicted proteins | sample sta12Can44000111_FD_203756 | JGI IMG/M metagenome (GOLD analysis project Ga0306924, IMG submission 203756) | Lab enrichment of tropical soil microbial communities from Luquillo Experimental Forest, Puerto Rico - statanox.12C.anox.44.000.111 (v2)... | ecosystem: Environmental > Terrestrial >...
GTAGCCATGGTTACCTGTTCACAAGGCGGCAATGGATATGGAACAGCGCAGTTGGGTCAGTAACTGCCATGCTCGCTGGCGGTGTCGGATTGCGCGGTTCGACGGCGGCCGCCCAGACCGCCGAAACCGCATCAGCCGCTCTTAACGTGCTGCGCAACTCCATCTCGGTTGATGTCCACACCCATGGTGGAACCACCGGGATCACTTCTCAGGCGCCGCCCAACGACGATCTGGCAAAGGGCATGAAAGCTGGCTCTTTGGCGGTTGCTTGCCTTGCCGATGTCCCTGACGGTCCAATCCTGAAACGGAATGAAGCCGGGGTGTTGACCGCGGGCACGCCTCAGCCTGGTCAGCTCTATAAATACCATCTGAACCGTCTTGACTGGGTGGATGAGATGACGGCTCACCACGGCCTGCGCCGTGCACTCACGGCAGCGGACCTGGAAGCCGCACACGCGGCGGGCAATCCGGCGATTGTAGGCGACATTGAAGGACTGGATTTCCTCGAGGGAAAACTGGAAAGGCTTGAGGAAGCGCACCAGCGGGGTGTCAGGCACGTCCAGCTCGTACACTACACCCCCAACGACATCGGAGATTACCAGACCGGCACGGTTACCCATCATGGGCTTACTTCGTTTGGCGCGGAGGTAATGCGTGCGTGCCATCGGCTCGGGTTTGTCTGCGACGTAGCACATGCCACCGAGGACACCGTGAAGGCTGCGGTCAAGGTCGCGACCAAGCCGTTGCTGCTCTCGCATACGGCACTTGCTGGATCGCGAGCCATGGGCCCGACGCCGCTCACCGGCCGGCAGATAAGCGCTAAACATGCGCACCTGATTGCTGAAACGGGCGGCGCGATCGGGATCTGGCACTTCTTTCCCAGCATGGAAAAATACGTTGAGGGGCTCAAGGAGATGGTCGACGTCGTTGGCGTCGATCACGTCTGCGTCGGAACCGATCAGCAGGTCTCGCCTGGCACTTTGCAGGATTATTCAAAATGGGTGCATCTCGTCGGCGCGATGCTGACGGGTGGCTTCACGCCGGAAGAAGCCGCAAAGATTGCCGGTGGCAACTACATGCGCGTCTTCCGCGCGGCAGTCGGTTGAGCCGACGCGGCCGATCGGCATTTTCCGATCAAGCAAAAAATTATGAATCGTGCCCGGCCTGCCCGGGCACGATTCATCAAGCGAGCGGAAAGGTTGACCTAATCTGCCGCGTATTTGAACTCAGGCATCGCTTTCAGATCGTCCTTGGTGGCGTTGAACACGGCGTGATCGGGAACCCAGGGGTTCGGCTTGATCGCCGGTGCGGCCGTTCCCGTGGTCACGCCTGGGGGTCTTGGCCGGGCGCCACCCGTATTCGGCCCGCTTGCCGTGTCCGTATAAGCGACCGGCTCGTTGACAAATTTGATCTTGTCAAACGGCACGGCGATCAGGCGCGAGCCCATGCCAAGAAAGCCACCGACACTGAGGATGGCCGCCTTGATGTTTCCGCTCTTGTCGGTGATGAGATCGCTGATCGAGCCGACGTCTTGGTTGCTGTCGTTATAGACGCCGAGACCGACGATCTTCGACGCTCGCCAGTCGCCCTGCAGCGACGATTGCGAAACCGTCGGTGGCTCGGCGAACGCGGCGCTCACAAGAAGCAACGACCCGACCAGACCTGTCGTCATTGGCTTCGCGAACATGTGTTTTCTCCATATCAATGACTGGGTGGAGAAAACATCCGGCTGGGAAACGGGGTTCCGCGCGCCGTGCAATTTGCATAACAGCAAAGCGGCAGCAGAAGGACTGGGGCGGACTGGGGCGGTCTGTGTTCCTCCATGAACGAGCCGTTCATATTGGAACGACGGATGTTTGCGTTGTTCCCGGTACGATTTTCACGAAACCAACGCCTGTCTCAAGCGTTGTGACGCTTCTGCCCCACAGGAGGAGGTGCCAGATGAAGCGAAGTATCCTCGCGCTCGCCGCGTTGGTCATGTTGACTGCGGGAGCGACAAGTGCGGCCAACGCCGTAGAGTTTGGCGTCGGTCCCGGCGGCGTTTACGTCGGCCCGGACCGCTACACCCGCCACTATGGTGACGAGTTTTACGGCAACTGCCGAACCGTCATCACCCACCGGATCAACCGGTTTGGCGAGGACGTGGTGGTTCGTCAGCGCATCTGCGATTGATCGCAGCGACTGACGCGCGGCTTCAAAAGAGCCGACACTCAAGCCCCGACGTGCATTCAGCGCGTCGGGGCTTTTGTTTTGCCGGACGACAGTCCCGGCGAACCACGCAAAAGCAGCCAGAAAATCCACGGTAGTCGAATAAGCGATGAAAGCGTTCCAGAAACTCGGCGGTTTATTCTGGGAACGGGCGCGGAGAACCGATTGTTGTCGTGCATGGAGGATATTGCCATGCTTGTGTTTTTTTTGCCTATCATAATCTTCGAAGCGATGCTCGCGCCAAACGCGAACGAGCGCGAGGCGGACGAGTTCATCTCGGTCGAATAGTCCAGCCCATTTGAGGCCAAGCCTGCTTGCGCGAGGCCCCACCCTGAAAAAGAGGCGCAGGTCATGCCATTGATGCTTCGATCATTATCGAAGCATCAATGCCGTTGTTCGGCTTATATCGATCTCTGACGCAAGCATTCCCCGCTCATGGGAGGCTTGGCGAAGCATCTCGAACAATGGAGTGATGACATGGGTCAATTTGCAATGGACAAGACGAGTGTCAGCGAAGCCATTGGCAGCGGGCTATTGGTCGTCGCGCAATGGGAGGCGAAGGACGGGCAAGCCGACAGGGTTGCCGATATCCTGGCGCGCTTTCTGCCCGAGGCGCAACGCGAGGCCGGAGCAAAGCTGTTCCTGATCTCGCGGGCAAAGGACAACCCCGCGCAGTTTCTGTTCTACGAATTGTTCCGCGATGAAGCCGCGTTCAAGGCGCATCAGGAGAGCGCCCATTTCAAGACCTATATCGCGGAGCAGGCACTGCCCCTGCTCTCGCGCAGGGAACGCGCGCAATATACGCTGCTGTGACGGCAGGCAACATCATCCAGGCTCATCGTGCTGACAGAGCCCAACCCACTGCTCCAATCAACCAGCCAGAGAACGAGGTCCGCCATCGGTAACGCGGGCGCGAGGCCTTGATTTATGTCAACGCCCACGACCCACAAACTCCTTCATTGCTTGTTGTTGCGCGTGGAGGAATTGCAAAATGAATATTCCGAAAATCCTTGCAACGTTGCTGGTAGCGTCGGCGATTGCCGTCCCCGCGATTGCACAGCAGGCGCAACCAACAACTCCGCCGCCGGGTTCTCCGGGTGCAACCATCACCATTCCCGGCGACCAGCTTCCGCCACTGCCCGAGAAATTCGGCGGCAAGATCGAACGCGATGCCAGGGATTCAAAACCATACTGGCCGGCGCGCATCGTGCCTCCCAAGGGCGCGCCCAATGTTTTATTGATCATCACCGATGATGCCGGTTATGGCGTGGCAAGCACGTTTGGCGGCGTCATCCCGACGCCAGCGCTCGACCGCATCGCCAACAACGGCCTGCGCTTTACGAATTTTCACTCGACCGCGCTGTGCTCGCCAACCCGCGCGGCCCTGATCACGGGACGCAACCATCACTCCGCAGGCTACGGGGTGGTCGCCGAACAGGCCACAGGCTATCCCGGTTATGACAACGTCATCACCAGGGACAAGGCCACGATCGGCCGCATCCTGACCGACAACGGTTACCACACCGCCTGGTTCGGCAAGAACCACAACACGCCTGAGTATCAGGCAAGCCAGGCCGGACCATTCGACCAATGGCCCACCGGCATGGGCTTTGAATATTTCTATGGCTTCATGGGCGGCGACACCAACCAGTGGGAGCCGGGCAATCTCGTCCGCAACACCACGCCGATCTATCCCTATCTGGGAAAGCCGGGCTGGAATCTGGTGACGGCGATGGCCGATGACGCAATCGACTACGTGAACCGCATGAACGCGCTGTCGCCCGACACGCCGTTCTTCATCAAATTCGCACCTGGCGCCACGCATGCGCCGCATCATCCGACGCCCGAGTGGGTGAAGAAGATCGGCGACATGCATCTGTTCGACCAGGGCTGGAATAAATTGCGCGAACAGATTTTCGCAAACCAGAAGCGGCTCGGAGTGATCCCACAGACGGCAAAGCTGACCCCTTGGCCGGACGACCTGATCAAGGGCTGGGACAAGCTCTCTGACGATGAGAAGAAGCTGTTTCTTCGGCAGGTCGAGATATTCGCGGCCTATGCCGCCTATGCCGACAACGAGATCGGTCGCGTGATCCAGGCGATCGACGACATGGGCAAGCTCGACAACACCTTGATCATCTATATCGAGGGCGACAACGGCACCAGCGCGGAAGGCCAGCCCAACGGCACGCCGAACGAAGTTGCAATGTTCAACCAGGCCAATCCGTCGGTCGAGGAGCAGCTGAAATATTTCTACGACGTTTGGGGCACGGATCGCACCTACAACCATATGTCGATCGGCTGGGCATGGGCGTTCGATACGCCATTTTCCTGGACCAAGCAGATCGCATCCCACTTCGGCGGAACGCGGCAGGGAATGGCGATCTCGTGGCCGGCGGTGATCAAGGACAAGGGCGGCATCCGCAACCAGTTCCACCATGTCATCGACGTGGTGCCGACGATCCTTGAGGCCGCCCACATCCAGCAACCGAAGGTGGTCGACGGCATCCCGCAGAGCCCGATCGAGGGCGTCAGCATGATGTACACGTTCGATGCGAAGAACGCCAATGCTCCCTCCACGCACACCACGCAGTATTTCGAGATGTTCGCCGATCGCGCGATCTATCAGGACGGCTGGATCGCCAGCACCAAGGTATTGCGGCCGCCGTGGGTCACCGTCGCCAAGCTGCCAGCTCCGCAGGAGTATCCGTGGGAACTCTACGATCTCAGGAACGACTGGACGCAGTCCGAAGATGTCGCGGCCAAGTATCCCGACAAGCTGAAGGAGCTGCAATCGCTGTTCTGGAAGGAAGCGGAAAAATATCAGGTGCTGCCGCTCGACTCTTCTCTCGTGACGCGAATCATCGCGCCGCGGCCGAGTCTCAGCGCCGGTCGCACCTCCTTCACCTGGACGCGGCCTATCACCGGCATACCCAACGGCGACGCGCCAAGCCTGCTCAATGCCTCCTACAATTTCAGGGCGGACGTCGAGATTCCACAGGGCGGAGCCGAGGGCATGATGATCACCCAGGGCGGACGCTTCGGCGGCTACGGGTTCTATCTGGTAAAGAGCAAACCCGTGTTCACCTGGAACCTGGTCGATCTCAAACGGGTGCGTTGGGAGGGACCGGAGCTTGCACCCGGCAAGCATCAGCTTGAGTTTGATTTTAGGTATGACGGTCTTGGACCGGCAACGATTGCGTTCGGCAATTTCAGTGGTGTCGGAGCCGGCGGAACCGGGGTGCTGAAGGTCGACGGCAACCCTGTCGCGACCGAGAAAATGGAACATACGATTCCGTTCATCCTGCAGTGGGATGAATCGCTCGACATCGGATCGGATACGGGCACGCCGGTCAACGACGATGACTACAGCACGCCGTTTGTCTTTACCGGCAAGCTCGACAAGGTCACGCTGAACATCGAGCGGCCGAAGCTGAGCCCTGATGACATCAAGCGCCTTGAGGAGACCGCGCGCGCGGCCGGCGATGGACCATCAGCCGGCGCAGCGACCGAAGCCACCGAGCCAGCGGTTTCCGGCAATGTCGGCCTCGGATTAAGGCAAAAGGTTGAGCTGCGCATGGACAAGTTCGAGACCTGTCGCAAGCAAGCTATTGCCAGGAATCTCGGGCTTGCGGAGCGCGTGAGCTTCGTTCGCGATTGCATGAAATGAGCTGGATGGAATAAAGCTCGCGCTGCCCTACTCTGCAGCCTGGCGCACATGACGGGCAGTGGGCGTGCGCATGGTGACAAGCTCTTCCGCTGCGGTCGGATGCAACGCCATCGTCGCGTCAAAATCGGCCTTGGTTGCCTTCATTTTCACGGCGATTGCAACGGCCTGGATGATTTCGGCAGCAGCGTCGCCGACGATATGACAGCCGAGCACGCGGTCGGTCAGGCCATCGACCACAAGTTTCATCAGAACCCTGGTATCGCGGCCGGACATCGTCGCCTTGATGGGCCGGAAGGTCGCCTTGTAGATGTCGACATGACTGTACCGGGCGCGCGCTTGCGCTTCCGTCAATCCGACAGTGCCGACTTCGGGCTGCGAAAACACTGCAGTCGGAACGTCGGCATGATCGACCTGAACCGGGCGTTTGCCGAACACGGTGTCGGCAAACGCGTGGCCTTCGCGAATCGCGACCGGCGTCAGATTGTGGCGATGGGTGACATCGCCGATCGCATAGATGTGCGGCACCGACGTCTTCGAGAAATGATCGACCGCGATCCCGCCGTTGGCGGGATTAATGGCAACGCCCGCCTTTTCCAGCCCGAGATTGGCGACGTTGGGATGCCTCCCGATGGCAAACATCACCCTGTCGGAGGCAACGCTCGACCCGTTCGACAAATGCGACGTGTAATCCTTGCCGTGCTTATCGATCCTGGTCACCGTGCAGCCGGTGATGATGGTGATGCCCGACTTCTCCATCTCGCCGCGCAAATGGTCGCGGACATCGTCATCAAACCCACGGAGAATATTGTCGCCGCGGTAGATCACCGTGACGTCGGAGCCGTATCCGGCAAAGATGCCGGCGAATTCCATTGCGATGTAGCCGCCGCCCTGGATCAGGATGCGCTTCGGCAGTTCGCCCAGATGAAACGCCTCGTTCGAGGAGATGACATGCTCGATGCCGGGAATGGCCGCTCCATGATTGGGCGCGCCGCCGGTCGCGATCAGCACGTATTTCGCGCTCACCGTCTCGCCGGTGGCAAGCCGAAGCTTGTGAGGGTCCTCGAAGACTGCTCGGGTCTTGACAATGCGCCCGCCTGACTTCTCGACATTCGACGTATAGGCAGCCTCCAGCCGCGCGATCTCCTTGTCCTTGTTGGCGACCAGCGTCGTCCAATCGAAGCTGGCGGGCGGAATGGTCCAGCCAAAACCCGCCGCGTCCTCGATCTCATGGCGGACATGCGAGCCGATCACAAAAAGCTTCTTCGGCACGCAACCCCTGATCACGCAGGTGCCGCCCATCCGGTATTCTTCGGCGACGATGACGCGTGCGCCGTGGCCGGCGGCGATACGGGCGGCGCGAACGCCGCCGGATCCTCCACCGATCACAAACAGGTCGACGTCAAACTCAGCCATTTTCACCTCGACCGGAAGATGATGATGCGATCAGATCTGCTTGCCGCGCTTGCGCATTTCGGAGCGGAACTCGCCGTTCACGATCTCGGCAAACTGCTGCGCCCATTGCTGCATGTAGGACATGGTGAATTGAATGGCCCGCGGTTCATTGACGATCAACTTCTGGCCCAGTGGAGACTTGTAGAAAATCACGAGATCCTTCAGCTCCTGCTCGGTGAATTGACTGGCGTAGATCTGGGCCATCCCGTCGCCGATTTCCTTCTCCCGCCCGGCTAGATTCTGCGCGACGATCACCGCGACCTCGTTGAGGTCCTTCTGGTAGTTGATATTGCTCGCCAGCAGCGTGTCCTTGGTCTTCTGGACGATGTTGGGAACGGCGCCCGCAAACATCGCGCTGGCGTTCTTCATAGTCAGGATTTCCTTGGCCGCGGCAATCGCCGCGGGCGATGGCTTCGGTGGTGCCGGCGCCTGCGCCTGTTGTGCGGTAGCCGGAGGTCCGGCGAACGCCAGTCCCAGCACAAGGCCGGCAACCGGCAGGATTCTCGAGATGCTCATCATTCCGCCTTCTCCTTAGTCATTTGCGGCATCACGGCCGCTCGATAACACGAATTCCCTGCCCACCCGCCAATATGGCGGTGCGAGCCAGCCCGATGAACAGCCCGTGTTCGACAACACCCGGGATCGCGCCCATCAGATTTGCCAGACGCGGCGCATCCTCAATTCGGCCGAGGTGGGCATCGACAATCCAGTGGCCGCCATCGGTGACAAAAACGTGGCCATCTCCGCCCTTTCGCAGCTCCATTTGCCCCGAAATTCCGCATTTTACAAATAGTTCGGCCAACGCCCGCCGGGTCGCCGCAAGGGCAAAGGGGATCACTTCGACCGGTAGCGGGAAGCAACCCAGCGTTTGAACCCATTTCGAGTCATCGGCGATCACGATCATGCGATCTGAGGCCGCCGCGACGATCTTCTCGCGCAGCAACGCACCACCCCCGCCCTTGATCAGATCGAGCGCCGGATCGATCTCGTCGGCGCCATCAACGGTCAGGTCGAGCCGGTCGATATCATCGAGCGTGGTCAGGGGAATACCGCAGCGCGCGGCGTCGGCGCGCGTGGCCTCCGAGGTCGGCACACCGACGACCTTGAGGCCGGCGCGAACCTTCTCCCCCAAAAGTTCAACGAAGTGCTTTGCGGTCGAACCGGTGCCAAGTCCGAGCCTCATGCCGTTTTGCACCCGATCCAGCGCCCGCGCCGCCGCCTGTCGTTTCAGCTCGTCTATCGTCACGCGAAACCCGCCCCTAGTGGTCCGATTCTAACATTCGCTCCCCATCTGGGAAGCCGCTTTTGCGAATGTTAGAATCAAAGGACCACTAGCAAATTATTGATGCTAGTGGAGCTTTGGATTTGACGTTCGCGTAAGAGACTCGCGTCGCGTGGGTGGCGAACGTCAAATCCGCTCCACTAGGAAGGAAACTGCCTTATCTATCGTCCTTTGGCGGCCGGGAACAGCGGAGATAAGGCCCAAATCCGCCGACTTTCCGCTAACTCTGAACCCGGTCCATCGCGGCCTGGATGGCGGCAAACCGGTTCTCTACCATTTCACGCATCTTCGGATGCGTGAAAATGTAGAGTTCGTCGTTGCGGATCGCAGCGAGAACGCGAGCGGCTACCTCGGCCGGGTCAAGCCCCGCCTCAATGCGCCTTGCGAGCTCGGCAACCAGCGCGGCTGCGCCGCTTGCGGGGTCGAGCGGTCGCGCCTTGCCGTAACGGCCGGGGCGATTACGGCCGCTGTCGCCGATTGCGGTGCGCACAAAGTGCGGACACAGCACGCTGACGCCGATGCCGCGAGGCCGAAGCTGAAGCGCAAGTCCCTCCGACATCGACACCACCGCGAACTTGCTCGCCGCATAAGGGCTAAATCCCATGCCATTGATCATGCCCGCCATCGAGGCGGTGTTGACGATGTGACCGCCCTCGCCATGGGCAAGCATGTGCGGAAGGAAGTTCTTGATGGCATACACCACGCCCATCAGATTGACGTCGATGACCCAACGCCAATTGTCGAGCGAGATATGATCGATGCCGCCGCCGGCGGCGACGCCGGCATTGTTGCAGAGAATATGGACTTTGCCGAAGGCGTCGAACGCAGCCCTTGCCGCCCGTTCGACGTTGTCGGGATCGGCGACATCGCACTGAATCCCGCGCACGTTACGGCCGAAATCGCGAAGGCTGCCGACCGCCCGGTCCATTGCGGCAATTTCGATGTCGGCGAGCATCACCTTCATGCCCGATTGCGCGAAGGCCCGACAAAGCGCAAAGCCGATGCCCGATGCGCCTCCGGTCACGAATGCCGTCTTGCCCTGGAGCTCGTGCATGGGTCTCTTCCCTCTTTCATGCTGTTCATGACCTGCCCGCCATCTTGCATGATCGCACCAAGATGGATAGCGCTGTGCGATGGCCGACGCTCCGACCCTGGTTTTCGACCTTGACGGTACCCTCGTCGACACGGCGCCCGACCTGATCGCCGCGCTCAACTTCGTGCTCGAGGGTGAGGGTTTGCCCCCTATCCCGCTCCACTCGGCACGCAACATGATCGGCGCCGGCGCCCGAAAGCTGATCGAACGCGGTCTCGAAAGGGAGGGTCGCGCCGCCAGCGTCAAGGACATCAACCGCATGACGGTCGACTTCGTCGAGTACTATGCCGCTCATATCGCCGACGCTTCACGCCCGTTCGAGGGATTGGAAGGCGCGCTTGACGAGCTCTCTTCCCACGGCTTTCGCTTTGCGGTTTGCAGCAACAAGCTGGAATGGCTATCGAAGCGATTGCTCGATCAGCTCGGATTGAGCGCGCGATTTGCCGCAATCTGCGGCGGCGACACGTTCGGCGTCTCCAAACCCGATCCGGACATCCTGCGCCAGACGGTGGCGCGCGCCGGCGGACGATTGGCCACGACTGTCATGGTGGGAGACGCCGGCACCGATATCGGGGTTGCCCGGCGCGCAGGCGTCCCGGTTATTGCGGTGAGCTTCGGCTATACCGACGTGCCGATCGTTGAACTCAAACCTGACCGGCTGATCCATCACTTGCGGGAACTGCCCGACGCGGCGCGGGCGCTGATCCGCTAAATGGATTAAGATCATGATATTGCTTACATATTTCACGAATATCGTATAGCCAGAAAAATCATCGAGATGAACGCCCTGAATGGGAACTCGATGAGACGTTTCGCATTTTTTATCGCACAGGTAATCCTTGCGCGCCGGATTCGCGCCGAGCGCGCGCTTGCCACGTCAAGCACTTTCACAGGAACTTGCGGAGGATGCGACCATGCCACGGGTCAAGCAAGCTTCGAAGCAGAAACGCACAACCAAAGCCGCCGCCGTGACGATGCTGGGCGCCGCCGGACTGAGTCTTTCGCTGATGGGTAGCGCGTCCGCATCCACGATCCCACAATCTGACAATTCCTCGCCCAATCATCGCTTCGTTCTTGGCGAAGAGGAAATGGCCGACGTCAGTCTCGCCACGTTCCAACTTTTCGATAGGGAAAACGTTGGCAGCGGCGTGCAGCTAACCTATCGCGGATGGCGTGGCTGCCGAGGTTGCCGTGGCTGCGCGCTCCGTGCCTGTGCGGGCTGTGCCGGTGGTGGCTGCGCTGCGTCGGACCCCGGCAGAGGCTGGTCACAGGCTTGAAGATGGCGGTGCGACCGTCAGCGCCACGCTTGCCGCAGGCGGCGCAGACAAACCGCGGCTCAATGTCGGACAGCCGGAGCTCAGGCCATTGATCCCCGCTGACCGCAAGGGAGCGGCTACAGCGATAGTCCGCGCAATAGATCAGCAGCCCACGGACGCCTTGGGAATGCATGTCTGCGAAGGTGATCTTGGTTGGGCGCGTGAGGGTAGTCATGTCCGGCATCATTCCGCCGATCAGCCCGGACGTAAGCCGCCCGCCAGTTAGGCAGTCGGGAAATTTCGCCAACAGTTACAAGTGTGCCTAACGTGCCATTTATGCAGTCTAACCCGCTGATCTGGCGGATTTTTCCCACAACTATCTAATAACGATGCGGACCCACGAGGTTGCGTGGGGGTTCCGACACTCTTAAGGTCGATGCTGGGGATTGTGGCCGTCAGCCGCAATCGAGCGACGGATCCAAGATGCGCCGGTTGATCGCGATTGCCATTGCGGGAGCGAGTCTCTCCGGCTGCTCGTCGTTCTCGCTCAGCGATTACGTCAAATCGACGCCCCCGAGTATTCAAGTGCAACTCGATTCGAACCCGCCCGGAGCCGAGGCCCATACCTCGCTCGGGCCCGGTTGCAAGACGCCCTGCTCGGTCTCGGTAGCTGCGCCCGACACCGGCTTTTCCGTCAGCTACACGCTGGTCAAGCATCAACCTGCAACCGTTCAGGTGAATGTGGTCCGCAATCCCGGCGATTTCACCAGCCCCGCCACCACCACCACCGATCCCAATCCGGTGTTTGCGGAACTGCAGCCTGCCGCCCCCGCGCCGAAAGCCCACGGTCCGTCGAAGAAGAAGAAAAAGCCGACAGCCGCCGCACCCGCAAAGGCCGATTCCCCGTTCCCCGATCCAAACGCCCCTCCCGCGACGACTCCGAGCCGCTGAACTGGCGGATTGTAGGGCGGTCACATCATGATTACATTGTGACAGCGGAGTGCCGCGCCCGGCCGGCCGCAGTCCTCAAGAACCGGGACCTTAGGAACAAGGCCCATCGAATGCACGGCGCTGTATCGAGTTCTCCCACCTCACTATCCCGTCCGATGACGGACCCGTTCGGGCGAACCATCACCTATTTGCGTGTGTCGGTCACCGATCGCTGCGACTTGCGCTGCCACTACTGCATGTCGGAAGATATGACCTTCCTGCCGAAGGCTGACCTGCTCACGCTCGAAGAGCTCGACCGGCTCTGCTCGGCCTTCATCGCCAGGGGGGTGCGGAAACTGCGTCTGACCGGGGGTGAACCGCTGGTCCGGCGCAACGTGATGTCGCTCGTGCGTTCGTTGTCGCGCCACCTGAAGAGCGGCGCATTGCACGAACTGACGATGACGACCAACGGCACGCAGCTGGCGCGGTTTGCGGGCGAACTGGCCGACTGCGGCATGCGCCGCATCAACGTGTCGCTCGATACGCTCGACCCCTTGAAATTCCGTTCGATCACCCGTTGGGGTGAACTTGACAAGGTGCTGGCTGGCATCGAGGCCGCGCGCGCCGCGGGGCTGGCCGTCAAGATCAACGCGGTGGCGCTGAAGAACCTGAATGAGGACGAAATCCCCACCCTGCTGCGATGGGCGCACGGCAACCGCATGGCGTTGACGCTGATCGAAGTGATGCCGATGGGGGAGATTGGCGAGGGCCGTATCGATCAGTATGTGCCGCTGTCGCTGGTTCGCGCCGGCCTTGCCAAACAGTTTACGCTGACCGATCTGGACGAGAGCACGGGGGGACCGGCACGCTACGTCCATGTCGGGGAGACCGGCGGCAAGCTCGGCTTCATCACGCCGTTGACCCATAATTTCTGCGAGTCCTGCAACCGCGTGCGGATCACCTGCACCGGCACGATCCATACCTGTCTCGGCCAGGAGGATGCCTCGGATTTGCGCAAACCCCTGCGCGCCTCGCCTGACGACGAGCTGCTCAGCCAGGCTATCGACCGCGCCATCGCCACCAAGCCGAAAGGCCACGACTTCATCATCGATCGCCGCCACAACCGCCCGAGCGTCAGCCGGCACATGAGCGTGACCGGCGGCTAATTGCCGCTTCGCCGGATTCACCAAATCCCGCCAACGGCTTGTCTTGACGTCAATTTGTCCATTTTCCAATTGACGGGGCAACAACGCACTGAAATGGTGCGGCTACTTTCTTGCCTGCTCGGCCGGAAGGGCCGCTGCGTCGGAACCCGGCGCGGTCAAGATGGGCGGAAGCACGCGTCAAGACGTGCACGTCAAGACGGGGGAGGACTGACCTTGCGACTGCTCCAGCAAAATGGGCCGTGCCGCCTGCCCTCGCCTTCGCGCCGTGAAGGCGCGGCAGCGAAGCTATTCCCGTTGAGATCAATCGGCGCTCGCCTGCCGAAGGCACCGTAGCGGAGAACACGATGCGTCCAATGTTGGCAGTGAGTGCAGCCATTGATGCGCTCAACGAAAAGGTTGGCTATATCTGCAACTTCCTGGTGCTCCTTTCCTGCCTGGTGAGCGCCGCCAACGCCATGATCCGCTACGCCTTCGGCTACAGCTCCAACGGCTGGCTCGAAGCGCAATGGTACATGTTTGCGATCCTTGTGATGTTCGGTGCTTCCTACACGTTCAAGCGTAACGAGCACGTGCGCGTGGAAATCTTCTACCTGCTGCTCTCGGAGCGCGGCCAGCTCTGGCTGGATTTGATCGGCACATTGTTCTTCCTGATCCCCGCCTGCCTGCTGCTTGCCTATCTGTCCTGGCCGTTCTTCATGCAGGCCTATTCGGTCAGCGAAATGTCCGGCAACGCCGGCGGCCTGGTCCGGTGGCCGATCAAGTTCGTGATTCCGGCGGGCTTCGTCATGCTGGCCCTGCAGGGCATCTCGGAATCCATCAAGCGCATTGCGGCGCTTCGCGGCGAAACAACGATTGATGCCAAGTACGAGAGGCCGACCCAATGATTACGCTGGAGATGATGCCGCCCCTGATGTTCGGCGGCCTGGTTCTGGCGATGCTGATCGGCTTCCCGGTCGCCTTCACGCTTGCAGCGGTCGGTCTCTCATTCGGCTTCCTCGCGATCGATCTCGGCTTCTTCGACCTCAACTTCCTGCAGGCGATACCGGGCCGCGTGTTCGGTAGCGTCCTGTCGAACGAATTGTTGCTCGCGATTCCCTTTTTCACCTTCATGGGCGCCGTGCTGGAGCGATGCGGCCTGGCGGAAGACATGCTGGACTCGATGGGTCAGTTGTTCGGACCGATCCGGGGCGGACTTGGCTATTCCGTCATCATCGTCGGATTCATCCTGGGCGCCATCACCGGGACCGTGGCGGCGCAGGTCATCGCCATGGCGCTGATCTCGATGCCCGTGATGATCCGCTACGGCTACAACATACGCTACATCACCGGCGTGCTGGCGGCCTCAGGCACCATCACCCAACTGGTGCCGCCGTCGCTGGTCTTGATCGTGCTGGCCGACCAGCTCGGCAAGTCGGTCGGCGACATGTATCTCGGCGCCTGGGGCCCCTCGGTGTTCCAGATCATGCTGTTTGCCGGCTACACTTTCCTGCTCGGTCTCATCAAGCCGAGCCACGTTCCCCCGGTGCCGATCGAAGCTCGCACGCTAACCGGCTGGGCGTTATGGAAGAAGTGCCTGATGGGCATCATTCCCTCGGCGGTGCTGATCTTTGTCGTGCTGGGCACCATGATGCTGGGCCTGGCGACGCCGACGGAAGCCGGTGCGATGGGCGCGGTCGGCGCGATCGTGCTTGCCGCCATCCACCACAAGGATTTCAGCGCCAGCGGCAACAAGTTTCTGCTCGCCGGCATCATCGGAGCCGGCGTCGGAACGATTGTCGGAATCCTTTATAGTCAGAACCTCGTCTTCAAGCTCGCCTTTGCCGTCACCTATCTGGCGGTGGTCTGGATCGGCCTCGAGGCTGTTCGCATCCCCGACCTGCGCGACCTGATCAAGCAGGGCTACCAGACGACCATGCGCATCACCTGCATGGTCACCTTCATCCTGATCGGCTCGACCTGCTTTTCGGTCGTGTTCCTCGGCGTGTCCGGCGGCGTATGGCTGGAGCACATGCTGACGTCGCTTCCGGGCGGCGTCTGGGGTTTCCTCGCCTTCATCAACGTCTTCATCTTTTTCCTGGCATTCTTCCTCGACTTCTTCGAGATCGCCTTCATCATCCTGCCGATGATTGCGCCTGCCGCGCAAAAGATCCTGGCGCCGGTCGTCGGCCCCGACGCCGCGCTGATCTGGTTCGGCGTCATGTTGTGCGTCAACATGCAGACCTCATTCCTGCATCCGCCGTTCGGCTTCGCCCTGTTCTACCTGCGCGGGGTCGCGCCCAGGGAGGTCAAGAGCTCGGATATCTACTGGGGCGCGATGCCATGGATCGGGCTGCAGGCGCTGATGGTTGCACTCGTGATCGCTTTCCCCATCACGGTGACCGCGCTGCTTGACAAGCCCAACGACGTCGACCTCAACAAGATCAAGATCGAGGTGCCGCAGATCGAACTGCCACCGCTTGATTTCGGGCAACCGAAGCAATAGCGAGCCCCCGTCCCTGCGGAAGCAGGGACGACACCGGGGGGCCTCAGGTTTTATCACAAACAAAAAGCCCCGGATTTGCGCCGGGGCTTTTTAATACCAGAACGCTGCGTGCGTCGATCAGTACTTCGCGACGACTGGGCTGCCAAAGCCCCCAAAGCGGTAGTTCAGGCCAATGCGGCCAATCTGATATTGGTGCCGAAAGTCGAGAAACCCATTCCCGTCTCCAGGATTAAGGTTCACCCGGTTAGTACCGACGTCCGAAAACAAATATTCAGCCTTCAGCGTCCAATTCCCGACCAACGCGGTTTCGAGACCGGCACCAACCGCATAACCGCTCCGAGTTTGATGATTGGTGGCGATGTCCGTGAAACTGAAGAAGTTGAAGCTGTCGCGGACATCTGCAAACGCGACGCCACCCGTCACGTAGAGCATCGAGCGATCCCATGTGTAGCCAACCCGGCCACGCACCGTCGAAAGCCAATCCGTCCGGGTGGTCACAATCAGCGGGAATGTGCCGCATTCGTCGATGACGCAGAATGAGCGGTTGCTTGACAGCCAATTGATGTCGCCTTCGACGCCGAGAACGAAGTTCGGGGCCACCTGCCAATTGTAACCACCTTGAAACCCACCGGTCACACCTGCCCTGAACTGGTCGGCGCTGTCTCCCAAACCCTCCCCCGATCCAATCGCGCCGGACGGGTCGCTCTTGATGCTCCCCCCAGAAGCCGAGCCGCCCAAGTTGACACCCAGGTAAAAGCCGGACCAATCGTAGGCAGGCGCCGCCAGGGGTGCGGCCTTTGTGTAGCGCGGAGCCAGATCGGCTGCCGAAGCCGCACCGGTGAAAAGGACAGAGGCAGCGGCGGCTGCCAGCGTGAGCTTTTTCACGGAGATTTCCTTATTCTTGTTTGAGTTGAATCGAACCCAGCACTCAACTACGCCTCACGCTTCGATTTGTCTGTTACCCAGTGGCAACAGGGGCGAACAATCAGCACGCGTAGCGTACCATGCGTTCTCTCTGAGATAGAACGGTCAGCGGCAATTCATGAATGTTGGGTGTCATGACTCGCGCCGCCCAGCGCCGTCGTCGCTGCGGAAGCAGGGACGACACCGGAAGTCCGCGGCCCTGGCGCGGCTCAAAATCGACGAGCGGACAACAAAAACCCCGGGGCCTGCGCCCCGGGGTTTTTTCACGCCACGCCGGCGGCGCTGCGTCAGCCTCTCAAACCATTGCGGACCATGAAGCTGTCGAAACCGAGCTCGGCGACCTGGTACCATTGATAGCCGTCGTTTGCGAAGTCGGTCAGCGACGCGTAGACCTTCTTGAAACTGGGGTTCGTCAGGGAGATTTCGGCGTAGAGCTCCATCGCCGACTTGAACGAGGCCTGCATGATCTCCGGCGAGAAGGCATGCAACTTGGTGCCGCTTGCCAGGAGCTTTTTCAGGGCGGGCGGATTGAGCTGATCGTATTTCGCCATCATCCAGTTGCTGGCGTATTGGCAGGACTGTGCAAGAACGGCCTGATAGCTCTTCGGCAGGGAGTTCCACTTGTCCAGGTTGATATAGGCAAGCGTCATCGGACCGCCTTCCCACCAGCCTGGATAGTAGTAGTGCGGCGCGATCTTGTTGAAGCCGAGCTTCTCGTCGTCATAGGGGCCGACCCATTCGGCGGCGTCGATGGTGCCCTTCTCCAGCGCCGGATAGATGTCGCCGCCGGCGAGCTGCTGCGGTACGACGCCGATCTTCTGGAGCACCTTTCCGGCAAAGCCGCCAATGCGGAACTTCAACCCCTGCAGGTCGGCGACGGTCTTGACCTCCCTGCGGAACCAGCCGCCCATCTGGCAGCCGGTGTTTCCGGCAAGCAGGGAAATCACGTTGTAATTCTTGTAAAATTCGTCGAGGACCTGCTTACCGCCGCCGTTGATGTACCAGCCCTGGTTCAATCGCATGTTGGGCCCGAACGGCAGCGACGTGCCGAAGGTGAAGGTCGGATCCTTTCCAAAGTAATAGTACGAGGCGGTATGCCCCATTTCGACGGTGGCGTTCTGCACGGCGTCGAGCACCTGCAGGCCGGGAACGATTTCACCGGCGGCGAAAACCTGGATCTGGAATTTGTTGTCGGTGGCCTCTCCGACTGCCTTCCCGATCAGCTCGGCGGCGCCATAAAGGGTGTCCAGCGACTTGGGCCAGCTCGCCGTCAGGCGCCATTTGAGTTCAGGCATGCTCTGGGCGATCGCTGGCGCAGCAAGCGTTGTGGCCCCCGCCGCGGCCAATCCGGTGACCTTGATGAAATCCCGTCGCTTCATTTCTTCTCCCTCCTGTAGATGGATTTGCCTTCGAGTCGAGGCTTGCCTTGAACATGAAACATCCGGTTCCCGATTTCCATCCCAAAAGCGCAAAAAAACCCAACCTCGTTAGGAGGTTGGGTTTTTGCGACCTACGACTTAAGGCTTAGATGGCCACTACCCGCGGGTCCGCGAGCGGATCATGAAGCTGTCAAAGGTGTACTCAGCGACCTGCCACCAGAGATATTCATCGGACCGATACGTCTGCATCGCGTCGATCGATTTCTTGAAATCGGGGTTCTTGGCCGAGATCTCCGACCACAATTCGTTGGTGGCCTTGAGGCAGGCTTCCAGCACTTCGTTGGTGAAGGGCCGCAGCTGGGTACCGCCGGCCACCAGACGCTTCAAGGCAGCGGGATTCTGCATATCGTAGCGCGCCGACATCCACGTGTTGGCGTAAGCCGTCGCGGCGTTGACGACGGCCTGATAGTTCTTGGGCAGCGAATTCCATTTCTCGAGGTTGCAGAAGGCGTGCGCCATCGGGCCGCCTTCCCAAAAGCCCGGATAGTAATAGTACTTCGCCACCTTCTGGAAACCGAGCTTCTCGTCGTCATAGGGCCCGACCCATTCGGCAGCGTCGATCGTGCCCTTCTCCAGCGCCGGATAAATGTCACCGCCGGCGAGCTGCTGCGGGACGACCCCGACCTTTTGCAGCACCTGGCCCGCGATGCCGCCGATGCGGAATTTCAATCCTGAGAGATCGGCAACGGTCTTGATCTCCTTGCGGAACCAGCCGCCCATCTGGGTGCCGGTGTTGCCGCAGGCAAATCCGATCACGCCGATCTTCTTGAAAAACTCATTGCCGAGCTCCCGACCACCGCCCTGGTACCACCAGGAATTCTGCTGGCGGGCGTTGAGGCCGAACGGTACGGAAGAGTAGATCGCAAACGTCGGATCCTTGCCGACATAGTAGTAAGAAACCGTGTGGCTCATCTCCACTGTGCCGTTGGACGTGGCGTCGAGCGCCTGCAGGCCGGGAACGATTTCGCCCGCTGGAAAAATTTGAATCTGAAACCTGTTGTCGGTCATTTCGGCGACGCATTTGGCGAACTGTTCGGAGCAGCCATAGAGCGTGTCGAGCGATTTCGGGAAACTGGACGCCATGCGCCATTTGATCTCGGGCGAGGACTGCGCAATCGCGGGTGAGGCGACCGCTGCCATGGTGGCGCCCGTTGCGGAAGCTTTCAAAAAATCACGACGCTTCATTTTAAGGCCATCTCCTTGTTGGGCCATTTTTTCGACACCCGCTCGGCGACGCGATTTCAAGCATTGTACCAAAGGCGCAGCAGTGCGGACCCGGCGGGTTGGGTCGGCCTTTAACACGGTTGGCGTGCTTTACGAAAACGCAACCACGGCATGACAGGGCTGACTAAACGAAAGTCGCATGCGCGCCCGAAGCTACTCAAGCCGCGGCGATCACGCCGCGAAGCTGATCGCGGACATTGGCGCCGATCGAGCGGTAGATTGCCGCATGCGGTCCATCCGGTTCGCTGACAACCACCGGGTTGCCGGAATCGGAAGTGGCGCGAATCGACATGTGCAGGGGAATTTCGCCGAGGAACGGCACACCAAGCCGCTCCGCCTCCTGCCGCGCCCCGCCATGGCCGAAGATGTCCGACCGCGTGCCGCAATGCGGGCACTGGAAATAGCTCATGTTTTCGACAATGCCGAGCACGGGCACGTTGACCTTCTTGAACATCGCCAGTCCCCGTCGCGCATCGATCAGGGACAGGTCCTGCGGGGTCGAAATGATGATGGCACCCTTCAGCGGCACGTTCTGCGCCAGCGTCAACTGCGCATCGCCGGTGCCGGGCGGCATGTCGACGACGAGCACGTCAAGCGTGCCCCACACAACGTCACGCAGCATCTGGGTGATTGCCGACATCACCATCGGACCGCGCCAGATCATTGCGGTGTCTTCCTCGACCAGAAAGCCGATCGACATGATCGCGAGCCCGAAACGCGTGATCGGGATCATCTTCCTGTTGTCGTCGAGTTCAGGCTTCTCGCGGATACCGGTCAGCCTCGGCACCGAGGGGCCGTAGATATCGGCATCGAGCAAGCCGACCTTGAGACCGAGATCGCGCAGGCCAAGCGCCAGATTGAGCGCGGTGGTCGATTTGCCGACGCCGCCCTTGCCGGAGGCGACCGCAATGACGGCGGCCACGCCGGGAATCTCCGATTGGCGGGACATCGGCGAGGTAGCGGGGGACGGCGGCGGCCGATGCGAGCTGACCGGCGCCACGCCCTGCCCGCGCCGATATGGCGGCGGCGGCGCTGCAGCGCCCGCCTTGCGTTCGGCGGTCAGTGCGATCATCGCGGCGGTGACGCCCGGAAGCGCCCGCACCGCGCTTTCTGCCTGCGCACGCACGGCTTCCCATGCGCGCGCCTCCCGCGCGTCGACGCTGATCGAAAAAAACACCTTGCCGTCGTTGACCATGATCGCCGACAGCACGTTTGCCTCCGGCAGCGCCACGCCTTGCGGCGATCTGACCTTGGCCAGTGAATTGAGAACGTCCTGCTGCGTCACGCTCACAGCGCATCTCCCGGAAACATCGCGGGGCGGATTGGCGACGCGAAATCCGCCCCGTGTTTCCCCAACAAGTAACGGCGGGCCGCCTTCGGCCGCAACTTCTTACGCGTGCTGTTTCGATCCGACATCATCGCGCCGCTCGGTGGGCGCCGCGGTGGCGATTTCCCTTGCGGCCTCGTAGTTCAATTCGATCATCACGCCGTTCGGGTCGTTGACAAAGATCTGCCAGAGTTCGCCGCCCGGAACCTGCCGCGCGTCGAAGGACATCGCCTTGGTCTTGAGCCGCTGTTTCATGTCGTCAAAGCCGCGGCTGGCGAAGGCGACATGATGGACGACGCCGGAATCCGGTTTTTGCGGCTCGTCGGTCGCGGAAATGTCGACCAGGTGCACCACCGCCTTGCCTTCGCTGTACATCCACGCCCCCGGGAAGGCGAAGTTCGGCCGGGGACCTTTCTCCAGTCCGAGGATGTCCTCGTAAAACCGGACGGTCTCGGCCAGATTCCGGGTCCGGATGTTGAAATGATCGAGCACGCCTACGCTCATGCCCATGCGATACGCTCCCTTTCCTGTGAACTTTTCTTGGGCTGTCACCTTATCACAAATCTGTCCTCTCCCGCCAAACGAAGCCGTTGCCCCGCCTGGCACGGGGTGCTAGCCCCTCCCGAGGTTCCGGTTTCCCCAGTGCCGTTGAGCCGAAGATTTAAGCAAGGTCCAAAAAGCAGGGTAACAGACATGGCTAAAGTCGCTTTTATCGGTCTCGGCGTGATGGGCTTTCCGATGGCTGGACACCTCGCGAAAAAGGGTGGCCATGAGGTGACGGTCTACAACCGAACGGCGGCCAAAGCCAAGCAATGGACCGAGAAGTTCGGCGGTCGTACCGCAGCGACCCCGAAGGCCGCAGCCGAAGGTCAGGACTTTGTGATGTGCTGCGTCGGCAACGACAACGACCTGCGCGCCGTCGCGATCGGCGCAGACGGCGCATTCTCGGGGATGAAGAAGGGCGCAACTTTCGTCGATCACACCACCGCCTCCGCCGAAGTCGCCCGCGAGCTGGACGCGGCCGCAGCCAAAGGCGGGTTCAAATTCGTCGATGCCCCCGTCTCCGGCGGACAGGCTGGCGCCGAGAACGGCGTGCTGACCGTGATGTGCGGTGGCAGCCAGGAGGCCTATGCCGGCGCCGAACCCGTGATCGCGGCCTATGCGCGGATGTGCAGGAGGCTGGGACCGGCGGGAAGCGGTCAGCTCACCAAGATGGTCAACCAGATCTGCATCGCAGGCCTTGTCCAGGGCCTCTCGGAAGGCATCCATTTCGCCAAGAAATCGGGGCTCGACGTTCAGGCAGTCGTCGATACCATCTCCAAGGGCGCCGCCCAGTCGTGGCAGATGGAGAACCGCTACAAGACCATGAACGAGAGCAAATATGATTTCGGCTTTGCGGTGGAATGGATGCGCAAGGACCTCTCGATCTGCATCGCCGAATCCCGCCGCAATGGGGCAACGCTGCCGGTGACCGCGCTGGTCGATCAGTTCTATGCCGAGATCGAAAAAATGGGCGGCAAGCGCTGGGACACCTCCAGCCTGTTGGCGCGGCTGGAGCGGTGAACCGAAGTTTAAGCTTCCGTTAAGGAGATTTCTTAGCTCTTTAAGGCAGCTCTTAAGGATTTGTTGCCACAGATAAGCAATGCAAAGAAGCCCGCGAGCTGCGGGTGGGGTTTGTGTTGCTTGATGAGTAAAACCGCCGATAGGCCTGAAGTTGTCCAACTTCCGGCTGAGCCGCCGATTGCCACGCCAAGCAATCGCCGCGCCTCGGCGCAACGGGTGCGCGAGGCCCGCGACAGGTTAACGTCGACCAGCGGAACCCGGCCGGCGTTCGATCGCGAACTGCTCCGGCAATACGCCCAGACGCGCATATCGGCATCCTATGTCGTGATTCTGCTCGTGGTCTCGACCGGGCTGTTGTTCGGATTCTGGATACGGCCCATCACGGCAATCGCCTGGACCTGCGGCATCCTTTGCGTTCACGCAGCGATCATGCGCGCCTGCGCAAGATTTCTCGCAGAAGAGCCAACCCCCGGCGCGAGCCGCAAATGGAGGACACGGTTTGTCCTGCTCGACCTGTCGTCCGGCCTGTGCTGGATGGCGATCCTGAGCCATCCGGCACTGGATACGGTCTCCGACACCGTCTTGATGTTTTTGATGCTGCTGGTGATTGCGGTATCGAGCATGCTCGCCGCAAACCTGCCGATCGCAGCCCTGGCCGCGACCGTGCCGGTGACGGTGGCGATCGCGCTCAATTTCGCCCTCAGCGGCACCTTCGACAAATATGTGCTCGCAGCCCTTGCGATCGCCGCCGAGGGCTATTTTGTCCTGCTCGCCCATCGGCTGCATTCGACCACGCTGGCAACGCTCGAAGCGCGCGCGGAAAAGGACGCGCTGATCGGCGAGCTTGAGCAGGCAAAATCGATTTCCGACGAGGCGCGTTACCGCGCGGAGGCTGCCAACGTCGCCAAATCGCGGTTTCTCGCGCAGATGAGTCACGAGCTGCGGACGCCGCTGAACGCGATCCTCGGATTTTCCGAGGTAATGAAGAGCGAAATATTCGGAGCCCATGCCGTGCCGGTCTACAAGGAATATTCGGCCGACATCCACAATTCAGGCGTCCACCT
>Ga0306924_10001257_pt1 | contig 23048 bp, 17 predicted proteins | sample sta12Can44000111_FD_203756 | JGI IMG/M metagenome (GOLD analysis project Ga0306924, IMG submission 203756) | Lab enrichment of tropical soil microbial communities from Luquillo Experimental Forest, Puerto Rico - statanox.12C.anox.44.000.111 (v2)... | ecosystem: Environmental > Terrestrial >...
CGATGGCCGATCTGATCGGCCGGCTGAAGCTCGGCAACACGCTGAGCGCCGTCATGCTCACGTATCCCACCCTGCTGGTGCCGTTCATCGCCTGGCTCTTGATGGGGTACTTCAAGACGGTGCCGAAGGAGCTGGAGGAGCAGGCGCTGATCGACGGCGCCAGCCGGTGGCGCGCGATGACCCGCGTGATCCTGCCCCTCTGCATGCCCGGCTTCATCTCCGCCGGCATCTTCGCTTTCACCCTGGCGCAGAACGAGTTCCTGTACGCGCTGCTCTTCCTCAGCCGCTCCGACGTCCGGACCGTCCCGATCGGCGTCGTGGGCGAGCTCATCCGGGGCGACGCCTTCTACTGGGGGCAGCTGATGGCCGGCGCGCTGCTGGGCTCGGTGCCGGTTGCCCTCATCTATTCGTTCTTCGTGAAGTACTACGTCGCCGGCCTCACGGCCGGCGCCGTCAAAGGCTAGCGTCGCCACGCGCTCAGCTCTGGTCGGCGGGAGTGTCGCGCTCGGCATCATCCTCGCGGTCGCGGCGTGCGGGCAGGCGATCCAGCCCGCCGATCCGGCCCGGATTCCGGCGTACGTCGGCGCCAACGGGCAGTTCAGCACGCCGGCCGGGCCGGGACCGTTCCCGGCCGTCGTGATCATGCACGGCTGCGGCGGTCCGCCCGGTCACAGTGAATGGATCGGGCGCCTGAACGGGTGGGGCTACGCGACCTACTACATCGACAGCTTCACGGCCCGGAACCTGAAACACGTCTGCGCCGAGCGTCAGTTCAAGGGCGCCGAGCGCGTCGACGACGCCTACGCGGCGCTCGCCCATCTCCGCACGCGCGCTGATGTGCTCGCCGACCGGATCGACCTCATCGGCTTCTCGCACGGCGCCTCGGCGACCGCCTACGTCGTGCGCGCCGACAACGCGGCGAGAGCGGGCGTGCCGCCGTTCGCGGCCGCGGTGGCCTACTACGGGGGCTGCCGCAACGAACGGGTCCAGCTGGCGACCGATCTGCTCATCTTGATCGGCGAGGCGGACGACTGGGCCAACGCGAAGGCGTGCCCGCGCATGCTCGAGCGCCAGGACCGGGCGACGCGAGCGCGCCTGACCATCGTCAGCTATCCAGGCGCCTACCACGATTTCGACATCGGGCCGCGCACGCCGCGCGAGGTCCTCGGCCACCGCATCGAGTACAACGAAGCCACGGCGAACGATTCGTTCGTGCGGACGAAGGCGTTCTTCGACCAGCGGCTGAAGCGCTGAGTCATGAGCCACGAGCCTTCCGACGCGCTGGTGTTCTTCGGGGTCACCGGAGACCTCGCTCACAAGAAGATCTTTCCCGCCCTCCAGGCGCTGGCGCGGCGCGGCCATCTCGACATCCCGGTCGTGGGAGTCGCGAAATCCGGCTGGACGCTCGATCAGCTGAAGGCCCGTGCGCGGGACAGCGTCGAGCGGGACGGCGGTCTCGACAAGGACGCCTTCGGCCGGCTGACGCACTTGCTGCGCTACATCGACGGCGACTACGCCGATCCGGCCACGTTCAGGCGGCTCCGCACGGAGCTGGGGCAGGCCCGGCGCCCGACCCACTACCTCGCGATCCCGCCCAGTCTGTTCGAGGGTGTCGTGCAGCAGCTCGGCGAGTCCGGATGCGCCCGGGATGCGCGCGTCGTCATCGAGAAGCCGTTCGGCCGGGACCTGGCGACCGCGCGGACCCTGAATACCGTCGTCCATCGGAGCTTCAGCGAGGAAAACGTATTCCGGATCGACCACTACCTGGGAAAGAACACGGTTCAGAACCTGCTGTTCTTCCGCTTCGCCAACTCCTTTCTCGAGCCCCTGTGGAACCGGCACTACGTCGAGAGCGTGCAGATCACGATGGCGGAGGCGTTCGGCGTCGAGGGCCGCGGGAAGTTCTACGACGAGACGGGCGCCGTGCGCGACGTCGTCCAGAACCACCTCTTGCAAGTGCTGACGAACGTCGCGATGGAGCCTCCGCCCGGGCTCGACGCCGAGCTCTTGAGAGACGAGAAGGCGAAAGTCCTGAAGGGTATCCGCCCGCTGGCGCCGGACGACGTCGTGCGCGGCCAGTTCCGGGGCTATCGCGACGAGCCGGGCGTCAGGGCGAATTCGTCGACCGAGACCTTCGTGGCGCTCAGGCTCGAGATCAACTCGTGGCGGTGGAAGGACGTGCCGTTCTACATCCGCGCCGGCAAGCGCCTGCCGGTCACGGCCACCGAGGTGCTCGTCAAGCTGCGCCAGCCGCCGACGGTCTTCACGGAGCTTCCGCCCCCGGCCAACTATTTCCGCTTTCGCGTCACGCCCGATCTCCTGATCGCCGTCGGCGCGCTGGTCAAGACGCCCGGCGATGCGCTCGATGGACAGGCGGTCGAGCTCGTGATCAGCGAGGCATCCGACCCCGCCGAGATGGGAGCCTACGAGGAGCTGCTGTTCGACGCCATGCGCGGCAACTCCGCCCGGTTCGCACGGCAGGATTACGTCGAGGAGGCGTGGCGCATCGTGGATCCGATCCTGGGCGACGGCATCCCGACGCACGAATACCCCCCGGGCGCGTGGGGACCGCCCCAGGCGAACGCGCTGATCGCCTCCACGGGAGCCTGGTTCGACCCACCGCCGAAGTGAGAGCCGAGGTGAAAAAGGAAGCCATGGACCAGACGAACCCCCCGCTCAGCTCCTGGGACCTGACCCGCATCGTGTTGGCCGTGACGACGATCGGCGGTCTGACCCTGGCGAGCTTCTGGGTGCTCAAGCCATTCCTGCTGGCGGTGATCTGGGCCACGATGATCGTCGTGTCGACGTGGCCGACCCTGCGCGCCGTGGAGGCCCGGCTCTGGGGCCGGCGCAGCCTGGCGGTCGTCGTCATGACCCTGGTGATGCTCCTCGTCATCGCCGCGCCGGTGGCGACCGCGGTCATCGGCGTCGCCGAGCGCACGGACGACATCGCCGCGTGGACGAAGTCGCTCACGGCGTATCTCTTCGCCGGGCCGCCCGACTGGGTGGGCGGGCTGCCGCTGGTCGGCTCACGGCTCTCGCGGAAGTGGGCGATCATGGCGGCGGCGACCTCCGAGGATCTGGCGACGCAGGCGGCGCCTTATCTCCGCGAGGTCGCGGGCTGGGTCCTCGGCCAGATCGGGACCGTCGGCACGCTGCTGGTCCAGATTCTGCTGACGATCGTCATCTCCGTGATCCTCTACGTGAACGGCGAGTCGGTGGCCGCTGGCGTGGTGGCTTTTGCGCGGCGGCTGAGCGGGCAGGCGGGCGAGCGCGCCGCGGTGCTGTCGGCGCGCGCGATCCGCGCCGTCGCCCTGGGCATCGTCGTGACCGCGCTGATCCAGTCGGTCATCGGCGGGATCGGCCTCGCCATCACCGGCGTGCCCTATCCGCTGCTCCTGACCTCGCTCATGTTCCTGCTCGGCGTGGCGCAGATCGGCGCGCTGCCGGTGCTCCTGGGCGCGGTGGTCTGGGCCTACTGGGCCAACGGGACCTTCTGGGGCACCGTGATGCTCCTGTGGGCGGTCGTCACGGGAAGCCTCGACAACGTCTTGCGTCCGATCCTGATCAAACGCGGCGCCGATCTGCCGCTCCTCTTGATCTTCGCCGGCGTGATCGGCGGGCTCCTGGCGTTCGGCCTGATCGGCCTGTTCGTCGGCCCGGTGGTGCTCGCGGTCACCTACACCCTGCTCGAGGAGTGGGTGGCGCAGGGGCCCCCGAGGCCCGGATACGGAGCTAGCGCCGCGGAAACAGCGGATCGTTCGGAAGCAGGTATCGCGTCCACCTGACGCCGACGCGCGACAGATCCGACGCCAGCACGTCCTCGCCGACCGGCCGCACGCCGCGCTCGACCCATGCGACGAGATCGTCGAACGCCTGCTCGCGCATCTCGCCGTCGAACCCGCAGTGACTGCCGGCGCGCATCACGCGCTGCACGAGCAGGTGATCGGTGCCGGCGGCGATCGTGCGGCGCCGGTACGACTGCTCGAGGCTCAGCGGCACCCACGCGTCGCCCGTCTCGTGCAGAGTAATGAGCGGCACCTGGATGCGGCCCGTCCGCTCCGCGTATACCGGATTCACGCTCGGTGAGCGGGCATCCTTCGCCGGCTGCACGCGCCGTACGCGCGCGTTGAGCTCGTCCTCGCTCAGACCCAGGCCGGGATCGATCCGGTACCGGATGTGGATGGTGCTGGCCGCGCGCCAGCCGGGATTCGGGCTGTTCTCGACGTCGCGGGGGCGATAGTTCAGGTTCAGGAGATACCGTCGCTTGAGGCCATCGAGCCGCAGCGGCAGATCGTTGCCGGCCTGATCGGCGCCCATCAGGTACTTGACGACGCTGTCGAACTGCCGCCCGCGCGCGGTGTAGTCCCCGGGTATGCCGAGGGCCGGCACGACTCGTTCCTTGACCATCTGCGCGAAGGCTTCCGGGTCGGGCGCGTCGAGCAGCCGGGCGCCGGAGATCAGCTCGGCCGCGGCCGTGTACGCCGTCAGGTAGTCGGCGATGCCGATGCCGTCGACCAGCCCGCATTCGGCCAGACCACCTTGATAGAGCGCCGGGTGCAGCTCCAGCGACGCGACCGCGATGTGCCCGCCCATCGACTGACCGTAGATAATCGTCCAGCGCGGTCGGCCGACCTCCTTCAGGAAGAGCTCGCGGAGCGCATTGGTGTCCTCGATGAACAGGTGCGGCTGGTACTCGCGCGCGCGGTAGCCGGACGCGACCCACGCGTGGCCTCGATCGAGGATGTGGCTCGCGATCGGCGGCGCCGAGACGGCGCCCGGCCCCGGGCCCCGCTGGATCCCATGCGCGAACACGACGAGACCCCCTTCCCAGTCCGCCGGCGCTTCGATCAGATAGCTCGCGCCGCCGAGCACGCCGCTACGGCTGATCGCGGCGCGGTCCGCGGCGGCACGCGTGCCCGACCACGGCGCGTGCGCGATGACGAGCGCCACGACCAGCGCGAGGAGCGCGAGGAGCGCACGTCGTCGCGACGGACCGGGGATCCCCCGATGGGGCACCGATGGCGCCCTCGGTTCGACCGAATTACTTCGCGCGTGCATCGAGCGGCTCGACTTCTTGAAAGACGAAGGGCATGGCTGACGGAAGTCTAGCAGAACAGAACTATCGCCGTCTGACGCTTCGTCCGACGTCGAGGAGCCCTAGCGAGCGGCGAGCGCCCGGTTCTCCAGTCGGCTCAGGAGCCGCACGACCGGCCACAGCATCACGAAGTAGATGATCGCGGCGACCACGATGGGCGTGGCGTTGTAGGTGAGGCTCTGCGCCTGGCGCGCCTGATAGAGGAGCTCGGGCATCGCGACCACGCTGCCGAGCGATGAGCCTCCTGGGGACTCGTGGTCTTCGTGCGTGGCGCGCCCCGGTTGCCCGGGGGCGGAGGTGGACGAGGACGTGCGCGAATCGATGGTCAAGCTCGCGCCGATCCTACCACACGAACGGAACGAGCCGATGTCGCACCCGCCGCTGGTATTCCGCGTAGCCCCGCAGATTTTTCGCGAGGAAGCGCTCCTCGTCGAGGAGCCGCCAGATGAGGAACGGGAGCGTTGCGGCGAGCGGGACGAATCCCCAGTACGAGCCGAGCGCCAGCGGCGTGCCGAAGAAGTAGAGAAGCCCGCTGGCGTACATCGGATGGCGGACGATGGCGTACGGACCGGTCGAGATGACCGTCTGGTTCTCGGCGATCTGGATGGTCGCGGCCGTGAACGTGTTCTCACGATACACGCGCGAGATGAAGTAGAAGCCGATCGCCACGAGCGCGTCTCCTGCGACGACCGCGGCGAGCGGCCCGGTGGACCAGCCGAAGCGGCGGTCGAGCGCCGGCACGACCAGCAGCGCGATGAAGCCGATCGACGTGAACACCATGATGAGCTTCTGGGCCGGCCGCTTCTCCGCGGTCGGTCCTCCGCGCATCCGGCGCTCGAGCAGCGCGCGGTCCTTTCTCAGGAGATAGAGCGTTGTGAGCCCCGAAGCGCCGATGAAGATCGCCAAGTAGACCCAGCCCTGCCAGTACCGCACGGTTCCCGCCGGGACGAACAGCAGGAGCGCCATCACGATCGCGAGACCCGTGAGGGCGACCCAGGCGCGTGCTTCGAGGCTCTTCACAGCACGCTCATCGAGGTCTGGGCAAGCCGAAGGCCTGGTAGACCATCCCGACGAGGGGCGCGTAGAAGAAGACGAGGAACAGCAGATAGGTGAGCCACCCGCCGGCGAAAGCGGTCAGCGCGCGGGCCCAGCCGAGTCGATGCAGCGTGCGGAGCGCCTTGGCCATCGCGACCAGCAGCACACCCCACAAGACCGTGGCCGCGACGAACGAGAGCATGACCCGGATCGTGCCGAACACACCGAGGCCGGCCGTGAACGCCTGGATCTGATCGATCGCCTGCGCGGGCGTCCAGTTGAGGTCCGGCGTGCCCTGTGTCACGGAGATGTTGAGTCCCCACACCGGGATCTGGGACAGGCCGATCACGGGCAGGAAGGCCGAGAGAAAGCACGCCGCGGCGACCGAGGCCTGGGCCGTGGCCGTGCCGCCGGCGAGTCGCATCGCGAAGTGCAGCAGCACGGCGGCGGCCAGCCACTCGACGTAGTTGCTCGCCGCGTACGAGACGAGATAGCCGGGCCGCCAGTACTGCTGACCCTCTCGCGCGGCCGCCGGGATGCGCAAGATCTCGCCGAACAGCACCATGTACAGGAGAAATCGGAGCGCCCGCCAGAGGACCTCCGGCTTGTGCAGATCGAGGGGATCGAGCGCGAGCTGGCGCCGGGTCAGGAGCGACAGCCACGTCACCGCGTTGCGGCCGGCTCCCAGACGCTCGAGCGCGGCGCCGAGGCGCTCTGCGTCTTGCTCGAGGCGCGTCGTCCTCAGCTCGAGGGCCTGATGGCGGGCCAGCGCGGCGAGCGGCTCGGGCAGGTCGCGCGCGGAGGGCATCGGCGCACCGTCGACCAGCACCGGGATGACCTTGACCCCGCGCGCGAGCGCGGAGGCGATCTCGAGCCGCACCCAGTCCTTTGGATCGTCCAGCCTGCGGCGGCCTGCGGCGTCGACGGCCGTCATCCATGTCTTGCCGATGACCGCGACGAAGCCGTCGCAGAAGCCCACCTTCGCGTCGATGACCTCGGCGAAATCCGACCCGGCTTCGATCGTCTCCACGTCGATGAAGACGCTGGCCGGCCCGAACCGGGCGCACAAGAGCTCGTACAGCCGCCGCGCCATCGAGCCGCTGTCGTCTCGCCGATAGCTGATGAAGATGCCCGACATCGGAGTCTCCCGAGCTCGCGCGGCGCCGGGTGATCCCAGCCGTTTTCTTTCAGTCGTGCACGCGCCCGCTTTGTGGTTTCATTATGCCGTTTCGGACACATTGATGTCGCCCGGTCGCCGACCGCGGCGGCCCGGCGTCCTGGCCTTGCAGGCTCCTACGGCTGAGAGGAGGGCGCGATGGTCACACTCGACATCAACGGAAAGCGTCAGAACGTCGACGTGCCCGGCGAAACCCCGCTGCTGTGGGCCTTGCGGGACGAGCTCGGGCTCACCGGCAGCAAGTTCGGCTGCGGCCTGGCGCTCTGCGGCGCCTGCACCGTGCACATCGACGGCAAGGCGACTCGCTCCTGCATCACGCCCATCTCGGCGGTGGCGAACAGCAAGATCGTCACGATCGGGGCGATCGGCGGTGACGCTGTCGGCCGGGCGCTGCAGGCCGCGTGGGTCGACGTCGGCGTGCCGCAGTGCGGTTACTGCCAGGCCGGTCAGATCATGTCCGCGGCCGCGCTGCTGAAGCGGACACCGAACCCCACCGACACGCAGATCGACGAGGCCATGGACGGTAACATCTGCCGCTGCGGCACCTACACGCGAATCCGCGCCGCGATCAAGCAGGCGGTGGCGAAGGGAGGTGCGCGATGAGTACCGCGCGTACGAGCGTGTCGTCCCCAGAGTCGGTGGTTTTGGCCAACGTGAGCCGGCGCCGGTTCCTCGAGGGCATGTCGCTCGGCGGCCTCGTGCTGGCCGTCGGGTTCCCGTCGATCGCGCGTGCTCAGGAGCCCAAGAAGTACGGCGCCGACGGAATGCCCAACGGGTGGACCGATAATCCGTTGGCGTTCGTCTCGATCGGCGAGGACGGCACGGTCACGATCGTCTGCCATCGCTCGGAGATGGGGCAGGGGATCAGGACCGGCATGCCGATGATCGTCGCCGACGAGCTGGAGGCGGACTGGAAGCGCGTGCGCGTCGCGCAGGCGCCCGGCGACGAGAAGAAGTACGGCAACCAGGACACCGACGGCTCGCGCAGCACCCGCCACTTCTTCGAGCCCATGCGCCGCTGCGGCGCCGCTGCGCGCACGATGCTCGAGGCCGCGGCCGCCGAACGCTGGAAGGTGCCGGTGAGCGAGGTGGCCGCGAAGAATCACGAAGTGGTGCACGGCCCCACCGGCCGCAAGCTCGGATACGGCGCGCTCGCGAAGGCCGCCGCGACGCAGCCGGTGCCGGCACGAGCGTCGCTCCGTCTCAAGGACCCGAAGGACTTTCGCTACATCGGCAAGGGCGAGCTGAAGCTGGTCGACGGAATGGACATCGCGACGGGCAAGGCCAAGTACGGCATCGACACGCGGCTGCCCGGCATGCTCTACGCGGTCGTCGCCCGGCCGCCGGTGCTCGGCGGCAAGGTGACCAAGGTGGACGACGCCGAGGCGCTCAAGGTGCCCGGGGTCGTGAAGGTCGTGCAGATCGATCCGAGCGCGCCGCCCGCGCACTTCAACCCGCTCGGCGGCGTCGCCGTGCTCGCGCGCAATACCTTCGCCGCCATGCAGGGCCGGCAGGCGCTGAAGCTCACCTGGGACGACGGTCCGAACGCCAGCTACGACTCGACGGCCTACAAGGCCAAGCTCGAGGAATCCGCGCGCAAGCCCGCCAAGGTCGTGCGCAACGACGGCGACTTCGACAAGGCGGCCGCCGGCGCGAGCAAGCGCCTGGAGGCCGAGTACTACATTCCCCATCTCGCGCACGCGACGATGGAGCCGCCGGCGGCGGCCGCTCGGATCACGAACGGCAAGTGCGAGGTATGGGGCTGCTTCCAGTCGCCGCAGGCCGCGCGCGATCTGGTCGCCAAGCGCCTGGGCATGTCGGCCGACGACGTCACCGTGCACGTCACGTTGCTCGGCGGCGGCTTCGGACGCAAGTCCAAGCCGGACTTCGGGATCGAGGCCGCGGTGCTGTCGAAGGCCATGGGCGGCAAGCCCGTCAAAGTGACGTGGACGCGCGACGATGATCTCCACAACTCCTACTACCACACGGTGTCGGTCGAGCATCTCGAGGCCGGCGTCAACGAGTGGGGCACGCCCGTCGCCTGGCTGCACCGGAGCGTCGCGCCGACGATCTTCTCGACGTTCGACGTCAACGCCAAGAACGAGGCGGCGCTCGAGCTCGGGATGGGCGTCATCAACGTGCCCTTCGCGATCCCCAACGTCCGCATCGAGAACCCGGAGGCGATTGCCCACACGCGGATCGGCTGGTTCCGGTCGGTCTCGAACATCCCCCACGCGTTCGCGATCCAGTCGTTCGTCGCCGAGCTGGCCGCGGCGGCCGGGCGCGATCCGAAGGATTTCCTGCTCGACGTCATCGGCGAGCCTCGGGTCGTCAGTCCCGAGAAGCTGGGCGACACCTGGAACCACGGCGAGTCACCCGAGCGGTACCCGGTGGACACCGGCCGCCTGCGCCGCGTCATCGAGGTGGCCGCGCATGCCGCAGGCTGGAGCAAGCAGCAGCTGCCGAAGGGCCAGGGCATGGGCATCGCCGGCCACTACAGCTTCGTGAGCTACATCGCGGCGGTCGTGCGGGTTGCCGTCGACCCGAAGGGAGTCTTGACGATTCCGCGGGTCGACGTCGCGGTCGACTGCGGCCCGACCGTCAACCCCGATCGAGTTCGTTCGCAGATGGAAGGCGCGACCGTGATGGGCGTCGGGGTCGCGACGCTCGGTGAGATCAGCTACAAGAACGGGCGCGTCGAGCAGAACAACTTCGATTCCTATCAGGTGACCCGCATGACCGGCGCGCCGAAGGAGATCCGGGTCCACATCATCCCCGGCGCGGATTACGGCAAGCCGATGGGTGGTGTGGGCGAGCCGGGCGTGCCGCCGATTCCGCCCGCGCTGTGCAACGCAATCTTCGCCGCGACGGGCAAGCGCATCCGTCGCCTGCCGATCCGGGATCAGCTGACAGTCTAGCCTCACACCGGGCACGGGGCGCTGCTCGCGCGGCGCTCCGTGCCCCGCCTCACATTCGACAGGCGCGCCGCGGCCGGCGGGGTCACAACCTCCTCGTTGACCAATCCGGAGCCGCGACGCTACAGTCGCGGAGAATGCGAGCGCGCGAAGCCTTCCTGTCGCGTGGCCGGATAACGCGTAGGCCTCGGTGAGCTCTCCCGATCGCGTCGCCGTCGTCGTGGTCCACGGGATCGCCGATCAGCGCGCCGGACAGACGGTACGCGAGCTCGCGCGGCTCCTGTGCCACGGCGGAGCCGGCGAGCCGCGCTACGTGCAGGGCGAGATCCACGAGGTGCTGGTGCCGGTGGCGAAGCTCGAGCCGGGCGACGCCGCGGGCGGCGTCGCGGCGCGCCCGCCGGCCGGCGACGGCCGGCGGGCCGAGTCGTCGAGGCGGCGCCCGGGAACCCCCAGCGGGTTCTATCAGACGCAGAAATCGGCGCCCGCTGCCGAGCCCGGCGCGGGCGATCTCGGTCTCGCGCTGAACGACTATCTGCTCGGACGTCTCGAGCTCTCGGAGCGCGAGGCCCTCTACGAGTCCACGCGCGTGTCGCTGCGGCGGCGCGCGAACGATCGCCCCGTCGATCTCTTCGAGCTCTACTGGGCCGATCTCTCGCGGCTCGCCGAGGGGGGCGTGCGCGCGCTGACCGCGCTCTATCAGCTCTTCTTCCACGTCGGCACGCTCGCGGCGGACATCGTGGACCAGGCCGCGCTCAGTGTCGGGGACCGGGCGGCCTGGCGGCTCCTGCAGCGCATGCACGCGTGGCTCGCCTGGCTCATGAAGGGGCCGGCGGCGATCGTGCAGCTCTCGATGCTCCTGCTGGTGCCGTTCGGCGCCGCCGCGCTCATCTCGCCCGACCAGCAGCAACGGGTGCTCGCCGCGGCGGCGACCGTCGTGGCGATCGTCCTGACCGCGCTCGCGGCGCTGGCCTGGCTCCGCTCGAATTCAACGCCGGCGCGCTGGACGAAGCTCGTGGTCCTGCTGGCGGGGGCGCTCGCGTGCGTCGTGGTCGTCGTCGTGGCCCTGCGGGCCGAGACCGACGAGCCGGTGATGCACTTCGGCACCAGCGCGCTGGCCGTCGCGGTGCTGGGCTTCTGGCTGATCGAGCGCTACGCGCGGATCGCCCACGGCGTGCGCGTGCTGGGTCACGGCCTGGTGGCGGCCACGGTGATCGGGCTCGGCGTCGACGGCTACCTCCAGCTCGAGCACGTCACGACGCAGTTCGAATGGATGCTGGTCGCGGTGTTCAACGTGGGCGAAGTCCTGCTCGCGCTGATGCTGCTGGTCTGGGTGGCATACGTCCTCGTGCAGGCGACGGCGCTGACGCTCGGCTTGTGGCTCGGCCGCAGCGCCGAGCGCGCGGTGCGCCAGTCCCTCGCGACGTCGCGCCTGGCGATGGTCAGCTCGGCCGCGTTCTTCGTGGTCCTGAGCCTCGTGCTCTGGTCGGTGATCGGCTACGTCACCGGGCGCCAGCTGAAGGAGTTCTTGTATCTGCCCTTGATCTTCGGCGCCGGCTATCGCTCCGGCGAAATCTACGTCGATGCCCGCATCCAGACCCTCGGCGGCTTCTTCACGCCGATGGTGCTGGCATTCACCGTGCTCGCGTTGATGACCTTGCTGGTGCTGGTGCCGTCACTGCGGGAGGAGATCAAGCCGACGATCAACGTCGACGCGCGCGGCCGGCGCCGCGAGGCGATCCTGTGGTCGGAGCGGCTCGGCGCGTGGCTCGGCGCCGGGCTCGCGGCGCTCAAGCGGACATTCACGACGGTCGTGCCGCCCGGCGCGTTCGTCGGCGGCGCGCTGTATCTGGCGTTCGTCTACCAGCAAGTCGCGTACGTTGCGGCCAATCCCGGGCCGGCGGCGCGGTGGATCGCCGAGTGGCAGGACTACCTGCAGGGGCAGACCCTGGTCGCCGCTGGCAAGTGGCTCGCCGGAGGCGCCCTGACGGTCGCGGCGCTCGGCGCGCGCTTCCGGCAGACGTTCGGGCGGCTGCGGGTGGCCCTCGACGCGGTGCTGGACATCGACAACTACTTCGCCGATCCTCCTAACCGCCAGCCGCCACGGGCGCGCATCTACTCCCGCTTCGCGTCGCTGCTCGTCTACCTGCGCGACCGCGGCTACGCCCGCATCGTCATCGTGGCGCACAGCCAGGGCACCGTCATCAGCGCCGACCTCCTGCGCTACCTGCACGTCCAGCAGCGCTTGCTCGAGATCGCCGGCGGTCTCCCGATCGCGCTCGTGACCGTCGGCTCGCCGCTGCGCGATCTCTACGCCGAGCTCTTTCCGCTGCTGTATCGCTGGATGGGCTCGCGCGAGGCGGGCTTCGCGGCCGCGAGGCCGAGCGCGTCGGAGATCGGCGCGGTCGAGTGGGTCAACGCGTGCCGCTCGGGCGACTACGTCGGCCGCTTCGTCTGGACGCTCCCGCGCGACGCGTTTCGCATCGCGCTGGTCGGCGCGGACGGACGGGTGGAAGCGGAGCGCGCGGGCGATCGGACGGAGTTCTGCCTGGGCGCCGGCGCGCACACCCACTACTTCAGCAACGACGCGGTCGCGCTCGCGGTCGAGATCGACCGCCTGATCGAGCGCGAGCCGGCGGCGCGTCTTGACCCGGCGTCGCGCCGACAGGACAGTGTCCGCCGGGGAGAGACGCGATGACCACGATGACGGCCAGCTGGGCGTGCTCGACGGCGCGTTGGATCCGCGGGCGCAGATCAACGCGCCGTCGAGCGCGAGGCTCACGCGCGAGCGGCGAGCGGCCGCGTCTAGCCCCACCTCGGCTGTTCGCCGAGATCGATGCCGAGCACCGTCTTGCCGACGATCTCGTGGACGAGCAGCGAGTTGGCCGGATGGAACCCGCCGCAGCGAGCGTCGCGGTAGAGACGCTCGAGCTCGTTGGACTTGAACATGCCCCCGCCGCCGGAGACGGCCATCGCGAGATCCACCACCTTCTTGGCGGCCTCGACGGCGTTGTGCTTGGCCGCCACGAGCTTCATCGGCCAGGTCATGCCGTGATCGACGCCGTTCGACCAGTCGTCGGCGACGCGCTCGACCTGGGCGCTCGCCGCCTCGAGCGCCAGCTGCATCTCCGAGAAGCAGTGCTGCACCTCCGGGTGGTAGGCCATCGAGCGGGTGAGGGCCAGTGACGTGCGCTTCTTGACGCCGCCGGCCGCCAGGTCACGGGCGCGCTCGGCAAGGCCGAGATAGATGCTGGCGAAGGTCGGCTCTGCCCACGCGAAGATCGAGAGCACGAAGAGATCCGGCGTCCCGGCCGGCAGCCGCCGCGCGATATAGCGGTCCGGCACGAAGGCGCCGTCGAGGATCGTGTCGTCGCTCCGCGTCGCCCGCATTCCGAGGGTGTCCCACGTCTCCTTGATCGAGTAGCCCTTCGTGTCGCGCGGCATGAAGGCGTGGATTGTCTGCGGGCCGGCCGGGTCCTTCGCGTCCATCGCGTGGATCCCGAGACGCGTCCAAACCGGCGTGAGACTGCCGAAGGTCTTGTGCCCCCAGAAGCGATAGCCGCCTTCGGCACGCTCGGCTTTGGCCGTCGAGAGGAACAGGGGCAAGTCGTTGCCCGCCTCGCCATGGCCTGCGGCGAAGACCTCGCCCGCGGCGGCCTCGGACAGGATCCACTCGAGCGATTTGTCGCCGAGCCTGCGCATGTCCGCGGCCACGCCGGTCCAGTAGAGGTGCATGTTCGTCGCCAGCGCGGTGGCCGGCGCCCGATAGGCCAGGCGCCGCTGCTCGCGGCAGATCTCGGCCAGCGACATGCCGGGACCCCCGAGAGTCTTCGGCACCGCCATGGTGAGATAGCCGGCGGCGCGCAGCTCGTCGAAGTCCTCGGTGAAGAACCGGTTGTCGCGATCGTAGGCCGCCGCGCGGCTCCCGCATCGGTCGATCAGCTCGTCGGAGAGGGTCACGGTGCTCATCGCGAACAATAGATGCCATCGCCGGAGCGGTCTGTCAAGGCTAGAATCCGGGCGACCGATCCGACACCATCTTCACGAAGGAGCCCCCGCGCATGCCTCTCTTCGAATGGGGGGCGAACGACGCGAGCTTGTTCCGTGCCGAGCTCGAGCGCGCCGTGCGCGCCCTCGCCGTGCAGGTCATCCGGGATCTGTATTGAGCGGTCGGTTTGGACCTCGCTGAGCTCCGTCCTTCCATCTGCACAACACCGAATCCGACGTGGAGGCCGTGGCGCGCGCCCTCGGTTGTTGACCCCGGCGTCTACGCAGGGGGCCCGGACGCCGCCGCCTGTCCCGCGCCGCGTGCCAGGGCCTCGAGCCGGTCCCGCGCGTCCCAGCCGATGCCGGTGAAGCGCACCACCGCGATCGGCGCGCCGTCATGCTCGGAGAGCGCGACCACCTTGCCGTCGATTCCATCGGTCGTGCTCGATCCCGCGAGATCGGACAGGTGCACGCTGACCGCGGAGAAGAGCGTGAGCGGCGCCTGCGAGACGAGCTCGGCGCCGCCGGCCCCGAGGCGGAGCACGCGTGCCGCGTGGCTCTGCTTGTCGAGCTGCTTGCCCAGATAGACGCGCACGGTGGCGTCGAGCGGACGGGACAGCGTCGGCAGCTCATGCACTGCGGAAGGAAGCACCAGCATCCTCTCGCCCCGGAGCGCCAGCACCTCCCAGATGAGCATGGTCGCGCCGATGCCCTTGCTCTCGGCCTCCATCGGGCCGTCGGCCATCAGCCGGTTGCCGAGCGCCCGCCGCACGGCGTCGGAGACGAGCGCCTGACCGCCGACCGTCAGGGTCTCGATCCGCGCCGCCGTGTTGACGATGTGGCCGACCACACCGTACTTGATGCGGCGGGCCGAGCCCATGTTGCCGACGACGGCCGACCCGGTGTCGATGCCCACCCCCATCTCGAGCGGCGGCCAGCCGCGAGCGCGATTGGCCGCATTGCGGGCCGCGCGAGCGCGCTGGATCTCGATGGCGCACGCCACCGCCTGCTCGACGTGATCGGCCGCCGGCTCGGGCGCGCCGAACACGGCGAAGACGGCGTCGCCCAGGAAGTCCACCACGAAGCCGCGGTGCTGCACGATGGTGCCGACCAACAGCTCGAAGTGATCGTTGAGGATGGCCACGACCTCTTCGGGGCGGATCTGCTCGGCGAACGCGGTGAAGCCGCGCAGATCCGAGAAGAGGACCGTCACGTCGCGGCGCTCGCCGGAGAGGATCGCTTCGCGGCCGCTCAGCACGACGTCCCGGACGATCTCTTCCGGCGCGTAGCGAGAGAACGAATTCAGGCTGGCCGTGACCCGGCCGACCGCGTCCTCGAGCTGGGCGACCTCGCGGATCGTCGAGCGCCTGTCGGACACCGTGTCGAGCTCGAAGCGCGCAGCACGATCGAGGGCCCGCGTGGCCCGTCCGAGCGAGCGCGCCATTCCGCTGGCGAGGAGGAACCCGACGACGACGGCGACCGCGAGGAATGCCAGCACGACCAAGACAGCGTGACGGCGTCCCGCGTAGATCTCCCCCATGAAATCGCGGTCGGGAAGTGCCGCCGCCACCGTCCACTCGAGACCGGGCGCCAGCACGACCGACCGGGCGGCGACGTCCCACGTCTCGCCGCCCACACGGGCTTCCGCGTGGTGGACCGCTTCGTCCATCGGCTGAGCGCCGCGCCGGAGGCTCTCGATCACGCGCGCCGCCGCTTCGTTCCTGGCGCTCGCGGTGCCGGTCAGCAGCGCGCCCTGGCTGTCGAACAGCGTGACGACGCCGCGGCGTCCGATCTTGATGCGACCGAGAAACGTCTGCAGGCCGGCCAGGCTGAAGTCGACCGTCAGCACGCCCCGCACCTGCGCCTCGCGATCCAGCACGGCCATCGCCGCGGTGATCCCACGGACGCCCTCGGCGAAGGTGTAGGGCGGCGTCCACACGACCTTGCCCGCCGCCGCCGCGCCGAGCAGGTACCAGTCGCGCGTCCGCGGCTCATACGGCTGGGTGAGAGGCGGTGTGCGCACGTACGCCGCTCCGGAATCGGCGCGGTACTCGCGCGGTACGCCGCCGTCGACCCTGGGATCGGAGAGATTCATGACGATTTCGTCGCGCGTGATCCGATTCGCGCCGATGAAGCGGCCGGTCGCGGCCTCGGAGTAGCTCACCCACAAGATGTCCGCATCGGTCTGCAGGGCGCCGGCGAAACCGTGCGCGACGCTCATCGGATCACTCAGCTGATAGAACCCGGTTTCGATCCGGTAGCGCTGGACGCGAAGCACCTGCGTGGCCGTCTGCGGAATCCGGGCGACCTCGCGCACGGAGGTGTCCGCGATCTGATCGAGGTACTGGCCCTTGAGCCTGTTCATGCTCCGGGCGCCGGTCGAGAGGCCGTAGACGAGGAGGAAGCCAGAGGTCACGACGAGCAGGCCTACCACCGCCGTGACGATGGCCACGCGGAACGGAATCCGCCTGGCGGCAGCGCTCATCGAGAGTCCGCTACTTGGACGCGGCCTGCGGGACCGTCATGTTCAAGGCGGTCATGATCTCGACGGCCTTGTCCCTGGCGGCCTTGCCCTTCGCGACCGCGTCCGTGACGTTACCGGACTTGAACGCGTCCGAGGCCTCCGTCCAGCTCTGGTTCACCTGGGCGAGACCGCTCTTCGCGCCGTCGAGCTTGGCCTTGTCGAGGCCGGCCGGCAGCCGCTTGCTCTGCGAGAGGAGATCGACGCGGCTCTTGATGGCCTCGGCCAGCTTGGGCACGCCGCTGCTCATTTCCTCCCAGGCCTTCGCCAGCTCCGCCTTCTTGGCGGTCGCGGCCGTTCCCAGCTCCTTGGCTTTCGCGCCGACGTCCTGAGCGGCGGCCAGCGCCGCCTTGTACTCCTTCTTCTCGAAATTCGCCTTCGCGGCGGCCAGCGTCTCCTCGACGGACTTCACCTGATCAGGGAAGTACTTCGCCGCCTCGCCTCGAACGCCCTCGAGCGTGGACTGTGCCGCAGCAATGGCCGCCGCGGCCGGAGCCTTGTCGGCGCTTTCGCATGCGACCAGCGAGAGAACAGCGATCAAGAGAGTCAAGCCCACTGCGGTGGTCCTTGCGATGCCGCCCGCTCTGAACATGCATTCTCCTTTCACGCGAGAAGTGTACGCCAGCGGAGGATGCCGCGCGCACTCCGGATACGGCAGTACGGCCGCGCGGACGAAACTAGTCCGGCCGCCTCGAGGCAGGCGAGCGCCGGAACGCGCTCGGCCGCTTGCCGAGGAGCTGGTGGAAGACGCGCGAGAGGTGGGAGGCGTCGAAGAATCCGACGAACGCGGCGATCTCGGTCAGGTTCTCGTCGGTGTGGGCCAGGAGATCGCGCGCGATCTCGACACGCACCTTGTTGACGTAGTCGCGCACGGTCGTACCGGTCTCGGCGCGGAACAGGTGCGCCAGATGACTACCCGAGATCCCCACAATGGCGGCGAGCCCGTCGATGCTCAGGTCGTCGCTGAAGTGGACGCCGAGGTGGTCGATGGCGTGGCCGATTGCGCGACCGAGCTGCGGCCACGGCCGGCCGTCGGCCTCGGGCGCGACGATGGCGGCGATCTGGCGCACGAGCTCGCCCGGGTCGACCGGCGGCTGCAGCACGCCGCGGATGTTGAGCGACTCCCACGCCAGCGTGGCCTGCAGGTGGGGATCCGCGCTGAGGACCAGGACGGGACACGCCGGAAGCTGCGTGTGGACGGCCCCGAGGAAGCGCGCTGCCTCCGTCGACGATCGCCGCACGTTGAGCACGACGCACGTCGGTCGAAACCGCAGCACCTGATTCAGCGCTTCCCCGAGCGTCGGCGCCGTTTCCACGCGGGCGACTCGCTCCAGGGCGACGGCAATCGTCGCGCGCCATCCGGCGTCGCCCTCGGCCAGGAGAATCCGATGCGAGCGCGCCGGCCGTGCCCCCGGCTCGAGCGGCCTCAGCACGGTCGGCAGGGGCGGGCGGCTGCCCCGTTGCTCGAGGGCGGACTGAATGGCCGCCAGCAGGTTAGCCTCGGCGAACGGCTTGGTGATGTAGTCGGCAGCGCCGAGCTTCATCGCCGCCACCGCGGTGAGGACCGTCCTGACCGCGGTCATCATGATAACGGGCAGGCGAGGATCGAAGCTCCTGATCTCTTGAAGGATTTCGATCCCGTCGATGTCCGGCATGAGGATGTCGAGCAGCACGAGGTCCACGTGCTGCGCCCGGATCAGGCTGAGGGCGGTGCGGCCGTCGGCGACGTCCAGGACCGCGTAGCTGTCGTCGAGGATGACGTGGAGCGCCTCGCGCACGCCGTCATCATCGTCGACGATGAGCACCACCGGACGATTCGGCCCGCGGATGACCTGCACAGCGGATTTCGACTCCGGCCTTGCCACGGGGCTCAGAGCGGGCGACCGCGGGACTCCGTGCACCCGGCGACTCTCCTCGATAGCGCTCAGACGGTCTCGGCGGTCCACGGATTCTAGCCGATTGGAAGGCGCTCTGAACGGCTGAATTGCCCCGGGGAGAGCCGGATGCGGACTCTGGGACGAGTCTGCAGCAGGATCGTCCCTGTTGGCAGCAGCTGGATACAGTTCTGACGCGTGGAGTCCACCGTTCGCCCACGAGCCTGCCGCAACCCGCTCCCTGAACCACGACCACGCCGTTCGGCCTCTTGCCACGAGGGTCGTCCCCTGTTCAGATGTCGCCCGGTGCTCGGTGCGCTGACTTCATCGACAGGAGGCGGCGATGGCACGGACAGCGGGCGCGAGGCGCAAGCAGTGGACCGTCATGGTCTACCTCGCCGGCGACAACAATCTCGACAGCGCCGGCGTCGCCGACCTCCAGGAGATGAAGACGATCGGCTCGACCGATCAGGTCGCGATCGTCGCCCAGTTCGACCGGTCCGGTGCCACGCGGACGACGAACCGGTACGTGCTGCGGAAGGGCTCGACGCTCGCCGAAGATCTGGTCACCTCGCTCGGGGAGACCAACACGGGCGACCCCGCCGTCCTGCGCGACTTCGTGGCGTGGGCGGCGACGACGCAGCCGGCCCGGCACTACATGCTCGTCATCTGGAACCACGGCTCGGGGTGGGACGATTCGAATCTGTACACGGGCGACTACTTCAGCGGCGCGACGCCGCCGGTGATCCGAAAGGGCCGGGTCCTGGCGGGGCCCGCGGGGCCGGCCGCGGGCCCGCCGGTACGCAGCGGCACCGTGCGGGCCGCGATCAAGCGGGCGCGGCGCTCACTGTTCCAGACCACGGTGGCCTCGATGGTGGCCTCGCGCGCGATCGCCTTCGACGACCAGGCCCAGGACTTCCTCGATAACCTCGAGCTCAAGCGGGTGCTCGTGGACATCCGGCGCGGGCTCGGGCGCAAGATCGACGTCCTGGGTTTCGACGCGTGCCTCATGAGCATGGTCGAGGTCGCCTACCAGGTGCGGGACTCGGTCAGCTTCACCTGCGGATCCGAGGAGGAAGAGCCCGGCGAAGGCTGGCCGTACGACACGATCCTCAAGGCACTGACGGCTCGTCCTGCGATGGCGCCGGCGGAGCTCGCGAAGCTGATCGTGAGCCGCTACATGGCGTCCTACCAGCCGCGTGACGGCGTCACGCTCGCGGCCTCGAGCCTCGCCGCGATCGGCCCGCTGGCCGACGCCGTCAACCGGCTCGGCCGCGTGCTGCTGCCGCTCACGCGCGATGCGCGGGGCCGCACCGCGATCATCGCGCTCCGATCCCAGGTCCAGGAATACACCGCGCCCTACGACCAGTATTGCGACCTCGGCGACCTCTGCGACCTGCTCGCCCGGCGCGTGAAGGATTCCGGGCTCGCGCAGGCGTGCCGCGCGGTGCAGGCCGCCGCGGGCCGGGTCGTCATCGCGACCGGCGCGAAGGGCGCCAAGGTCGCGCACTCGCACGGCCTCTCGATCTACTTTCCCAAGAAGTCGGTGTCCCGTCAGTACGCGACCCTGGATTTCGCCAAGCGCGGCGGCTGGGCCGCCTTCGTCGATGCCTACACCCGCAGCGTGAGCCGGCGAGGCTAGCTCTCGGCGCCCGCGTCAGAGGAGACGAGCCATGCCTGACCGTCTATCGATTCTGTGCGTCCACGGTATCGGCCATGGCGACGCCGATCCCGGGCTGATCCCGTCCTGGCGCGACGCGATCACGCTGGATCTGCACCGCTGGACGCCCGGCCTGCAGGTCGACTTCACCTTTCTCGCGTACGACGACGAGTTCGACCACGCTCCGCTCGACGCCGGCACGTACGCGGCGGCGGTCGCCAAGCTGATGGCGAGCGGGGTCGTGCACGGCATCGGCGACCTCCTCCCGGGAAGCCGCGGGCTCTTCGACGTGCCCGATCAGGTCCGCTGGACTGCCGGCATGATCGCGCAGTGGGCGACCGAGGACCGCCTGCGCGAGCGCCTGCGCCGGCGCGTGCTCGGCGCGGTCGCGTCGAGTCGCCCGGACGTCGTGTGCGCGCACAGCCTGGGCACGCTCCTCTGCTACGACGCCTTCCAGCGCAACCCCGGCACCCTCAGGGATCGGGCCTTCGTCACGCTCGGCTCTCAGATCGGCAACCCGTTCGTCCGCGACTGCTTCGCCGGCCGCATCGCGCCGCTCGACGCACGCATGTGGTACCACCTCTACAATCCGGACGATCACGTCTTCACGGCTGAGCTGCGCGTGCGGGCCGAGAACTTCGTCGAGATCCAGACCCGGTTCGACAAGCCGAACGACCGCCTGAACCACGACGCGCTCTGGTACTTCAACCACGCGAACACGCAGAACCGCGTGTGGCTCGACCTCTCGGGCGCCCGATCGCCGCGCTCCTTGACCCGCGACGTCCGGACCGCACAGGTCCTGAGCGCCCGGCCCATACGGCGCGCGCTGCTCATCGGGATCAACGCCTACCCCAATCCGGCCAACCGCCTCGAGGGCTGCGTGAACGACGTGTTCACGATGAGCGCCGTGCTGCAGGAGTGTGGCTTCCAGCCCGAGGAGATCCGCGTGGTGCTCGACGATCGAGCCACCACCGCGAACATCCTCGAGCGCTTCCACTGGCTCCTCGACGACGTGGCGCCGGGCGACGAGCGCGTGCTGTTCTACTCCGGTCACGGCGCGCAGATTCCCGCGTACGGGAGCCGCGAGGAGGTCGACCATCTCAACGAGTGCCTGGTGCCGTACGACTTCGACTGGAGCCCCGAGCACGCGATCACCGACAAGCAGTTCGTGACGTTCTACAGCCAGCTTCCCTACGACAGTCACTTCGCGGCGATCTTCGACTGCTGCCACTCGGGCGGGCTCACGCGCGAGGGTGGGCTGCGGCCGCGGGGCATCGACCCGCCCGACGACATCCGGCACCGCGCGCTTCGCTGGAACCTGGCGCTCGAGATGTGGGAGGAGCGCGACTTGCCCTCGCCCAATCGCTCGCTCGCGCGGTCGCGCGTCGGCACCGACTATCTCGGCGGGACCGGCGCCACCTACCGCATGGGCCGCGCCGTCGCCCTCCGGGGCCTGGCGAACCGCGCCTACGACCGCGAGTGCCGGGCGCTCAGGCATCACGGCCCCTACCTGCCGATCATCATCGAGGCGTGCCAGGAGCAGGAGCTGTCGTACGAGTACCGCGATGGGGCGACGTCCTACGGGGCCTTCACGTACAGTCTGGCCAAGGAGCTGCGGCGCTCGCGAGAGGCCGGGCGTAATCCCAGCTTTCGCGCGCTCGTGCAATCGACGACGGCGCGGCTCCACACCCTCAACTACGAGCAGACGCCGGCGCTGGTCGGCCCGAGCGGGCTGCTCGGAAAGCCGGTCCCGTGGGTCGGACCGCCCGCGCGCCGGCGGGGCGTGCGGCGGCGCTAACGGGTATCGGTCGTGTCGTCGTAGGATTGATCCATGGGAGCGATGGACGAAATCCGCCACATCGTCGTCTTGATGCTCGAGAACCAGTCGTTCGATCGGCTGCTCGGTTATCTGGATCTCGCCGATCCCGCGCAGAGGCTCGAAGGTCTCAGCGGCGCCGAGTCGAACCCCGTCTCGCCGCCGGCCGACATGACGGCGGTGCCCGTCCAGCGCGCGACGTCGCCGAGCGTCTACGTCACGGACCCGGGGCCCGGCCACGATTTCGAGGACGTCAACGAGCAGCTTTTCGCCGACCGGGATCCGCGCGACACGAGCGCGCCGCGCAACGCGGGCTTCGTCCTGAACTACGCCCGCCAGCTCGGCCGCGACCGGGGGCGTGCGCGCGAGGTGATGCAGTGCCTCGATCCCTCGCTCGTGCCGATCATCACGACCCTGGCCCGCAGCTTCACCGTGTGCGACCACTGGTTCTCGTCGGTCCCGGGGCCCACCTGGCCGAATCGGTTCTTCCTCCACGCGGGCACCGCCAAGGGCTTTCTCGTGACGCCGGAAGTCCCTGGCCAGTTCGCCTCGCAGTTCTGGACCTCGCCGTACGACATGCCCACGATCTTCGAGAACCTCACCGAGCGCGGCCTCACGTGGACCGTCTACTTCGACGACTACGCCCAGGCCTTCGCGCTCCGCCGGCTCCATCCCTTCGGCGATCGATTCCAGCGCTACGAGCAGTTCGCCCGTGACATCGAGCACGGAACGTTGCCGACGTATGCGTTCATCGAGCCCCGCTCGTTCAGCGCGCCCGGGTATCCCGCCAACGACCAGCACCCGCCGCACGACCTGCTCGAGGGCGAGAAGCTCATCGCCGAGGTCTACGACACGCTGCGCGCCGACGACGCGCTGTGGCGCCGGTCGCTGATGCTCGTCCTCTACGACGAGCACGGTGGGTTCTACGATCACGTGCCGCCGCCGCAGGCCGTGCCGCCCGACTCCGC
>Ga0306924_10001258_pt1 | contig 23033 bp, 31 predicted proteins | sample sta12Can44000111_FD_203756 | JGI IMG/M metagenome (GOLD analysis project Ga0306924, IMG submission 203756) | Lab enrichment of tropical soil microbial communities from Luquillo Experimental Forest, Puerto Rico - statanox.12C.anox.44.000.111 (v2)... | ecosystem: Environmental > Terrestrial >...
CTGACGTGAGCTGCGCCTGCGAACGTTGCATCGACTGCGGTGCGCTTTCCGGATTCGATGTAAAAGCAAAGATTGCTCTCGGCCTGATCCCAGACCCGGACTGCTCCCTCTCGCAACGCGTCGTCGGCGCGCACTACCGCCGGCAGAACTTCGTACTCAACATTAATCAACTCGGCCGCATCTCTCGCTTGCGCGAGGGCTTCTGCAACAACAAAGGCAACACGGTCTCCAACATGTCTGACCTTATCCGCTGCTAGAATCGTGTGAGTAGGGCGATAGCTTGAAACAGCCGGAAAGAAGCGGGACTGCAGCCCGCCCAGTTTGTCTTGCTCCATGTCGGCAGCCGTAAGAATGAGAATAACGCCGGGGGCCCGGAGCGCTGCGCTCGTGTCGATCCGGCGGATGCGAGCGTGGGAATGGGGTGAGCGCAGCACATAGCCATGGACCAAGTTGGAGACATGTCTGTCATCAACGAATTTCCCCTGACCGGTAAGGAAACGCAAATCCTCACTGCGCGTCACTGCGTGGCCGATGAGAAACACGGGTGCATCATTCGATGTCATGATGTTGTTGGCTCCAGTAGATGAGGGGGAACGCTCCCTTCTGTTGACACGATTACACCGATTAAATAATATTAGTAGGTCGCCCACAGACCGGGCGTCGCCAGCTCAATGAGGTGCCCGTCAGGGTCGCGGAAATAAATGCTATGTCCGCCGCGTGACCAATCGGTCCGGCCCTCGATGGCGACGCCCTGATCCCGCAGCCGTTCTTCCCATTCCCGCAACGCTTCTGCCGTAACGGCAAACGCAACATGCAGTGGCCCATGTCCGTCGTGCGGCGGGATGGTGCCGCCAGGCATGTGAACGGTTTTCAATGTTCCGCCTCGGCGAAACAGCAACAGGACGCTTTGGCCACCGACGTCATAGGCGCGAAAGCGCTCATCGTAGGTGAGTGCCTTCAATCCCAATGCTTCTTCGTAAAATCCTGCTGCGCGACCGAGGTCGTCTACGTAGAGGCAGGTCTCAATCACGCGATCGAGTTTGGGTATGTCCGACATCCCATTACCTCGCGCTCGTCACCCATCCGTTCCGCGGCACGTGATTTCATACCCCATCCAGTCAGCCCATGCCGCCATTCACCCCATACTATATCGGCCGTTCATTCGGCCCAATGAGGTGAAGTGGTGTTTCGCCGGTCAACGCGCGGTGGCAATTCTCAACTGCGCGGCGGAGGCTGATGTCGTGCGCGCCAGTGCCTTGTGCCGAGTTATGCGGTGAGGCGATGACGTTTGGCAGATCGAGAAACGGTTGATCCATGCGGAACTCTCCGTGGCGTACCGGTTCAACCCACCAGGCATCGATGCACGCCGTGAAACGACGGTTCTTGACCAAGTGGTCATACAATGGTCTTTCCTGGACGATCTCCCCACGGGCCACGTTAATGAGAATGGCATCGGCCTTCATGCGCTGAAGCTGTTTCTGCTCCCGCCGGGGGCGAGCTTGAGGCATTTTTGATGCCATTTCTGTGCCAGCCACGACAGGACTAGTGCAAACCCAGGTGCTTCCCATATCTCCGGATCGTACATAGCTTCCGGCTCGTCGATTGTGTCCGAGATGTATTTCTTTACATCCGGCACTATCTTCTCGGCCGGTACCTGCTCTCTATCAATGCCAGGCACGCAACCTGTTTCGTCGAACATTTCGCTGGCTTCTTGTAGAAGGGTTCTTTCCTTTTTAGTTAGCACCCTGCTCACGATTGCCTCTCCCCATGTGAGAGTAGCAAAAGGTTGCGCTAATCTGACCGACCGGGTGATTTTGACCCTTTCAACGACATCAGTCAAAATCGCCGAGAATTGGGATCGTAAGTCTATAGGGCTTCGCCGCAGCTGACCACTCTGCTGTGCCAGCGTCACCATCAGAGGAGGGGCTCGTCGAGTCCACTTGCGCACGTTCTTCGCGGTCTATAAAAATTGACATCGTGCCTTCGCGCGCTGTTCTAACATGCCCGTGAGGTCTCCCAAGGTGATTTGGGGATTAAGTGCGCGCATCATGGACAGCGTACGGGACAAACTCGAATGGGAGAACGAGGCGTACGCTCCGCTCCTTGATACCACTCCGTAACCCGATTTGAGTCGATCATGAGCGACCTGGGCAGCCTGAGGATTTGGGAGGATCCAGCAATCCGCGGCGCATTGTCGTGGTACGTGGATGTTGCGGAGAACCGGCGTCCGGCCAAATTCCGCATTGCCGCGACAGTCGCGGCACGCCTCGACCCAGCGGCCAGTAGCGAGGACTCGCTGTGGGCCGAGCTCGATCGGCTCACCCCGGTCTTTCTGGCGTGCTGGCAGGCGATCCGGGCGGGCGCGCCGCTGCCGCCGGCAGCGCAGGGCCCGAGCCTCCTGGAGCTTGTCCGCGAGCTTGCCTACCGCATGCTAGCCCACTGCAATTTCTGCCCTTGGGACTGCCGCGTCGACCGGGTAGCGGGCGCCAAGCTTGGCGCGTGCAAGCTGGCCTCCGGCTCAAGCGTGAGCTCACATTTCCATCATACGGGAGAGGAGCTGTTCTACCGTGGCACGCAAGGCTCGGGGACGATCTTCTTCACCTCCTGCAACATGCGGTGCGCCTTCTGCCAGAACGGCGACATCAGCACCGACAAGGACAACGGAGAGGAAACGGACCCGCGCACGCTGGCGGCAATGGCGTGGATGCTGCGCCGCGAGGGCTGCCACAACATCAACTGGGTCGGCGGCGAGGTGGTCATTCACCTGCATGCCATCGTCGATGCCATCGCACTGCTCGGTCGTGACTTCATCCCCACGCGGGAGGAGCTCAAGCGCGCGCGCAGGACCAAGGCCGACCGCTTCTTCGGGTTCGACGAGCTGCCAGATGCCGCCACGTATGACGGCGCCTTCAATGCGCCGATGCTGTGGAACAGTAACTTCTTCATCACGCTCGAAAGCATGAAGATCTTGCGCCTTCTTACCGACGTCTGGCTGCCCGACTTCAAATTCGGTCCCGGCCGCTGCGCGATGACTCTGGCGAAGACGCCATGGTACTGGGAGACGGTGACGCGCAACATCGCGCTCATCGCGAAGTGGGGCGAGGACTTGTCAATTCGACATCTCGTGATGCCCAACCACGTGGAGTGCTGCAACCCACCCGGTGCTGGAATGGATTGCCGAGCGCGTGCCATCGGCGCCGGTGAACGTGATGGCCCCAGTTCCGTCCCGATAATTTCTGCGATCCGGCCAGCGCCAAGTACCGTGACAAGCATGCGGAAATCGCCCGCCGGCCGACGCGCATGGAGCTCAGCGATTCCTGGCGGCGGGCGCGCGAACTGGGGCTCAACTTCGAAGCAACCACCTTCGAGCGCCGCCATCCGTTCGGGATAACCGCATGATGGTTTGACGCATGTTTCGTTGGCTGGCTTGAGTAGCACGCTTCTCTTGGCTTAAATTTTTCGCACTTGGCTAAACTCGAGCTCGATCGGCGTTGGCCGCCCAAAGATCGTGACGGCAACCTTCAGCCGTGATCGAGCATCGTCGACCTCTTCAACCAGTGGCGTCGATTGGATAGGATTAGTCCGCACGCATTAGGCGTGCCTTAACCTCAGTCGTCAGATTTGATGGCTCGCGCAGACATTTCGCGTTAGATCTCCTCTCCGTGTTGCAAGCGCAAATCTCTGGTGGGACAAAAAATCTTATGAGACCTCTTGTTCCACAGCTGAAGGCGCTTAATTGTCGGCCGACGGTGGAAGGAAGAATTCCCTCCGTCTCTCAAAAATCAAACAACTTAACTACTTAGGAGGCAGCAATGAAGTTTCGCCCACTCCATGACCGCGTCGTCGTCAAGCGTATCGAGGCTGAAGAGAAGAGTGCCGGGGGCATCATTATCCCCGACACCGCCAAGGAGAAGCCGCAGCAAGGTGAGATCATCGCAGTTGGCCCCGGCGGGCGCGATGAAGCCGGCAAGCTGATTCCGATCGACGTTCAGGTCGGCAACCGGGTGCTGTTCGGCAAGTGGTCGGGAACCGAGGTGAAGATCGACGGCGACGAGTACCTGATCATGAAGGAGAGCGATATCATGGGAGTGCTCGTCGAAGGGAAGGCCCACAAGAAGGCTGCCTGACGCGGCCTTCGCACATCGACAACAGTTCGTCCGGGGTCTCAAAGGACTTGGTCCTGCGGGAAACCTGGCGGAAAATCTCGAAGGGAGAAAGACAATGGCTGCGAAAGAAGTGAAATTCTCAGTCGATGCCCGTGACAGAATGATGCACGGGATCGACATTCTCGCCGACGCGGTACGCGTAACCCTCGGTCCCAAGGGTCGGAACGTGGTGCTGGACAAGTCTTTCGGCGCGCCGCGCGTCACCAAGGACGGCGTCACCGTCGCCAAGGAGATCGAGCTTGAGAACAAGTTCGAGAACATGGGTGCGCAGATGGTGCGGGAGGTGGCTTCGAAAACCTCCGACCAAGCCGGCGACGGCACCACCACCGCCACCATTCTTGCTCACGCAATTGTCAAGGAAGGTGCCAAGGGTGTCGCGGCGGGGATGAACCCGATGGACCTCAAACGCGGCGTCGACCTTGCTGTCACGGCGGTTGTCGCCGACCTGAAGAAGCACTCCAAAAATGTGACCTCGAACGAGGAGATTGCTCAGGTCGGCACGATTTCGGCCAACGGCGACGCTGAAATCGGCCGCTTTATTGCCGATGCCATGAAGCAGGTGGGCAACGAAGGGGTTATCACCGCTGAGGAGGCGAAGTCGCTCGAGACCGAGCTCGAAGTCGTCGAAGGGATGCAGTTCGACCGCGGCTATATCTCACCGTACTTCGTTACCAACGCCGACAAGATGCGGGTTGAAATGGAAGACCCTTACGTTCTGATCTACGAAAAGAAACTCTCAGCTCTCAACGAACTACTCCCGCTGCTTGAGGCGGTAGTGCAGGCCAGCAAGCCACTCCTCATCATCGCCGAGGATGTCGAAGGCGAAGCGCTTGCGACCCTTGTCGTGAATAAGCTGCGCGGCGGCCTCAAGGTTTCGGCCGTCAAGGCGCCCGGCTTCGGCGATCGACGTAAAGCAATGCTGGAGGATATCGCAATCCTAACCGGTGGGACCATGGTCTCCGCGGATCTCGGTACCAAGCTTGAGAATGTGACTATCAATATGCTTGGCCGTGCCAAGAAGGTGACGGTCGAGAAGGAGAACACCACAATCGTTAGCGGTGCCGGCAAAAAGAATGATATTCAGGGGCGCATCGCCCAGATCAAAGCGCAGATCGAGGAAACCACTTCCGACTACGACCGTGAGAAGCTGCAGGAACGGCTGGCCAAGCTCGCAGGCGGCGTTGCCGTGATCCGCGTCGGCGGTGCCACTGAGGTCGAGGTGAAGGAGCGCAAGGATCGCGTCGACGATGCCATGCATGCCACCAAGGCTGCGGTTGAGGAAGGCATCCTCCCGGGGGGAGGTGTCGCTCTGCTGCGCGCCATCAAGGCGTTGGACAAGTTGAAGGGTGAAAACGAAGACCAAAGGCATGGTGTAGAGATGGTCAAAAAAGCGCTCTCCTGGCCGGCTCGCCAGATCGCGATCAACGCAGGGGAAGATGGCTCGGTGATCGTCGGCAAGATCCACGATAACGACACCTACGCCTTCGGCTTCGATGCGCAGACCGGCAAGTTCGAAAATCTCGTGTCGAAGGGGATCATCGATCCGACCAAGGTGGTCCGCACGGCCCTGCAGGATGCGGCCTCGATCGCGGGCTTACTCATCACTACCGAAGCGATGGTAGCCGAGGCTCCGAAGAAGCAAGCGCCGGCGCCTGCTATGCCAGGTGGTGGCATGGGCGGCATGGATTACTGATCGGCGAAACTAGAAGTTTGGAAAAGGGCTCGAATGTCGAGCCCTTTTCTTACAGACGAAAAATTCGCGCCGCTCTCTAAGCCAAACGCGAACGCTCCCCAACCTGCGACCTCGCGGGCTCTTTCGCGACAGCAGCAGTGGGCGGCAACTGCAATACGGTCGCGCGTTGACCCTCGCAGAGACGCGTGAGCAGCACCACCTGTCCATCCGAGAATTCTAAAGCATCGTGATGGATCGCAGGGATGTCCTTGTCGATCTGCCTGAAGCGTGCGAGCCGCTGTCCAATTTTCTTGCTCGGAAGAATTCCACCGAACCGCTCGCATTCGACATTCTCGTCAAACGCGAGTTCAGTGCCCGGCAACAGGCAGACCGCTACGTTCGGCTCCCCGACGGCAGCGAAGCCGCGGGTGATGGAATTGTTAAACCTGGTCGTTACCAGCTTGTCCTCAATCTGGGCAGGCGGGTCGCGACATGGTGCAGACTATAATCACACATCGATGAGACCTCCTCTTAACTCGGCGGCAGCGAGGGCGCGGCGCTCAGGTGCAATGCAGATTGCGGAGTTGAAGCCGACTGGCCGCTCGCTGTCGCCAACGGTCAGAATAACTTAGATCGTTGATGTGGGAATGCCGGTTTACCCGGGGTTGGACTGAAGCGGCTGCACATCTGGACCTGGTTACCGGCGTCATGGCGCGCCCGACGGGGCATCGACATCGTACCCAACCGACGTAGAAATCGCCTTTCAAGAGACTACATGTTCGCCATGACCCAGCCCCGCACCTCGCTCTGTTCGCATTGCGACCGGCCGATGAAGCTGGTCCGCTCCATCCCGCCGTTGGGTCCAGCATGGCCTACGCTCCTGGCCTTTTATTGCTCCCCGTGCTGTCATGCCGAGACCAAAGAGGACCGCGCTGCATAGGCGCCGTCCGTAAGCCTGCGTGCAGGCACGTTGCAAAATGGCTTACCCTCCTTGATTAGCCAGCGATGAACGCATTCAACGACGCGGCTTACAATGGCAGCCGTCAACTCGACGGTCGCGCTCTATCGCGTGCTGGTCAAAAAGGGCGTGCTGGCACGAGAGGAAGCGATGCAAATCCTGCTCGACGAAGCGGTAGCCCAGGCGATTAAGGCGGAAGCACAGTCGCAGGAACCAGGGGCGAGAATGGGCGTCAATCGCCAATGCGCGGAAATCCTGAAATTCCTTGCCGAGCACCTCTGATCCGGTCGGCACCGAGACCTCGCTTGCACTGTTGGACGGTGTCGTGGCCAGCATCTGGATGAGCGTGCTCAAACCGCGCGCGACGCCAACCGGCTCCGCCGCACGTACGACGACCCGATGTTCATCAATCACGAGTGAGTGTCGTTCGTCGCATGGTCGGTCGCCCATCGGCGAAACACCGCTCGGTGCCAGGAGAACTCCAAGTTCGTCTGCGGTCGCCAGCTCGACCCTGATGGAGGGTGCATTCGATCCCGGGTTGCCAGTGATCGGCAGGACGCGCAGCCCCATGCGTCGTGTGACCTCTGAGCAGAAACGCTCAACGATCGGTGCAAGCTCGATATCGATGTAAGCGATTGTCGCGCCCGACCGAAGCGTGAACTCTCCTCCTTTGTGGTCGATCCGCCCCGGGGCTGGTATGACCGCATTATTCATCAGTTCGCCTGTCGACCTAGAAGACCTTCGCACCGCGCACATGCCGCCTGATGCATCGAGTAAGTGGCTGAGGACACACCATCCTCTTGGGCTACGAACGTCTATTTGTCTTTACCCAAATGTAACCAATTGATTTTCTAGCCACCATATTTCTCACGGGTCCCATCTAAAGCGCCACCACCCCCCGGCCGGCCTGTCCAGTAGGGGGTGTGGCTCAGCCGGTCCCCGTACATACAGCGTGAAGCTGCTCGCAAAGCGAACGGCTCTCACCTGTAGGAGGGCAATTTGCGACGTGATCTGTATGCAGAAGTGTCGGCTCGCATCGTTACCGAACTCGAGCGAGGCGCAGCGCCGTGGGTAAAGCCGTGGTCAGCGACGCCTGGCCAGAACGTCCCGCAGAACGCGGTAAGCAATCGCCCCTACTCAGGCTGCAATGTGATCCTGCTTTGGCTTGGACGCGAACGCGGCTGGACAACGCCGCGATTTCTAACCTTCAAGCAGGCAATGGAAGCGGGAGGACACGTTCGCAAGGGCGAGCACGGGTCGAAGGTACTTTTCGTCAAGCAGCTAGGGATAAAGGTGGACGAGGAAGCCGAGGCTCGGTGGATCCCGATGCTGCGGGAATACACAGTCTTCAACGTCGATCAGTGCGACGGATTGCCGGAGAACATTCGCGCGGGGAGGCCAGGGCGCGTACGCAATCTCGACACTCGCGACGCCCTCGTCGATGAGTTCTTACGCGCAACCGGTGCAGATCTGAGAGAAGGTCATGGCGAAGCTTATTACGCGCCGGGCCAGGACTACATCTCGATGCCCGCCTTCGAGGCTTTCAAGAGCGCGGCGCACTTTTACGGGACCGCGTTCCACGAGATAGGCCACTGGACAGGGCACAAGTCTCGCCTTGACCGCGATCTACGGCACCGGTTCGGCGAGCGCGCTTATGCAGCGGAGGAATTGGTTGCCGAATTGTGCGCGGCCTTCCTCTGCGCCGAGTTTTCCCTCGACGGCGACCTAAGGCACGCGGGTTACATTCAGCACTGGATTTCACTGTTACGGTCCGATCGGCGCGCGTTCTTCACGGCGTGCAGCAAGGCCCAAGCCGCTGCGGATTACCTGCGGGGTCTGGCTCTGGCCGAGGCGAGCACAGACTGTCGCCAGCGATCGTAACGACGCTCCTCCTGCTCAGGCGGTTACCTGGAGAAAGCAAATGAAATACATCGTGTGCGTCACTGACGGGCACCATTTTCGCGACTTCGAGATCGAAACCGACAAGGGCGTTGATGAGGCCTGCTCACTGGCGATGGAGCGGGCGACCGAGACGCAGCAATGGGAGGTCGTCGAAGCGTTCGAGTGTTCTATGTGCGATGGTGAAACGCGGCTGAGCAAGACGTCTGTGATTGCTGGCGCACTACCCAGCGGCACCGGTTCTTAGTCTAATGCGCCGCCTTCCTACACTCGCGTAGTGTGCAGCCGATCAGAACATACTGTTCGTATAATGATCGCTATACGGACAGAGTGCCGCACACAGAGAGAAATTTCATGGGCTATGCACGCCTCAAGCTGGTCACGCCAGCCGCTGTAAATCGAACAGTGACGCCGCGCCGGGCCAAGAACAGCGAGCTGCGCAGCCGCGAGTACCTGACCGAGCAGGAGGTTGATGCGCTGATGGCTGCGGCGCGAGGGAATCGTTACGGGCATCGAGATGCCACTATGATCTTGATCGCGTTTCGGCATGGTCTGCGCGCGTCTGAGGCCGTGGATCTTCGTTGGGATCAAGTGGACTTCACTCGGGCTGTCCTGCACGTTCGTAGGGTCAAGGGCGGGACACCGAGCGTGCACCCATTGAGTGGGCCGGAAATGCGCGTCCTTCGCCGGCTGCAACGCGAGAGCGAGGCCAGCCCCTTCGTGTTCTTGAGCGAGCGGCGCACTCCGTTCACAACGGCCGGATTCGCGAGGATGATCGAACGGGCCGCCAAGGCGGCTAATCTTGGGCTGAAAGCCCACCCGCACATGCTCCGGCATGCGGCCGGCTTTGCACTGGCGAATGCCGGACACGATACGCGCGCCGTGCAGGCGTATCTCGGGCACAAGAACATCCAGCATACCGTACGCTATACCGAGTTAGCGCCGGACCGATTTAGGAGTTTCTGGAAGGACTAAGGACGTGCCGAACGAGCAAGAAAGGTATCATCTACCACCATTAACCTTTGACCCGCCAATCGTTGGTCGCGATGCGGATGAAGCGCTCAAGGCCAGAACGATTTTTGAGAAATCGGCTAGCTGCTTTCTTGGACCTGCTGAGAACCCGGGCATAGGTTGCGTCTCTACGGTTCTCTCTACCGTAGAGCTAACGCCCGGTGCAGGCCGAAATGACAACGCAAGCTTGCAGGTCGAAAAACGTCCTGCCCCTATCCCTTCCGCCGCGCGGCCTATCGCGAGAGCAGGCGGCGGCTTACATTGGGGTGTCCCCCTCTTTATTCGATATCTTGGTCAAGGACGGACGGATGCCAGCGCCCAAGCGCATTAACTCGCGGGCGGTGTGGGATAGATTGGGCCTGGACGCAGCTTTCGCCGCTCTTCCAGGCAATGACGAACCGATGAATCCTTGGGATGAAATCGCCGCCTAAGTCGGCGTGCTGATCATGCAGATGCGCTTCAGGCACCTTGTTGAGGACCGCGACCGCTACGGTAACATCCGCATCTATGTGCGGGTGCCGGGACGGAAAAAGGTCCGCATTCGGGCGCCATTCGGAACTGACGAGTTTATCGCCATCTACAATGCCGCTGTGTCGGATCACGTTAAGGCGCCGCGGCAGGCACGTGAAGCGAAAATAGGCTCTTTCCGACATTTGTGTGTGCTGTACTTCAGCAGCCCGACATTCAAGCGGCTGGATAAATCAACCCAGGCATGGCGGCGCCGGGCGCTGGACGCCATTTGCGAGCACCACGCCGAAAAACCGGTCGCGCGAATAGAACCCCGGCACATCCGCATGCTTCGTGATGAGCGGGCAGATCAGCCTGGCGCTGCCAACCAAACCTTGAAGGCGTTGAAGGCCCTGTTTGCCTGGGCCTGCGAGGAGCGACCGGAGATTTCCCCGCAAAACCCCACGTGGGGCGTCCCGAAGATCAAGTATGCGACGGACGGCCATCACTCGTGGACGCCGGAGGAGATCGCACAATATAGGTACCGGCATCCACTCGGCAGCAAGCCCCGTTTGTCTCTTGATCTCCTTCTCTACACGGGTGGGCGCCGGGAAGACGCGGTCCGGCTCGGGCCGCAGCATGTACGAAATGGTCGGGTTTGCTTCCGGCAGGCGAAGAACGAGCATCGCACTCCGGTCGACATTGATATCCCGTTGCATCCCGAACTTGCGACCAGCATCGCGGCAACGCCCTCAGGACACTTAACCTTCTTAGCCACGGAGTTAGGCCGCCCGTTTACCCCGGCCGGCTTCGGAAACTGGTTCCGAGATCAATGTGATCAAGCCAATTTGCGTCACTGTTCTGCGCACGGGCTACGTAAAGCTACGGCAGCAGCATTGGCAGAGGCCGGCGCGACAGCGCACGAGATCGCCGCTGTGACCGGTCACATGAGCCTGGAAGAGATCGAGCGCTATACCCGCGCAGCGCGCAAGAAGAAGCTGGCAGACACCGCTATCGCAAAGCTCAAATGACGAACATTAAGTGTCCCACTTTTTTGAAAGTGGGACTTTTTGAGCGAAAAGCTGAATGATTTCAAATACGGAATTCGGTGGTGGCGCTCCCTAGGGGACTCGAACCCCTGTTTTCGCCGTGAGAGGGCAATAAACACAGCGTGTCATGCGCGCGCGTGAAGCATGATGAAATAGGACTGGCCGTCCTTTGGGAGGGCATTTTCGGCGTTGACCAACTTCGTGGGCGAAAAACGCTCCCCAAGCCCTGCCAAGAGCTTTCTTGCGTCCTCTGGCGGCGTCCCTTTCTCCCGCATACAGCGCGCGAGGATATCCTTTGTTGAGCGCACGAACGAAACGGATTCCCATACTGGCTTTCCAGTTCGCCGGTCGGTGCCTACTCGCCGTCGCAGAATCCATTGGAGGCCGTCGGTTGTCACCGACCAGTCCCCCGAGATGGCGATCACGGTGCCGTCTATCATCACCGCCCCTGACGATCCATTAGGCGCGGCGTTCCGGGCAAGAGCTTTGCCCACGGCAACGTCTCTTGTGCCCTGCGCAGGCATCCCTCCGGATCGTCACGCCAGTGCTCACATGCTCTTTCCGGGGGGCATTCCTCGAAATCGGCAAATCTTGCATCGGCGGTCCAGCAACGGAAGCCAGCGTCGCCGCACCTTGAGGTGCGGCCATGGAAGACCCGGTTGTGCATCAGCACCCGACCGGATGGGATGCTCCTCGGTCTCGTCCCACCGCGCACGTATCGCACCCTGAGGCGTTTATAGCACTCGGGGGTATCGAACACCGGGGTTCTCATTTGCTTCCTCATCTGCCACCTTCTGCTGTGCCAGTTCATTATGATCGTCATGCGGCCTCACCTGCCTGCGGGGCCTGATTTCCCCAAACGGCCCACCCTTCACGGGCATTGCGTGCAAATAGCTCGATCTTGGGCAGATCGGGATACATGCGTTCGATAAGCTCATATGCTTCGTCGGGCTTCTCGCTGTGCGCTCTGCGTGGTGCCTGAATAACCGATGGAGAGAGCAGGCTCGGATCGGGCACGATACAATTGCCCCGCTTGCATATCAGCAAAAGCTCGTGCTGCTGACGCAAGTAAACACCCATCCCGATCTTGTCCTTCACCCATACCGCGTTGGTGACATATCCGAAGCCCCAAGCCTCCATGATGGCAATCGCGTCCGTCAACAAAGGTGGGGGAGTCCAAAGGAAGAGCATCGCATCGGCCGTGGCGAGATCGGCAACCGGTAGAGCGCAAATGTCCTCCGTGCTCATCATCGGGTAATGGTTCTCAATGTTGCGTGAGACCGCCCATTGCCGCTCATATCGGTAAGGCGGGTCGGCAAGGATGATAGGGAACCGGCGATCCGGCAGTGGGGCTGTCGCATTGCTGGCGGTGATGAGCATTGCGACACGTTGGGCGCGCTTCGCTGCGGCTCGATTGCCCCGGATTTCCGCTGCGGCCTCCAGTATCTCTCGCTTATCAACCTTCGCGAGGATTGAGCGCTGTTCCTCCCTTGATAGCGATGCGATGTCGGCGGCGACCGATACCTTTACCCTGCCGGACTCGACGGCCTGAACCAAATCGCAAGGAGTTGGAGAACGCATGACCAACCCGTACCTCGATAAGCTCCGGACCCTGGAGAACAATGCCCAAAAAAAACTGACAGAACTGACAAAAGCCGGTTCTGTCAGTTTTGTCAGCGACCCGGAATGCCGTGTCGCCCCCGATCTGGGGCGTAGTGTCAGTATTGTCAGTTTTTTTGGCGGGGGTGCTCCCGAGTCCCCGGGGGCCGACGCGGACACCGACTCCGCAGCGCATCGACCGCCCGCCAAGCCCCGGTTCTCAGGAACATTGCCGCTAGAAAAACTGACAATACTGACAGGAAAGCTGCCGCCCGGGACCCGTCACCATGAGCCATGGTGCGTACGATGACCATGGCCCGGAGCCTTACTACAAAATCCGAGGGGGCGGGGGCGCACAGTTGCCGCTTCGTGGGCGGTCTTCGCCTCATCGCAGTATCTCCGGGTTGATGTGGTAGATGATCTTCGGGTGGCCGCCGCGTGGGGTGGTCGTCGGCGAGGAGGCGGCGAGGTAGTCGAGATCGACCAAGAGATTGAGACCGGCCTGGATGTGGCCCCGCTCGGTAAGATTGGACCATTGATGGCGCTGCACGTCGCGTGCAGTGAAGCCGTCGTTGATATCACCCTTCCGGATATGGTCGAGAATGGCCTTGGCCGCCGCAAGCTCGATGGCGTTATGCGAACCGTATACGCGCCTCGCGTGGCTCTCTAGATAATGCGCGCAGGCCAACGCCTTGAGCAGAGCCGCTTGCGACACCGGCCCCGTTCCATCATCGGCAAGGTGATTCATCAGGGCCAGCGCCGGAACGAGCTTGCGATACTTTGCCAGATGCCCCTCAAGTGCTGGCGCGAACTCTTTTGAGCGCAGCCTGCACTCCAAATTCCCGCGCCAGTCCAGAAACTCAGTACGGGCTCCTTCGTCAAAGCGCAGGTATGGAACCCTGTCGTAATCGCCTTCATGGCCCCCAGTTCAAACGCCACGGCGTCATCAATCTGGCTCATGCGGTAGAATACTTCTCGCGCCTTCTCACGTGCGCGTGGGTTCGGATACTCATCGACATCACGCCAATCTGGCGACTGGTCGGGATAGACCAGCAAGCCGAAGCGCTGGATCAGACCGTCCCCGCCACCACCATCGGCATTGGCGCGCCTTACATATTCAGCCATCCGCGTGGGCTGGGTGTTGCCCAGGACGGAGATGCAGACGGCCTCGATATGCCGATGACCGCGAACGATACGGTCAAACGTATAAGGGTCCATCCCGGACCATCCTGACAAATAGAAGCCGCGTGCATTGGCTTGATTGTCGTGATCCAGGTGTTTCAGAAGGGAAACAAGCTCATCGCGTTCGAGCAAAATCCCGCTCGGGTTACCGATCAGCAACTCGCCCAGCGCTTCATATGAAGAGTCATTGGTGCGATACCGGAGCGGAGCGGGCTCTTTCGGTTCGTCCCCAAGCTCAAGCTTTTTCAGGGTTTCGCTGGCCTTTGTGCTGCCCTCCCCGCCCTTCATCGTGGCTTTCTCAAGCTCTCTCCTGACTTCTCGTTTGAGCTTCCACGTGCTGATGCCTGCCTTATAGGCCTCCTGCGCGATCTCGTTCTCTTTTGCCGCCTCGGCTTCAAGGTGGCGCAATGGCTTGAGCGCTTCTTGCATCGCCGGTGATTTCAGCATGCCGGGACTGCCGATGAACGCGCCCCACACATTCGGCACCACGACCCAATCAGTTTTTCCTTGTGGGGAAATACCAATGCGGCGTCCGATGACAGCCCCCAGCGCCGTGAGCGCGGCAACGGCGACATAGTCCGGCGGACATTGCAGGCGATTGGCAATGTCGTCGATCCACGATGCCAGCTTATTGGGCGCGAACTCTGATTTGTAAGCTTCGACTGGTGCCAATCCGCTCGGCAACGGCTTAGGCTTCGACCACTCGATTTCCCTTGGCGCTATTGGGGGCGACTTGGGATGAGCTTTCCCCCATGCCTCTTCAAGCTCGGGAATAATGATGTTCTGGTTCGTTCTCATTTGGGTTGCCCCCTCCTGTAAGTCGTATTGTAGCATCTGATGATTTCGCGGTGATTTCTTCTGGCTTTATAAAGATTCTACTTTTTCAGTTGTTCGTTTTGTCGTTGCATAATACGTGCCGCGTATAATGCGTATTATTGTCCTCCGGCTTTTATATTCGCGCCTCTTCCGTGGAACGCATCGACCGCCGGTCGCCATATACGTTGGAACTCGGGGTCGTGCTCCATCTCCTGCATGAACTTGCGCGCAGCCGGATCGGGCACATCCAGCCCCATACCGACCCTGCCTTGTGATTTCAGTTTCTCAATACGCCGTGCGATCTCCGCCTTGGCGGCTTCATCGCATCTGGATAGGCGCTCGATGTTCTTAGGCTCTTTGAGCGCGGCCATGCCACGCACGCGCACGGCCTCGATCACGGCTTCCAAGGTGGTGCTCACGACGACAACCTCGTGAGCCACGGGTAATCATGCACATGCCGGAAGAGCATGATCGTGCGGTTGCGGAGAGCTATAAGACTCGGCCAATCAGTCTTGGTGCGCTGCGCTTCGGCGCGCCACCATTGCCGGTCATGGAATATTATCTCAGAGCTATTGCAGTTTACATTACTGGAAGTGTATATAGACATTGTTGCTCTCGATGCTCTTCGGAGTGACGCGGTAGGTTCTCATTTCGGGACCTCTCTTCTTCTCTTTTGGAACACTGTGACTTGGCCCCGGCCTTGCCTCCGGGGCCTTTCTTCTTTTTGGTCAAATGGCTTCGGGCGGATCGGCTCCGATCACGAGATGCTTACGTGGTCGGCCACGCGGGTGCTTCACCACGGTGCCAGGTAAGGGCAACGGTGAGGGCTTGGCCGTTTTGAGGGGAATGCCTTGGCGGCGGCGCTCGATATATTTGCGGATCGAGTCGACTACGATCTTGCGGCTACGGCCATCTACATAGGCCTCAAGCTCACCTGATTTTATCAGCGCGTAGACCGTGGAGGTTTTCCGGTCGATTACCTTTTCGGTGAAGGCAACAGAGCAGGCGATTTTCCCAGCAAGCGGGTCTGTGTCGTCGGTCATTACGGGTCCTCTCACGAACATGCGGCTACAAGCATGCGCGTGTATGGACCTGCACGCCTCGGCGTCAAAGCTATCGCCGCCCCTCTGGGCAGACGTCCTGAGATTGCGGTATTAGGTAGCCTCGGCAGTGAGCCGAGCGAGCCTTTTTTGAATTGCACTCACTTCGATCTCGTCGATTCCCCTTCCGCGTAGCGCCGCCTGAACGGGGCCACGAATCAGCCGTGCAGTCGTGTGGAGGTGCTTCTTGGCCTTTGGCTTCGTGCGCCAGCACTGCCGTGCGCAGCGCATGATAACTTCGTCGATAACCTTGCTGTCCTTATGCGTGGCTAGACGGGCGAGTGCTGCGCGTGTCGGAACCAGATTTTTGCTGGTCTGATAGGCTACCGACTGGCCCGCCATGAATGCGAGGACCAGCGCATCCTTCAGCTGGTCATTATCCTTGTCGGAACATTTGTACCGCAAGGCAATATCTTCCGTCCGCCGTGCGGCGCGGCATAGGGTGAGGAGCGCATCACCTGGAGCTCCGAGCTCTATACACTTCAGCACATACGCGTCGGCGAGTACGTCAATTACGGGTTCGGGCTGTCCGAAGGCGAAGGGGTTCTTCATAATATTGTGGCTCGCAAGCTGTCCAAGTAATCAGCCCACTTCTGCATCATGGCGACGCGCTGCGGCCAGAATTCCGCATGGTTGTAGCTCCGCCGCACAGCATTCCGCTCCTGGTGGGCAAGTTGGCGCTCGATCACATCGGGAGGAAAACCAAGCTCATTGAGATTGGTGCTGGCCATACTGCGGAAGCCGTGAGCTACCATTTCATCCGACCCGTAGCCAAGTCTTTGCAACGCGCCGTTTAAGGTAGTTTCGGACATTGCGCGTCCCGCTATATGAGAAGGAAGCAACAGCCGTTCGCCTCCTGTGATGCCGCGCAGATTATCTATAACGGCCAAAGACTGTCGGCAGAGCGGAACCTTATGCTCCGAGCGCATCTTCATCCTGGTTGCTGGAATGCGCCATAAGTCGCCCTCGATCTCGGTCCATTCAGCAAAGCGCAGTTCCGACGATCTGACAAACGTGAGGGCGAGAAGTTGGAGGGCAAGGCGTGTTATCGGGTGTCCACCATATCCATCTACGGCGCGTAATAGTTCGCCGATCTTTTTTGGTTCCACAATCGCGGCGTGATGCTTGACCTTCTGGATGCTCAGGGCACCTCGAAGGTCTTGTGATGGGTCCCGTTCTGCTCGTCCGGTGGCAATCGCATATCGGAATATCACCCCGGAAATGCTGCGCAGCCTTCGGGCTGTTTCGTAACGTCCTCGCCCTTCGACTCGCCGCAGCACCGTGAGCAACTCGGGGGCAGTGATCTCGCCTACCGGTCGGCTACCAATCCATGGATAGGCATATCCCAATAGCCAGCGGTTTTTTTCAAGCGTCCTCTCCGCAAGCCCCTCCCGTTTCCACTTGGCCGCCACCTCTTCGGCGACCTCCTGAAAGGTAGTAGCGGACTTGGTTCGATGTTGTGGATCGATGCCCTTCGCAAGCAACTGCTTGGCTTCGTCACGTCGTTCCCGTGCTTCGGCCAAGGTGACCTCGGGATATATCCCAAAGGCCAATGTCTTCTGCTTGCCATTAAACCTGTACGCTTGCCGCCAAAGTTTCGAACCATGGGGCTGAATGAGCAGGTGAAGCCCTCCCGCATCGGAAATTTTGATGGGCCGCTTCCCAGGCTTAGCCTGCCTGATTTTGATATCGGTGAGCATGTTGGTATTCGGTCCTGGTGCTGACGTTGGCACCAACGAAAATACCAACATTTCTGCCGATTGCCAGCGCAGGACGACGCAAGACAGTGGGATCTGCTTCTCTAATGCAAGCCACTGTGAATACTGAATATTCTGAGTACTTTAGGCCGGAAGAATATGCGCCCGCAGGAAGGAACGTATCTGGCGCACCGCGAGCGGAATCCGCTCCTTGGGCTCCTTCCAGGGGAACATGCTCACTTCGGCCTTCGGCGCCAGCATCGCTGCCTCCATGGCGACGGCATACGGGTGTGCCGGGATATCATCCGGCAGGATCAGCACGGGCGTCTGGCAACTGCGCACGAAATCGCGCGTCACGGTGAAGACGAAGTCGGCGTTGGTGCGGTACATCCTGGTCAGGAATTTGTCGACCGTCTCCATCGTGATGTCGGGCCGGCGCTTGGAGAGTTCCGGACCCCAGGTCTTCATGTTGCCTTCGTAGAAAAGGTCGCGCATTTCGGGGCGCGACCCGCTGGGCTGCGCGAGCACAGCCGCGACAATACGATCAGGTGCCCGCCGCAAGAGGTTCCAGATGAACGGGCCGCCGATGCAGAAGCCCAGCACCGCGAACTTGTCGATGGCCAGGTGATCCATCAGACCAAGATGGTCGTCGGTGTAGGCGTCCCACGGCCGGTCAATCTCGAGCGGCCCCGAGGACTGGCCGCCATTGGCGTTGCGCAGGTCCGAGGCGATGCAGCGATACTCGCCCTTGAACTCCTCGATCGGGTCAAAGGGCCCGCGCGCCAGGTTGGAGATCGTCGAGTTCAACCCCCCGCCGGCAATGAGCAGCAGCGGGTAGCCCGAACCGGCCTCCTGGTAGTGGATGCGAACAGGGCCTTTTTCATAAAAGGACATGGCATTTCCTCCCTGCCCGGTCTGCTGAGCAAACACGCGCGGCGCTGCGGTCACCACCGTCGCCGCGGCGCCTGTCGTGAGTATCGTGCGCCTGATCGAATCCACAATCGCTGCCCTCCTGATCCTGTCGCGGACGGTGCGGACGGCTCGAAGCGTGCCGGACCGCATGCGACGATCCGCGGCCTAACGGCATTGTAGCACGGAATGCCGAGTGTGGATCAGATCGCGGAGAGCTTCCAGGCGTACTGATAGCGCCCGTATTCGGTGCTGGTGACGCCGTTCCTGACAGTGCCGGGGAACTTTTCCGGCGGGGTGACCACAGTCACCCGGAAAAGGTCCGTCTCTCCCGGTTTCAGCAGACCGGCATGCACGGCGGCAGCCCCGATCGTGGAATCGCCGCTGTAGATATCGGTGCCCCACAGCTGCCCCTCGGTGACGCCGGTGACGCGGAAATAGTAGGTGGCGCCCACCGTCTCACACAGGCCGTGCATGTTCGTCGGCGCGTCGGCGGCGACCGCGCTCTGCAAGAGCAGGCTGCGCAGTTGCCGCCGCGACAGTTTTCCGCCCCGGTCAAAATACGCGATGAGCTCCTGCACGACTTTCATGGCCCACCGTCTCGATGCATGGTGATGACCCGCCCGTAGGGCGGCTGGAATCCCGCCTTGCTGCGCGGCAGGGCCCAAAGCACCGCGTAGGGAACGGGCTCGCCGGGGTAGCCAATATCGCCGTCGGTGATGACGACCGCGGCGGTCACGCGGTGATCCCCGGCCAGCGCCAGCAAGGCCGGCGTAAGATCGCTGCCGCCGTATCCGCTGACCTGATAGTGGGCAAGCTCGCCCGGCGAAAGAACCTCGTCCGAGGTCACAACCGTGTCGCACTGCACGAGCCGGATCTCGTCGACGGCCGTGACCTCGCAGAAATCGGCGATGGCTCCGAGCGCAAAGGGAATCTCGTCGCTCATCGAGCCGCTGGTGTCGAGCACGACATTGAGCATCCAGGAATGACGCTTGCGCCCGGGCATCACGACATCGTTGCGATCGCTTCCGCGGCGCGAGGCGCGTGTGAATGTCCGTTCGCCTGGCGCCACGCTTTCGAGCCAGGTCTGCAGCGCCAGCTGCCAGGGGGTGCGGTAGATGCCGCGCATCGCCCTGACCTTCTGCTGGGCGGAGCCTGGCTCGGCGCCGCGGCCGCGCATCGCGCCCACGGCCCTCGCGATTGCCAGGCTGCGGGTGGCAAGATCCCGGATCGCACGCGCGCGCTCGGCCTGGTCCGCATTGTCGTCGGGGAACAGCTCGCGCTCGCGCTGCGCATCGAGCACGTCGCCCGCGCTTGCAGCCGCCGCGCCGAGCACCCGTTCGAGCGTCGTGAGCGTCCCTTCCCAGACCTCGGTGCGGGAGAATGCGGATTTGCCGGTCCTGCGCATCTCCAGGACGATTTCCTCGGCCGACTTCTCGCGGGCGCCGGGCATGTCGAGACCGCCCGCGGGAATGGTCGTGACCGCAAGCGCATGCCGCAGCATGTCGTTGATGATGTAATCGTGCGCGTAGTTGAACTCGAGCCGGCCGCTGCCCCTGGCGCGGTCATGCGTCCGCAAGGCCAGATGCAGCAGCTCGTGCGCCAGCACGAACACGAGATCGTCACCGGAGAGTCGCGCCGCAAATGCAGGGTTTGCAACCAGACGGCCTGACGCGAAAATGCCCATTGTCGGCACGCGATCGTCGAGATCGACGCGCACCGCTGCCGCCAGGCCGGCAAGGTGCGGCAGCGGCACCGTCACCTCCCGCAACGCCCGCGTGATGCGGGCGAGGGTTGCGCGATCATCCGGCGTCGCTTTCGAAACGCCGCTCATGCCGCGGCAACCTTGCGCAACAGGTCGAGCATCGCCCGATCGGCGCCGAGCGATCCCCATTTCGCGACCATGTCGGTGAGCAGCGTCAGCTGATGCTCCGACGAGAGGCTGCGCAGGAAGCGATTGACGACCCGCGGCGCGAAGCCGTCAGCCCTGCCGTCGCGCACGAACTGGCGGATGCAATCGAGAATGAACCAGCGCGCGGCGTCGCCCACCGGCAGGAGATCGGGCTTGCAGAAATATTCCTCGAGCGGCCGGATGGCTCCGATCGCTTCCTCGGCGAGCGCGCAGAACACCACCGCGTCCTCCGGCGAGAGCCGCCCGAAGGCCAGCGCCCGGCGCGTCTCGTTGTTGAGGAGACCGGACCTCTGCGCCATGTCGAATGCGCGCGAGAGCAGCGCCCAGGCGCGAGGCGTCGAGAACGGCACGGGCTCCGCCGGCACCGGACGCATCAAGGCGTCGGGAATGGCGGTAATGAAACCGCGGATCTCGCTTCGGATACCGGCGCGCTGCGCCCAGGCTAGCCATTCGGCGGTGTCGACCCGCAAGTGCAGTATCGTGACGCGATTGACAAGGGCGGAGCTCATCGCGCGTACCAGGGCGCGGTCTTGCAGGCGGTTGCCGGCAGCGACCACCCACGTCCCCGGCGGAAGCGCGTGCTCGCCCAGCCGGCGCTCGAGCAGCAGCGAATAGAACGCCTTCTGAACGTCGGGCGCGCAGGCCGGCAGCTCATCAAGGAACAGGCAGAACGGCTCGGCGCGTTCCGGCAAGAGAATGCGCGGTGGGCAGAACACCGAGCGTTCGCCGACAATGCGAGGCACGCCGCTCACGTCCTCGGGCGCGATCTGGGTGCCGAGCAGCGAGCGGCACGGCAAGCCGGCCTCGCGCGCCGCCTCGTAGACCATCTCGGACTTGCCCATGCCGGGCGCCGACAGCAGCAGGAAGCTCTGCTCGTGCGCCATGCACTGGATGAGCTTCTTGGCTTGACGCAGCGTAATGGCTTCGTCAAACGCAGCTCGCGTCGCTTCCATCGGCTCCTCGCGTGATCGACCCACGCCACGGCCGGCCCCATGTGAGGATGGCGATGCGGCTTCGCCAGAGCGGTTCGATTCTTTTTTTTAGGGAATGCGCCCCGTCGTTCAGGAGCCGTTCAGAATCCCGTTCCCCTGATTGCCGCGAGCGATCCGGTCGTGACCACGTGCGCGGATCGCCGCCCCGGCGAGCTCGTACCACGGCTTTTTTCACTTGTCGAAACATCCCGGTTCCGCAACCCTTGGTCCTGGAGCAGGGCATCATCGAAAAGCTTCGTCCTCTTCGGAGGTACGAACCAACGGAGGTCATAATGGCCACATCGAAAGTCGCCGTGGCGCTCATAAGTGCTTTTGCGGCGACAGCGGCTTTTTGTGTCCCCGCTGCCCGGTCGCAGCAGCCGCAAGCTCCCGAAGCGCGCCTGGTCGTGATCGGGGAAGGCACTGTCAGGGTGACGCCCGACTATGCCCAGATCGTCTCCAGCGTCACCACGCGCGCGAAGACCGTCAAGGAAGCCTCCGACGGCAATGCGAGAATAATGGCCGCGGCAAATTCCGCACTGCTGCAATCCGGGATTGCGCAACGCGATATCCGGACCTCGCGCTTTTCGGTCCAGCCGGTTTATACGCCCCCCGACCCCCACACCGAGCCAAAGCTCACCGGCTATGGCGTCACCAACCAGGTCACCATCAACGTTCGTGATCTCGACAAGATTGGCGAGATTCTTGACCGTCTGATCACGGCCGGGGTGACGAGCGTGGGAGGCGTGTCCTTTCTCGTCTCGGATCAATCAAAGGCGCTCGACGAGGGACGCGCGGCGGCAATGGCCGACGCGCGGCGCAAGGCCGAAATCTATGCACACGCCTCGCAGTTGCGGCTCGGTGAAGTGGCCTGGGTGACCGAGGATCCGGGTTTTGCGCCTTCGGTTGCGATGCGCGCAACGGCGGCAGCACCGCCTGCGATGGCAACTTCGATTCCGATCGCGCCCGGGGAAGACACGCTGCGCGTGAGGATCACCGTCGGCTTCGCTGTTGTGCGTTGACGGCAGGATGACCGCGCGCTTATTCGCTTTGAAAAGATCAGGTGACTGAGACGTCGCTACAGCTTGACCTCGCTGATCTGAATGGTGGGCTGGGTGTTGGTGTAGTTGGGAATATCGGCGAGGATCGCCTGCGCGTGCGGAGCGAAGGCGGCCTGAAAGGCGTCGGTCGAGTCGAAATAGAGATGCCCCATCGCCACATAGGCCGCCGGCATCCCCGGCGCGCCGCCGGCGATGCCTTCTTCAACCGCCATGCGCTTGCAGGCCGGACCGAGCTTCTGCTGCACCATCGGCATGTGCCGCTCGAGGTAGTAGGCCATGTCGAACTTGCAGCCGGCACTATTGGGATAGAGCACGCTCACCTTGATCACGTCAGCCTCCCTGATCCGGTTGGTTTTCACTTCATTGCGCGCGCGCACCGCGGCAACCGGCCCGCACAGCCGAAGCGGCCGTGACGCCGATGACAAGCTCCCCCGAAAGTCAAAAGTTAAGGCTTTCTTAACCGGTGCTTAACGGCATAACAACGCCTTTCCCGCACACTTCATCTGGTTTGGCACCGCGACACGTTGGGAACATGCTTGCCGATCTGATGCAATTCCCGGTCCTGATCGCCGCCGCCGGCGCCT